>Ga0302235_10001144_pt1 | contig 20038 bp, 17 predicted proteins | sample II_Palsa_N3_3_FD_193577 | JGI IMG/M metagenome (GOLD analysis project Ga0302235, IMG submission 193577) | Peat permafrost microbial communities from Stordalen Mire near Abisko, Sweden - II_Palsa_N3_3 | ecosystem: Environmental > Terrestrial > Soil > Palsa > Peat permafrost | place: Sweden... | reverse complement strand
GGCCGGCTCGATTGGGTCTGAGCACGGCTCAAGGCGCCCGTTTCACATCCTTAGATGACCTTATTGGGCCGCGCGTACCGGCTTTGCCGCCGCCCGGACATCGTGGCCGGCTGATACCGCTCGGTGGGTCAGGGGCGCGATGAGCGACGCGGCCACGGTGAGATGGAGTAGGTACGTCGAGGCGTCGGTGAAGCCGACCTCGGTGTATGAGGCCAGCGTGCAGTACGTCAGGAGGAACAGGGCGAGTGCGCGCCGTACGCCAGGTGGCTGGAAGAAGGCGGCCGTGAACAGCCACGCCAGCATCATGGCGCAGACAGCTACCCCGAAGAGCCCTTGCTGCATGTAAGCGGCCAGCCAGTTACTGTCGATCGGCTGGCCATTGATGCCTGTGGTGGACAAGCCGAAGCCGAAGAACTCCTGGAATCTGGTGCGCGGCTGGTCGAGCACGAGGGCCCAGAAATTCGTCCGGCCGCTCAGGGTGGCCAGCCCTTGGGCGTTCTCGCCGCGGGCCAGCCAGGTGGTCACCAGGCCGGCTACCGAAATGATCGCGATCGACACGACCGCCACACCCGCCGCGAAGAACTTCCGCACCCGCGCGTTGATGGTGAACAGGCTCAGGCCAGCGACCAGGATCCCGGCCACCGAGGCGGCCAGCGCGGTCCTGGTGTGGGTGAGAAGCAGGATAGCCACGGCGATCGTGACGCCAGCCAGGGTGAGGCGGCCGCTCAGCAGGCGGGCGAGCCAGAGCACCACCAGCAGCCCGGCCGCTACCGCCGCGTACTGGGCCACCTGGGTGGGCACCATCGGCCAGATCACGCCGGAGAGCCTGCCTTGCGCGGAGGCGGTGTCCTGCGCGGCGAGGGCGTGACCCGGGTCGATCAGCAGGCCGAGCAGCACCGAGCCGAGCGCCACCAGGAGGCAGCGAAGATGACACCAGAGCAGCAGCATGTCGTCTCGGCCCCACCACGGGGTCAGCAGCCAGAGCGCGGCCACGAACTCGGCGAATCGGAAGGTCAGGTACACGGTGCCCAGGTCGTGGGCGGACGTGCAGGTGATCACCGTGTCGATCAGGAGCAGGCCCACGAGGCAGAGAAAGACGTTCGGGCGCAGCCTGACCTTGGGGTTCGCGGTCAGGGCGACCAGCAGCGCCAGCGGCAGGGCCGCCTGCGCGAGGCCGGTGCCGAGGAAGGACGGGATGGGCAGGACAGACCCGGGAACGAAGGTCAGCGTGTTGAAGTAGAGCAGCGCCCACGCGGTACCGACCTTGCGCCTGACCGAGCGATCCCGCGCCTGCGCCGGGCTCAGCGGCACGCCTGAACGGCGCCGGAATACGATGACGGACTTCAGCGTATGACCCCTTGAGTGGCCCGATCAGGATCGGTCACTGCGACCTTCACCTGTGTCCCCTCGCGCTGGCGGCTACCTGCACGCTCGCCAGGCGAGATCTGTATATGAGAGCGTCGAGCATGCGGTGCTGATACGGCGCGGCGGGACCGTTAACCGTTTTTCGGGTCCGGCTTTAGACCCAAGGCCAGTTAGTTAAGCGGGTTGCCCGGCTGTCAAGGTGTGTCGGTTGGTGCGAAGGCAGCGAGGCTCCGGTAAGTGAGGTTTGTCCGCCAAGACACGCCTCGTCACCAGGAGCCCCGCCGATGGATAAGTCTGTCATTACCCGTGTCGTGACAGTGGCCGCAGGACGGTTCGCGCCGGGTCACCTGGGCGAGCTGACGCAGCAGGTGCCGTTCGAGATGGTCGACGCCGTGCTGGAGCAGACGTGCCGGGTCCAGCGCCGCGTCCGCGATCTTCCGGCCCGCGTGGTGGTGTACCTGCTGCTGGCAGGGTGCCTGTTCGCCGAGCTGGGCTATGCCCAGGTCTGGCGCCGGCTGGCAGCGGGGCTGGACGGGCTGGACATCGCGGCCCCGGCCGCGTCCGCGATGACCCAGACGCGCCGCCGCCTCGGGCCCGGGCCGCTGCGGGAACTGTTCGCCCTGCTGCGCGGCCCGGACCCGGCGGGAGCGCGGTGGCGCGGGCTGCTGGTGGTCGCCATCGACGGCACCATCATGACCGTCGCCGGCAGCGAGGCGAACCTGGCCGTCTACACTAACCGGCCTTGGCTTTAGACCGGGAGCTGGCCGCGGCGGATCCGCGCTGGCGTCCCGGCCACAACCAGCCGGGGACCGGGACGGTGTCCGACTCGTGCAGCGCCTGCCGCAGCTGGTACCAGGTAACCAGCGTGCCGACCCACGATCCGGCGGCGGCAAAATGCATCGTGCCGAGCGTGCCTCCGGTCACGGCGCCGAGGACGGCACAGCCGACAATGAGGAGGGTTGTGACCATGGTGGCGCGCAGGCTGCGGCGCGCGGCCCCCAAGGCCAGCATGCCCATGCTCGCGCCGATGGTGGCGCACGTGCTCATGAGGTAAATGGTCGCGGGCAGCACCAGCGGATAGGCCCCTCGCCATATGTTGCCCAGCATCAGGTGCCCGAGTCCCCGGGGCAGCGCCACCAGCAGCGCCGATCCCCACGCCAATCCGAGCAGGGCGAGTCCGGTGCTGACAGCCGCGCAGAAAAGAGGCAGATGCCGGGGCGAGCGGCGGAGGATCTGGGCTGCCTCCGGAATGGCCATCAGGCTCATGCCGAAGAAGACCACCATAAAGGGACCCATGAGGGTACGGGCGGCCTGGATATAGCCCACCGCGGCGACGCCGAGAATGGCGGAGACGGTGTAGGTCCGCAGCTGTTCGGCGGCGTTGCCCCCGGTGTTTACGGCAAGATAGCGGGGCCCGATATCACGGTGCCGCCACAGCCATTCCCACACGCCCTCCAGGCTGGGCACCAGCCGGGCCTGCAGCGAGAAGATGGCAGCCCCGACGGTGGCCGCCGCGCCCCAGGCGAGGACGAACCAGAACACGTTGCCGCGGCCGCTCAGGTGCAGCAGCGTCAGCGACGGAAACAGGATGACCGCCCAGATCGCGTCGTTGATGAACGCGTGGTGGCCGCGTCCCAGCGCGAAAAACGCGTACCGCCAGCTATCTTGCAGCAGCAGTCCCGGCAGCGTCAGGCCGAGGGCGAGAAAGGCCAGCCCGGTGGTGCCGCCGAGCAGCAGGCCTATCACGAGCGCGCAGGCCCCGGTGACCAGGCCCATGAAGAGCGCGGTGCCCGTGCAGCTGGCGGCGGCGCGCCGCCAGGTCGGCAGGTCCGTGCCGCTGAACCTGATCAGGATCGGGTCGATGGCGACGCCCCGCGACGCGTTGATCGCGAACCCGTACGTCACATAGGCCAGGCTGAAGGCGCCGAATTGCATGGCACCCAGCGTGCGGACGATGTAGATGCTCAGCAGGAAGTTCGTCAGGCTGGACATGGCCTGATCCGCGACACCCCAGGACAGACGGCGGCTCGCCTGGCGCACCAGACCCCACGACAGCGCCGCCGGGATCCGCCGCGGCGCTACCGCCACCAGCCGGGCCCTTGCGCTGTCTCGGATGCCATCTCACTTCCTCCGCGTCTGCTCGCCGTGGGGCCGCCGGCCCCGAAGACCCTGATCAAGAGATCCGCGGCGACGCGGGCGTGATACATGCGCGCGGGACTATCCGTGGCCGATTGCGTTCGGTCCGGAGTTGGCCGAGATTCGGAGCTGGCTGAGCGGTCGGAGCCGGCTGAAGGGTCGGAGCAGGCGGGGGTCAGCAGGCCCGGTCCAGGACTAGTGCCTTGACTAGGGCGGCCCACTGGTAGGCGAGCTGGTACGGCCAGTCGTCCCACGGCAGTGAGGCCGTGACCAGGTATACCGGGCCGCTGAAACAACGCCCCGTTATGATCCTGGCCCTTGTATCTTGCCCTCGGGTGGCCACCAGGACGATCGAGGTCCAGTGATAGCGCTGCGCCAGCCGGCCGACGAACTCGGCTTCGCCGCGGGTGGTGCCCGGGTTCGGGTCAAAGCAGATGAGCTGCACGCCCGCGGTCGCGGCCGGGCAGGGACCTGAGTAGCCCTGCCAGCCGCGGGAGACAACGAGCACCGGCGCCCGGTGCTGGCGGGCCAGCTGCAGCGCCACGGGCAGGCGGTTACCCGGGCCGGCCAGCATCACGATCGCGCTGACGCCGGCCGGCATTCCTTGCGCGGGCCACACGAATAGCCGCGCGGTCACCACCCCGAACGCGAGCACCGCCGCCACCAGGGCAGCGAGCAGCCGCCGCCTCGCGCGGGTCACCCCCAGATATCGCGCAGCACGTTGAACACCACACGCGAGCCGAGACCGTCCAGCTTCACCGGCAGTTCGGTGAGGTCCGCCAGGCTTTCCCGCACGGCGCTCTGCCGCTCGACCGGACAGATGACCAGCACGAAGCCGCCACCCCCCGCGCCGGTCAGCTTGGCGCCCAACGCGCCGGCCTCGAGCGCCCGGGACACCGCACGGTCGATCCGGTCATTGGATACCCCCGACGCGAGCTTCCGCTTGGCTTCCCAGCTCTCGCGCATCGCTGGCCCGATCACGTCCACGTCACCGGCGCGGAGCCGGTCGACGGCGAAACCGGCGAGGTCACGGAGGAGGTCAAGCTGGGGGCGTGTGGTCGCGATGTTCGCGTTCTGCTCGGCCAGGATCGAATCTGCGTTGCGGGTCGTGCCGGTATAGAAGAGCATGATCTGGCGCTGCAGAGCTCGGCGCTCGGCGCCAGACAGCACCACTTCCTCGGTCGCCACCTTGTCGCCGGGCCCGAAGCGGATGTCCCGGATTCCGCCGAGCGCCGCGATGTACTGGTCCTGCTTCCCGATGGGCTTGCCGCATCGTTCGATCTCGATCACGCAGGCGCTCTCGGCCAGCTGTTCCGCCGATACCTGCCTGCCCTGATAGGCGAACAGCGCGTGCAGCAGGCCGACGGTGACCGCGGACGAAGACCCGAGACCGGAGCCGCCTGCGGACGGGATGTCGGCCAGCGTGGTGATCTCGACGCCCGCGGTCACGCCGGTCATCCACATGGCCTCGCGGACGAGCTCGTGCTCCAGGTCATCGACGTGGGAGACGATTTCCTTCTTGGAGTAGTTGACGTAGATGTCGTCGTCGAAGCGCTGCTTCACGATGACGTAGATGTACTTGTCGATGGCGCAGTTCAGGACCCGGCCGCCGTGCTCCCGGTAGTAGCCGGGCAGGTCGGTGCCCCCGCCGAGCAGGCCGATGCGCAATGGGGTCTGGGTGATGATCATCGTCCGGCTCGCACCGGCCACTCAGCACAGGCCTGGCGGTACGCTTCGGCGGTCCCGATGTCGCGGAAGTACCCCTCGACCGGCACCGCCCGGGCCCGGCCGACCAGGCGGGGCAGCAGGTGGTAGCCGATGTCGGACGGCCGGGTGCCGTCGATCTCGTCGAGCAGGGCCGGGTGGAAGGCGTACATGCCGGCGTTCGTCAGGTCCGAGACCGGGTGGCTGGGCTTTTCGGTGAACCCGGTGATCGTGCCGTCGGCATCGACTTCCACGACTCCCCCGGCCGACGGGCAGGGCGAGTGGAACACCGCCAGGGTCGCGATCCCGCCATGCTCCCAGTGACCCTCGATCAGCAACCGCAGATCGAAGTCGGTCAGGTTGTCGGCGTAGCACGCCAGCACCAGTTCCTCACCGTCCACCCACGCGCGGTTCGCGGCGAGCGTGCCGGCGCTGCCGAGCAGGACCGGCTCGAAGACCATCCGGACCGCGGGCGACTCTGTCCGCGCGGCCAGGTGGCGGGACACCACCTCGGGCAGGTGATGGAGGTTGACCAGGACCTCGCCGACCCCGGCGCGGTCGAACGCCTCCAGCCAGATGTCCAGCAGTGGCCGGCCGCCGATGGGCACCATGCATTTCGGGGTGCGGTCGGTCACCGGCCTCAGCCGGCTGCCCACCCCCGCGGCCAGCAGGAACGCCTTCATGTTCCCGCCCTCCGGACCACCCCGAGCTCGCGCATCCGCGCGTTCGCCCCGGCCAGCACCCCGTCGAGTCCTTCGACGCCGTCCAGCCAGGCGGCGTAGGCCTTGACCGAGTCGGCGGGCGTGCGCCGGGGTTCCCAGCCCAGGCTGCGCAGGGCGCTGATGTCCGACACGATGTGGCGGGTGTCGCCGAAGCGGTACTCGCCGGTCACCACGCCCGGCTCGCCGGACCCGTAGTGGCCCCGGACGATGTCGGCGAACTCCGCGGTCGTCACCGCCTGGCCCCCGCCGACGTTGAAGACCCGCCCGGCCGCGCGGTCGTCGGAGAGCACGAGCACGTTGGCGTCAACCACGTCGTCGATGTTGACGTAGTCGCGGATCGCCGCGCCGTCCTCGTACAGGGTCGGCGCGGTGCCCTGCAGGTAGCTGAGGCAGAAGATGCGGCAGGCACCGGAGTACGCGTTGTAGACCGACTGCCGCGGGCCCTGGACGATGCTGTAGCGAAGCGCGACGGTGGGGATGCCGTACCGGCGGCCGAGGTTGATGGCGACCATTTCCTCGGCGAGCTTGGACATGCCGTACGCGTTCTGCGGATTCGAGATCTTTTCGGGGGTGGCCTGCAGTTCCAGCGGGCGACCGCAGTCCGGGCAGGCAATGTCCCACCGGCCGGCCGCGAGGGCCGTTTCCGGGCGCATCCCCGGTAGCTGCTCGCCGTCCACCGGGCACCGGTAGAGCCCTTCGCCCATCGCCGACTGAGACGACGCGACCACGACCCGGGCGAGGTCGAGGCGCTCGGCCACGATGATCTCGTAGAGCAGCGCCGTCGAGACCACGTTCACGTCGGAGAACCGCGAGAAATCGGGCAGGTAGTCCTGGTAGGCAGCGAAGTGGTAGACCGCGTCGACCCGCCGCAGCAGGTTCGTGACCAGGTCGCGGTTGCGGATGTCGCCCTGATAGAAGTCGGCGCCGGGACTGAGGTAGCTGGGCCGGCCGTCCCGGTGCACGGGCGGGGTCAGCGCGTCAAGCACGACGACGTCGTGGCCGCCCGCGAGCAGCCGGTCGCAGGTATGCGATCCGATGAACCCGGCCCCCCCGGTGACAAGGATTCTCATTTCCTTCGGTCCCTCCGGTGCTCGGCGGCCTCGCGGTACACGTCCAGGGTCGCCGCCGCCGTCGCTCCCCACGTGAACTGACTGGCCCGGCGCAGGCCGAGGTCGCGCAGCCGGTCCCTGGCTGGCCCCGCCGCCTCGACGATGGCCCGGCCGATGGCCGCCGGCTCCTTCGCGTCGGCCAGGATCGCGGCCCCGCCCGCCGTCTCCGGCATAGCACTGACGTCCGATGTCACGACCGGGCAGCCGCAGGCCATGGCCTCCAGGATCGGGAGCCCGAAGGTCTCGTTGACCGACGGATACACGAACACGTCGGCCGCCTGGTAGAAACGGACGGTTTCCTCGAGCGGAACCTTCCCGACAAAGACGACATCTTGCGCGATCCCGAGCTGATCGGCGAGCGCATGAAGCGAGGCGACGTACTTCTCGTCCTGGCTGCCGCCGACGATGGCCAGCTGGCGGTCCCCCAGTTCAGCCCGGGCCAAGGCCCAGGCCCGCAGCAGCCCGTCACAATTCTTGTACGGCCACAGGGTCGACACGAACAGCACGAACGGCTTCGTCACGCCGTAGCGGCGGCTGACGTGCGCCCGGGCCGCGTCGGCATTTCCCGGTCGGAACAGGCCGTGGTCGACCGCCTCGTAAACCAGCTTCAGCTTCCCCTGGTCGACCTCTAGGTAACGCTGGATCTCCGAGCGCAGGCTCTCGGAGTTGATGACGATCGCGTCCGCGGCCCGGACCGAATACGGATAGTTCATCCGGCGGTACAGACGTGGCAGGGGCGATATCGCGCCCGGCGTGGTGAAGGCGTGCATCGTCTTCATGTGGATCACCAGTGACCACGACAGGTTCACGATGGGCGCCATCAGGGTGTTGAAAACATCGATACGGCTGAGCGGCAGCCGTAGCGGCGAGTAGAGGTGCTCGCTGAGCGTGCGCGGCGTACGCCGCTCGTTTGACCACGGGTAAGTGAGGTGGAAAACGCCCGGCCCGTACCCCTGGTACAGATGCCGTGATTTCGGGCTCACCAGCAGGTGCAGTTCCTCGCCGGTGTCGAGCCGGCTGGCCATCTCGGGGATCACCCGGGTCCAGAACCAATGGGCCCCGGAGGGATGGTCTGGGTTCTCGGTCAGCAGGTTGATCGCTACCCGCATGCGGTCAACCCGGTTTCGTGCCGCCACCATCTACAGGATTCCTGCTCTCGGGTCAGAATACGTTCGAAGAGATCGCAGCCGATGTCATCCGCGACTGGCGGATGTACTGGGCCAGGGCATGCATGACCGCCTGGTGCAGGTCCTCGATCACGCCGTAGTTCGTGCCATGGACGTGAATGGCCACCTCGGCGACCCGCCTGGCCTCACCCCCGTCGAAGCCGGTCAGCGCGATCGTGCGCAGGCCGTGGCCGCGAGCCCATTCGAGCGCCCGGACGATGTTGGCCGAGCGGCCGGAGGAGGAGACGGCGATGAGCGCGTCACCGGGCCGGGACTGGGACTGAAGCTGATAGGCGAACACGTCGGCGTACGTCAGGTCGTTGGCGATCGCGGTCAGCAACTCGATGTTCACGCTGAGGCTGGTGACGCGGGGGGCGAGATCGGTCGCCGTCCGGACACCCTTCATGTGATCGCACTGCAGGTGGTTCGCGATCGCCGCCGAGCCGCCGTTGCCGCACGAGAACACCGTGGCACCGCTGGTGTAGGCGTCCAGCAGGATCGCGGCCGCGCGGGCGAGCCCGGCTTCTTCCACCGAGCTCGCGGCTCGCGCGGTCTCTTCCGCGTATGCGCTGAAATACCTGGCGGCGTTTTTATACGGTGAATCCGGGAACTTTGGCGGATCAGTTCCGGCGGCTGGCGTCAGGGTCGGAAGATCGTGCAGAGCGCTCATGCGGCCATCCGCGCCAAGATGAACGGGGCCGCCGCGGCCAGGCTCGGGAACGACCAGACACCGGGATGAGCCCCGCCTGCAGGACCCGGGCTTGCAGGTGCCGGGCCTTCAGGTGCCCGGCCTTCAGGTCCCAGGTAGATGGCTGACGCACCGACCGCCGCGGCCAGGCCGAGGTCTTCGGGCCGGTCGCCTACCACCCATGAAGCAGCCAGATCCAGGTTGAGCGCGGCCGCCGCGGCCTTGGCCATGCCCGGCTTCGGCTTCCGGTCCTCGCTGGTCCGGGCGAAGCCGTCGACCACGCCGTCCGGGTGATACGGGCAGTACAGGAACAGGTCAATGTGCGCCTCGTGCGCGGCCAGGTACGCCGCGATATGCCGGTGCACCTGAGCGACGTCGCCGATGTCGTAAAATCCCCGAGCCACACCAGCCTGGTTCGTCACCACCGCGACCGGGATACCGGCCCGGTTGAAACTGGCAATTGCCTCTGATGATCCGTCGATGAATTCGACCCGGTCCACCGAGCCCACGTAACCGTGGTCAACGATGATCGTGCCATCACGATCGAGAAGAATCCCGGAGCGATTGTTCACGTGTGTCACCTCGCGTCTGTGGCTGCTCGGTCACGGCCATCGGTCGTATATGTCGCGCCGACGCTCGCGTCGGCGTCATCGGCGCCGATGAGGACCGCGGACTCCAGGCGCGTCCCGGACAGCCGGATCATCTCGCCCACCGCGCTGATCGTCGTCCACGACGAACGGCCGGCGGTGAGGACCGCCACGGCATCCGTGGCCCAGGTGGCCAGGTGGTCGGCGCCGAGGGAGGCATCGAGGGTGGCCAGGGTGAGCACCAGGTTCGCCCGGGCGCAGACGGGGGCTACCGTGTCGGTGAAAGGAGACCCCTGGATCCAGGTGCGGCCGAGCGGCCCGATGGGCGGTAGCACGTCGTCGCCTTCGGGGACCGCGACGATCAGGCGATTGTCCTGCCCGCTCACGATGCTCACCCCGGGTTGGTTAATGCCCAGGAGCCTCGCCGCGGGGGCGCCGCCGACGAGGTCCGCGAGGACCACCTGCTCGCCCTGCTGGGCCCGGGACAGGGCCAGCGACACCAGGGAGAGAGCCGCAGCCTGCGGTTCGTCGACGGGAACGACCGCCAGGGCGGCGGCGCGCCTGGGGTTTCTCGGCACCGCTCGGTCCAGGAACGCGGCAATCCGCCGGACGTCGAGGCGATCGGCGGCGGCCAGCCCGTACCGGCCGTTCAGCCGCACCCGGCCGACACTGAGCTTCACCGGGGCGCCGAGCGCTTGCGCAACGTCGGTCCGCTGACGTAGCCGGTCGGACACGAGCGCCCGGATGAGGGCGACCGCCAGGCCCAACACCAGGCCGATGAACAGTCCTACGAGGGCGTAAAGCAGCAGGTGCTTGCCCTGCGAGTACGGCAACGGGACGGCGCCGTCCAGCACCACGTCGCCCTTGGCCTCCGCCGTCATCGCGGGCTGGGTGGTCGTTTCGTAGCTGAGAGCCGCTTCGTTGAGGCCGGCCAGCGTGCTGGTCGCCTGGCTGCGTTCGGTCTGCAGGTTAGTGAGCTGGGACTGCTGGGCGGCTGATACCGGGCCGGCCGACAGCCGGCTGATCAGGTGGCTGATCTGGTGGCTGAGAGAGCTGATGTCTTGCCTGGTCTGCCCGATCTGCTGGTTAAACGAGGAGAGGGTCAGCTGCTGTTCCTGGAGTAGTTCGCTGGCGCGGAACTGCAGGAAGGCCGCGGCTATGGCATTGGCCCGGAGCACCGCCTGATCGCTCGATGACGCACTGTCCGTGATGACCAGCACCCGGTCGCTGACGGACGTGGCCGAGTAGGACGACAGGAAGCTGCTGACGCTTTGCCGCAGCCCCAGCTGGCCGATGGCCAGGCCGGCCACCGTGCGGCTTTGCGCCATGGCCTGGTTGTCTGCCTGGTACTCGTCGTCCGCCGCCTGCGCCGTGACATTCTCGCTGGGGTCGAGGGTCAGCAGCAGCGTGGTCGACGCCTGATAGGGATCGCGGGTCGCCGCAAACGCGAGCGACCCGAGGAGCAACCCGGCGACGGCCGTGAGGCACCAGAGCCACGCACTGCGCCGCAGCGCGGCCCCAAGGAATGCCAGGCTGACCAGGTTAGGCTCGAAATCGGCCGACCGATCCTCGACGACCGCGGAGTCCTCGTAGGCTTCGAATCTCCCCGGTGAGGCACCCATCACATTCTGCGACGGCATGATGACCGTCTGGTATTCGTCGGTCACTGTCTTATCTCCGTCATTGTGCCGGTCATGCGGGCCGGCATTCGCCTGAGCCCAGGCCGGGCCACCTGCGGCACCCGGCCGGTGGTGCGATCCGCCGGGTCGGGATCGGCGACCAGGATGCCGGCAATCTCACGACCGTCGACGGCCGCGCTGACCGCGACGCGGGCCAGTTGCTCGGCTGTCACCGCGCTCGCCGAGACGCCCAGCATCGTCGCCGTGGTGCGCATCGTGTCGGCGACGCGGGGGGCCTTGCCGTCGACGACGGCCACCACGACGGTCAATGCGGCGCCCGGCAGTTCGCCGACGTGCGGGTCATCCCGCACGGCGACCCGCAGCTGCCGCGATCGATTCGGCGGCCCGGACCCGGCGCCCGCGGCGCCCGCAGTGCCCGCGGCACCCGAGGCACCCGAGGCACCCGAGGCACCGGCGCAGGCGGCGCGCAGCGTGGCCGCGGTGTTCGCGTCTTGGGCAGGACCGATGACCAGGGCGGTGGGAATTCCCACGGACGCCGCCAGGGCAGCCAGCTGCGGGCCCAGCGCGAGAGCTTTTCTGTCGGTCGACAGCGAGAGCACCGCGAGCGAGAAACCGCCGTCCCGGGGATCAGCGGAACTCATGCCCATGAGGCCCAGCTGGTGCAGGGCCTTGCGCAACTGCCAGGCATCGACGGCGCCAGGAGCATAATCGGCGAGAAGCTTCATCCAGGCCGCGGCGTTGGATGGCTGAGCGACAGAAACAGAAGCCAGGACCGGAACGCCAATTGAATCTGCGATCTGGTCACGCTCCCGCAGGCGCCGGTCATTGCGGCCGATCGCGAGGACGATGATGACTCCGATCAGCAGTCCGGCTACCGCGCCGGCCAGGACATCAACCAGGAGCGGCACGAGCCGCGCCCTCGTCGCGCTCGTGGCCGGCTCCAGCAATTGCGCCGGCACCCGCCCGATCGGGCTGCTGGCCGAATCGACATAGCTCAGGTAGCTGCGCGCGACGGCATTAGCCGTTGCCTCAGCGTCGGCCGCCACCTTGCCCTTTGCGCTGACCGAGATGACATAGGGGGTCAGGATGCCCACCGAGATGTCGCGGCGGAGCTTATTGAGCGACATGGCGGGGCGGACCTGAGGCGCCGCGCCACGAAGCACTCCATTGCTGGTCATAATGACCTGCTGGGTGAGCGTATAGGGATCGGCCGCGCCGTCGATGATGACCGCTGCGCCCTGCTGAGCCTGGGAGGATTGCGGGAGTATGACCAGCGCGGTGCTGGTGAGCAGCGGCGGGTTTGCTCGGGCGTAAACGCCGCCGGCCAGGGCACCGAGAATCACCACAATGGCCACGAGAATCTTGTGCCGCCGCAGAATCTGGCCCGATCTCCTCAAGTCCAGCGCCTGCTCGCTCATCGGGTCTCCTTGCGCATGGCCGACGCATCTGCCAATAGAACTTCTGAGAAGTGCCGTGATACAGCTGAGCGCAAAACGGCGGGCCGTTTCGCCTTGGCGGGGTCGAAGAATTCCAGCCGGGTGGTCAGCGGGACGTCCGGAGCGGAGCGCCCGCAGCCGAGCAGAGTGAATGCGGGTATGCGCTGTCCCAGGCCGCCGGAGTACCAGCCGAGGATGGGATCGGTTTCGCCGCGGTGCAGGGTCCAGTTGAGGCCAGCCGGCAGTTCCAGCCGCGCCGCGCCAGGCGTGGATGCCGTCGGCCAGCGCAACGCCGCGCAGGATCCGTCGAGCTTGGCGACAAGCTCGGGGCCGAGGTGGAAGGCCAGCCGGAGGTCGTGCTGGCCGCCCTCGATCTGGTCGACGATGTCGATGCTGCTCGAGGCCCGGTCCAGCAGCACCGACCGGCGGTGCCGCGCCGGAGGGTCAAGCGAGGAATAGCCGTCGTGCTCAGCCGTCCAGCTGGCGATGTCGCCGTCGTCGATGACCTCGATCTCCCGGGCCTGCGCATGCCGCACCCACAGGAACGGCCCGCCCTCGCTGGACTGGCTCCGGCCGTCAAGCTCGGCCGTGTTGTGCGCGATGGTGGACCGGAAATACGAACGCCAGGCACGCTCGCCGTGATAGCAGTAGGTACCGGGATCGGCGAGGATGTCCACGCCCGCATGCCGGACTTCCACCGACAGGGCGTCGGCGTGGGCGTGGGCGGCGATGCTGAGGTATCCGTGCGGACCGCCGTCGCACCGGCACCAGATCTCGTCCTCGCCGCTGGTGCGGAGCAGCGTCAGTCCCGCGTCGGCAAATCGGGTCGGGCGCTGAGGCGGCCTGCCGTCAATGCGACGCGGGCCGATCTGAGCCGGGGCGATCTGAGGCGGGGCGATCTGGCGCGGGGCGGGGGCCAGGTAGGAGACGAGGACGCTACGCGCATCGGCGGGCGGCTGCGGCCACCAGTCGAGGGGGCCGACGAGCGTCTGCGCCAGCGCGAGAAACGACGGCCAGGAGTTTGCCGCCGGAGCGTCGAGCAGCAGGGCCCGGCCTTCGTCGGAATCGCCCTGGCGCGGGGGGCGCAAGCGCGCATCGACCAGGGCCGCCGCGCTGTCCGCCATCGCGCACAGCCGCTGCCACGTGCCGGGACTGAGCGGGTGACCCGCCACCTCCGCCTCGACGGCCGCGAGGAACCCGAGTTCGGCGACGAAACACTGGTAGTCCGAGGCCAGCTCGCGGCCGATACCTGACGGGAAGGTGTTGCGGATGAGCTCTCGTTCCAGCACCTGCGCGGCCTTGGCCCGCCAGCGCTCGCTGGCCGGGAACCACGGGAACGCGCAGCTCGCCACGAGCTGCCCGGCCGCCTCGGCGATCACGTGATTGTTAGCCGATGAGCCGCGGCTGCGGAACGAGGCGAGATACTGCTGATGCCAGTGAAGCTGCTGCAGGGTGACGTCGCTGCCCTCGAACTCCTCGCCCACGCCGGGCCAGTCATCCAGGAGACGCCGGATCCAGGCCAGGCTGATCATCCGGACGCCCAGCTCGATGCCGCTGGTCCAGTGCACACCGGACAGGAACGGGTTCTCGTGCCCCCACGAGCGGAGGTGATCGGCGACCCGGTCCGCGTACTTCTCCTCGTGGGTGAGAAACCAGGCGGTGGCCAGCAGCGTGAGATGCTGCAACCGCGAGATCTCCCACACCTGCTTGATGTTGCCGACCTGCGCGTCCGAGCGGTGATCGATGCGGAAGGCGTAACGGCCGGGAGCGGACCGGCGGCCGGTCGCGGGGTCACGGAACCAATCGGGCCGTACCATGTCGGTCCGGGTGACGCCGAGGACCTCCCATTCGCCCCGCAACAGCCGGTCCGCGCTGGCCAGAACGGCGGCCTTGGTGTCCGCGCAGACTCCTGCGGCAGCCTCCGGTGGCAAGACGGCGCTGAACCTGCGCTCGCCGGTCGGCGGCGGCCCGAGGCTGACCATCTGCGCTCTGCTTACCTGGCGCCTGGACCAGGCCGCCGCCAGGACCTGGTCGCGGGCCCGCCACGCGACCTCGGCAGGCGTCATCCGGGCTATCCGGCGGCCATACCAGCCGAGCCGTGATGTCCCGAGGCGTGATGTCCCGAGCCGAGATGTCCCGAACCGTGATGTCGAGGTGGCGCTCATACTCGCTCCGCGCAGCCGGTCAGCACGCTCTCGCCCACCGCGATCGTCGCCCCGGTGGTGGCGACGAGGGACTCGACGCCGATGGGCATCGGCGCACCGGTCACGACGGCCTCGACGAACGCGGTCAGCTCCGCTCGCTGGCCCTTGTCCTGTCCGGACCGCGGCCGCATGGTGTGCTGCCGCCGTCCGGTCCAGACCATCGCCTTCCTGAAGTTGTCCAGCCGCGCGCTGCAGCCGCCGGCGGCGACGTCGAACGTCTCCTTCGGATAGCGCGGGTTCCCGGCGGTGACGTAGCTGATGGTGCCGGTGGAGCCGTTACCGAACCGCACCGTGACCTGAACGTCGTCCTTCTCCGGTCCCTTGACGGCGTAAGCCTCTTCGGGCAGGCTGGCCGCCCACCAGCTCAGCGTGTCGATGAAATGACCGCCCTCGCCGGCGAACCGCGATCCTTCCAGCGCGTCGTTCCGGTACCAGCTATCGGCGGCCAGCGGCCCCGCGTTGACCAGGTACCGCATGGCCGAACTCGAGTCCGCGGGCCCGAACCGCGATCTGAGCTGGGTGAGCAGCGGCGCGAAGCGCCGGTTGAAGCCCACCATCAGCCGGTCGTTGCCCGTCTTCGCGATGGTCTCGACGATGCGGCCGAGCTCGTCGCGGGTCAGGGCCAGGGGCTTTTCCACGAAGACGGCCTTGCCGGTCTCGAGCGCCCGGCAGACCAGGTCCGCGTGGGTATGGTGCCGGGTCACGATGAAGATCGCGGCCAGGCTCGCATCCTCCAACACGGCGTCGGCGTTGGTCGACGCCGTGGTGAACCCGAAGCGCCGCTGCGCGTTGACGGCGGAAAGCGACCGGCTGGTGGCGACGTGCGTCAGGTCCGCCTTATCCAGCCGCGCCAGGTGCGGCAGCAGCATGGACGACGCGTAGTTGCCGGCCCCGATGAATCCGATCTTGAGCCGTCCGCCGACTGTCCTGGCCGGTGCCGTCGTCCCCCGGCTGGCGCGGACCATGCTGCCGGCAACGGGCGGCAGCCTGTCCGCGGGCCTGGCCGCGGGCCTGGCCGGGTACTCCAGCAGGACACCCACGGCGTTGAGCGAGCCGGAGGCCAGGTCGGCGTAGACGCCGCTCGCGTCCTCCAGCGGGAAGACACCCGAGACGAGCGTTTCGACCTCGATCTCCTTGCGGGCGAGCAGGTCGAGAAAGCATTCCAGGTTGCGCCGCTCGGTCCAGCGAACGTAGCCGATCGGGTAGTCGATGCCCTCGAGCTCGTACCGCTCGTCGTACCGCCCGGGCCCGTAGGACCGGGAGAACCTGACGTCGAGTTCCTTCTCGTAATAGGCGTTCCAGGGCAGGTCCAGGCGGGTCTTGCCGATGTCCACCACGCGGGCGCGATCCCGGGCCAGGCGGGCGGCGACCTCGACCGGTCCGTTGGACGATCCGCCGGCGGCCAGGAAAACATGGTCGACCCCGCGCCCGGCCGAGATCTCGTCCACCGAACGCTGGGCCGCGTCGGCGCCCTCATCCGCTGGCGACGTGCACAGCACGGCTCCGGCCTGCTCGGCCAGCCGGCAGCGCTGCTCGATCATGTCCAGGCCGATGACCCGGACGCCCGAGGCGACCAGCAGACGCACCACGAGCTGGCCGACCAGGCCAAGGCCGATCACGCACGCCGTGTCCCCCAGCTGGACCTCCGCGCGCCGGACGCCGTGCATCGCGATCGAACCGACGGTGGCGAAGGCGGCGTGCTCGGGCGAGACACCGCGCGGAACCGGTGCGCACAGATTAACCGGGAGCCAGTTGTATTCGGCGTGCAAGGCATACTCATTACCGGCCGCGGCGACGAGCTGACCGACCTGGAATTCCTCGGCCCCCTTTCCCACCTCGACAATCACGCCGCACAGCGAATAGCCGAGCGGAGTATAGGAATCCAGCCTGCTCATTACCTTCTTATAAGTGGTGACCGCACCTTGCTGCGCGACGGTATCCAGGACCTTGCGCACCTGATCCGGCCGGGCTCGCGCCTTGCCCACCATCGACATCTTGGCCTCGGCCAGCTTCATCATCTCGGTGCCGGTGGAGATCAGCGAGAACAGCGACTGCACCAAAACGCCCCCCGGACGGCACGCCGGGGCAGGCACGTCGAGGACGGTAAGTTCCCCCGACTTGTAATTCTGAGCTATCTGCTTCATCATGCCCTTCGTCAATCACCCTGATGGGGCCGCTTGAATGTCAAAAGCCGAAGCCGTGAATATCCGCCGGTGTTCACCGGACGCGGACCTGGGACCAGACCCGCCTGCCGCGCGGCGGCGCGCCACCACCTCGCCACATGCCGCTGCCGCGAGGTCTGAAGGTAGGTCAGGTGGTTCTCCAGCCGGGGCCAGCGGCGGGCGGCGACCGAAACCCCGGGCAGGCCGGCGCAGGGGCTGACCACCGACTCCAGCCAGCGAACCGGATGCCTGGGATCGGGGACGGTGCAGGCCAGCAGCCCGCCGGGACGCAGTATGCGGGCGCACTCGGCCAGGACAGCGGACGGCTCATCCACATACTCAAGGACGCTGGCAGCCACCACGGCATCGAAACTGGCCGTAGGAAAGGGCAACCGGCGCCATTGTGTTTCGAGTTGCACCCATTCGACGTCGCTACCGGGATCCCGGGACATGGCCGAGCGCAGCATCAGCTCCGAGATGTCGCATCCGGTGACCCGTAGCCCCGCGGCCGCGCCGGCCCGGGCTATCTCGCCGCTGCCGCAGCCGAGATCGAGCATCCGGCCGCCGGCCGTCACCTGCGTGGTGAGGAGGGCATCGAAAAGGGCCAGCCGTCCGGTGAAACCTCCACCCGGAGCGTAGAAGGCGGACCACGCCGCGGCGCGGGTGTTAAACAGCCGCCGGACCTCGTCGGCACGGTCCGGGGAGTTAACCATGACGCCCGGCCGAGGAAAGGGCCGTAGCGCCGGCCGTCAGGCGCTCGTACACGCCTAGATAGGCACGTTCCTGGTGGCTCCAGGCCAGTTCCTGCTCGACCCGGGCCCGGCCCAGCTTGCCCAGCCGGGCCCGCTGCGGCTCATCGTCCATGAACGCGGCGATGGCCGCGGCGTAGTCGTGCACGTCGTTGGGCTTGACGTACAGCGCGGCGTCGCCGGCCGAGAGCCGCGTTTCGCGCAGATCAAAGGCCACCACGGGAAGTTCGAAGGCCATGTATTCCATGGTTTTGTTCATCGTGGAGACGTCATTGAGCGGGTTCTTCGGGTCCGGCGAAAGACCCACGTCCGCAGTGGAGAGAATGCGCGAGACGAGCTCATCCGGTGCCCGCCCGGTGAACTCCACGTGGCCGGCCAGGCCGAGCTCATCGCGCAATGCCACCAGATCGCGATAGCAGTCCCCCGAGCCGATCAGCGTGAAGGCGATATCCTCGCGCCCGAGCTCATGAACCAAGATGCTGGCTGCTTGCACGATGATGTCGACCCCGTCCTGCGGACCCATGACGCCGATGTAAGCGGCGAGGAACCGGCGGCCCCGGCGCAACTCGGGGTAGGCCTGGCCACGCCGCAGCCGCTGCGGGTCCGGTCCGGTCCGGACCACCGTCACGTCCGCGGGCCGCTTGCCGCTCCGGGCCATGGCGATCTTCCGGTAGGAATCATTCGTGGAGATCACATGGTCCGCGGCCCGGTGAGTCCTGCGCTCCAGGGCCCGCAAACCCTTGTAAGGCAGCTTCGGACCTTCGGGAAAGCGAGATTCATAAAGTTCCGGACACAGGTCATGATGATCAAACACGAACCGGGTTCCCTCCAGGGCGCGGAAAGCCATGGCGAGAGGCCAGAAGATATCGGGCGGATTGCAGGCCTGGATCACCGCGAAACGGCCTGATCGCCTGGCCTTCAGCGCCATCCAGGTCGTCGCGAGAAACGAGTAGACATACTCAGCGGCGAAGCTGAGATTACTTCCTCCCGGCGCATACGGCCGGTATTTGTAGAGTTCTACCGTGTCGATGACCTCGTAGCCAGGGTCACCGCTGCCCTTGGGGCAAACGACAGCAACCCGATAGCCTGCCGAAACGAGAGCCTGGCACTCCAGCCATACTCGCCGATCGAACGGTACCGGAAGATTCTGCACGATAATCAGGACCCGTCGCTTCACCCCTACAGGAGCCGGCAGCGAGTGACCCTGATACGACAAGTACTTCGTTTATTTAAAGTCGCCCGCCGGAAACACCATTCGCCAGATAGATCCGGGTGCTGCGGAAAAAGCGGGTTAATTTCCGTTTTGTTCGTGCCTGCGCGCAGATAGCCGGATATCTTCTGTGCCGTGGTATCGGACCAGGACACGGCCGGTCTTAGGATCTCGTACCATAACGTGAACACCCTCTTACGTCGGCGAACAGAACCGGCCCTGCCATGATCTGTAAGACGGTTGGTAATGAATTCCCTGAAGATCGCGGCGCTAGCGCTCGTGGCCATGCTTATCGTTGCTGGGTGCGGCGTCGCTGCGCCCGGACGACCGGCGCCTGCCGTCTGCACGACCAGGGCGGTGCAGGGGACCTGCGGCCCGTTCAAGTACCCGCAGATCACCGCGACCACCTCGAGCATCTACGTCAACAACAACGTATGGAACCCCATCACCGGCTCGCGGCAGGCGCTCTCGGTGACCGACCCCGGGAGCTGGCGGGTGACCGCCAACATTCCGGCCGGGAACACGACGGTGGTGTCCTACCCGAGCGTTGGTGGGGACTACGGGCAGGCCAACGACACCTCGACCCCGCTCTCGGATTACGCCTCGATCTACTCCTCGTTCAGCGAGACCATGAACGCGACGAGCCAGACGAGCGCCTGGGCCGCCTACGACATCTGGCTCGGCCAGGGCACCTCCCCTAACTGGAGCGGTGAGGTCATGATCCAGCATGACTTCGCCAACAACGGTCCCTGCACGTTCGAGGCCACCGCTCGCTTCGGCGGGTCCGGCGGCGTCCCGGTGCAGACCTGGAACCTGTGCCAGTTCGGCTCGGAGCTGGTCTGGAAGCTGCCCGTCAACGAGCAGGCCGGCAGCGTGGACATCCTGCCCATGCTCCGCTGGCTGGTGACCCACGGCTACCTGCCGGCGAACAGCGGCCTGTGGGCGATCGGGTACGGCTGGGAGATCTGCAGCACGGGTGGGGTGAACGAGAACTTCCAGGTCAACCACTTCTCGATCACCACCACCGCGGCACGTAGAGGGTAGCACGGGCACGCGGTTGCGGTCCCGCTGGCGGTCCGTCGGGGCTGGCGCGCGGTGGTTCCGGAGGCACGCGGCAGTGCCCGTTCCGTAAATGTTTTGGAGTACTAGGCGGCGTCGGT
>Ga0302235_10001139_pt1 | contig 20055 bp, 17 predicted proteins | sample II_Palsa_N3_3_FD_193577 | JGI IMG/M metagenome (GOLD analysis project Ga0302235, IMG submission 193577) | Peat permafrost microbial communities from Stordalen Mire near Abisko, Sweden - II_Palsa_N3_3 | ecosystem: Environmental > Terrestrial > Soil > Palsa > Peat permafrost | place: Sweden... | reverse complement strand
AACGCGCCTCAGGCTCGCCGCGCTCGGGCTGGCCGGTGTTGTCCTGCTCGCCTCGCTGACGGCGACGGGGGCGAAGGCGGACGCCCCGCCCGGCGCCGGGCAGCTGTCGGCCGCGCGGCACCTGGTCGCCTCCCGGGCGGCGGCGCTGGCCCGGGCCGGGGCCAGGGCGAGCGCTCTCAACGCGGCCCTGTCCGGGCTGCGGACGCAGGCTGAGGCGCTGACCGAACGCTACGACCACGAGGTCTCGCTCGAGCAGCTGGCGTCGGCCGCCTACCAGGCGGCCGAGGCCCGGCTGGCGGCCGCGAGGGCGTCCGAGCGGCGCGCGGCCGCGCAGCTCGCCCAGCTGGCCGCGGCCGAGTACGAGTCCGCGGGCGGGCCGGACATGGCGGCGGCCGTATTCGCGGGCCTGACCGACCCCCGCGGCTTCCTGGGCGAGATCGGCCTGCAGGAGGCGATGGACAACCAGCGCGCCGACCTGCTGGCCGCGACCCGGGCGGACGCGATCGTCACCCGGCTGTTCGGCGTGCAGGCGGCCGGCCTGCTGGCGCAGCGGCGGGCGGCCGCCCAGGCGGCCGGGTTCCTGAAGGCCGCCGTGGCCGCGGCCGTCGGCCGCCAGGCGGGCCTGGTCCGGGCGGCCGACGCGTCCCGGTCCCGGCTGACGGCGCAGGCGGCGGACGCGCGGGCGAGCGCGGCCGCGCTCGCGGCGGCGGGCAGTCTCGGTCCGCCGGCCGTCGCGCCGTCGGCCGGCCTCCGCCCGGCCAACGTCGCGGCCAGCGTGCTCGCGGGCGGCCCGAGCGGCGCCGCCCCGGGCGTGTTCGCGCCCGACTGGGCGCCGGACGCGGGCGCGAGCGCGGCCCAGGGGGACGCCGCCGCCAACTGGGCGCTCAGCCAGCTCGGCAAGCCCTACCAGTGGGGCGCGGCCGGGCCGGGCTCCTACGACTGCTCCGGGCTCGCGCTGCAGGCCTGGGACCGGGCGGGCGTCCGGCTGCTGCACTGGACCGGGTTTCAGTGGGTGTCAGGGCCGCACGTGCCGCTGGCCGGCCTGCGCCGGGGCGACCTGGTGTTCTACGCCTTCAACAGCGCCGACCCGGGCACCATCCATCACGTCGGGATCTACATCGGCCACGGGCTGATGGTCGACGCCCCGTTCACCGGGTCGTTCGTCAGAATCGACAGCATCTACGCTTTTCCCGGGCTAATCGGGGCCACCAGGCCCGCCGCCTAACGCCTGGTCAGTTGCGCGTTGGCTACATAGTGTTCGCTAAATGTTTGGCCGCTAACGGTGGGTGGCAGGGCGTGTTACGCGTAACCTGACCAGATGGCGGAGACTAGACGGTGCGAGCGCTGCGGCATGGAATTCATGCCCAAGCGCGAGCACGCCCGATTCTGCTCCGCCCGCTGCCGGGTCGCCTGGAACCGCGAGAACTGGAACCTGGTCAACCGGGACCAGCAGAAATGGGGCAGCGAGAACTGGGACGACGGCGACCGCCGCCCGGGGACCGAGCCCAGCGCCCTCGGCTGGGCCCTGGTGGCGATGCGCGACACCACCGAGCGGCTCGGCAAGGCCAGGGCGAGCGACCGCGCGCAGGCGTTCGCCGTGATCGGCGAGGCCGTGTGGTGGGTCACGATCGTCGATGCCACGCTGGTGCGGTACTACCCCGACGAGTACGACGTCGCGCTGGCCGGGCTGCCCGGCTGGCAGCGGCGGGTGACCGAGGCCACATTCGGCGGCCTGCGGTTCGTCAGGAACCGGATGGGCTACTACGCCGACCACGCCGACTTCATCCAGCCCCGGCCGGACGAGGTGGCGGGCGGCGACGCGCCGATCACCGAGTGGACCTGGCGGTCGCTGCCGGCCCCGACCCTCGAGACCCTGCCGCCCCGCGGCCAGGAATGGGAGCTGAGCCGGTACCAGGCGTATCAGGACCGGCTGGCGGGCCGCCCGATTGGCGAGACCTTCGCGCTCGCCTCCGCGTTCCTGACGCTGGTCGCGTCCCAGGCGGGCGCCACCGCGCTCGGCGCCTGAGGCCGGACGAAGACCCCTCATTCGAGAGCATCACGCACAGTTAGTATCGCAGCGTGTATTGTCTGTTACACGGTGTTATGAGACGATCTTCCTAGGGCCGGAAGGCGCGGTTACCTGGAGAGGCTCGCGGCATGTTCATGGCCCGGCATAGGCGGTCGGCGCGCGGCTCGTCGGCTGGTAGTGGGCCGGCCGGCCCGGTATCGGGGCGCCGGGCGCTGTGGGTGAGCACGCTCCAGCGCCGATATGACTTCCACCTCGGCGAGGCGATCAGGGCCGCTATCGAGGGCAGCCACGATAAGGCGACGAAGCACTCGGGAACCGCGCTCTCGATCAGCCGGGAGCTCGTCGCGGTCGCGCCCGATCCGGCCCGGCACCAGCCGGAGCTGGCGGCCGCGCTCTGCACGCACGCCCGCTACGGGGCGGGCTGGCAGGCCATCGCGATGCTGGCGGAGTCGGCCGGGCACTACGCCGAGCTCGCCGAGGCCGACCCCGCGGTCTACGAGGTGGCGCGGATCGACGTGCTCACCCGGGTCGCGCTGGCGTCGGACGAGGCGGGCAACACGGATGCCGCCGTCGGCCTGCTCCGCGAGGTCGTCGGCATGTACCTCAAGGCGCCCGCGGCCGACCCCGAGGAACGAGACATCGGGCTGGCCCGGGCGCGCTTCCAGCTCGGCCGCTGCCTGCTCGCGACCGGGCAGTCGGGCGACGGGCTGGCGGAGATCGATACCGGGCTCGAGCTGGCGGGCGAGGTGCTCGACCGGCTCGCGGTGGCGGTCGACGACCCCGGCTGGCTCGACTCGGCCCCCCGCTACCTGCAGTTGGCGGCCCCGGACTGGTCGGCGGCGGCGGTCCGGTCGATGACCGGGCACGCGGTCGCGGGGCGATGGCAGCGGGCGGCGATCTCGGCCCAGGCCGCCGTGCTGATCTCAGGCGGCCTGGCCGGCCTCGGCGGCGAGACGCTCAGGGACGCGCACGCGGCGATCGCCGCGCGGGCGGAGCTCATCTTCCGCGGCGGCGCGTTACCGGCCCTCGTGCTCCACGTGGCGCTTGCGCGAGCGCTCGACCTCGGCCTCGGCCTCGGCCCGACCGGCCCAGTGCGAGCCCTCAACTGACTTGCCGGGCTCCAGGTCCTTGTAGACCTCAAAGAAGTGCTGGATCTCCAGCCGGTCAAACTCGGGCACGTCCTCGATGTCCTGCAGGTGCGCCTGCCGGGGGTCGCTCGCGGGGACGCAAAGGATCTTGTCGTCGGGGCCCTTCTCGTCGGTCATCGCGAACATGCCGATCACCCGGGCGGTCACCAGGCAGCCGGGAAAGGTCGGCTCCTCAAGCAGCACCAGGGCGTCAAGCGGGTCGCCGTCGCCGCCCAGGGTCTCGTCGATGAACCCGTAGTCGGCGGGGTACCTAGTCGAGGTGAACAGCATCCGGTCAAGCCTGATCCGGCCGGTCCGGTGATCGACCTCGTACTTGTTCCGGTGGCCGCGGGGAATTTCGATGATTACTTCAACGTCCATGTTCGCTCCACACGTTAGTTACTGATTTACTCCATTGTCGCCGGTCGCGTGTGCGCGGCCGGACGGCGGGTCCATCGACGACCGGCGATATAGCCCTAAGCTGCTGGGCACACTCGCTTCCCGCGAAAGGTATGTTCGTGCACCGCACACGGACCATTGCCGTGGCCACGCTGGCCCTGCTGAACGTGTTCACGATCGGCGCCGGGGTCGCGGTGGCGCACATGCTCCCGCCCAGGCTCGCGGCGCTGCGCATCCCCGGCACCGTGAGCGGGCCGCTGATCGCGGCCGCCCCGGTCCTCGCTCAGGCGCAGGCCGCGGCGGGGCGCCCGACCGCGGCCGGGCTGAGCGCGATGCTCGGCGCGGCGCTGCCCTCGGCCGATACCGGGCCCGGGGTCGGCATCGAGGTCGCCGACGCGCAGACCGGCCAGGTGCTGTACCAGAGCAACGCCAGCGCGCTCGCCACCCCGGCGTCCACCACCAAGCTGATGACGGCGGTGGCCGCGGTCGCGGTGCTGGGCCCTGATGCACGGTTCACTACCGCCGTGCGGCAGCAGAAGGGCACTATCGTGCTGGTAGGGGGTGGTGACCCTACCCTGGCCGTGAATCAGTACCCCTCCTCCGACTACCCGCAGCCAGCCACGCTCGCCGCATTGGCGGCGAGCGCCGCACGCGCGCTGAGGGCGCAGGGGCGCGATTCCGTGCGGCTGGACTACGACGTTTCACTTTACCGTGGGCCGGACATGGCACCCGGCTGGACCGACGGCGACGTCAGTACGGGAAATGTCACACCGATCGTCGCCCTCGAGGCCGACCAGGGCCGGCTGACGCCGGACGGCGCGCTCCAGGACTCCGACGACCCCGTCAACTACTCGGCCCGGACAATGGACCCGGCCGGGATGACCGCCGCCGCGTTCGCGAGCCTGCTCAAGCGGGACGGCATCTCGGTCACCGGCACGCCGGCGCCGGAGACCCTGTCCGGCTCATCGACGCCGCTCGCCAGCGTGTCGTCGCCCACGGTGGCCGCGATCGCCGAGCAGATGCTGCTGGAATCCAACAACGTCATCGCCGAGAACCTGGCCCGGCAGGTGGCGATCGCGCTGGGGATGCCCGCCACGTTCAGCGGCGCCGCCGGCGCGGTGATGGCCGAGGCCCGCCGCCTGGGCGTGACCACGCCGATTGACCTGGTCGACGGCAGCGGCCTGTCGCCCGAGGACGGCATCGCGCCGGAGACGCTGGTGCGGGTGCTCACGCTCGCCGCGAGCAGCCCGCGGCTGCGGGCGGTCGTCACCGGCCTGCCGGTGGCCGGCTTCGTCGGGACGCTCTCGTCGGGCGACAGCGACTTCGGCGGGATCGGCAGCCTGGCGGGCGGAGCGGCGCGCGGGGTAGTGCGGGCCAAGACCGGGAACCTGTCGACGGTGGCCGCCCTGGCCGGGCTCGCGTACGACCGCAGCGGCCGGCTGCTGATCTTCGCGATCATGGCACCCCAGGTGCCAGGGGCGAGCTCGCTGCAGGACGCGGCCGACGCGATCGACTCGGCCGCGGCCGGGCTGGCCGGATGCGGTTGCCGGTAGGCGGCGCGCGGGGAAACCGCCGCCGCCTCTGCCGTTACCGCCGGCGAGCACGTACGGTAGGACTGTGAGCAGCACACAGATGATCGACTGGGACACGGCGATCTCCACCGGCGTCCGGTTTGCCAAGCAAGGGCCGCAGGTCAGCCTCACCGACGCCCGCGCGGTGGTGGCCGAACTGCGCGGCCTGACCACCGTCGTCCAACAGCCCGTCCGCGAGGTTACCCAGCTGACCAGCCAGGGTTCGGTCGGCCCGGTGGCCGTGGTGGACCGCCCGGGCTGGATCAAGGCGAACGTGGGCGGGTTCCAGGTGGTACTCGAACCGCTAACCGAGAAGCTGGCCGAGCGGGGCAACTCGATGCCCGGCGGCGCCGTGATCGGGTCGGTCGGCGCGCGGGTCACCGGCGTGCAGGCGGGCCTCCTGCTCGCGTACCTGTCGTCGCGGGTTCTCGGCCAGTACGAGCTGTTCCTGCCGCCGGGCGAGGGCGAGGTGCCCGCCGGCGGCGCGAGCAACGGGTCCAACGGCAGCAACGGGGCGGCCGCGGCCGCCAACGGCTCGGCCGGGGCCGGCGTGGGCCGCCTCACCCTGGTCGCGCCGAACATCGTCATGGTCGAGCGCGAGCTCGGCGTTAACCCGCACGACTTCAGGCGCTGGGTGTGCCTGCACGAGGAGACGCACCGGGTCCAGTTCACCTCGGTGCCGTGGCTGCGCGGCTACGTGCAGGGCATGATGACCGAGTTCCTGCTCGCGTCGGACCTGGACGCGAGCGCGATCGCGGACCGGCTGCGGTCGGCCGCGGGCGCGGTCGCCGGGGCGGTCAGGGGCGGCGACGGCGAGTCGCTGATGGAGGCGATGCAGACCCCGGCCCAGCGGGAACTGCTGGACAAGCTCACCGCGGTGATGACGCTGGTCGAGGGGCACGGCGACTACGTGATGGACGCGGTCGGCCCGCGGGTGGTGCCGTCGGTCGCGGAGATCAGGGAGAAGTTCTCGCAGCGGCGCGGCTCGGCCGGCCGGATGGAGCAGATCCTGCGCCGCATCCTCGGCATCGACCTGAAGATGAAGCAGTACGAGCAGGGCTCGAAGTTCGTCGCCGAGGTCGTGGCGGAGGCCGGGATGGCCGGGTTCAACCGGGTCTGGACCTCGCCCGAGACGCTGCCCACCCGCGCCGAGATGGCCACGCCCGCTGACTGGCTGGCCCGGATCGGCTGAGGGTGGGCGGAGGCCTCTCCCCGGCCGTGGCCGCGGTCCGCAATGCGGTCCGCGCTTCGCTGGCCGGGTTCGCGCCGGGCGACCTGGTGCTCGCCGCGTGCTCGGGCGGCCCCGACTCGCTCGCGCTGGCCGCCGCGCTCGCGTTCGTCGCGCCCCGGGCCGGGCTCCGGGCCGGGGCGGTCACCGTCGATCACGGGCTCCAGGAGGGGTCGGCCGACCGGGCGGCGACGGTCGCGGCGGCGCTCGGCGGCCTCGGCCTCGACCCGGTCCGCGCGGTCGCGGTGACGGTCGACGGCGGCGGCGGACCGGAGGCGGCGGCGCGGACGGCGCGCTATGCCGCGCTCGAGGCGGCGGCGGCCGACCTCGGCGCGGCGGCGGTGCTGCTCGGCCACACGCTCGACGATCAGGCGGAGACCGTGCTGCTCGGGCTCGCGCGCGGTTCTGGCGCCCGCTCGCTCGCGGGCATGCCGCCGCGGCGGGGCATCTTCCTGCGGCCGCTGCTCGGCCTGCGCCGCCAGGTGACGACCGGCGCCTGCGCCGCGCTCGACCTCGCGCCGTGGGCGGACCCGCACAACGCCGACCGCCGGTTCGCCCGGGTGCGGGTCCGGCTCGACGCGCTGCCCGCGCTCGAGGCGGCGCTCGGACCCGGGGTGGCCGAGGCGCTGGCGCGCACCGCCGGTCAGCTGCGGGATGATGCCGAGGTGCTAGAGCAAATAGCTTCCTCCGAACGGTCCCTGGATCCTCGCCTGATGTCAGCCGCGTCGCTGGCGGGGCTGCCCGGCGCGGTGCGGAGCCGGGTCCTGCGCTCGGCCGCGCTCGCGGCGGGCTGCCCGGCCACCGCGCTGACCTCGGCCCACGTGACGCGGATCGAGGAGCTGGTGACGGACTGGCGCGGGCAGCGCTGGATCGACCTGCCGGGCGGCGTCCGGGCGACCCGCCGGTCGGGGCAAGTCCTTTTCGAGCTAGCTGAATAATTAACGGGACAGATAATCGTTTACTCGATGCGTAGCTATGGGAGCGTGGGGCATGGACGCCGCTGACATGGGGTCTGGGCTGAAGGAGGTCCTCATCACATCGGAGCAGCTCGGGCGCCGGACCGCGGAGCTGGCGGCGCAGATCGACGCCGACTACGCCGACCGCGACCCGCTGCTGGTGGGGGTGCTGAAGGGAGCGGTGATGGTGATGGCCGACCTCGCCCGGGCCATGCACCTGCCGGTCCAGATGGACTGGATGGCGGTCTCGTCGTACGGGTCGGGCACCAAGTCATCGGGCGTGGTGCGCATCCTGAAGGATCTCGACGCCGACATCAGCGGGCGCCACGTGCTGATCGTGGAGGACATCATCGACTCCGGCCTGACGCTGTCGTGGCTGGTGGGAAACCTCAAATCGCGTAACCCGGCCTCGGTCTCGGTATGCGCGATGCTGCGGAAGCCGTCCTCCGCGCAGATGGAGGTCGAGGTCGCCTACACCGGGTTCGACGTGCCCGACGAGTTCGTGGTCGGCTACGGTCTCGACTACGCGGAGCGCTACCGTAACCTTCCATTTATCGGCACGCTGGCGCCCGAGGTCTACGGCGGGAACACAACCCGTTGAACATAGCGTTGATGTACCGTCAAGGGATCATTGTTGGTGCGTTGGGTACGGTCGGTAGTGCTTGCCGACGGTGCGGAGCAGGCATGGAGCAGTGCCGCCGGTGGTCGGCGGGACGTGAGGCTGGTCAGGAGGGAACGGCCCCGGGCCCTGGGGGTCGCTCGCAATGGAATTGAAGCGAATTTTCCGCGGACCGCTGCTGCTGGTGCTGCTTGCGGTGCTGGTCATCACGATCACCTTGGGCTGGGCGAACTCCGGTAGCAGCTATACGCAGGTAGACACCGGGAGAATCGTCCAGCTGATCGAGCAGGGCCAAGTGAAGTCGGCCGTGCTAACCGACAAGAATCAGACGATCCAGATCACCACCAACAGCGGCCAGGAGTACGAGGCTGACTTCATCTCCGGCCAGGGCCAGGCGCTCCAGCAGGAGCTGCAGGCCCAGTACCAGGCGGGCAAGCTCCCTGGCAACTACAACGTGCAGATCCCCAAGACGAGCACGCTGGTGTCGATCCTTGAGACGTTTATCCCGTACATCATCATCGCGCTGTTCTTCTTCTTCCTGCTCAGCCAGATGCAGGGCGGCGGCTCCCGGGTCATGAACTTCGGCAAGTCGAAGGCCAAGCTGATGACCAAGGACACCCCGAAGACCACCTTCGCGGACGTGGCCGGCGCGGACGAGGCGATCGAGGAGCTCCACGAGATCAAGGAGTTCCTCCAGAACCCGGCCAAGTTCCAGGCCATCGGGGCCAAGATCCCGAAGGGCGTGCTGCTCTACGGTCCGCCCGGCACCGGCAAGACGCTGCTCGCCCGCGCGGTGGCGGGCGAGGCGAGCGTGCCGTTCTACTCGATCTCCGGCTCTGACTTCGTCGAGATGTTCGTCGGCGTCGGCGCCTCCCGCGTCCGCGACCTGTTCGAGCAGGCGAAGGCGAACGCGCCCGCGATCGTGTTCGTGGACGAGATCGACGCGGTCGGCCGGCACCGGGGCGCGGGGCTCGGCGGCGGCCACGACGAGCGCGAGCAGACCCTCAACCAGATGCTGGTCGAGCTCGACGGCTTCGACACCAAGGGCGGCGTGATCGTGATCGCCGCCACCAACCGGCCCGACATCCTCGACCCGGCGCTGCTGCGCCCGGGCCGGTTCGACCGGCAGATCGTCGTCGGCCAGCCCGACCTGACCGGCCGCAAGGGCATCCTGAAGGTGCACGCGCGGGGCAAGCCGATCGCGCCCGACACCGACCTCGACATCATTGCCCGGCGCACCCCCGGCTTCACCGGCGCGGACCTGGCCAACGTGATCAACGAGGCGGCATTGCTGACCGCGCGTAACAATGGCAAGCAGATCACCATGGCCGCGCTCGAGGAGGCCATCGACCGGGTGATGTCCGGGCCGCAGCGCAAGAGCGTGCTGCTGTCGGAGTCGGAGCGGAAGCTGATCGCCTACCACGAGGGCGGCCACGCCCTGGTCGGGCACGCGATGGCCAACGCCGACCCGGTGCACAAGGTCACGATCATCCCGCGCGGCCGGGCGCTCGGCTACACGATGGCGCTGCCGACCGAGGACAAGTTCCTCACCACCCGCGCCGAGATGCAGGACCAGCTGGCCATGCTGCTCGGCGGCCGGACGGCCGAGGAGCTTATCTTCCACGAGCCGACCAGCGGCGCCGCCAACGACATCGACAAGGCGACGCAGATCGCCCGGGCGATGGTGACCGAGTACGGCATGAGCGAGCGGCTGGGCGCGCGCAAGTTCGGCAGCGGCGACAGCGAGCCGTTCCTCGGCATGGACCGGTCGCACAGCCGGGACTACTCCGAGGAGATCGCCTCGGCGATCGACGAGGAGATCAAGCGGATGATCGAGTACGCGCACGACGAGGCGTGGGAGGTGCTCACCGAGTACCGCGACGTCCTCGACGCGCTCGTGCTGCGACTGCTCGACAAGGAGACCGTGGCCAGGAAAGAGGTCCTGGAGCTGTTCGCCACCGTGCAGAAGCGGCCGATGCGCGGCTCCTACACCGGCTATGGCAAGCGGCTGCCGTCCGACAAGCCGCCGGTCATGTCGCCCAAGGAGCTGGCGCTGGCGGCGAGCTCGGGGTCCGGCATCGACGGCATCCCCGGCCCGGCCAACGGCCAGGTGCTCGGCTACGGCCCCGGCAGCGAGGGCAACGACTAGGCGTGGCGCTAACCGAACAGCCGACGCCCGAGCGCCCGGCCCTGGATCAGGCGTCCGCGCGCGGGCTGTCGGCCGAGCTCGAGCCGGTCGGCGAGCGGGCGCCGGTCGACCAGGAGCGGATCGAGCGGGCGGTCCGCGAGATACTGATCGCGGTCGGCGAGGATCCGGACCGGGACGGTCTCACCGATACCCCGGCCCGGGTCGCCCGGATGTACGCGGAGCAGTTCGCCGGGCTCCGGCAGCGGCCCGAGGACGTGCTCACGACCGTCTTCGACGCCGAGTACGACGAGATCGTGCTGGTGCGGGATATCGAGATCTACAGCATGTGCGAGCACCACCTGGTGCCCTTCTTCGGCAAGGCCCACATCGGCTACATCCCGAACGTCAAGGGCGAGATCACCGGGCTGTCCAAGCTGGCCCGGCTGGTCGACGTGTACGCCAGGCGCCCCCAGGTCCAGGAGCGGATCACCTGCCAGGTGGCCGACGCGCTGATGCGCATCCTGGAGCCGCGCGGGGTGATCGTGGTGATCGAGTGCGAGCATCTGTGCATGTCCATGCGCGGGGTGCGCAAGCCGGGCGCGACTACCGTGACGTCCGCCGTCCGGGGGATCTTCCGCAAGGAGGCCAGGACCCGGGCCGAGGCGATGAGCCTCCTGTTCGGCAACCGCTGAATTATTCGGAAATGTTCTCCGCTTACACGCGGGGTTAATTTCCGATTTAGTGCCGCATTATTGAACCGGTACCCTTGTGCGTGCGTCTAACTAAGCGTGTGACCTGTCTTAACCAGTCGTTAGGTTATACGCCGGTTGTTGGAGGTACCGTGTCTCAGGAGAACACGCGGTGGCGGTGCGGGCCGCCTGACGTGGAGAAGGTTGCCGCAATAGTTATGACTGTCTTCAGCAGATCGCGGATTCGGCGCATGGCGGGCACGTCATGACTACGATGCTTCTCCGTGGTTCGGGGCCTGACAAGAGATCTGAGATGACCGAGAGTAACTCTGCCGATCGTGGCGACCGGAGGGCCGACTCCGCGCCGCCGTGCCCCCCGTGGCGTGAGGGGGGCAAGCGGATCGCGTGGCTCCCTGCCGTCGCGTCGCTGCTCGTCTTCCTCATCGGCCTGTCCGACATCCTGACGGTCTTCAAGCCGGAAGTTGTCAACCGGCTGCACAAGCTGAAGCCGTTCGTGCCCGGCACCCTGACCAACGTCACCCGGACCTCCGACGTCATCGTCGGCTTGCTGCTCATCCTGCTCGCGCTCGGCCTCCGGCGGCGCAAGCGCCGGGCCTGGCAGGCGGTCCTGGCGCTGCTCGCGTTCGACATCGTCATCCACTTCATTCACTTCCCGCATCTGCCACGTGAGATCTCGATCTCGGTCTCCTCCATCGTGGCGATCGTGCTGCTGGCGGCGCTGCTCTTCTTCCACCGCGAGTTCTACGCGATCGGCGATCCGCGCACCCGGTGGAGCGTGCTGAACGTGTTCGTGGCCCTGGTCGTGGCGGACGTCGCGATCGGCCTCGGCTACCTCTCGGTTGGGCCGCTTGACGGCAACTACACGATCTTCCAGCGGCTCCAGGACGTGGTCTACGAGCTCGTCGGCGTCTACGGCCCGGTGCAGTGGGCATCGGACGCCCGGAGCGACCTCTACCACCTGCTGACCAGCGCGCTCGGCCTGTTCACGCTCGTCGTCACCCTCTACCTGCTGCTGCGCTCGGCCCAGCCGAGGCCGCGGCTCGCGCCGGCCGACCGGGAGCGGATCAGGGAGCTGCTCGACCGGCATGGCGACCGGGACTCGCTCGGGTACTTCGCGCTGCGCGACGACAAGAGCGTGATCTGGTCCCCGTCAGGCAAGGCGGGCGTCTGCTATCGGGTCGTCTCCGGGGTGATGCTGGCCTCCGGCGACCCGCTCGGCGACCCCGAGGCGTGGCCCGGCGCGATCACCGAGTTCCTGGCCGACGCGGCCCGGCACGCGTGGCGCCCGGCCGTCATGGGCTGCAGCGAGCTCGGCGCCGAGGTCTGGTGCAGGGAGGGCGACCTGTCCGCGCTCGAGCTCGGGGACGAGGCGATCGTCGACGTCGGCGACTTCAGCCTGTCCGGCCGTTCCATGCGGAACGTCAGGCAGATGGTCAACCGGGTGACCAAGAGCGGTTACAAGGCGGAGGCACGCCGGGTCGGCGACATACCGCGGCCGGAGCTCGACCGGATCATCAGCGCGGCCGACCACTGGCGGGGCAGCCACACCGAACGGGGATTCTCGATGGCGCTGGGCCGGCTCGGCGGCCGCGGCGACGACGACTGCGTGCTGGTCACCGCGGAGGAGAACGGCGTCCTGCGGGCCGTGCTCCAGTTCGTGCCCTGGGGCCACGACGGCCTCTCGCTCGACCTCATGCGCCGGGACAGGAACGCCCAGGCGGGCCTGAACGACTTCCTGATCGTGGAGTCGATCAAGGCCGCGCCCGAGCTCGGCGTCAAGCGCCTGTCGCTGAACTTCGCGATGTTCCGGGCCGCCCTCGAGCGGGGCGAGAAGATCGGCGCGGGCCCGGTCCTCAAGGCCTGGCGGAACCTGCTGGTGTTCCTGTCCCGGTGGTTCCAGATCGAGTCGCTCTACAAGTTCAACGCGAAGTTCAGCCCGACCTGGGAGCCGAGGTTCTTCGTCTACCCGGGCGGGCGGGACGCGCCCCGCATCGCGTTCGCCGCCCTCGAGGCCGAGGCGTTCCTGGTCTGGCCGACGTTCGAGGCGAAGCGGTACGCCCGGCGGCTTGGCCGGCGGCTCGGCCTGCACAAGGTGCGCCGCCGCTACCGCGCCCGGGTGGCCGACCGCCGGTCACGGCGCTCGGCGGGGAACGTCGCTCGCGGCTGACTATACGATTCCCGTTATGGTGAATGTGCCTGGTCTGGCTGGCGCCGCGCCGGCCGGCCGCTGCCTGGTCATGGGCGTGGTCAACGTGACCCCTGACTCATTCTCCGACGGCGGCCGGTGGTTCGGCGCCGGGGAGGCGATCGAGCACGGCCTCAGGATGGTGGCCGAGGGCGCGGACATCGTCGACGTGGGCGGCGAGTCGACCAGGCCGGGCGCGCAGCGTGTGCCGGCCGACGAGGAACTGCGCCGGGTCAAGCCGGTCATCACCGAGCTGGTCGCGGCCGGCCTGGTCGTCAGCATCGACACCATGCGCGCCCAGGTGGCCGACTGGGCCCTGGGGGCCGGCGTCAGCCTGGTCAACGATGTCAGCGGCGGCCTGGCCGACCCCTACATGCCCCGGCTGGTGGCGAAGGCGGGCGTCCCCTACGTGGTCGTGCACTGGCGCGGGCACAGCCACGACATGTACTCCCGCGCGGTCTACGCGGACGTGGTCCGCGAGGTCCACGACGAACTGGCCCAGCGGGTCGGCGCGGTGATCGCCGAGGGCGTCGACCCGTCCATGATCGTGCTCGACCCCGGGCTGGGGTTCAGCAAGAACCCGGCCCCGGCGGGCCCCGACGCGCACAACTGGCAGCTGGCGGCGGGACTGCCCGAGCTCGCCAGGATCGGCGGCCGCGACTTCCCGGTCCTCGTCGGCGCCTCCCGCAAGCGCTACCTGAGCAGGCTGTTCGACCAGGCCGGGGGAGCTCAGCGGCCGTACCCGGAGAACGACGCGGCGACGGTGGCGATCACCGCGCTGTCGGCCGCGGCCGGCGCCTGGTGCGTCCGCGTCCACCAGGTCCCGGCCAACGCGGACGCGGTCCGGGTCGCCGCCGCCTACCGGGCCGCCCGCCGATGACCGCCGTCGCGCTCGCGCTCGGCAGCAACCTGGGGGACCGGCAGGACATCCTCCAGGGGGCGGTGGACGCCATCGTCGGCCTGCCCGGGGTGCGGGTGACGGCGGTATCGCCGGTCTACGAGACGGTCCCGGTCGGCGGCCCGGCCCAGCCCGACTACCTCAACGCCGTCGTCCTCGCGGACGCCGCGCTGCCCGCCCGCGAGCTCCTTGACCGACTGCACGAGATCGAGGCCGCGTTCGACCGGGTGCGGCTGGTGCGGTGGGGGCCGCGCACGCTCGACATCGACATCATCACGTTCGGCCGCGACCGCAGCGACGACCCCGAGCTCACGCTGCCGCACCCGCGGGCGCACGAGCGGGCGTTCGTGCTCGCCCCCTGGCACGACGCCGACCCGGACGCGGCGCTGCCCGGGCGCGGCCCGGTCGGCGAGCTCCTGGCGCGGGCCGACCAGGCCGGCCTGCGCCGCTCCAGCCTGAACCTCGTGATCCCGGAGGGGATGCCATGACCCCGACCAGGCCGCGCACGCTCCTGCTGATCGGGCTGCTCGCCCTCGGGGTGACCTGGGCGCTGCTGACCGTCGTCTACGCCAGCCTGCCCCCGCTGACCTGGACCCTGGTGCCGGCCCTGCTGATCGGGGCCGCGCTCGAGGCCTGGACGGGCCGGGATCTGCGCGCCCGCATCCAGGGGGGCGCGGGCGCCCGGCCGGTGCCGCTGCTGTTCGTCGCCCGGATGGTCGCCCTCGCCAAAGCCAGCTCGCAGGCGGCCGCGCTGCTGGCCGGGGTGAGCGCCGGGTTCGTGGGCTACCTGTCAGGGATGACCGACGCGACCACGCCGCGGGCCGACCTGGTCGACGCCAGCGTCTCGTTCGGCGCGTCCCTCGTCCTGCTGGCGGCGGCGCTGTTCCTCGAGTACTGCTGCCGCGTCCCGAAGAACCCGCGGGGCGAGCGCGACGAGGAGACGCCGCCGCCCCCGCCATCCCCCTTCGGCCACTGATATTGCCGCCCGCGGCTATCCTTGTCAGGGCGTTCGCCAGGTAAGGGGGCTGTCCGGTACTGGTGGAAACTGAAGCTAACGAGCACCCCGCTCGACTGCGGGTCGGAGTGGTCGGGCCCGGGCGGGTCGGGGTAGCGCTCGCCCGCGCGCTGGCCAGGGCCGGCCATGAGGTCACCGCGGTCGCCGCGGTCTCCGAGGCGTCCAAGCAGCGGGCGCGCGACCACTTTCCCCGGGCCCGGCTGACCGAGCCCGGGCAGGTGCTCGCCGACGCGGACCTGGTGCTGCTGACGGTCCCCGACGACGTGCTGCCGGGCCTGGTCGAGGGGCTCGCGGCGACCGGGGCGCCGTACTCGGGCCGGCTGATCGCGCACGCCAGCGGCGCCCACGGGGTGCGGGTGCTCGACCCCGCGACCAGGGCCGGGGCGCTCCCGCTGGCGCTGCACCCGGTGATGACCTTCACCGGCCGCGAGGACGATGTCGACCGGATCAAGGGGGTCTGCTTCGGGGTGACCGCGCCCGACCCGCTCCGCCCGGCGGCGGAGGCGCTGGTGATCGAGATGGGCGGCGAGCCGGTGTTCATCGCCGAGGAGAATCGCGCCCTCTACCACGCGGCCCTCGCCTTCGCCGCCAACCACCTGATCACGCTCGTGGCCGAGGCCGCCAGCCTGCTGAGGCAGGCCGGCGCGGACAATCCGGAGCGGATGCTCGGCCCGTTGCTCGGCGCGGCCCTCGACAACGCCCTCCGGTTCGGCGACGCGGGCCTGACCGGGCCGGTCGCGCGCGGCGACAGCAGCACCGTGGCCTCGCACCTGGCCGCCATCGAGGCGGCCGAGCCGGGCGCCCTGCCCGCCTACCTCGCGCTGGCCAGGCTGACGGCCGACCGCGCGCTCGCGGCCGGCCGGCTCAGCGCGGGCGATGCCGAGCGCCTCCTCGACGTGCTTGGAGATCATCGATGATCGTCGCCAATACCCGGGCGGAACTCAACGGGGCCCGCGACAAGCTGGCCGGGCCGGTCGTCCTGGTGCCGACGATGGGCGCGCTGCACGACGGCCACCGGGCGCTGCTGCGGCGAGCCCGCGAGCTGGCGGGCCCGGGCGGCGCGGTCGCGGTCTCCATCTTCGTCAACCCGCTCCAGTTCGGGCCGAGCGAGGACCTGGACAAGTACCCGCGCACGCTGGACGAGGACCTCGCGGCCTGCGAGCAGGAGCAGGTCGACCTGGTCTTCGCCCCGAGCGCGAGCGAGATGTACCCGCAGCGGCAGTTCGTCATGGTCGATCCGGGGCCGGCCGGCGAGACGTTCGAAGGGGAGTTCCGGCCCGGTTTCTTCCACGGCGTCCTGACCGTCGTGCTCAAGCTGTTCAGCCTGGTCCAGCCCGATATCGCCGTCTTCGGGGAGAAGGACGCTCAGCAGCTCGCCCTGGTCCGCGCGATGGTCACCGACTTCGCGCTCAGGATCAAGGTCGAGGCGGTGCCGACGGTGCGGGCGGCCGACGGGCTCGCGCTGTCGAGCAGGAACAAGTACCTGTCGCCGGACGAGCGAGCCGTGGCCCCGGCCCTGCACCGGGCGCTGGCCGCGGGCGCGGCGGCGGCGCCGGCCGGACCCGCCGCCGTCCGCGCCGCCGCCGGCCGCGCGCTTGACGTCGCCGCGGGCCCCGGCCGGGCCGGCCCGGCGCCCCGGGTCGACTACCTGGCCCTGGTCGACGCGCGCAGTTACCGGGCGGTTCCGGCTGAGCCCGACGGCGACTTCGACGGGGACGCCGTGCTGGCGATCGCCGCGCGGGTGGGCACCACCCGGCTCATCGACAACGTCATTGTGCGATTCGGGACGGAACGGCATGCTGCTGACGATTGACATCGGGAACACCAACACGGTGCTCGGCGTGTTCGACGGGGAGACGATCGTCGAGCACTGGCGGATCGCGACCGTCCCCGACCGGCCCGCCGACGAGATCGCGGTGGTGCTCTACGGCCTGCTGCAGCGGTCCGCGACGGTCAAGGAACGGGACCTGCACGGGATCTCGCTCTGCTCGACCGTGCCCTCGGTGCTGCACGAGATGCGCGAGGTCTGCCGCCGGTACTTCCCGCAGCTGCCCGCCGTGGTCGTGCAGCCGGGGGTGAAGACCGGGGTGCCGATCAGGATGGATAACCCCAAGGAGGTCGGCAGCGACCGGATCATGAACTCGCTCGCCGCCGTTCACCTGTACGGCGGGCCCGCCATCGTGGTGGACTTCGGCACCTCGACCAACTTCGACGCGGTCAGCGCCCGCGGCGAGTTCGTGGGCGGCGCGCTCGCGCCCGGGATCGAGATCTCGGTCGACGCGCTGTCGCGCCGGGCCGCGCAGCTGCTGAAGGTCGAGCTGACCAGGCCGCCCCGGGTCATCGGGAAGAACACGGTCGAGGCGCTGCAGTCCGGGATCGTCTACGGGTTCGCCGGGCAGGTGGAGGGGATCGCGCAGCGAATGGCGGCCGAGCTCGCGCCGGAGGACCCGTCGGCCGTGACCGTGATCGCCACCGGCGGGCTGGCGGCGCTGGTGATCGGCGAGGTGCCGATCATCGACGCGCACGAACCCTGGCTCACGCTGATCGGCCTGCGGCTGGTCTGGGAGCGGAACGTCAGCCCCGGTGGCGGGCCGGCCGGCCCGGCCGGCCCCGGCCCGGCCCGTCAGGAAACTGATGTGCCCAGGGGAGCGATCGCCGGTAACCTTCGGGCGTGACTGAAGAGACGGTCCCGGAGCAGGTACGCGTCCGGCTGGAGAAGCGTTCCCGGATGCTTTCATCCGGAATTGACCCCTATCCGGTGAGCTATCCCCGGACCACGTCGGTGGCGTTGCTGCGGGACGAGTACGGATCCCTGCCGCCGGACACCGCGACCGGGACGGTCGCGGGCGTCGCGGGCCGCGTCATCCTGTCCCGGATCGGCGGCAAGCTCTGCTTCGCCACCCTCCGCGACGGGACCGGGGACATCCAGGTGATGATCTCGCTCGCGGGCGTGGGCGAGGAGGCGCTGGCGGCGTGGAAGCGGGACGTCGATCTCGGCGACCACGTCGGGGTGACCGGCGAGGTCATCACGTCGCGGTCGGGCGAGCTCTCGGTGCTGGCGGACTCGTTCGCGATCACCGCCAAGTCGCTGCGGCCGCTGCCCGACAAGCACGCCGGGCTGACCGACCCCGAGGCGCGGGTCAGGCAGCGCTACGTGGACCTGATCGTCAACCCGCGGGCCCGGCAGCTGGCCGAGATGCGGTCAGCCGTGATCCAGTCGGTCCGGTCGGAGCTGGTGGCGCGGGGCTACATGGAAGTCGAGACCCCGGTGCTCACCGGCACCCACGGCGGAGCGACCGCGCGGCCCTTCGAGACGCACTTCAACGCCTACGACGCGCAGGTTTACATGCGGATCGCGCTCGAGCTGTACCTGAAGCGGCTCGTCGTCGGCGGGATCGAGTCGGTCTTCGAGATCGGCCGGAACTTCAGGAACGAGGGCGTCGACGCCACCCACAACCCCGAGTTCACCATGCTCGAGGCGTACCAGGCCTACGCCGACTACAACACGATGGCGGAGCTAACGCAGGCGCTCGTGCAGGGAGCCGCGATCGCGGCGTTCGGCTCGACCGTGATCAAGCGGGCCGACGGGTCCGAGTACGACATCGGCGGCGAGTGGCGGTCGATCACGGTGCACGACGGCATCTCGCTCGCGGTCGGCGAGCCGATCACCCCTGATACCCCGGAGGCCGTGCTCAGGGAGCTGTGCGCGAAGCTGGACGTCCCGTTGCAGCCGGGCTGGAACCGGGCCCAGGTGCTGCTGGAAATGCACGAGCGGCTGGTGGAGAAGAACACGGTGGAGCCCACGTTCTACCGCGACTTCCCGGTCGAGGTGTCACCCCTGACCCGCCAGCACCGGACCGACCCCCGGCTGGCCGAGAAGTGGGACCTGGTCGTGTTCGGGGCCGAGCTCGGCACCGCCTACTCCGAGCTGGTGGACCCGGTGGTGCAGCGGGAGCGGCTCACCGCGCAGTCGCTGCTGGCCGCTGGGGGCGACGCTGAGGCCATGGAGCTCGACGAGGACTTCCTCCTCGCCCTCGAGTACGCGATGCCGCCTACGGGCGGCATGGGCATGGGCATGGACCGTCTGATGATCATGCTGACCGGCGAGAGCATCAGGGAGACGATCCTGTTCCCGTTCGTCAGGCCTTCGTAAGAGCCGCTGACGCAAGGAGCCCGCACGACGGAGGACGTCGTGCGGGCTCCTTGCGGTCTTGGCGTGAGCCTTCGGCTTACGAGATCCGGACGGCCCCGGAGTAGGGGTCATCGAGGATCGGCTGGACCATGACGTCCTGGCCTTGGGCGGGCGCGTCCACCATCAGGCCGTCGCCGATGTAGATGCCCACGTGGTCCTCCCCGAAGAAGAACACCAGGTCGCCGGGCTCAAGATCGGCCTCGGAGACGTGCACGCCCAGGTTCCACAGGTCCCCGGTGTAGTGCGGGAGCGAGATCCCCTCCTGCCCGAACGCCCAGACGACGAGGCCGGAGCAGTCGAACTCGGACGGCCCGGCCGCGGCCCAGACGTACGGGTCGCCGCGGCGGGTCAGCGCGTACCTGAGCGCGATCTCGCCCACGGTGTTGCCCGTCGGCAGCGGGAACGTGGGGTAGTTCCCGGTCTGGTCGAACACGGCCACCGCGGCCGACATCTCCGAGCTCTGCAGGACTTGCATCTTGCCGTTGATCTGGGAGACCTTGCCGTTGATCTGCTTCGTCAGCGCGTCGACGGTGGCGATCTCCTGAGTGGCCGCCTCCTGAGCCCGGGATGCGGCCAGCTGCTCCCGCTGAAGCGTGGACAGCCGCATGCCGGCCGCGTTGTCGACTTCCTCGACGGTGGACGCCTGGTTCAGGAACTGCCCCGGGTTGCCGCTGGTGAGCAGCTGCAGGGTGGGGTTCAGGCCGCCGTTCATGTAGCCCATGGCGGCGAGCTGGGCGACCGCGGCCTGGCTGCCGGCCATCGCCGCGTCGGCCTGCTTTTCCGCCTGCTTGGCGAAGTACTCCTCGCTCTTGGCGTGCGAGATCTGGATCTTGAGGCCGTCGTACTGGTCGCTGAGCGAGTCGATCTGGTTGGAGAGCTGCTTCGCTTCCGCCACCATCGAGTTGAGAGACGGCTGAACGCGGACCGTCTGCGCCTGGCTCGCGCTGCCCTGCAAGAGGACGGCTACGGAGGCGGCGGCCACGACGAGCGGTAGAACC
>Ga0302235_10001136_pt1 | contig 20114 bp, 18 predicted proteins | sample II_Palsa_N3_3_FD_193577 | JGI IMG/M metagenome (GOLD analysis project Ga0302235, IMG submission 193577) | Peat permafrost microbial communities from Stordalen Mire near Abisko, Sweden - II_Palsa_N3_3 | ecosystem: Environmental > Terrestrial > Soil > Palsa > Peat permafrost | place: Sweden... | reverse complement strand
CGGCGACCTGGGCCAGGCTGGCCATGACCAGGATGTCGGCGGCCACGATGGCCCAGCCGCCCGCCCAGCCGGTTTTCGGCCCGAACGCCCGGGTCGCCCAGGTGAACGTCGTCCCGCAGTCCGGGTCCGCCTTGTTCATCTCGCTGTAGCCGATCGAGCAGAGCAGCATCGGGATGAACGCCAGCACGGCGACCGAGGGCGCCTTGAGCGCGACGAGGCCGATCACGAAGAACAGGGTGGCGGCCAGGCTGTACGCGGGGGCGGTCGAGGCGACCCCCATCACGACGCTGGAGACCAGGCCGAGCGCGCCGCTCTTCAGGCCTTTGTCTTCGGACTGCTCGGTGGGCTGCGCGGGCGCAGTAGTGGCCATGTCTCACCCTCCTGGCTGTAACCCGGCATAACCGGGTCGGAACGGCGGCCCCCGATCGGCCGGACCGTTGCCGCAAATGTCATCGGCGGGGTGTGACGGCGACGTCAGCACCACTAAACACTACGGTTCTAGCACAAATGATGCGTTCCGGCAACGATATCCGTAGTAACGGCTCGATATCACGGCTGGTCTCGTCTGCGGTTTTGGGAGAAGTCTAGGAGGAGAGGTCTAATATCAGCCCATGCGGATACTGCTGGTAGGCGCGGGCGGCGTTGGCACGGCATTTGCCCGGATCGCGGCCCGCCGCCGGTTCGCCGAGCTGGTGATCGCCGACTACGACCTGGACCGGGCGCAACGCGCCGCGGTGGTCCGGGATGGTTTCCAGGCTGTGCAGCTGGACGCCCGGGATGAACGGGCGACCGCGGAGTTGCTGACCCAGCGCCGCTGCGATGTGCTCATGAACGCGACCGACCCCCGTTTCGTGATGCCGCTGTTCCGTGCCGCGCTCCAGGCCGGTGCCCACTACCTGGACATGGCGATGTCGCTTTCTCATCCGTATCAGGATGACCCCTACCGCCTGACCGGAGTCAAGCTGGGTGACGACCAGTTCGCGATGGCGCCGGCCTGGGAGCGGGCATCCAGGCTCGCGCTGGTGGGAATGGGAGTGGAGCCGGGGCTGTCAGACGTATTCGCCCGCTACGCCGCCGATGAGCTGTTCGGCGAGATCGCCGAGCTCGGCGTGCGGGACGGCGCGAGCCTCGAGGTGGCCGGCTACGACTTCGCCCCCACGTTCTCCATCTGGACCACGATCGAGGAGTGCCTGAACCCGCCGGTGATCTGGGAACGTGACCGGGGCTGGTTCACCACCGAGCCGTTCAGCGAGCCCGAGGTCTTCACCTTCCCGGCCGGCATCGGCCCGGTGGAATGTGTGAACGTCGAGCACGAGGAGGTGCTGCTGATGCCGCGGTGGGTCCAGGCGCGGCGGGTCACCTTCAAGTACGGACTCGGGTCCGAGTTCATTGGCGTCCTGCGCACCCTGCACAAGCTCGGCTTGGACAAGACGAAACCGGTGCGGGTCGGCGCCGCGACCGTGTCGCCTCGCGACGTGGTGGCCGCGTGTTTGCCGGACCCGGCCACGCTCGGGGACGCGATGAGCGGGCTGACCTGTGCCGGCACCTGGGTGACCGGCACCGGCACCGACGGTGCCCCGCGCGAGGTGTACCTGCACCACGTGGTCGACAACGCATGGTCGATGGCCGAGTACGGGTCCCAGGCGGTGGTCTGGCAGACGGCGGTCAACCCGGTGGTCGCGCTTGAGCTCATCGACTCCGGCGTCTGGTCCGGGGTCGGCGTGCTCGGTCCAGAAGCGCTGCCCGCGCGGCCGTTCCTCGACCTGCTGGCCGATTACGGCTCACCGTGGGCGTGCGAGGAACGGACCCCGGCGGGCCGGTGAGACGGCACCCGGATCAGCTGTCGGCGAGGATCTGGCTGAGCACCTTCGTGGTTTGCGCGGCGGGCTCGGCCTGCAGGCAGAGTTGCTCCATGACCTCGAGGTAGCTGTCCACCTCGACGGGCTTGTCCAGGTAGAGCGCGCTGGTCAGCTGCTCGATGTACACGACGTCCTGCAGGTCGGGCTCGGCGAAGCGCAAGATGGTGAACGGACCGCCCATGGCGGAATGCGCGCCCGCCCGGAACGGCAGGATCTGGAGGGTAACCGCCGGGTGCTCCGCTATCTCGATGAGATACTGCAGCTGCTCGCGGGCCACCTCCCTGCTGCCGACGGGGCGGCGCAGCGCGCCCTCGTCGACGACGGCCCACACCTGCGGCGCGTCCGGCCTGCGGAGGATTTCCTGGCGGCTGGTCCTCAGCTCGCCCCGCCGGGCGATCTCGTCTTCGCTGGCCGCCGAACCCTGCCCGATCAGCGCGCGAGCATACCCTTCGGTCTGGAGCAGCCCGGGCACGAGCTGGACTTCGTAGGTCCGGATGACCGATGCCGCCGCCTCCAGGCCGACGTAAGGCTCCAGCCAGTTCGGCAGGATGTCCGAGTAGGCGTGCCACCACCCGGGCGTGTTCGCTTCCCTGGCCAGGTTCAGCAGCGCCGCGCGTTCTTCGCTGTCGGTAACGCCATACAGCGTCAGGAGGTCGCCCACGTCCCGCTCCTTGAAGCCGACCCGGCCGTGTTCCATTCGGCTGATCTTGGAATGAGAACCCCGGATGGCCTCGGCGGCCTTTTCTGCGGAAATCCCGCGAGACTCGCGCAACCGGTGCAGCTGGCCGCCGAGCACGAGGCGCTGAACAGTGGGACCGCCCGCCCGGGTGCCGAAAATGCTGGGAGGCACATCCCAGGCCGAGTCTTCCGACGAGACCATCGGCACTCCTCGCATCGTTGTCACCCTAGATCCAGGCGGGGTGTGGACCAGTCTCCCACGTGATCTCACGCTTGCGAAAGGGGGTTCTGTGACAATTCAATAGAAGTCCTGATCTCTCCGTATTCTCGCAGGTCGGAAGGGTCCAGTTTGCCGATCCGTTACTGTCGTGTCGCCGCGTGCCGGCCGTTAGCGCTGTTATTGGGGGGTTAGCTGGCTGGCTTCGGCGAGTAGATGATCGAATTCCCCATCCTTGGCTCCGGCCAGGAATGCAGTGATCTCTGCCTGAGTGTAGAGCAGGACGGGACCGGCCGGGAACCGCGAGTTGCGCATCGCGATCTCGCCGCTGGGCAGCGCGGCCAGCTCGACGCATGCACCATTCGGGTTGCTGTGCCAGCTCTTCAGCCAGCGGACGTCGCCGAGTTCGGCGGCGAGCATCCCGTTGTAGGTTATGGCCATATTTATCCCCTTCCGACAGATCTAACGCTCCAGGCCCGAAAGGTTCACTCACTGTAATTCTTATGTTGGCAACTGGTGAGTAAGTGCCTGATGCGATTCGCCTGCCTGGTGGTCCCCCGTGCGCCTAGCCGGAGACCGTGTGCACAATACGAATGAACGTGCATCCGGCCTTGCATTTGCACAATATATCAGGCAACATAGCGTTAAGCACGCAGTTAACACCGTGACGGGCGACCGTTTTAGGCCCGATGACATGCAGGAAGCTGTTGCGTTGGTACATCTCAGTGTCGCTACCGGTAGCGGGGATGACGACGAAGAAATCAGCGTCTGGCGGTCTCCAATCACGGGCAGCATGCCGCGGCTGCTGCCCGTGCCCTCCGCCTGGTGGGAGACCCCGGCGGTGACCTCCCGTGCCCTCAGCGCCCGGCCGGAAGAAGCCAGGACCGCCCGCTACTTCGTCCGGGAGCTGCTCACCTGCTGGGGCCTAGAGGCGCTGGCCGATGACGCCGAGATGATCATCGACGAGCTGGTGGTCAACGCCGTTCTGCACGGCACCCGGGGCGGCCTGGTCCGCGCCAATCCGGGTGCTGGCCTGACTGTGCTGCGGTTGTGCATGCTCAGGCGGGCCGGCGAAGTCATGCTGGCGGTCATCGATCCCGGCAATGAGACGCCGATGCCGCGACAGCCCGACTGGGGCCGGGAAAGCGGTCGCGGCCTGCAGATCGTCGCGGCGCTTAGTCACGTGTGGGGCTGGAGCCCGATCGCCGGGCACGGCAAGGCGGTCTGGGCCGTGCTACGCGATCCCTGAGACAGCTTCCCGCGACGCGGTAGCCAGGACGTGCTCGACCAAGGCGATCAGCACCTCCTTGGAGGATTCCCGGCTACGCGCGTCGCACCGGACCATCGGGATACCGGGCTCAAGGTCCAAGGCCGTCCTGACGTCTTCTGTGGCGTACCTCCGGGCGCCGTCAAAGCAGTTCAGCGCGACGATGAACGGTATCTCCCGGCGCTCGAAGTAGTCGATCGCGGGGAAGCTGTCGGCCAGCCGCCGGGTATCGGCGAGGACCACAGCCCCCAGGGCGCCGATCGCAAGCTCATCCCACATGAACCAGAACCGCTGCTGGCCGGGTGTGCCGAAGAGATAGAGCACCAGATCACGGCGCAGGCTGATCCGGCCGAAGTCCATCGCGACCGTGGTAGTCGTCTTGGCCTCGACGCCTTCGGTGCGGTCAGTGCGCAAGCTGCCCTCGGACAGTAGCTCCTCGGTACGCAGCGGCTTGATCTCACTCACCGCACCGACGAGCGTGGTCTTGCCCACCCCGAAGCCGCCGGCCAGGAGGATCTTTATCGCGCGGGGCAGGGATGGACTGCTTGACTGGCCGCCAGCCGGATTATAGGCCCCGTAGTCCATTGAGGACCTCCCTGAGAGTGTGTGTGTCGATCCGCTCGGCCTGCGCGACCGGGGTGCTGATCGAGACCAGGCCGAGTTCCCGCAGATCGGCAAGGATGATGCGGACGACACCAAGCGGAAGATCAACGTCAGAGGCGATGTCTGCGACGGTTGTCGGCGCCCGGGCGAGCTGTAGCACCTTCATGTGCTCGGGCGCCAGCGACGTAGGATCGGCGACCCTGCCGTGCGCGGCCATGACCATCGCGACCAGGTCGAACGATGCACCCGCATGCCTCGTCCGGCCCTGGGTGAGGGCATAAGGCCGGACCACTGGGCCGGCCTCGGCATCCATCCATCGTTCGTCGTCGGACGGCATGGCGTCTCGTTACGCCCAGCCGGTGACGGCGGACGCGCGCGCGTTGACCCGGATATGTTCTCCCGATCTGGAGATCAGGACGGCCATCTCGTAGGCGACCAGGCCGAGGTCGCAGCCCGGCTCGGCGATCGCCGCGAGGCATGTCCCGCTGCCCGCGGCGCTGATGAGCAGGAATCCTGATTCCATCTCGATGATCGTCTGCCGGGCCGAGCCGCCGCCGAAATGCCGTCCGGCGCCGCGGGCCAGCGATTGGAATCCGGCCGCCAGCGCGGCCAGGTGCTCGGCGTCCTCGCGCTCGAGCGTGCTCGATGCGCCAAGCGCGATGCCATCGGCGGACAAGATGACAGCTTTGCCGATCGGGCCGACCCGCCGGACGAGATCATCGAGCAGCCAGTCAAGCTGGCCGATCCGGCCCGGCGTATCGGTGTCAGGTTCCATCGGCTTCCCCACCTGCTTGTTCGTCCGCAGTTGAATCGTGTCCGCCGCCAGCACTGGGGGACAAACCCGGGCCGGGGGGCGGCCCGTGCCGCGACCGCCCCTCCTGCCAGCCGTGCTGAAGAGCCGACACGGTGCGGCGGATCTCCGCGGGCGTGGGCTCGCTCGACGTGCCGCCGCCGGCCGTGGTGACCCGGCGTCGCGGCGGGTCAGTACGAAGCTGGGGAGCCAGGCTCGCCTGCCTGACCCGCCGCGGAAGCTCCTGGATGTGGCCGTTCGCATCCTGCGACCCTGGTCCAGATCCGCCGGGCAGCACCGGGTCCGGCCCGGTCTGGCGGGAAAGCGCCCACGACGGACCCTGGTCCTTACCCGACGGGGCAGAGGCCACCGGCGTCATCGGGGTGGCGGGCGCCCCCAGTATGGCCGGGACGCCCGGAACGCCTGGTGCGGCTCGGGATCCCGGATACGGCGCTGACGCCGGGTCCGGGGCCGGGTACGTAGCTGAATCCTGGCTGCGGCGCAGCGGCGCGAACACGTCGAAGGGCTGCGCCCCTGCCTCCGGCGCCGTTCCCTGCACCGCTTCAGGCTCCAGCACCGCCCCTGGTACCGGCGCCGTTCCCGGCACCGCTTCAGGCTCCAGCACCGCCCCTGGTACCGGCGCCGTTCCCGGCACCGCTTCAGGCTCCAGCACCGCCCCTGGTACCGGCGCCGTTCCCGGCACCGCTTCAGGCTCCTGGACCGGCTGCGTTGCGGGGCTCTGGAAGGCCAGCCCGTGGGATCGCCGCAGCGGCCCGGAGATGCGGATGCCCGGCACCGGGGCGAGCCCGGGCGGGCCGCGGAACTCGGAAAACGCCGAGGCGGAGGTGAGCTCCGCCGCGCCTGGATCGTGCCCGTTGGTCGGGAGCGGCGCCATGGTGATCGCTGCGGGCTCGTCGGCCAGTGCGGGCCGGAACGCGTCCTCGGTCACCACCAGCTGGCGCGGTATCAGAACGATGGCTGCGGTGCCGCCGTACGGTGACGCCTTGAGCGTGACCCGGATGCCGTGCCGCTTGGCGAGCTGGCTGACGACGAACAGGCCGAGCTGGTCGCTGTCGGCCGGGTTGAACTCAGGCGGCTCGGCCAGCCGGGCGTTGAGTTCCGCTATCCGCTCCGGGCCCATGCCGAGCCCGCGATCCTCGACTTCGATCGCGAATCCGCTGGCGACGATATCCCCGGACACCCGAACCGAGGTATAAGGCGGCGAGAGCGTGGTGGCGTTCTCGATGAGCTCGGCCAGCAGGTGTATGACGTCCGCGACGGCCGAGCCAGAGAGCGCGGCCTGGCTCCGGATCGCGACCGCGACCCGGGCGTAGTCCTCGACTTCCGCGATTGCGCCGCGCATGACGTCGATCATCCGCACCGGGTTGCTCCAGGATCGGCCCGGTGGCGCGCCGGCCAGGATGATCAGGCCTTCCGCATGCCGGCGCATCCGGGTGGTGAGGTGATCGAGGCGGAACAGGTCGTCGAGGGCCTCGGGGTCGGTGGCCCGCCGTTCCATCTGGTCGAGCAGGGTCAGCTGGCGGTGCAGCAGCGACTGGCTGCGCCGGGCCAGGCTGCGGTACACGTCGTTGAGCCCTCGCCGGAGCCTGGCCTCCTCCACCGCGGCCCGGATAGCGGTCTGCCGGACCAGGTCGAAGGACTGCCCGACCCGGTCGATCTCGTCTCCATTGATCTTGCCGTGGCTGACCTTGCCAGAGCTGGTCTTGCCGTGGCTGACCTTGCCAGAGCTGGTCTTGCCGGGGCTGGCCTCCAGCGCCGCCGTCTCGTGCTCCACGTCAACGTCCGCGCCTTGCCGCAGCCGGCTGATTACGTCGGGCAGCTGGTGCTGGGCCACGGTGAGGGCGGAGCGTTCGAGCCCGCGCAGGCGCCGGATGATGCCGCGAGCGACCAGGGTGGTCACCACGATGGTGAGGAGCAGCCCGAGCAGGCCGCCGCCGCAGACGGCGGCGACCCGGACCCAGGCCGAGTGGGTGATCCGGTGATCGGCCGTTACGATCTCCTGCGAGACCGCCACGCCGCCGTTGAAGTTGTCCGTCGTCAGCGGGCCGACGATCCCCTGCCACTGTGCCGTCGTGACCGGGAGCTTGCTGACCGGCGTGCCCGCGGCGATCGCCTGCTCGATGTCGGTGAGGTTCTGCTGCATGGCTCCGGATCCAACCTGTGCGGCATTCCAGGCGGCCAGGGCGGGCGGGTCCAGGAGGTTGTCCACGTACTGCAGCTGGCCCTGCCGGGCCGCGGCCAGGTCGGTGAACGCCGCGCGGTCGGCCGCCGTCATCCTCCGGCCGGCCAGCATGCCGGCCAGCAGCGCGTCCTCCTGCGAGAGGTACTCCCTGGTCTGCACGGTGGCGATCAGCCCGATGGCCGGGGCCAGCTGGTCGGTGGGAGCCACGGTTTTGATCTGGATCAGGAACAGCTTGATCGTGTCGGCCATGCCCTGGCCGTAGGCGCCGAGCGCGGTCAGCGGGCTGATCGCCCGCGCCTGGACCGCGGCGCGGAGGGTCGGGAGCTGCTTCAGCCCGCCGATGATCTGCTGGATCTGACTGGCCCCGCTGGGTGACTCGCTGCCGAGGACGGCCGGGGAGGTCATGGCCGTAGTGAAGGCAGGCGTGGCCTTGTCGGTCGCGCTGACCGCCGCCTTGTACGCCTGCAGGTTGGCCGCGGTCGGCTCGAACAGGTAGACCATGGCGGCGACGCGCTCGGCCTGCACGTAGCTGCCGAACTTCACGGCGGGTATCCCGGACGCGTTGATCAGGTTGGGTACCTGGTCCAGGTTGATGGCGTTGTTAATGGAGGTGCCGGCCGCGTAGGTCAGCAACCCGGCCATGGCGATGAGCGGGATCGCCACCAGGAAGTAAATGCGGAGCCGGATGGATCGGCTGCGCGATCCCATGGCACCCCCATGGTCCAGAGGCAAGGAATGCGCGTTCCCCGTCGCATCCAACTATCGGTCAAGACGGCCAGAATAGCCCATAGCGCACATCCCTCGGAGGGAGAAGAACGATATATCTCACGACCTGAGGATCTATAAGCCCAATGTCTCTATTGTTACGTTCTCCCAGCTAGTGACGTGATATGACTCCTGGTGCCGCCGAGGTGGCGGGGTGCGCGCCCTGTTTTTGTCGGTGTGACCGCCTACCCTATGAAGGTGGCCGCCCTCGCAATAGACGCCCTCCTTGACGGACTCAATCCAGAGCAGCGCGCTGCCGTGGTGCACGAGGGCAGCCCGCTGCTGATCGTGGCCGGCGCGGGCTCGGGGAAGACCCGCGTGCTCACGCACCGGATCGCTTACCTGCTGGCCGCGCGGGACGTGGCGCCGTACGAGATCTTGGCCATTACCTTCACCAATAAGGCCGCCGGCGAGATGGCCGGCCGGGTCGCCGCCCTGGTCGGCCCGCGGTCCAGGGCCATGTGGGTGATGACGTTCCACTCGGCCTGCGTGCGCATCCTGCGCCGGGAGGCCAGGCGGTTCGGCTACCCCTCGTCGTTTTCCATCTACGACCAGGGGGACTCCCAGCGCCTGATGGCCCTGGTCTGCCGCGAACTCGAGCTCGACGCCAAGCAGTTCCCGCCGAAGGCGATGGCCGCCCAGGTGTCGAACGCCAAGAACGAGCTGATCGACCACGAGACGTTCGCGGCCGGCGCGCAGACGGCCAGGGACAAGGCGCTGGCCGAGGCGTACAGCGAGTACCAGCGCCGCCTGTTCGCGGCCGGCGCGATGGACTTCGATGACCTGATCATGGTCACGGTCAACCTCTTCCAGGCGATACCCGAAGTCGCGGAGCAATACCGCCGGCGGTTCCGGCACGTGCTGGTGGACGAGTACCAGGACACCAACCACGCCCAGTACGTCCTGATCAGGGAGCTTGTTTCCGGCGCTACTCCGCTTTCTTCCGGCGGAACGGGGCTGGCGCAAGCCCCCGAGCCAGCTCTCCCGCCCGCCGAGCTATGCGTCGTCGGAGACGCGGACCAGTCCATCTATGCCTTCCGCGGCGCGTCGATACGCAACATTGTCGAGTTCGAGCTGGACTACCCGGACGCCACAGTCATTCTCCTCGAACAGAACTACCGTTCCACCCAGAACATCCTGGCTGCCGCCAACGCGGTGGTCTCACTGAACCGGGGCAGGAAACCGAAGAACCTCTGGTCGGAGGCGGGTGCGGGGCCGCCGATCGTTGGTTACGTGGCCGACAACGAGCACGACGAGGCCGCGTTCGTGGCCGAGGAGGTCGACCGGCTGACCGATGCCGGCCAGGCCACGCCGGGCCAGGTGGCGGTCTTCTACCGGACCAACGCACAGTCCCGCGTGTTCGAGGAAGTGTTCATCCGGGTCGGGCTGCCGTACCGGGTGGTCGGCGGGGTCAGGTTCTACGAGCGGCGCGAGGTCCGCGATCTGCTCGCCTACCTGCGGCTGATCGCCAATCCGGCCGATGAGGTGTCGCTGCGGCGGGTGCTGAACGTGCCCAAACGCGGTATCGGCGACCGGGCGGAGGAGTACGTGGCCGCGTTCGCGCAGCGGGAGCGGATCACGTTCGCCCAGGCGCTGGCCCGCCCGTCCGACGTGCCCGGACTGGCGGTCCGGTCCGCCAGCGCCATCGCGGGGTTCAACACGCTCATGGGCGGGCTCGCCGAACTCGCCGACGCGGTTCCTGTGGCCGAGCTCGCCGAGGCGGTCCTGGACCGCACGGGGTACCAGGAGTCACTTGAGTCCTCCACCGACCTGCAGGACGTCAGCCGGGTGGAGAACCTCAAGGAGCTGGTGTCCGTTGCCCGCGAGTTCGACGGCGGGCGCGAGGAGGGGACGCTCGCCGAGTTCCTTGAGCAGGTCTCGCTGGTGGCCGACGCCGACGAGATCCCCGAGGGTGAGGAGCACGGCGGCCTGGTGACGATGATGACGCTGCACACGGCCAAGGGACTGGAGTTCCCCGTCGTGTTCCTGACCGGGATGGAAGAAGAGGTGTTCCCGCATCAGCGCTCGCTGAACAACCCGAAGGAGCTGGAAGAGGAGCGCCGGCTGGCGTATGTCGGCATCACCCGGGCCGAGCAGCGGCTCTACCTGACCCGCGCCGTGGCCAGGAACTGGTGGGGTCGCCCCTCGTTCCACAAGCAGTCGCGGTTCCTCGGCGAGATCCCGGAAGGCCTCATCGAGTGGCGCCGTGACGCGGACGCGGCGATGTCTGCGGTCAGGCCCGCGCAGGAGCGGATGGCGCAGTTGCCGGGGACCCGGTCGCCGGGGAACCGCCCGGCGCCCGCCCTGTCACCCGGGGACATGGTGACCCACGACAAGTTCGGGCTCGGCACCGTGGTGTCCACGGACGGCTATGGCGATCAGGCCGAAGCCAAGATCGACTTTGGTGCCGACTATGGCGTCAAGCACCTGGTGCTGCGCTACGCCCCGCTGGAAAAGTTGTAGGGCCCGGGTCGAGGCCGGGGCCGGCGGTAGTCCCTCGCGGACCCTGGTGAACGTTTATCGCCGGTGTTCCCGGCACCCGCGCCGTCTGGCCGGCGACCCTGGTCACGGTAATCCGCCGGGTACCGGGAATCGGGGTAATCCGCCGCGTACCGGGAGCCCGGGTAATCCGCCGCGTACCGGGAATCCACGGCGGTCGCCGGATCCGGCTGGGGTCGGCGGCCTGGGCCGCCGGCCGGGCCGGCCTTCCGCCCGCGGCGCCAGAGGTACCAGCGGACGGCGGTAAGCACGATGGCCGCCGCGGTGGCGAAGGCCATCGCGAAGAATCCGTTCGCGATCCACTGGGCCGCGCCGATGGCGTCCGCCGTCTTTGACGCGTCGTCGGACCGGTTGTAGATGATCCCGGCGGTCAGCGCGCCGACCAGGTAAGCGAGCACCGGGACCGGGAAGATCAGCCGTCCGGCCCGGGGCCGGACGGCCAGCGCGGCGACGACGGTGCCGATGACCACGAAGATCCCGAGCGTGAAACCGGGTGGGCGCCCGGTCGCCATGGTGGCGATTACGCCGATCGCAGTGCTGCCGACGATAAGGCACACTCCGAGGCCGCCCTGCAGCGAGCCGAACCGCCGCGGTCTCCCCGCGCGCGGGTTCCCGCGCCCGGGCGATGCCTGCGCCCGGCGGGCTTCCTGGCTGCCCAGCGGCCCTGTGCCCAGCGGCCCTCCCAGCGGCCCTGTGCCCAGCGGTACGGCGCCCAGCGGTACGGCGCCCAGCGGTACGGCGCCCAGCGGCAGGCTGCCGGGTTGGCTTATTGTGGGCCGGGCTCCGCCGGGTCTCCCCGGGCGGCTGGCCGGGTTCGGGTCAGGCTGGGGCGGCATCCTACGCGCCGGTGCGCCGGAATCACGGCCGCCCCAGCGGGGATCACGCGTCCCGGGATCGATCCCGCCCGGATCGCGGCCGTTCCAGCCGGCCTCGCGTCTGGGTGCCCCGGGCTCGCGTCTGGGTGCCCCGGGCTCGCGCCCGGGTCCCCCGGGGCTGCCCGCTACCGTCCTCGGGGTGCCCGCCGCCGGCGGGACCGGGGTGCCTGCCGGCGTGACCGGACCGGCTGCGGGGACTCTCGGACCGGCTGCGGGGACTCTCGGACCGGCTGCGGGGACTCTCGGACCGCCTGCGGGCATCGCCGGCGCGCCTGCTGGCATCGCCGGGGTGCCCGCTGGCATCATCGGAGTTCCCGTCGGCATCGTCGGGATGCCCGCGGGCGGCCGGGAATCGCGGTCGCGCGGCGCGGCTCCAGGTTCGCTACCGGACGGCCTGCTCGGGCGCGCTTCGCGCCAAAGGGGGTCGTTCATATGTTCTTCGGATGTTAGCCGTTGCGGACTAGTGGCGGTGACACGAAGGTAGGCTTCACGGAATGGTAACGATCCAGAGCCGAGACTGCTGAGGATAAATGCCATGGTTAGGCCAGCTTCGACGGCCTCGTTGTGGGGCGCAGCCGGAAAGGCCGGATACGCCCTGAGCTGCGTCACCGCGGCCCTGGTGCTGGCGATTAGCGGCTTTTCCTATTTTGTCGTCCGCGACGTGAGCAGCATCGGCGGCTCGCACGCCATCGTGTCCGGCCCGTCGATCGGTGCGCAGAACATCCTGCTGATGGGTCTGGAGAGCCGCACCGACTGGAACGGCAACATCCTGCCGAACAATGTCCTGAACGCGCTGCACGCGGGGAGCGCGCAGGGCGTGGCGGACGGGGTCGGCGGGAACGCCACGAACACGATGATCCTGATCCACATACCGACTGGCGGCAAGAAGGCGGTCGGCTTCTCTATTCCGCGTGACGACTGGGTTACCTTCCCCACCCCCTACGACGGGCAGGCCCAGGGCAAGATCGACCAGGCCTACGGCCTGGCCATGGCGGCCGAGGAAGACACGCTCCGGACGCAGGACCCCCACATGAGCCAGGACCAGGTCGCCTTCCAGGGCAACGAAGCCGGCCGGGCGGCCACCGTGGCCACGGTAGAGCAGCTGACCGGGGCGCACATCGACCACTTCGCCGAGGTCAACCTGGACGGCTTCTACGAGCTGGCCAGCGTTCTCGGCGGCGTGGAGGTCTGCCTCAACCATCCCGTCCCGTACGACCCCAACTCCGGCTTCTACGCCCACAAGGCCGGCCTTCAGCATCTCGGCGCCTCCATGGCGCTGGCGTTCGTCCGCCAGCGCGACGGTCTGGCTAACGGCGACCTGGACCGTACCCACCGCCAGCAAGCGTTCCTCGATTCGGTGATGCAGTCGCTCCGTAACGAGGGCGTGCTCGACGACCTGACCAAGATCGACTCCCTGCTGTCGATCGCGAAGCAGTACGTGATCACCGATTCCGGCTGGGACCTGCTCGACTTCGCCAGCCAGATGCGCGACCTGACCAGCGGCAACCTGGTCTTCCACACGCTGCCGATCGTGGCTTACGAGACCATCGACGGGCAGGACGCCAACGAGGTCAACCCCCCCTACATCCAGGAGATCGTGCAGGACACGTTCTACCCGCCCGCGGCCTCGTCGAGCTCGCCGAGCCCCAAGCCGACGGCCGAGAGCAGCGCCGACGCCGCCAAGACCACCGTGGACGTGTACAACGGCGGCAACACCGCGGGGCTGGCCGGGGAGGTCTCAACCGCGCTGGTCAAGCAGGGCTACACGGCCGGGCAGATCGCAGACACCAGCGCGCTGTCGACGACCGAGGTGCTGTACGGCACGGGCGCGTCGGCGAGTGCCAGCAAGATCGCTTCGGAATTTAGCGTGACCGCGACCGCGAGTTCCACGGTGGCCGCGGGCCACGTCGAGATCATGCTCGGCGCGGACTCCACCTTGCCGGCCACCTCCGCCACGCCCTCGTCCTCGGCGGTCGCCATCCCGACCACCGGTGCACAGGGCGGCGCGGTCACCGCCAAGGACGGAATACCCTGCGTCGACTGATGAAACCACGGTTCGTTCCGTTGGATTGCTCGTAACCGGAAGCCCGGTGCGTACCTGTGCTCGGCGGGCGGGGAGCTGCGGTTAGGCTTGCGATTATGAGCAAGATCCGGGTGATCGTGGCGAAGGTGGGACTTGACGGTCACGACCGAGGCGCGAAGGTGGTGGCCCGGGCCCTGCGCGACGCCGGGGTTGAGGTCATCTACACCGGGCTGCACCAGACGCCCGAGCAGATCGTGGCCGCCGCGATCCAGGAGGACGTGGATGCCGTCGGGCTGTCCATCCTTTCCGGCGCGCACATGACGCTGTTCAGCCGCGTCATCGACCTGCTGCGGGAGCGGGACGCCTCCGACATCGTGGTCTTCGGCGGCGGCATCATCCCGGACGAGGACATCGAGGAGCTATCCCGGATGGGCGTGGCCAGGATCTTCACGCCGGGAGCGTCCACGACCGAGATCGTGGCCTGGGTCCGCGCCGAGTTCGGCCCCAAGGTCGCGGGAAGCCCGGCCTAGCGCAGCCCCAGCCAAGAGGTCGCCACGCCCGCGTGGCCCGTTCGCCGCCGGTGATGCTCGCCGTCGCCATTGCTTTCATCGTCTCCCGGGCGCTGGGTTACGGCGTCATCTACGCATCAAGCTGCCGTCCCGCACGGCGCCCATTTTTGCCTCGTCTTGGAGAATCTCGCCTGATTCTGCAAGACACGGACATGGTGCTGTATACGGGCTAGTCTCGTGTCCCGCGCCGAGGTTGAGCCGGGAAGCCTGGCCTGCATTGGCTTGTGGTCACAGGAAGCGGAGGCCGGCTATGACTCCTGACGTATTGTCGGGTTCTTTTATGTCCTGCATGCCATCGGTGGCCCGGCTCCCGTTTTTGCGTGCGTGGACGGGTCATGCCGGGCACCCGGCCGCCGTCTCGCGGCCCGGTGAAGGCGCGGCCGGGTCGCGGCACGCCGTGAGTTCACCGGCATCGGCTGTTTCGGTGACTGTCTTGCCGTGGGCTCTGCCTGGTAAAGGACGCAGCTTCAGGCGGCGGGTGGCCGGCGGATGGCCGCTGCTGGCTGTGCTCGCGGTCCAGGCGGCGCTTTCGCTGCGGCTGCTCCGGGCTGATACCGCGTCCCAGAGTGAGGCCCCGTACCTGAATGCCGGGCATCTGGAATGGGCGCACTGGCTGCACGGTGTCCCGATCCCAGCGTTCCCGTCGTATTTTTCCGGCGCGCCGGTGATCTACCCGCCGGTCGCAGCGGCGGCGGACAGCATCGGCGGCCTGGCCGGTGCCCGGGTCCTGTCCCTGGCGTTCATGCTCGGCGCCACGGTCCTGCTCTGGGGTGCCACGGCCCGCCTGTTCGGACGGCGGGCCTCGTTTTTCGCCGCGGCGCTATTCGCCGTACTCGGCACCACAGTGCACCTGGGGGCATTCGCCACCTACGACGCGATGTCGGTGTTCCTGGTCGCGCTGGCGGCCTGGTGCGTGATCCGCGCCGGGGCCCGGGAGCCGGCGACGAGGTGGATGGTTGCGGCGGCGGCCGCTTTGGCGCTGGCCGACGCCGCGGCGTATACCTGCCTCCTGTTCGACCCGCTGATCGCCGCGCTCGCGCTGCTGACCGCGCCCCGGGCCGGCGCCGGGGCTGGGCGGCTCGCGGCCCGGCGGGCCGGGACGGTCCTGGCCGCCACGGCCGCGCTGCTGGCCGCCGGACTGGGAGCTGGCGGGAGCAGCTACCTGGGTGGTTTCGAGCGGACGATGCTGACCCGGGCCCCCGGCTCGGCCTCTCCGCTAGCGGTCCTTGGCCAGTCCTGGTCCTGGGCCGGCCTGGTGCTGGTCCTGGCCGTATCCGGCGTGGTACTCAGCTGCGCCAGCCGGCCAGGACCCGAGCAGCCGTGGCTGCTCGGGTTCCTCTCAGCCGCCCTGGTGATCGGGCCGCTGGAGCAAGCTCACCTGCACACCGCGGCCGCGCTGAACCAGCATGTCGGCCTGGGTGCCTGGTTCGCCGCGATAGCCGCCGGCTACACCGCCGACCGGTTCATGGCGGCGTCACCGCCCGGCCGCGGCCGCGGCGTAACCTGCGCGGCGTGCGTGATCGCGCTGACCTTCCCGGCCGCACTCGGCATCACCCAGTCCCGGAGTTTTTCCTCCAGCTGGCCGAACGCGAAGAGCTTTATCTCCATCTTCACCCCGCTGGCCGACCATAGCACCGGGCCCCTCCTGGTCGAAGATCCCTCCGTGGCCGAGTACTACGCGGCCGCCGGCGCCCAATGGCAGCGCTGGTCCAGCACCCGCAACATCACCCGGCCCGCAGGCGTCAGCACCGGCGGCCCGGCCCCCTCCGCCAGCGTCACCAGCGCAGGGAATGCGCCCGTCTACGCCAGCTACATCGCCGAAGGCTACTTCTCCCTGATCGCGCTGAACTACACCGATACCACCGGCCTGGACCGTCAGATAACCGCCGATCTGCACCGCAATCACCACTACCACATCATCCAGATCGTCCCCTACGGTACCGAGATCCCCCCGATCGGCCTGGGCACCTACGTCATCTGGCAATACCAGGCCACCACCAGGCAAGCGGCCTACACACCGGACCACTGACCCCGGCCGCAGCCGGTTAGGGGCGGGCTTCGGCTACTTCCAGCGCGAGGCGGGCTACACCCGCACCGGGTCGCACAACGCGCGGGTGCACGGCCGGGAGACCGGCCAGTGGCACGAAGCGGACCTGGCTGTGGCGCACTGGCTGCAGCACACCTCCCGGGACGGGGACATGCAGCTGCACGTCCACTCCCAGATCGCCCACATATATCGCTCCTCAAGCTGCTTGTCGTCAGGTCCGCTTGCTGGCAACCACACTGCCGGGGGTGTCGTGAGCCACCGGAGATTGGGACGGCTCAGTTCTAGGCGGTGCCAACTGGTGGTGATGCCTCGGGAACGGCACGCTGTCGTAGCTCGAACAGCACCGAACCAAGCACATCCAAGGCACGCTCATCGCCGTCCAACGGGTAGGGCAATACTATGTCCGTGAACCCCAACTCGGCGTACGTGTCAATGAGATGCCAAACTGCGGCCGCATCGCGTAGGCGCGTCTCGACGGGGTTGCCGACTACAAGCAGTCGTCGCAGGTCGGCCGGCTGCCTGCCGATCTCCGCGCACAGCCGGTCGAGCATGCTTGCCTGTTTGCGTACCTCGTCAACGGATAGACTCGGGCCTTTTCGCCCTGGGGCGGGAGAGTGTCCGTTAGTCAGCCAACAGTCGCCGTAACGCGCAGCCAAACGCAGGCCATGTTCCCGTGTGGCTGCGATCGCCAGTGGAAAGTCGCGGCGTCTGTGCTGGGCCGGGCCGCATGCGACCTGCCGGGTGTGTGACGCGTTCCGGACCGAGGAGGTGGTGCAGATCCTCGACGAAGGCAGCGAACCGCTCTGTCCGGGACCGACCGGGGACGGTTCGCTGTTGTGCGTCAAAGCCGCCAGCGCCTGCGCCGATGCCGAGTGTTAGTCGACCATGGCTGATGTGGTCGACGCTCACAGCTTCCTTCGCGAAGGGAACTGCGTCGCGGAAGTTAGCAGAGCTAACTAGCGTGCCCAGCCGGATGGTGCTGGTCAGTCCAGCCACTCCGGTCAACACAGGGATAGCGCTCAGCCACGGCTGGTTGGGTGCTCCGCGCCAGATCAGGTGGTCAAAGGTCCAACCGTGGCGAGCTCCGGCCCGCTCGGCCCACTGCCAACGAGAGGCAAGCGCCGGCCACGGCGCGAGCGGCAGAATGACCACCCCCACATGCATGCGCTGATTATAGGGGACTCCTGGCGCGCACTCCCGCTGTTATGCTCTCCTAACCGACGATCACTCCTAGCCGATGATCAATTTCGCCAGCGAATCGGCTACATATCGCGTCGTTCGATGCGTTTCGGGGAAAGCATTGCCTGCTCGGCGCTGACCTGGTAGCGCGCTCACGGAGCTGACGGCGAGCTGTACCTGGCCAACTGGCTGGAAGCACCTCATTTCGTAGGCTTGATCCTCGCGTAGAAAGAGCGCGTCCTCCTCGCCCCGCTAAGTGCAACAGTCCAATTGATTAGATTCCCGCACTTATTCGGCGAGGCCTGGGTGCACAGCGCATAGAACCCCACCATGTTTACTTCCGTGACGGCCGACATCCAGCTGAATGGCTGTCGCCGAGCAGACCTGGGTCCGCGACCGGCTGGCGCATGTCCTGGTCTGGTGACTGGGTTCAGCAGTCTTGGAGCCTGCTTGAAAACCGGGCAGAGGCCGCAGGCTGTAACGTTTCGTGATTACCTTGGAGCAGGGCCCCTCCTTCCAGCGGCCATAAGCTAGCCCCATGGGCAACCAGGTGAAAGCGGCGAAGACGCAAGCCTGGCGCCTACAGGTAGCACCGCGTGTCACCCGGCCGTTGCTGCCTGCGCCACGTGCCCTGGTCCAGGCGGCCGGTCCGGTGGAGTCACGTCGCCGGTGCGGGTGGTTCGGTCAGTGCGGCGATGCAGGCGGTGAGCAGGTGCCGCATCTGATCTTGTTCGCTGGCATCCAGGTTGGCCAGCATGTCTTGCTCGACGCGGCGGACCGCGGCGCTGGCCATCGTGAGCTGGCGGCGCCCGCGGGCGGTCAGCTCGGTCGGCAGGGCCCTGCCGATGGGTGCCTGTGCCGGGCGGATGACGAGTCCCTGGCGTTCGAGGGCCTGCAGGAGCACGTTCATCGACTGCCGGGTGACGAAGGCGCCGCGGGCAAGCTCGGAGTTGGACAGGCCCGGTCGCTGGGCGAGCAGTTCCAGGCAGGCGTAGTGGGTGATCGTCATGCCCAGCGGCCTCAGCACGGCCTCCAGGGCGGAGTGCAGGGTGCTCGCGGCCGCCTTCAGCAGGTACCCCAGCGATGTGTCCAGCTCGATTCCGGGCTCGCCTTGACTCATGTCAGTAGTCTGACATACATTGTGGTGTGTCAGAAGGCTGACATCAAATGAGGAGGCAAGGATCGTGGCCGTCACCGGACCCGACTTCATTTCACTGCAGGTGCGCGACCTGGAGCGTTCCGCCGCTTTCTACCAGCAGTACCTGGGGCTGAAGCGCTCCGGCGCGGGACCGCCGCACGCCGTCGTGTTCGGCACCAAGCCGATCGCGTTCGCCGTCCGCGACGTCGTCGCGGGCGCCGGCCTGGACGCGATCGCGCAGCCGGGCCAGGGAATGGCGCTGTGGCTGCACGCCCCCGACGCGCAGGACATCCACGACGCCCTCGCCGCCGCCGGCACGACGATCATCTCAGCGCCCGCCGACGGGCCGTTCGGCCGCACTTTCACGTTCGCGGACCCCGACGGCTACCAGGTGACCCTCCACGACCGCGGCTGAGCCGGGCCCTGGTCTTCGGCGCGGCAGCGCCCTGAGCGGGCTTCTCACAGCCGCACCCGGCCGCCCGGGTGCGGCCGGGGCCGCCTCCCGGGCAGCCGCACAGTTGCGTGTTTTTCATCTGACGCGCAGCCGGGCAAGGCTGAGAAAACGAGCGGGAGGGCCCGTCAGCCGTCATGACCGCCTCGGCGACCCGCCGGGCGTGCGCCCAGCCGAGTGAGCTGGTGACCACGGCGGACAGGTCAACGGGGCGGCCCGCGGCGAATGAGGCGGCGATCGTCAGGAACGACGGGAACGACGCCGTCGCGCACGCGGCCGGCGGCAAGCCGTTCACGCTGACCGTGATTCGCCCCTCCTGACCTGCGTTCCGCCACTGGCACATGAGGACCTCAAGCTGGGTGAAGGTGTTCACTGCTTCCTCGCCTGCCAGGTTGATCATGCGGGCGCCGCTGGAGCGTGCTGCTTCGATCTCAGCCCGGCGGTCCTGGATGTGGCGGTCCCGTGTGATGATTAGCCATCCCTGGCGGGCGGTTTCCGGGATCCACACGTCGTCGTCGGTGTCAGGATCGGTGATGATGCAGGTAGGCGGGCGGTGCGGGCTTCCCGGAAGGGAAGGACGCAGGTGGTAATAGTGCCGCGTTCGCCCTGCCGGAAGGCGCGAGCGGTGGCGCTGGTCGCCGGGACTCCTAGCTTCGCTTCAAGGCCCCGCCAGCCGCGGGGCTGGCTGCCTGGGCGGCCGCGGACCGGCGGAGGGTGCTGAGGGCATCGGCCAGATGTGTGAGGTCGGTACCGGGCAGCGGAGCCCGCAGCAGGCGGTCGAGCTCGCGGTCGAAGACGGGGGCGGCGGTGCCCAGGAGTTCGATGCCCTCGGGGGTCAGTTCCACGATCGATGAGCGCCGGTCCGAGGGGTTGGCCCGGCGGGCGCATAGCCCGGCGGATTCGAGGCGGTCGACGGCCTGGCTGGCGCCGCCCACGGTGATCGCGACCGCC
>Ga0302235_10001133_pt1 | contig 20130 bp, 16 predicted proteins | sample II_Palsa_N3_3_FD_193577 | JGI IMG/M metagenome (GOLD analysis project Ga0302235, IMG submission 193577) | Peat permafrost microbial communities from Stordalen Mire near Abisko, Sweden - II_Palsa_N3_3 | ecosystem: Environmental > Terrestrial > Soil > Palsa > Peat permafrost | place: Sweden... | reverse complement strand
CTGCCTCGGGCGAGACGGTTGCCGATCTGCTCGAGCGCTTCGGTCGTGACGCCAGGCCCATCCCGACCAACCGCCCTAGGCATCACATCCAGCGGGCTAGACGGTCAGGGCACGTCGTATGCCCCGGCCGCGATGTCCTCGATCAGCGTGGGACCTGTCGGCTCCCAGTCGAACGCCTCCCGGGTGAGCTCGCTCGAGGACGACATGTCCCGGCCGAAGAACTGCCCGATGAACCCGAAGTGGTCGACTGTCTTCTCTGGCGCCACCGAGCTCAGCGGCAGGCCGAGCCTCGCGCCGATGGCTTCGGCGATCACCCTGGTCGGGACTGCCCCCTCCGCAACGGCGTGCAGGCGAGCGCCGGCCGGCGCACGCTCAAGCCCAACCCGTACGAGCCGTGCCGCATCGTTGCGATGGACGGCAGCCCAGGCGTTCGACCCGTCGCCGACGTACGCCGAGACGCCGGTGCGCCTCGCTGCCTCGGTGATGATGGCGATGAAGCCGTGGTCGCGCATACCGTGGACGGTCGGGGCGAACCGAGCTGCGATCGCCCACACGCCCTGGTCGATGAAATCAAAGGCACGATTCTCGCTGCCGCCGCGGGGCGAGTCCGGGCCGACGAATGGCGACGGTTCGCCCTCCGCCGCCAGCACACCAGAGGCCACGACGAATCGACGGTCTGTTCCCACCAGGGCCTCTGCGATCGTCTCGACCGCGGCGCGCTCGGTGCGACTGGACTCGGCTGGGTTAGCCCAATCGTGCTTGTTGGCCAAGTGCACCGTCGCATCGGCGTCGCCGGCCCCACGTCGTAGCGAGTCGAGGCTGTCGAGGTCACCGCGCAGGGCGGTTGCCCCCTTCGCCTCGACCGCGGCGGCCGACGAGTCCGACCGCGCCAGCCCTACCACGTCGTGACCGGCCGCCAACAACTCGTCGACGACGGCCGAACCGATCCAACCGCTTGCTCCCGTGACAAAAACACGCATCTGTACGACCTCTCGTTGTTTCCCGACCCGCGATGACAGTGACTGACATACAAGATAGCGGAGATGGCAGCGACTGTCATCACTATGCTGGCGCCATGGCCCGATGGGAGTCCGGATCGCGCGAGCGTCTCGCCGCGTCAGCGTTGCGTCTCTTTGCCTCAAAGGGCTTCGAGGGGACGACAGTCGCGGAGATCGCAGCCGAGGCGGGGCTGACCGAGCGCACCTTCTTCCGCCACTACGCCGACAAGCCCGAGGTCCTCTTCGCTGGACAGGACGAGTTTGAAGCGGTCTTCCTGGACGGACTTGAGACCTCGACAAGCACCCAACCGATGGACCTGGTGATCGCCGCGCTCGATCATGCGGTCGCGTTCTTCCCCGACGAGAAGCGACCATGGTCTCGCGGCCGTCACGCGATCCTGAACGAAAACGTCGCCCTCCGGGAGCGCGAGCTGCACAAGATGTCGGCGCTTGCCGACGCTCTGACCGCTGCACTCGTCGATCGAGGCATCGACTCGACCACGGCTGCGCTCGCGGCCGAGGCAACCGTTAGCGTCTTCCGCCGCTCGTTCGCAGCGTGGATCGCCGAGGGCGAGAGCCGCTCGTTCGGCGACATCCAGCGCGACGTGCTCATCCAGCTCCAGGCATTGCTCGCGCCCACCTAACGGCCCAGCGCCCAGCAAATCTGACTGCCGCTCTGACGAACAGACAGAATGCGCCGGCCGCCGATTTATGCAGGTATTTATGGACACTAAAGGGACACGACGGGACAACCGATCCGGATCGCACCAAGGAGGTCGCCGGTTCGAGCCCGGCTAGCTCCACTCACTCTCACTCACAGGACACGCCAGGTACCCCCACCCCTGGACACCTGCGCACGTCATAGGCGGGGCGACGGTTAGGAACGAGCCTTCCATGCGTCAACCGGACGCAACGAGAGGAAGGCTCGATGAACATCGCATGGCGTGCAGGACGGTGGAGTGCAGCTCACTGGAAGACCGCGACCCTGGGATGGCTCGCGATGGTCGTGTGCATGGTGGTAGCCGGGAGGCTCGTCGGCACCGTCCAGCTCACAGACGCAGAGCAGTCGACCGGACAGTCGGCGCGAGCGCAGACGCTGCTCGACGCGGGCGGCTTCCACGACCACGCGAGCGAGAGCGTGCTGATCCAGAGCGAAAACATGGCAGTCAGCGGGCCGAGGTTTCGTCAGGAGATCCGAGTCGTGGTCATGCGGCTCCGACGACTCGATCAGCTCGATTCGCTCCAATCACCGCTGACGCCGAGCGATCGGGGACAGATCTCCGCAAACGGACATTCGGCGCTCGTGGAGTTCAACATGAAGGGCAACCCCGACACGGCCGGCGATCGCGTCCAGCCGGTACTGAACGCCGTCGCATCGCTGCAGCGCGCCGCCCCCGGCTTCACGATCGCCGAGTTCGGCGATGCCAGCTCCGCTCATGAGCTGAATGCCTCGACGGACGCCGGCCTGACGAAGGCCGAGACCCTGTCGCTGCCGATCACCTTCCTGATCCTGCTCGGCGCCTTTGGCGCGGTAGTTGCCGCCGGCGTACCGGTGCTCCTGGCGTTCTCGGCGGTGCTCGCGTCGGGCGGACTCGCCGCGCTGGCGAGCCACGTCGCTCACGCCTCCGGCGCCACCAGCTCCGTGATGCTGCTGATGGGCATGGCCGTGGGCGTCGACTACTCGCTGTTCTACGTCAAGCGCGAGCGCGAGGAGCGCCGCAACGGTCTGGCTCACCGCGACGCGCTGGAGCGAGCGGCGGCGACCTCGGGGCACGCGGTGCTCGTCTCCGGAATCACGGTGCTGATTGCGATGTCGGGGATGCTGCTGACCGGCAGCAAGGTGTTCGACTCGATTGGGATCGGCGCGATGCTGGTCGTGGCGGTGGCGATGGTGGGGTCGCTGACGGTGCTGCCGGCGCTGCTCGGGCGGCTCGGAGACAGAGTCGACACCTGGCGCGTCCGTCGCGTCAGCTCGCGGTCGCGGCTGTGGAACGCTGTGCTCGGACCGGTTATGCGGTTCCCGCTTCCGGCGGCGCTCGCGTGCACCGGCCTGCTGGTGGTGCTCGCCCTGCCAACGCTGCGGCTGCACACGACCCTGCTCGGGCCCGGCGACATGCCACGCAGCCTCCCGGTGGCGGCAGCCTATGAGAAGATCCAGCGGGCCTTCCCCGGGTCGCCGAGCCCGGCGGTCGTCGCGATCCGGGCGCGTGACCTCTCCTCGCCCACCGGCAGGGCTCAGATCGCGAAGCTCGAGCGCCTGGCGCTCGCCAGCGGCCAGGCCAAGGCGCCGATCGAGGTCACGGTCAACCGCGACGGCACAACCGCTCAGATCCTCGTTCCGCTGATCGGCAACGGCAGCGACAACGCCTCGATGGCTGCGCTGCAGACGTTGCGCAATCGAGTTCTGCCGGCGAGCATCGGGCAGCTGCCGGGAGCCTCTTTCGCCGTCACCGGCGACACGGCGGGCACACAGGACTTCAACACGCTGATCAAGCACCGCTTCCCGCTCGTGTTCGCGTTCGTCCTCGGGCTTGCGTTCGTGCTGCTGCTGGTGAGCTTTCGCTCGCTGGCGATCCCGCTCACGTCGATCGTGTTGAACCTGCTGTCGGTGGGCGCCGCGTACGGCGTGCTGGTGTGGATCTTCGAGCAGGGTCACCTGCAGAAACTCCTCGGATTCCACTCCAACGGGGCCGTCGTCACGTGGCTGCCGCTGTTCCTGTTCGTCGTCCTGTTCGGACTGTCGATGGACTACCACGTGTTCATCGTCAGCCGGATCAAGGAATTGCACGACGCAGGGCACAAGACCGCTGATGCGGTGGCCCAGGGAATCGCGTCAACGGCCGGGACGACGACCGCTGCCGCGGCGGTGATGGTCGCGGTGTTTGCGATCTTTGCGTGGCTGCCTACACTCGACATCAAGCAACTGGGCGTTGGGCTCGCGGTCGCGGTGCTGATCGATGCGACCGTGATCCGCGCGGTTCTGCTGCCGGCAACGATGAGGATCCTGGGCGAGTGGAACTGGTACCTGCCGAGACGGCTCGCGTGGTTGCCGCGGGTCCGACTCGAGGTCGCGCGCGGATGAGCCCCCTGGTGGCGACGCTCCGCGATCCGGTCACGTACCGGCGCCTGACCTACCTCCTGGTGGGGATGCCGCTCGGGTTGATCTGGTTCGTGGCACTGATCACCGCCTGGAGCATGTGCCTTGGGCTGATCGTCACGCCGCTGGTGATCCCGCTGCTGTTCGTGATCGCGTTCATGACCCGCGGCTTTGCCGCCGTCGAGGCCGAGCTCGCCCGCGCACTGCTCGGCGTCGACCCACGCGCACCGGCGCTGGGCGCGCCGGTGCACGGCCCGGCGGGCTTCTGGGCCCGTCTGCGCGCGCTGTTCGGCGCCGACTTCTGGCGCGCCCAGGCCTTCCTGTGGCTGCGCTGGTTCGTCGGCTTCCCGGTCGGCGTCGCGATGCTCAGCCTGCTCGGCGCCGCGCTCGGGATGCTGTTCGCGCCGATGTGGTTTCCGTTCGTGCCGGGTGGGGCGCACGTTGGCCTGTGGCAGGCGCACAAGTTGCTCGAGTCGCTGGCGCTGGTCCCGCTCGGCGCAGTCCTGCTCCTGCTCACGATCGCGCTGGCCAACCCGCTCGGAGCGGCGTTCCGTCCGATCGCAGCCGCGCTGCTGCGGGGCCCGGAGGATCAAGCCGATCAAGCCGAACCGAACCGGCAGACGTCGACGCTCGCGGCGACCACGCGAACCCCGCCGTCCCGCCGCGCGCTGAGCGCGCACGCGGTCGCGAGCTCGGCGCTGGCAGCCCTCACGATCGTGATCTGGGCCGTCACCTCGCGCGGGTACTTCTGGCCGATCTGGGTCGTGCTCCCGCTCGCGGCGGCGCTGGCCATCCATGCCTGGCGGGTGGAATTGGGTGAGCGACCTGCGCTCGTCAAACGCTTCCGCGGAAGCTGCAGTCTCGCCACGACGGCAGGGGTCGTCACCGTCCTCTGGCTGTTCACGTTCGCCGTCTGGGCGATCACCGGACACGGCTACTTCTGGCCCGTGTGGACGCTGCTCGGCCTCGGCACGATCGTCATCAGCCAGAGCGTCGCGGTGCTGATGTCCTCACCGCGCAACGCCGAGATGGCGGAGCGGATCGAGCAGCTGCAGAGCACCCGCGCCGGAGCGGTCAACGTCCAGGAGAGCGAGCTGCGCCGGATCGAGCGCGACCTGCACGACGGTGCGCAGGCCCGCCTGGTCGCGCTCGGCATGAGCCTGGGGATGGCCGAGCAGAAACTCGCCGAGGACCCGAAGCGAGCCGGCGAACTGCTCGCCGAGGCCCGGGCGGGCGCCGAGCAGGCGCTGCGCGAACTCCGCGACCTTGCACGGGGCATCCACCCGCCCGTGCTCGCCGACCGCGGCCTCGAGGCCGCGCTCAGCGCGCTCGCCAACTCGACCCCGATGCACGTGTCGCTGTCCGTCGACGTGCCCGAGCGCCCCAAGCCGCCGGTCGAGAGCGCCGCATACTTCGTCGCCGCCGAGGCGCTTGCCAACGCGGCCAAGCACGCCCGCGCCGATTGGCTCGACATCCGCATCGCACGGATCGGACATCGGCTCGAGGTCGAGATCAGGGACGATGGGATGGGCGGCGCCGACGCCAACGGCAGCGGCCTGACGGGGCTGCGCCGGCGAGTCGAGGCGCTCGACGGGACCCTCACGGTGACCAGCCCGCCGGGCGGCCCGACGACGGTCTACGCTGAGCTCCCGTGCGCGTGATCATCGCCGAGGATCTCGCGCTCCTGCGGGATGGGCTGACGCGACTGCTGCGCGACAACGGGATCGAGGTGGTGGCGGCGGTCGCCGACGGGGAATCGCTGGTACGCGAGGTGCTCGCCCGGAAGCCCGATCTCGCGGTCGTCGACATTCGCCTGCCGCCGGGCTACCGCGACGAAGGACTGCGAGCCGCGCTCGAGCTGCGTCGCCGCGTCCCCGCCACAGCCGTGCTCGTGATCTCGCAGTACGTCGAGCAGACCTACGCGCAGGAGCTGCTCGCCGATCGCGGCGGTGGGGTCGGCTACCTGCTGAAGGACCGGGTGATGCACGTGGCGGATTTCCTCGAGGCAGTCCGGCGCGTCGCCGACGGGGGCACGGCACTCGACCCCGAGGTCGTCGCGCAGCTGTTTGCCCGCCGCCGTCACACAGGCCCGCTCGAGCGGCTGACCCCCCGCGAGCGCGAGGTGCTCGGCCTGATGGCCGAGGGCAGGTCCAACGCCGGGATCGCGGAAGCGCTGGTGCTGACGATCGGCGCCGTCGAGAAGCACGTGCAGAGCATCCTTTCAAAGCTCGACCTGCTGCAGTCGCCAGGCGATCACCGCCGCGTGCTGGCCGTGCTCGCCTACCTGCAGTCCGAGGATTGATGCGAGAGCTCAGCGAGGCGGCGCGCGAGGAACCGCCGCTCCGGCTCTGAGACCGCCAGGCAAAGCGCCCGCTCGAACGCGACGCGCGCCTCGGCCACCCGGCCGAGGCGGCGGAGCAGCTCGGCCCGGGTGGAGTGCAGGTACGGATACCGCTCGAGCCGTGGCTCGAGCCCGTCGACCATCTGCAAGGCCTCCTCCTCGGCGCCGGCCTTGGCGATCGCGACCGCCCGGTTGAGCTCCACCACCGCCGATCCCGTCAGCTCCGCGAGCGCCGCATACAGCTGAGCCACCTGCGGCCAATCGATCTCCTCGTCCGCCTGGAGCGACGCGATCGCGGCCTGCAGCACGTAGGAGCCAGCCGGATGAGCCCGAAGCGCGATCGCTCGCTCGAGCGCGTCGCGCCCGCGGGCAAGCATCGCCGCGTCCCACAGCGACCTGTCCTGATCCTCGAGCAGCACCAGCTCGTCGCCTGCGAACCGCGCCGCACGCCGCGCGTGGTGGATCAGCATCAGCGCCTCCAGGCCGTGGATCTCCGGTTCGTCCGGCATCAGCTCAGCGAGCACGCGCGCCAGCCGGATCGCCTCGGCGGCCAGGTCGACGCGACCGCTGTATCCCTCGTTGTAGATCAGGTAGACGACCGCGAGTACTGCCGAGAGCCGATCGGGCAGGAAGTGGTCGGCGGGAACGCCAAACGGGATCCCGGCCTGCTTGATCTTGAACTTTGCGCGCGACAGGCGGCGCTTCATCGTCTCCTCCGAGACGATGAACGCGCGTGCGATCTCCTCCGTCGCCAATCCGGCAACGGCGCGGAGGGTGAGCGCCACCTGCGCCTCGGTCGCGAGCGCCGGGTGGCAGCACGTGAAGATCAGCTCGAGGCGCTCGTCCTCGATGCCGCCCGAGTCGAGCTCATCCACCGTCGCCTCCTGAACCTCGAGCAGCCGGGTCTTCGCGAGCCGGGTCCGGTCGCGGCGGATCCGGTCGATCGCACGGTTGCGGCCGGTCGCGACCAGCCACGCCACCGGATTGGCCGGGACGCCGTCGCGCGGCCACCGCGCGGCCGCGACCGCGAACGCCTCCTGGGCGGCCTCCTCGGCGAGGTCGAAATCGCCGAAGAAGCCGACCAGGGACGCGAGCACCCGGCTCCAGGAGTCGCGGAACGCCCGCTCGACTTCCGGCACGGATGTCTGCCGGGTCCGATCGTGCTCGGTCAGCTCGCGACCCGCTCAGGCTGCTCGACGATCGGCCGGACCTCGACCGACCCGCCGATCCGGGCCGCCGGGACCCGGGCGGCCACGCCGAGTGCCTCGTCGAGGCTGTCGAGGTCGAACAGGTAGAACCCGGCGAACACTTCCTTGGTGTCCGCGAATGGCCCGTCGGTCGTCAGCGTGCCGCCGTCGCTGACGCGCACGGTCGTCGCGGTCTCGAGGCCCTGCAGCTGCTCGCCACCGAGGCAGCGCGGGTCGCCGGCGAGCGCCATGTACTCGCCGTGCACGGCGTGCTGCTCCTCCTCGGCAAGCGACTCGAACGATCCCGGCTTCGTGTAGATCAACAGCGCGTACTTCATCTCGGGAACCCTCCTGTGGAGTGTGTATGACAGAACATCCCACAGACGAACGGCGCCGGGCCGAGGGGACAGCTCAACCGGCGAGTCCGTGCGTGTACGCGTAGTGCACGGCCTGGGCACGGTCACGCGCGCCGATCTTGCGCAGGACGTGGTTGATGTGCGTCTTGACGGTCGCCTCGGAGACGACGAGCGAGGCGGCGATCTCGCGGTTCGAGAGCCCCTGCGCGATCAGCCGCAGCACCTCGGCCTCGCGCGGCGTGAGGTCGTCGGGCAACGCCTTCGCCGGCGGCGGGGCTGACGCCGAGGCGCGCGCGGCAGCGCCCCCGCTGGCCGCCGCGAGCAGGCGGCTGTGCACGACCGGGTCGAGCAGCGTCAGATGGTTGGCCGCGGCGAGCACCGCCCGCGAGATCTCGGCGATTCCGGCGTCCTTGGTGAGGTACCCGCGTGCGCCGGCGCTGAGCGCCTCGAGGATCGAGGCCTCGTCGGCGTGGGTCGTGAGCACGACGACCTCGGTATCCGGCAGCTCGGCACGGATCCGGCGCGTCGCCTCGACCCCATCGAGCTTCGGCATCCGCAGGTCCATCAGCACGACGTCCGGACGGTGGCGGGCCGCCAGCCTGACCGCCTCCTCGCCGTCGGAGGCCGCCGCCACCGGATGGATCTCCGGCACCGACTCGAGTAGGGTCACGAGCCCCTCCCGGACGAGCGCCTGGTCGTCGGCGACGAGCACCCGCACCCGCCCGCTCATTGGTTGAAGGGTCCCGAGAAGGCTTCCGCGCCGCGATCGCGCAGCTCGGACACGGCGGCACCGGGCAGGCGCAGCTCGACCCGCCAGCCGGCGTCGGTCGCGCCCGCGACGACCGCCCCACCGAGCTCGGCGGCGCGCTCACGCATGCCGCGGATCCCGTAGCCGCCGCCGCTGTCGGCGAGCGGCGACGGCGTCAGCGGCTGGGCGCCCGGCAGCCAGCGGTCCTCGACGATCAGCAGGACCGGATCGCTCGGCCCCGAGCCGGCCTCCAGCCTGACCAGCACCTCCGCCGCCGGCGCGTGCTTGCGGGCGTTGGTGAGCGCCTCCTGGGCGACCCTGAGCACGGCCTCGGACGCAGCGCCGGCGAGCCGTTCCGATTCTCCGGCGATCTCGAGCTCGAGCGGCGCATCGCTCGAGCACCGGTGCGCAGTGGCCAGCGCCTCGAGGCCGGCGGTGACCGATACCAGGCCCGCCACCGGCTCGCCACGCAGCGCACCAACCGCGCGGCGGGTCTCGAGCAGGCCCTCGCGGGCGAGCTCGTGCGCGCGCCGGATCCGCGCGAGGACGACCTCGCGCGCGGTGCCCTGCTCGACGAGCGTCGCGGTCGCCTCCAGCTGGATCGTCAGCCCGGCCAGCGTGTGCGCGAGCACGTCGTGGATCTCCCGAGCGATCCGCGCCGACTCCTCGAACCGCGCGGCGCGCAGCTGCTCCTCGTGCGAGCGCTGTGACTGGGCGAGCAACAGTTCGGCCTGGTCGGCGCGCAGCACGGATCCTCTGCTGTTCGAAGCGGCGAACATCGCCGCGGCGAATCCGAGCGAGTAGGCGAGCGTGCCGAGCGCGCTCTCGTCGTAGATCAACACCCCGACCGCCAGCGCGAAGGCGCCGGCCAGCGCCACCGGAAACGCTCGCCGAGCCTCGGTGCGGAGACCGGCCGCGACGACTGCAACGAACACGAAGGCGCTCGCCGCGCTGGACGGCGACGCCGCCGTCAGCACCCCGCCGGCGATCGCCATCGCCCACAGCTCCAGGTTGAGGCCGCGCTCTCGGAGATAGTCGAGCCCGCCCAGCGCGTGTCGCGTCCAGGCGAGCCATGCCGCGGCGGTGATCGCGAGCGAGACACTCACGACCAACCCCCGGCCAGACGTGCCTGGACCGTGCTGGGCACCCAGCACGGTCCAGGAGATCAGCCCGAGGCCAACGACCCTGATCAGAGTCGCGGCCCGGCTGTTCATGTGCATCAGGAACAAGCTGCCTCAAGCTCTCGTTGTTGGATCACGCGGCGAGCTCGGTCACCACCGCCGGCTGCTCCAGCTGGCTGCGGCGGGCGGCGAGGACCACCGTCCGGCCGAGCACCTCAAACACTGCCATGCCCAGCAGCGCGACGGTCCACGCCTCGCCGCTCGTGATCGAGTGCTGAGCGCTGAAGGTGGCGACCTGACCGGCGCCGGCGTGGCTGATCCAGTAGATGAAGCCGAACCGCGAGCCCATCCCGAGCACCCAGAAGAAGCCGGAGATCCAGCCGGTCCGCATCAGCGCCTCGCCGCGGGCGCCGGGGCGCATCATCACGGTCGCGCCGCTGGCGATCCCGATCGTGGCGCCGGTCACCGCCAGGACGGCGACCAGTACCAGATCGTTTCCGGCGGTCGGGATGCCGTGTAGGTAATTGCCGACCGCGATCGCGAGGATCACGAGCGGCCGGATCAGCTGCCTGTTGGTGAGGGGGCGCTCCCTGATCTGGAGCAGGACGAGGAGGACCAGGGCTGAGTCGATGAGGTAATCGGTAGTTGTCATGGCCTCATCCTGCTGCGCCTGGCGCCGCCGCACATCGCCCCGCGGGTCGATTTGCGGGTGGATTCGAGCGGCTTGTCCACCCGGGTCTCCACCCGCAGGTGGAGACCCGGCGCAGCAGCGTCAGCGCAGTGCCAGCGCGGCGATCGGCTTGGCGAGCCGGTCGTGCACGAGCCGGACGCACATCGAGCCCTCGCCAACAGCCGAGGCCACGCGCTTGACCGACCCCGAGTGCACGTCCCCGACCGCGAACACGCCGGGCTGGCTCGTCTCCAGGAACAGGGGCGTCTCCCCCGCGAACGACGCCAGCTCGGTCTCGGGCAGGTCGCGGCCGGTCAGCACGAACCCGTGCTCGTCCATTGCGACGAACCCGCGCAGCCAGTCGGTGTGCGGGTCGGCTCCGATGAACACGAACAAGCCGCGAGCCGGTAGCTCGCGGCGCTCGCCGGTGTTGCGGTCGGCGAGCACGACCGCCTCGAGCGTGCCGTCGCCGCGCAGCTCGACGACCTCGCAGCAGGTGACCAGCTCGACCCGATCGTTCGCTTCGAGCTCGTCGATCAGGTAGCGGGACATCGAATGCTCCAGTTCCTCGCCGCGGATCACGAGCTTGCAGCCCGCCGCATTGCGGGACAGGAACATGGCCGCCTGTCCGGCGGAGTTGCCGCCGCCGACGATCACGACCGGATCACCGGCGCACAGCAGCCCCTCCGCCTGGGTCGCCGCGTAGTAGATCCCGCCGCCCTCGAAACGCTCGAGTTCCGGCACCGCCAGCCTGCGGTAGCGCGCGCCAGTGGCGATGATCACCGCGCGGCCGTTCAGCTCGACACGGTCGGCGAGCACGATCCGGTAGTGGCCGTCGTCGCGCCGCAGCTCGACCGCCTCGGCCGGGAACAGGAGTCGCGCCCCCAGCCGGCCCGCCTGCAGGCGCGCCCGCTCGGCCAGCTCGCTGCCCGAGATCCCGGCTGGGAAGCCGAGGTAGTTCTCGATCCGCGCCGACGTGCTCGCCTGCCCGCCGAGCGCGACCGCATCGATCGCCTGCGTGTCGAGCCCCTCGGAGGCTCCGTAGACCGCGGCCGCCAGGCCCGCGGGGCCGCCGCCGATGATCACCAGATCGCACATCGGCGGCGGCGCGCCACGTGCCCCGAGCCCGAGCTTGGACCCGACCTCGGCGTTGCTCGGGTTGCGCAGAACGGTCGCCCCCATGATCACCAGCGGCGTCTCGGAGGGGGCAACGCCGAGGTGGCGGAGCAACTCCTCGGCCTCGGCGTCGTCCTCGACGTCGATCCACTCGTTCGGTATCCGGTTGCGGGTGAGGAACTCGCGAAGCCGGCGCGAATCGCTCGAGAAGCGCGACCCGACGAGCCGCACACCGCCGCCGACCTCGATCAGGATCGAGCGGCGCGCGAGGAACGCGCCGACGATCAGGTTCGACAGCTCAACGTCCTGGGAGATGAGCCGGCGCAGCGCGTCGAGCGGGACGCGGGTCACCTCGCCCGGATCGCGGACGACGGCACTCAGGTACGCGGCGCCGCCCGTCAGCAGATTCACCTCGCCGAGGAAGCGATGGTGCCCATGGACCGCGATCACGCGGTTCTCGTCACCGAGCCCGCGAACGATCATGACCGTCCCCGATTCGACCACGTAGAAGTCGTACGGCCGGTCGCCCTCACGGAACAGCACGTCGCCGGTCGCGACGGTCAGCGTCTCGCCGACCGCTCGCATCCGCGCGCGCATGTCAGCGTCGAGCCGCGGGAAGGCCCCGTTGCGCTCGGGCGGCTCCTCGAGGCCCGCTCCGAGCCCCGGCACGGATATGTGCGAGGTCGGCTCCTGCGGTTCGCGCGACACTGTGTGGAGGCTACCGGCGATCCGAGGTAGGGCTCCGACCGTGTCGACCACCGAGCAGACGAGCGAGTACGAAGGACGGACCGCGTGGGCGCGCAACCTGGCCGCCCCCGTCACCGACTTCCTGAAGGCCGAGGAGGGCGGCGCGGCCGTGATGCTCGCGGCCGCCGCCGCAGCGTTGATCTGGGCCAACTCGCCGTGGTCGCACTCCTACGACGTGCTGTGGCACACGCGCCTGTCGATCAAGATCGCCGGCGGGGGGATCAGCGAGGACCTACAGCACTGGGTCAACGAGGGGCTGATGTCGCTGTTCTTCCTCGTGGTCGGGCTCGAGGCCAAGCGCCAGCTCGACCTCGGCGAGCTGCGCGAGCGCCGGCGGCTGGCGATCCCGGTGTTCGCGGCGCTCGGCGGCGTCGCGGTGCCGATCGCGATCTACCTGGCGTTCAACGCCGGCGGACCGGGCGCCCGCGGGTGGGGCGCCGCGATGTCGACCGACACCGCGTTCGCGCTCGCGTCGCTGGGCCTGATCGCGCCGCGGACGGCGACGCGCATGCGCGTGTTCCTGCTGACGCTGGCGGTCGCCGACGACCTGACCGCGCTGCTCGTGATCACGATCGCGTACACCTCGCACATCTCGTGGGTCGCGCTGGCGGTCGTGGTCGGACTGTTCGGCGGGCTGCTGGCGCTCCGGTTTCTCCCGGTCGGCCGACGCGCGCTGACACTGGCACTCGGCCTGGCGATCTGGGTGGCGATGCTGAAGTCCGGCGTGGACCCCGTGATCTCCGGGCTCGCGATCGGACTCGCGACCACCGCCTACCCTCCCTCGCGGGATGACCTCGAGCGGGCGACCGCGCTCACCCGCAGCTTCCGGGAGCAGCCAACACCCGCCCTCGCACGGTCGGCTCAGCGGAGCGTGAACGCGGCGATCTCGCCGAACGAGCGCCTCCAGTACGACCTGCACCCGTGGACCAGCTATGTGATCGTGCCGCTGTTCGCGCTGGCAAATGCCGGAGTGCACGTGTCGGCCGGGCTGCTCGGCGACGCGATCAGCTCGCCGATCACGCTGGGGATCGTGCTCGGCTATCTGATCGGCAAGCCGATCGGCGTCGCCGGCGGGGCGTGGTTGGCCTCGCGCCCGCGGCTGCACGGACCCCGCTCGCCGATCAGCTCCCCGCTGCTGATCGCCGGCGGCACGTGCGCCGGAGTCGGATTCACGGTGTCGCTGCTGATCTCGAGCCTGGCATTCAGCGGCCAGCGGCTGGCGGAGGCCAAGCTCGGGGCACTCGCGACGGTCGTGCTGTCGCCCGTCCTCGCCTGGATCGTCGTGCGACTCGTCCGGCGGCTGCCGGCACCCGTGCGAGCGCGCCAGCTTGCCGCGACCGCACAGGACCTCGTCGATCTGTCCGAGGATGTCGACCCCGAGCGCGACCACATCCGCGGACCCGACGACGCTCCGGTCACGCTCCTCGAGTACGGCGACTTCGAGTGCGAGTACTGCGGGCGGGCCGAGCAGGTGATCCGCGACCTGCTGGCGACCCACGGCGGCGACGTCCGGTACGTCTGGCGGCACCTGCCGCTCAACGACGTACACGTCAGCGCGCAGCTCGCCGCGGAGGCAAGCGAGGAGGCCGCCGCGCAAGGCCAGTTCTGGGCGATGTACGACCTGCTGATGGCGCACAACGGGCCGCTCGCGCCAGAGGACCTGCGCGATTACGCCGCACAGCTCGGGCTGGACGTCGAGCGCTTCGTGGACGAGGTCCAGCGGCGCGTGTACGCGCCACGTGTGCAGGAGGACGTGGCCTCGGCCGACGAGAGCGGAGTGTCCGGCACGCCGACGTTCTTCATCAACGGCCGCAGGCACTACGGCGTCTACGACATCGAGACGCTGACGGCGGCCGTCCAGGCTGCCAAGCGACGGGCGCGGCTGACGGCCGCCCCGCCGGAGTCTAGAGTCGTCGGTGAGCATGCCTGAAGCGGTCCTCGCCACCCCGGCACCAGCCGAGACGGGCCGCCCCGAGCCACTGGTGGTCACCGGCCACCACCGGCTCGGGCGTCGCCTGAGCGCGTGGCTGGCGGTCGCGCCGGCCGTGATCGGGATTGCGGTCGCCTGGATCCTCCTGACGCACATGCGGCCGTCGTTCGACGCGTTCGGCTGGCTCGACTGGGGTCGCCAGGTACTCCACTGGAACCTGAACACGGACGCCGCGCCGTCGTGGAAGCCACTGCCGTTCCTGTTCACGTTCCCCTACGCGCTCGCGGGCCCGAATGCCCAGCTGTGGCTGTGGATGATCACGGCGACGGCGACGGCCGGCGCCAGCTCGGTGTTCGCCGCGCGGATCGCGTTCCGCCTGGCCGGACCGGCGAGCGGCCGGCCGTGGGCAAGGTGGATCGCGGCGCTGTTCGCCGGCGTCGGCGTGCTCGCAGCGGGCCCGACGGCAACGTCGGGGCGCGACCTCAACAGCTTCGTTCACCAGGTGCTGATCGCCAACTCGGACCCGATGGTGCAATCGCTGTGTCTGGCCGCCGTCGACGCGCACCTGTGCCGGCGGCGCCGGTTGGCGCTGATCCTGCTGCTGCTGGCGGGGCTCGGCAGGCCCGAGGCATGGGCGTTCGTCGTGCTGTACGCCGCCTACCTGTGGCGCGCCGACCCCGCGGCCCGCGGGCTGGCCGTGGCGAGCGTGCTGGCGATCCCGGCCGCCTGGTTCATCGTCCCGGGGCTCACCTCGCACAGCTGGTTCATCGCCGGGGACCGCGCGCTCGGCTCGCAGTACCAGGTCCATGGCTTCAAGGCGGCCGGTGTGATTGCGCGTCTGCGCAGCCTTTACCCGCTGCCGGCGCAGCTCGCCCTGCTCGTCGCGCTCGGGCTGGCACTGGTGCGCCGCGACCGGAGCTGGTTCGCGCTGTTCGCGGCCGCGGCGCTGTGGGTGATCGTCGAGATCGGCTTCGCCTACCACGGCTGGTCTGCGGTCCCGCGGTACCTGCTCGAGCCGGGGGCGCTGCTCGTCGTGCTGGCGGCGACCGGCGTCGGCTGGGTGCTCGCCTACGCGCCGCCTGGCCGGGCGGCGCTTCACGGTGTCCTACTGGCCGCGGAGCTGGCCGCGCTGGTCGGGTTCGTGGTCGCGCTCGTTCCGGCCGCCAACCGGCTGGTTCACGCGGTGCAACCGCAACTGCCGATCGCCCGCCGCGCCGACACCCAGCTGTCGCGACTGGAGGCGGTGATCGCGATCGACGGCGGCCCCGCTTTGATCAAGCGCTGCGGCCAGCCCGTGACGCAGAACGACAAGCAGAGCGAGCTCGCATGGGCGATCGGTCTGAACGTCGGCAAGGTCGGCTTCGCGCCCGGGCGCGCGATTGCCTCCGGCCTGCCGATCGTCTACTTCTGGCCACACGACTCGGGCTGGCGCGTGCGACCCTTCCACGTGACTGCACGGTGCGAGGCGCTGCGCACGGACTCGGCCGTGACCTGAAGGAAACCCCCAACGAGAACGCTTTGGAGGCCGCATGCCCGACGCTGAGCTGACCCAGGTTCCGACGCTTCGCCAGCTCCCGGCGTGGGAGGCCCTCGAGCGACACCACTCAGAGATCGCGGGCGTGCACCTGCGGGAGCTGTTCGCGCGCGACGCGGAGCGGGGCGAGCGGATGACGGCGGAGGGCGCCGGGCTCTACCTCGATTACTCCAAGAACCGCATCACCGACGAGACGATCAGGCTGCTGTGCGATCTCGCCGCGCAGGCGGGATTGGCGGCGCGCACCGAGGCGATGTTCAGCGGCGAGCGCATCAACGTGTCGGAGAACCGCTCGGTCCTGCACGTGGCGCTGCGGATGCCACGCGGCGCCTCGCTGATCGTCGACGGGGTCGATGTCGTCGCCCAGGTTCATGAGGTGCTCGATCGGATGGCCGCGTTCGCCGAGCGGATTCGTGCGGGCGACTGGCTGGGGCATACCGGCAGGCCGATCCGCAACGTCGTCAACATCGGGATCGGCGGCTCTGACCTGGGGCCGGTGATGGCGTACGAGGCGCTGCGCCACTACTCGCGGCGCGACCTGTGCTTCCGCTTCGTCTCGAATGTCGATTCCACCGACTTCGTCGAGGCGACCCGGGATCTGAGCCCGGAGGAGACGCTGTTCATCGTCTCCTCGAAGACGTTCACGACGCTCGAGACGATGACCAACGCGCGCTCCGCCCGCGACTGGACGCTGGCCGCGCTCGGCGACGAGGCGGCGATCGCCAAGCACTTCGTCGCCGTCTCGACCAACGCCGAGAAGGTGAGCGAGTTCGGGATCGACACCGACAACATGTTCGGCTTCTGGGACTGGGTCGGGGGCCGCTACTCGATGGACTCCGCGATCGGGCTGTCGACGATGCTGGCGATCGGTCCTGAGCTGTTCACCGAGCTGCTCGCGGGCTTCCACGCGGTGGATGAGCACTTCCGCGCCGCGCCGATGGCGGAGAACCTGCCGGTGCTGCTCGGGCTGCTCGCCGTCTGGTACGGCGACTTCTTCGGCGCGCAGACGGTGGGGGTGATGCCCTACGAGCAGTATCTGAAGCGCTTCCCGGCTTACCTGCAGCAGCTGACGATGGAATCCAACGGCAAGCACGTGACGCTGGACGGGGGCCACGTCGACTACCAGACCGGCGCGATCTACTGGGGCGAGCCGGGGACCAACGGCCAGCACTCCTTCTACGAGCTGATCCACCAGGGGACGAAGCTGATTCCGGTCGACCTGATCGGTTTCGCGAACACGCTCAACCCGCTGCGCGATCACCACGACCTGCTGATGAGCAACGTGTTCGCGCAGGCGGAGGCGCTCGCCTTCGGCAAGACCGAGGAGGAGGTACAGGCCGAGGGGACGGCGGCCGCAATCGCGCCCCACCGGGTGATGGAGGGCAACCGGCCGACGAACGTGATCCTCGCCGAACGGCTGACGCCGCATACGCTCGGTACGCTCGTGGCGCTGTACGAGCACAGCGTGTTCACCCAAGGAGTGATCTGGGGGATCGACTCGTTCGATCAGTGGGGCGTCGAGCTCGGCAAGGCGCTGGCACAACGGATAATCCCCGAGCTCGAGAGCGGATCCGATCCGAAGCTTCAGCATGACAGCTCGACCAATACCCTGATCCGACGCTACCGGCGGATGCGCGGTTGACCCGCGGCGCACGCCCTTACGCCGAGCTGACGCGTACTATGGAAGTGTTCGTGGGCCTGCGGTCCCCTCGCCGGCAGGCCCCGAGTAATCGACAATTGGAGTTTCGTTGCGCATCTTGATCCTCGGCGGAGACGGGTTCTGCGGCTGGCCCACCTCCCTGCATCTCTCAGCCTGCGGCCACGATGTGGCGATCGTCGACAACCTCGCGCGGCGCAACGCCGACATCGAGCTCGAGGCCGACTCGTTGACGCCGATCAAGCCGCTCGGCACCAGGCTCGCGGCCTGGCACGAGCTGACCGGCAGGGAGATTCCGTTCCACCGGATCAACGTCGCGACGGACTACTACGAGCTGCTTGAACTGCTCGGCGCCTACCAGCCCGACGCGGTCGTGCACTTCGCCGAGCAGCGGGCCGCGCCGTACTCGATGAAGAGCTCCTGGCACAAGCGCTACACGGTCTCCAACAACGTCAACGCGACCCACAACCTGCTCGCGGCGCTCGTTGAGGCCGAGCTCGACACGCACGTCGTGCACCTCGGAACGATGGGCGTCTACGGCTACGGGACCGCGGGAGTCAAGATCCCGGAGGGCTACCTGCGCGTGCGCTTCGACAACGACGAGGGCGTCGAGGTCGAGCAGGAGATCCTCTATCCGGTCAATCCCGGCAGCGTCTACCACATGACCAAGACGCAGGATCAGCTCCTGTTCTCCTACTACAACAAGAACGATGGGGTTCGCGTTACCGACCTGCACCAGGGGATCGTCTGGGGCACGCAGACCGAGCAGACGCGCCTCGACGAGCGGCTGATCAACCGCTTCGACTACGACGGCGACTACGGGACGGTGCTCAATCGCTTCCTGATGCAGGCGGCGATCGGCTACCCGCTGACCGTCCACGGCACCGGCGGTCAGACGCGCGCCTTCATCCACATCCGGGACACCGTGCGCTGCATCGAGCTCGCGATCGCGAACCCGCCGGAGCGGAGCGAGCGCGTGCGGGTCTTCAACCAGATGACCGAATGTCACCGCGTTCGTGACCTCGCCAAGCTCGTCGCGAGCCTGACCGGCGCCGAGATCGACTACCTCGACAACCCGCGCAACGAGGCTCCCGAGAACGAGCTTTACGTCGAGAACAGGCAGCTCGTCGACCTCGGGCTCGATCCGATCAGGCTCGCGGACGACCTGCTGACCGAGGTGACCGAGATCGCAAGCGCGTACGCGGACCGGTGCGACCGCGCGAAGATCCCGTGCAGCTCGCGCTGGATTCAGCGGCACGGCACGCAGACCAAGGCCGCGACCAACGGTTCCCCGGTCAGCCGCGGCGCCGCCACGCCGGCATAGAGTCCGTCTCAGAACCCCGCTTCGATCGGCGCGCCGGCGAGGAGCGCCGCCTGCTCTGCGATCTTGACCGAGTTGTCGCCGACCCGCTCGAGGCTGCGCGCGATCAGCACGTGGCGCAATGCGAGCTCGCGGCGCCGCGGTGAGACCTCGAGCGCGTGCGCGGCGGTGAACACGCCGCGGTTGAGCTGGTCCAGCTGGTCATCCTCGCGGTCAAGCTCGGGGGCGCGGTCGCGCTCACGGCGAGCGAGTGCAGCCACGGCACCGGCGAGCTGTGCCGCCGCCATGAACGCCATCCGGCTGACTTTCTGCGCGGTCCCGCGCCGGTCGTGGATGCTCGCGTCGACCGCCTGCAGCTGCTCGGCGATCAGACCGAACTGATTTGCGATCAGCGCAGCGTGCTGGGCGATCTGGAGCAGCGCGACGACGTGCCGCAGATCGTCGCCACGGGGCGCCGTCCGAGCCGCAACACTGACGAGATCGACTTCGATCCGCCTGCAGCCCCGCTTCAGCCGCGCCCCATCCTGGCGCAGACGGACGGCCTCCGCCGGCTCTGGGCGCAGCACCGCGTCCCCGACCCGTTCGACGAGCAGCACCGCCTCACCCAGCTGCGCCTCGAGCCGTAGCGCGCCCGCGCCCAGCTCACCTGCAAGCGGGTCTGACATCCAACAGCTTCTAGCAGCCGCGAGCCCACGTCACGACAATCGGTTGTGAGCGCGCGGGAAAAACCCCGCACCTTGCGCACACGGACGGCCGCGCCAACCTTCGGCGCGGCCATCTCAGATCTTGTCTGATTCCTCGGCGATCAGCTGTCGCCGAGGAACGCCGCGGGTAGCTTGCGACCCGGCACCTCGTTTGGGGTGTAGATCTCCGGATCGCCCGGATACGCGACCTGCCAGTTGTGCGCCGAGTACCAGTCGTAGCGGTTGAGCTGCGGCGGGTTGATCATGTCCTGGTGGTCGAAGCGGCCCGCGGCCTTCTGCTCCAGGAGCCACTTCTGCCATGCGGCGTAGACGCCGCGCATGTCCGCCGGGACGATGCCCTGCGGCCTGAAGGCCTGGCGCTCAGCCGCCGTTGCATCCTTCGGCGCCGCGGTCAGCGTCGATGGGTAGCCGGGCGCCCCGAGCGTCAGCGGGATCACGTTCGGCACCACGTCGTAGGGCGCAAAGTCCGGATGCGACGTGAACGCGGCGTACATCGGCTCGGCCGCCATGTCCTCCTGGTTCATCGGCTTGATCCCGAGGATCTGCTCGATCGTCTTGACCATGTCGAGCTGCGTGTAGTACTGGTCATCGACGCCGGTGGCC
>Ga0302235_10001128_pt1 | contig 20182 bp, 20 predicted proteins | sample II_Palsa_N3_3_FD_193577 | JGI IMG/M metagenome (GOLD analysis project Ga0302235, IMG submission 193577) | Peat permafrost microbial communities from Stordalen Mire near Abisko, Sweden - II_Palsa_N3_3 | ecosystem: Environmental > Terrestrial > Soil > Palsa > Peat permafrost | place: Sweden... | reverse complement strand
GGGGACCTGCGGCGCCGCGGCGGCCTGCGGTGTTCCGGGAGCGGCGGGGTCGGCCGGGCGGGGCGTGCGGGGGCGGCGCGGCACCGGGGGATGGCGCAGGGCGAGCTCGCGCATCGCGGAGAACTCCAGCCAGGTCGCCCATGACGACATCCGGCGGCCGCCGGAGATCATCGCGAACAGCATGTCCTCGGGGACCTTGGCCAGCCCGGCGCCGTCCCCGCCGGCGACCGCGGCGGCCACCATGGCCAGCAGCGGGCCCGGCGCCATCGGCGGCCCCTGGTCATCGCCGCCGAACCGGGCCAGCTCCATGTTCTCCGCCGGCAGGCACACGAACAGCCCCTGCTGCGGCCCCTTCGGCGGAGCTTCGTCCCAGTCGTCGTCCGGCGGCCCGTCGGACGCGCCGCCGTCGGACGCGCTGCCAGCGGGCTCGGACGCGGGCTCCGGGTTGTCCTGCGGACCGTTCCCGGCGCCGGGCAGCGGCGCGGTGCCCTGGGGCTCCTCGGCGCCAGGCCCGGGCGGGGGGAACGGTTCCTCGGGCATGAGCCACCTTTCGTTCCGGAGATTAGATGGGCAACTTGCCCTTTCATTGTATCGAATCTATAGTCGAACTACTAACGTAGTCGTTCTATTTCTTCGGGAAAGTCTTCGGAGTGGCGGAGCTCCTGCGCACCCGGTCAGAACAGGGTGTTCCGGCAGCAGGCCGCGCATTCGCTCGTAGTCCAGGGTGACCCAGCGGGACGTGCTCGCGCCGCCCCACCGCGGGCCTCTACGTTTCCTTGGGGGGGATGCCACCGTTCGTTTCGGGAAGTTCTTCTCTAAATCAGAACGGACGCTAATGTCTGTGACCGGCACTACTGCGCGTTCGGGTACGGGTCGCCCCTCCCAGGGAGCAGACGCTGCCTGGACGGACGCCACGGCTCACAGGCCGGCCCGGCCGCTCGCGACCGGCTCGGCTGGTCTCAAGCGGGAGACCAAGTCCGGGAAGGGATCTGAGGTCGCCCGCTCCGCAGTGGCCGCCAGTCCGTAACGAAGGGCGTCCGGGAGGCGCATGCGGGCGCCGGCCGCCGTGGCCGCCGCGAACGCGGCGGGTCCCAGCGCACCGGCCACCGCGGCGGCCAGGTCGTCGGTGGTTGACTGCATGCCCGGCCAGATGGTCGTCCCGACCACCTGGCGTGCGTAACCAGATGCGCCGATCAGCCGCGCCGCGGCCGGTGCTCTGCCCTGCGCCAGCGCCAGTCCGGCGAAGCCGGAAAGTCCGTAGGCCGAGCCCTCATAGTCGAGCAGGCGAATATGCAGTTCGGCGGCAGCGGCGTAGCGGTCTCGTGCGGCGGCCAGGTCGCTTACCGAGGCGGCGTCTAGTCCGAGCATGTCCAGGACCTGCGCTTGGAGGTAGTGGTTATCGATCGCCTGGGCCGCGGCCAGGGCCTCCTCGTGCATCGCCCGCGCCGCGGCGACCTCGCCCGCCAGCAGAGCAAGCTGACCGCGGGTGGACAGCGTCAGCGCCAGGCCCCACCGGTCGCCGAGCTCGCGGAAGGCCCCGGCTGCGTCGTCCAGCCGCTGGCAGGCCTCGCCGACGGCGGGGCCCACGAGCGCCCCGCCCAGCCCGAGCAGCGCGTAGGCCGCCAGCCGGCGATTACCCAGGGAGGTTGCCGTCTCCAGCGTGCGGCGCAGCAGCGGCTCGGCCTCGGCAGCCCGCCCGATCATCACCATGGATATTCCCCGGGCCCCCAGCAGGAGGAGCCGGTCGATAAGTATCTCGAGCACCGGGCGGGTGCCCTCAGGCCGGATACCGAGAACGGCGGTGACGGCTTCGGTCCATCCCGCAGCGTCCCGGACGGCGGCCAGGTCGATGAACGACACCCCGTCCAGGTCGGCCGGCTCGGCCGTGCTCATCTTCCGGGCCACCTCGATAGCCAGCCGGGTCTTGCCGATGCCGCCCGGCCCGATCAGCGTGACCAGATGCACGTCCGGGTCCCGGAGCAAGGCGACGACCGCGGCGATCTCATCCTCCCGGCCGACGATCGGGGTCAGCGGCGCCGGAACCGGCGCCGGTCGCCGGCCCGGCGCCGCGGCCGGGACCGGCCGCGCGAACCGCTCGGTCAGCAGCACAGCCATATCATCAGCGAGCAGTTCCGCCAGATCGTCGGCGTTGTCGAAACGCTTATAGGACGCCCGGTCGTCGGCCTCGACCCGCGCCAGCATCTCCGTCAGCCGGGGCTGGCGCTCCGCGGCGGCCTTCATGTAGATGAGCTTCGGCTTGTCCCCGGACAGCAGATACTCATCCTCCAGACCGGAGACCTCTTCGCCAGGCGCCACCCAGCCGTACTGCTGCCAGTAGATCCCGACGAAAACCTCGCTCTGCGCGAGATAGGCCCGGTACAGCTCGCGCGGGGCGTGGGGCCGCGCCCCGAGCTCGAACATGATCGGGGTGGGATGCAGCTGCGTGATCGCGGTCCGGGCCACGGCCCGCTCCGCCGCGAGTTCCCTGAGCGTCGAGGACACGAAGACCCGGACCCGCTGATCCGGTGTGCGGATCGGCGGGCTTCCCTCAGCGCCTCCGCCTCCGACGTCATTGCGCGGGCCCGCCACCTCTCGCCGCCGGTCAGCGAGCCAGATGCCTGAATACACCGCACGCTTGTGATCGAGAGTAAGCGAAGATGGTAGCTCCGCGGACTTGCGAGGCCGGCCCGACAAGGCCCTCGTCGGTCAGAGCCATGATGGGCCGGGCCTGGGCGGGGCATCGGAGCGGGTGCGGAGGGCGTGGAGCCTGGCCAGCCAGCCGGCGATGCCGGCGGCGCCCTGCATGAACCCTGGTTCTGGGGGCAGTTCCGGCGGGGTCCTGGTGTATTCGGTGTTGGACCAGGTGAGGCCGTGGGGGGTGGACACGGCGCGGCCGGTGACATCGGCGGCCAGGATGCCGACCCAGTCGAGCAGGGCGGTGTCGCCGGTGGCTTGGTACCGGTCGAGCAGGAGTTGCCCGACTCCGGCGGTGCCGCAGCAGCGCGCCAAGTTGTCCCAGTATCCGGGGTAGAGCCGGGCAGGCAGGCGGCTGTCCCGCAGGGCATGCAGGCAGGCGTCGACGGCGTACTGCCATCGTGGTTGCGGGTCGATCTCGTTCAGCAGCAGGAACAGCCGCACGGTGCCGGCCGCACCGTGGCACCAGCCATAGGCCACGGCCGGACCGCTCGGTCCTGGCGGTATCGCGAGCGGCACCGCCCAGCCGCCGGGATGGTGCCCGATGGCGAGCAGGGCGCAGGCGCCGCGGTTGGCGACGTTCACTAGGTCGCCGCGGTTCAGCGTGCGGCCGGCGGCGGCCAGGGCGTAGGCGACCCCGGCGGTGCCGTGGGAGAACCCGGGCATCAGGTGCTCGTAGCCGGGCGCCATCCGCCAGTGCAGCCCGTCCGGGCCCGGTTCAGCCGCTTCTGCCAGCCGGCCGGCCAGGACGTGGGCCGCCCGCACCGCAGCGCCGGAGCCGTCAGCCAGCCCGGAGCCGTCAGCCAGCCCGGAGCCGTCAGCTCGCCCAGAGCCGTCAGCCAGCAGGGCCAGCAGGGCCAGCAGGATGCCGGCGTCACCGGAGATCACGTCGGTGCACTCCGGCGGACCGACCGGCGCCTGCAAGATGCGCCCGGCGATCTGCGACGTCAGCTGCCCGGCCGCTGCGGCCGCGGCGGCGTCTCCGGTCGCGCGGGACCAGGCACGCAGCGCCACTGCGACTCCGGCCCACCCGGAGAACAGCCCGTCATCGGGCAGTGTGGCTACGCCCGGGCCGCGGGTGGCCAGCTGCAGCAACCGGGCGCGAGCACCAGCCGAGACCTGCGCCGTGCCGAGCCCGGCCGCTGCGGCTTCGGCGCAGCCGGCCAGCACCCCAGCCGTGCCGGTGTACAGGTCATCGACCAGCACGCCGCCGTCAAGCCACCCCAGGGCCCCGTCGACGTCGGCCGCCACGGAGCCGATCCAGTCGAACGCACGACGTACTACATCGACCAATTCCAGTCCGGTTTCCACAGGGTCAGGATGCCGCATCCGCGGGCTCGGTGCCGCCGCCTAGGTTGCCTGGATGCCGTGATCGGAGGCGGTCCAGTCCAGCGTGACGGCGGCCGTCCAGGACTGCTGCGGCGAGCCGAGCGGCTCGCCGGTGAACGGCTCGAAATACTCGGCGAAGTCTCCGGCTGCGGCGATCTGGACGAGTGAGTCGCGGCGGAGCTCGTCCGCGCGTTCGGAGTAGCCGAGCAAGCGCAGCGAGTGCCACAGCAGCCAGTCGATGACCGGCCAGACCGGGCCACGCCAGTAGTTGCGCGGCTCGAAGGCCGGCTCGGCCGGGCTCGTGCTCGGCAGCAGGCGCCAGCGCAGCCGCGGGTCGCCGCAGAAGTCCCTGGAGTCCAGCAACCGCAGCTGGGCCTCGCGCCGGCCGGCCTCCGCGGTCCCCGCGCGCTGGCCGGCCTCCGCGGTCCCCGCGAACAGCGGCGCGAAACCCGCGAACGTCCGGAGCCGGATGTGCTCCTCGTTGCGGACGTCGTAGTCGAGGCACAGACCGGATTCAGTGTCAAAACAACCCGCCAGCCCCTCGCGGCCGCGATCCAGCCAGCGGGCCAGCTGCCGACGGTCCCCGTCGCTGGCCCCGGCCACGTCGGCCAAGTCCAGCAATGCAGTGTTCGCCGCGACCAGCACGGAGCTGAAGAACACGTCCTTGATCAGGAACGGGTACCGGCGGTAGATCTCCGCGTCGTCGTACCGGTATTTCCTCAGCAGGCCGACCAGCCACAGGTACCGGTCGTAGTCCCAGTCGGTGGGCCGCTGCGACGGATCAGAAACCTGCTGGGTGTCCAGGCGGGTGAACGGGCGGGGCTTGACCACCTTGATCCGCGCCAGCGCGTGGTCCCAGCGCGGGGAGTTGTCCGTGCCCTCCCATGGGTGGTAGACGGTGACCAGGCCCGATGCCTCGGGGTCGCGCTGGGTGGCCAGGTAGCGATGCCATTTGACCAGCCGCGGGAACAGCGCCTGCAGCCGCCCGCGGATCTCCGGCCGCTGCGGTTCCGGCGTCAGCTGCCAGATCCGCTGCAGCGCCAGGGCATGCACCGGCGGCTGGCAGATCCCGGTCGTCTGTACCGGGGGCGCTGGCGCCGCCGGCGCGATGGCGCAGTCCCACCACTCCGGCCCGGGAAAGTAAGGCTCGTCCGGCCCCGCCCGGAACACGATGTGCGGCACCATGCCCGTCGACCACTGCGCCGCGAACAGCCCCTCGAGCTCCGCCATGGCCCGCCGGACGTCCAGGTGCGCCCAGCCGATGGCGTTGAAAGCGCTGTCCCAGCTCCACTGGTGCGGGTACAGATGTGGCGACGCCTTCGTCCAGCTGCCCGCGTCGTTGCTGCGGAGCACCGCGGCGGCCCGGTCGCGCAGCAGAGCCGGAGGGCCAGCGGTCACGCTCACAGCGAGTCTTCTCCTGACGCCCGGGCCTGGATACCAGAAGACTAGCGCCGCCGCTTCGGCCGGGTAACTGCCAACTCTCCAGAACGGGCACGATGCGTGCTCCCGCCCAGGCTGATCCTCGCCGCGGGCTGCCGACCTCACCCGGACCATGCGGCTGGGCTAAGGACGGGCGGTCACGGGCCATTGCGTTCGCGCTGAAGGTAGCCGGCCGTCATCCCGCCGTCGATCAGCAGTGTGGTCCCGGTGATGAACCCCGCCTCGCCGCTGGCGTAGAACACCGCCGCGGCGGCCACATCGCTGGCCTGGCCGATCCGGCCGATCGGCGGCACCGGCCACTCGCCGCCGCTTTCATCACGGTCCTGTTCGCCGGGCGGGGCCATGTGCCGCATGCCGGGCCAGATGTCACCCGGGCACAGCACGTTGGACCGCACGCCGTCCCGGCCGCCGTCCAGCGCGAGCATCTTTGCCAGCATGACCACGGCGGCCTTGGTCACTGAGTACAGGCCGGTGGCCTGCTCGCCCCAGATTCCCGCGTCGGAGGCGACGTGAATCATGCAGCCGCGGCGCCGGGCCAGGTACGGATAGGCCTGCTGCGCATACAGCAGATAGCCCCGGACGTTGACGTTCATCACCCGGTCATAGTCGGCCAGCGGGGTGTCGATCAGCCGGGCGGTCACCCCGACCCCAGCATTGTTCACCAGCACGTCCAGGCCGCCCAGATGATCCGCGGCGGCACGCACCGACGACGCGACGGCGGCTGGGTCCTCAGCATCCGCGGCCACGAACCGCACGCCCGGCCCGAGCGCCTGCTCAGCGCGTCCGCCAAGATCATGATCTCGGCCGGTGATCACCACCCGTGCGCCCTCGCGCCGGAAACGCCCGGCGATGGCCAGGCCCAGGCCGGTGGTACCCCCGGTAATCAGCGTGCACTTTCCCTCCAGCAACCCCATGGTCCCCTCCCCGAAGTCGATGGCCGTTCAGCCTGCTGAACCGGCACCTGTACTTACCTTTGGATCCCCGGGCAGCAAGGGCCGCATGAAGGTCCGTTCGTAACGGAGCACACAGCCACTGTCGTCCCTGATGAGGTCCGCCTGGATGAAGTCCGGATCGGTACCGAACAGGGCACGGTACTGCTCATAGGCGGCAAGACTGGGGAAGCTGAACAACGCCAGGGCCTTATCGCTGGCCCCCTCGGCCGGGAGGAAGTAGCCGTGGTGCATGCCGCCATGTGAATCGACCAGTTCCATCCACCGGCGGCCGAAGCGCTCGAAGGCGTCGATCTGGGCCGGATCGATGACGTACTCCACCACGCAAGTGATCATGCCCTAGGTTAGCGGCGACCGTGATCATGGCCTAGGTTAGCCGCGCCCGCTGCTGGCCGCGGCGGCCGGGAACTTAGGCCGCGACGAGCAGGATGCCGATCACGGCGAGCGCGAGGCCGGCCCGCTGTACCCAGCGCAGCCGCTCGCCGAGGACCACCCGGGCCAGCAGGACGGTGACCCCGGGGTAGAGCGAGGCCAGCACGACGGCCAGGCCGAACATGCCGGTCCGGGTGGCCGCAACGTAGCAGATATTCGCCACGACATCGATCACGCCCGCGCCTGCTGCCGCCGCCAGCAGCGGCAGGGCGCTGGTGCCGCGCGGCAGCAGGCCGCGGCCCAGCACGGCCGCGACGATCAGGACAACGGCGAGCTCGCCGATCCGTCCTGCGGCCACGGGCCAGAACGTCCCGGACTGCCCGGCGTTGCGGATGAGGAGGAAGAACAGGCCGAACAGGACACCGGACGCGACGCCGTAGCCAATGGCCCGGCCCGGCCCGCCCCGCCCGGGCCCGGGCGCTGAGCTGGTGGGGCCGACTGCGCCGGTGCGGCCGGCTGCGCTGGTGGGGCCGGCTGAGCTCGCGGGGCCAGCTGAGCTCGCGAGCACGACCGCGACCAGGCAGAGCAGCGCGCCCGCGTAGACGCCGGGTCCGGGCCGTTCGCCCTCGGCCAGCGCGACCCCGACCGGCAGGATCGTGGAGACGAGCCCGGATACCGGCGCGACCACGCTCATCGGTCCGGTCGCGAGGCCGATATAGAAGATGATCAGGCCGAGCCCTCCGGTCAGGCCGGCGCTGATCCCCCAGGCCAGGCCGACCAGGCTCAGATGCCCTGGCGACATCGCTGCCACCGCGAGCGCGACGATCACTGCGACCGTGTTGGCCACCGTGAGCACCGCCAGCACGTGTGCCTTGCGGGTCGCCATGCCACCGAGGAAGTCACCGCTGCCGTAGAGGACGGCAGCGGCGAGTCCGAGCAGGATCACCATGACACGCACCTCCGATCGGTCAGGCCGCCGGCGAGCCGGCGGCAGGCCACCTCGTTGGTGACTAGTAAAGACAGTTTAGAGGTTAGTATGAGACCAGTCAAATCGTTTATGTGGTCATGAGTGGTACAGTGTGAACCATGACCATGCCGTCGTGGGTGCCCGTCGAGGAGTCCAAGCCGGCCCCGATGCCGCTGCTGCTCGTGCAGTCGTTCGTCAACACCTGGGACGGCGACCACGGCTCGGACCTGCTGCTGGATCCCGCTGCCGCCCGTAACTGGCTAACCGATGCCGGCCTGTGGAGCGCCGAGCGCACCCCGGACCCGGCCGAGCTGCACCTCGCCCGCGGCGTGCGCGAGGGAATCCGGGCCATCCTGGTGGCCAACAGCGGCGGGCCCCAGCCTGAGCCCGCCGAGCTGCAGCCCCTGCAGGCCGTCGCGCACACCTCCCGGCCCGCGCTGCAGGTCGGGCCGGACGGGCAGGTCAGCCTCGGTGCCGAGCCCGCCGGGCCGTCCGACGCCGCCCTCCTCACCCTGATGCTGACGATCCGCGACGCACAGCACGATGGCAGCTGGCAGCGGCTGAAAGCCTGCGGCAACCCCGACTGCCGGTGGGCTTTCTACGACCGTTCCCACAGCCAGGCTGGTGCCTGGTGCGACATGGCCACCTGCGGCAACCGGATCAAGAACCGCAGGCTCAGGCAACGGCAGAAATGACGCCCCGGATCGCGCCGCTTACCCATCGAGCGGTCACCAATGACCGTTCCGGGCGGCCTGCCCTCATGATCGTGGTCGCTCTTTGATCCCCGCCGCGAGCAGGCCGACGACCTCAGCGATGCGGGCCGCACGCAGATCCGGCCGGCGAGTGGTCGCGTCGATCCAGCGCAGGTAGGCCTTGCGGTAGAACTGCGCCAGCGTATCGAAGAATGCGCCCGCCGCCGGGTTGGCCGCGAGCGCCGCGGCGATGTCGCCGGCGAGATCGCCGCGCTGCGGACCTTCCGGAGCCAGCTCGACGGTCACCTGATCGCCGATCGCCATACCCATGCTGAGCAGCCGCTTCGGGGCCAGGGTCAGCACCCATGCGTCGCGGGCCCGCACGAGCCTGGTGCGGGTCCGGCGGCCGCCGATCGTGCCGCTGACGGGATGGTCGGCCTTAGCGCCCCATGCCTCATCTGGGTCGAACGGCATCGTGATGACCGCGCTGTCCCGGGGCCCGGCGGCGATGACGGCGCGGAAACGCTGCGAACTCGCCGTCACCAGGGCAGCGCTTCGTCTGGGGCGATGACGCGCAGCATGGCGATCTGGCCGGACGCGGTGAACCGGACCAGGAGCGACAGCGGGTTCTTGCTGCCGGTGAACGTGATCAGGGCGGCCACCCCGTCGGGCTGGGAGCGGCACGAGACCGAGACCGGTCCGGGGTCGCCGATCCGGCCGAGTGCGAACTGCCACATCTGGCCGAGGCGCTCGGCCGTCAGCTTCGGCCGGCTCTCCGGAGGCAGCATCTGGTGGACGCCGGCATAGTCGCCGTCGAGCAGGGCACGGGCCAGTGCCCTGGCCCGCTCGTCCCACTCTGGCTCCGCCGCCTCCCCCGTGTCCCGTGGCCGGGCCAGGCGCGGGTCGTTGCCCTTGACAGCCGCCATGACGACAGCGTCAAGCAGTACGGCCGACCTGCCATGCGTGTTCACCAGCGCGGCCATGGCGTGCCCGGCGGCCTGGTCGATCGTCATGGACGCCGAGAACCCGCCGGTTCCGCCGTTGTGGAAGAGCAGCCCGTCGATGATGATCCAGGCGAGCCCACCCGCGGACTGGCCGTCGATACGCACCCACGGCTGCTGGCACAGCCTGATCGCGGTCCCGAGCGGGCCGTCAGGCGGTGCCAGGCAGGCGGCCAGGTAGCGCGACAGGTCGCCGATGGTCGCCTCCACGGCACCCGGGCCCGGCAGCGCGAAATCCCAGTGCCCGGCGGGCTTGCCGCCCGCGTGCCCGGTCAGCCGGGTGCCGCCGCCCGCCCCGCCGACACCGGAGCGGGTCATCCCAAGCGGCCCGAGCAGCCGTTCCGCCAGCAGGTCCTGGTACCGCTGACCGCTCGCCCGCTCCAGCACGAGCCCGAGGAGCTGATACCCGAAGTTCGAGTACAGGTGTCCGGCGCCCGGCGTCCGGGTAGCGGTACGCAGCCCTTCCTCGGCGCGCTCGGCGGTGAAGTCCCGGTACGGGTTCGCCTCGCCGATCGGCTGATTGGGCGCGAGGCGCGGTAGCCCGGATGTGTGCGTCGCGAGCTGCTCCAGCGTGATGTTCCCGTTCGGCCCAGCGTCCAGCCAGCGGCCGATCTCGTCGTCCAGCGTCAGGACGCCGTCCCCGACCAGGCTGGCCAGCAGCGCCGCCGTCATGGTCTTGGTGATCGAGCCGATCTCGAACCGCGCGTCCTCGGGCAGTCCCTCGGTGACGGCGAACGCCGGCCCGCTACTGCCGCTGCCGACAGCGGCCACCGCGACGACGATCCCATCCCCCGGAAACGCCCCGTCCAGTGCTTCGAGAACAGCCCGGGCCCGTTCCGAATCCTGTTCCATGAAACCCGACGCTATCGCTTTTCCTGCCGGTGCCGAGGTACGGGAAGCGAGCTCACTGGCCGTACCATCGCGTTGATGAGGACTTAACCGAAACCGCCGGGGCCGTGCCCGGAGAGGTGGGAGGACCTGGTGGAGGCAGAGTCGGAGCGTCCGCTGGCTGACCCGCCGGCCACCTGGCAGGAGCACTGGTTCGACCACCGCCAGTTGCTCCGGCTGTACCACAGCGACGAACACTGCGCGATCTACCTGGACCCCGACGTACGCCAGGCGCAGGTCCGGTGGTTGCCCCGGTTCATCAATGTGACCTGGCAGTACTCCAAGGCAACCTACGGCGACGCGTTCGGGCCCGACCCGCGCATCTACTCCATCCACCACGCCGGGCGGCACTTCGGCGGCCACGCGGGCTACTACGTCAGCCCGGTCCACGACTACCACAACGTCAGCGACTGCGGGCTGGACACCTGGCGGGAGGGCAACACCCTGGCTCGTGAGCTGCCCGCTCACGAGATCGGGCATTCCGTGGAGAGCGCCAACAACGGCGTCCACGGCTCACCGGCGTATGAGATCTGGGGCGACAGCAAGTGGGCCGAGTTCTACATCTATGACCTCTACACGGCGCTGGGCATGGATCGCGAGGCCAAGGGGGTCTACCGCCGGTTCACCGGCAACACCGACGATTTCCCCCGCCGGAGGACCCGCTGGTTCCGCGACTGGTTTTACCCACTCTGGCGGGACTGCGGGCGGGCAGAGGTCATGAACAGGTTCTTCCGCGAGCTGGCCGAGCACTTCCCGCGCGACTCCGGCGGCACCTACACGCGGCGGATGAACTGGGGCGAGTACGTCCACTTCACCAGCGGTGCCGCGGCCGCCGACCTGAGCGGCCAGGCCGCCCGCGCTTTCGGCTGGCCCCGCGAGTGGGCCAGCCAGCTGGAGCACGCCCGCGAGCAGTTCCCCGGCATCACGTACTGAAATATTGCCACCCCCTAGCCAGGCCACGGCGCCGGGGGAACGGTACGGCGCCACGGGGGAACGGCACCGGGCCGTGCTACCCGGCCGTTCCCCATCGGGAGAGCTGGCCGGGTGCCGGGATTCGTCCGGCCGGCAGGCGGACTATCGGCGGGAGCGGCGCGGGCCGAACTTGATCCAGGCCACGACGGCGACGGCGAGCAGCAGCAGCCAGGGCGAGAACAGGAAGTGCACGGCGAAGCTGACGACGATGAGGGCCACGATGGCGATGAGGGCAAAGGCGATGATCCCGGGCATGGTGATCGGTCTCCGTTCGGTTTGAGCTGGTCGCGGTTCCCGCGCCCATGCCTCAAGGCTGCCGCGGCCGGCGGCCGCCGTCGATCGGGATCAGCCCTGGTTTACACCCTGATCCGCCCCTGACGGCATCGGGGCCATCCCTGACCGCAGTCCCGGGACGCGATCGTGCGGGCCGGGCGCTGCGGCCACGGTCAGGGTGGGACGGCGGCGGGCGTGGTGTCTAGCGGTCCGCGGCGCCGGCCGCGGCCTGCGCAATGACGGTGGCCACCGCCTCGGGCTGGGATACGTAGACGGAGTGGCTAGCCGCGACTTCGGTCAGGGTGGCGCCGATCCTACTGGCCATGCTGTGCTGCGCCGTGGGCGGGATCATCCGATCCTCGGTGGTGACCAGGTACCAGCTGGGCTTGGTCTGCCAGGACGCTTCGGTGATCGCTCCGGCGGGCGCGTCCACCGCCCAGGGGACCTGCGAGTCGGCCATGAACGCGGCCAGGTCGGCGGGCAGGTCCGCGGCGAACGATGGGTGGAATTTGTCCCTTTCCAGGAACAGAAAGCCGTTCCGGGGGGGCAGGATCGGCGGCTGCGGCCCGTCGGCCGGGAAACCGGCGATGAGCGAGCCGACCGACTCCCCCTTGTCCGGCGCGAAGGCGCAGACGTAGACCAGAGCCGCGACGTTCGGGTGGGTGCCGGCCTCGGTGATGACCGCGCCGCCGTAAGAGTGGCCGACCAGCACGACCGGTCCGTCCTGGACATCGATGATCTGCCGGGTGGCTTGGGCGTCGCCCTCCAAGGTCAGGGTGGGGTTCTGCACGATGCTGACCCGGAATCCGTCGCGGCTGAGCGAGTCGTAGACGCCCCGCCAGCCGGAGCCGTCGACGAATCCTCCGTGTACGAGAACGACATTCCGCAGTGTGCTCATGGCGATCCTTCCTCTGCTGAAACGGGTGAATGCCAACACGGTAGGCAGCCGGGCAGGAAAGCCGCGTACGTCATGTGACGCAGTTCGTGACGCAGCTCGGGCCGCACAGCTCATGGGAGAGGCAGGCCGTCAGCTGGGAGAGGCAGGCCGTCGGCCTGCTTCGCTGGCGGGTGTCTTTTGCCGGGCCGTCGGCGCGCTGCGAGGATGGTCCTCTTATGTTCATTGCTGCGAGCAACCCTGTGCCGCTGCTCGGCCGGGACGCCGAGATTGAGCTGCTAGCTTCGCTGCTTGATGGAATCGCCGATGGCGGCGGCGCGCTCGTGCTGGGCGGCGAGCCGGGAATCGGCAAGTCCCGGCTTCTTGCCGTGGCGGCCGCGTTTGCGCGCCAGCGCGGCATCACGGTGCTGAGCACGACCGGAGTGCAGTCCGAGGCTCATCTGGCGTTTGCGGGCCTGCATCAGCTGCTTCGCCCGCTGCGTTTTCGCGCGGCGGACCTGCCTGCCACGCAGCGCGCCGCGCTCGATGCGGCCTTCGGACTGGGCCAGGAGCAGGCGCCGGAACGATTCCGGATTGCGATGGCTGTTCTTGATCTGCTGTGTGAGGTCGCGACCGACGCGCCGCTGCTGATCCTGGCCGAGGATGCGCAGTGGCTTGACGGCCCGACCACGGAAGTGCTTTCGTTCGTCGCCCGCCGCCTGCAATCCGATCCGATCGTGCTGGTGGCCGCCGTGCGTGAAGGGTACCCGTCGCTGCTGGTCGACGCCGGACTGCCACAGCACCGCCTCGGCGGTCTCGCGCCCGCCGAGGCGACGACACTGCTGGACGCGTCGGCGCAGCAGCTTTCCCCGGTGATTCGTGACCGGCTGCTGAGCGAGGCGGCCGGCAATCCGCTCGCCCTGATCGAGCTGCCGATCACCGCGGCACGACAGGAGGCGATCACGCTCGGCTCACTGCCGCTCACCCAGCGACTCGAGCAGGCCTTCGCGGCCCGGGTGTCCGATCTGCCGGCGGCGACCCGGCTGCTCTTGCTGGTCGCGGCGCACAGCGATGACGAGCGGCTCAGCGATATCGTCGCTGCGGCAGGCACGGTCGCCGGGAGCGCGCTGGGGCTCGATCTGCTCGAACCGGCCGCCGAGGCCGCGATCGTCGACCTTGACCTGCATAGCGTGCGCTTCCGGCATCCGCTGATCCGCTCGGCGGTACGCCAGAGCGCGAGCTTGATGCAGCGCCGCCACGTGCACGAGGCGCTCGCCGAGGTACTGCGCACCGAGCCGGACCGGCGTGTCTGGCATCGCGCGGCGTTGATCAGCGGCACGCATGAAGAGATCGCCAATGAGCTGGAGGAGGCAGCCGGACGCGCGCGGCGGCGCGGCGCGCTGGCTGTTGCGGTCACGGCGTTGCAGCGGGCAGCAGAGCTGAGCCCGCCCAGGCAGCGTGCCCGGCGGCTGCTCGCCGCGGCACGGCTCGCCTTCGAGCTCGGCCAGCGCGACTTGGTCCTGCCGATATTGCGCGAAGTGGAGTACCTCGATCCCGATCCGATAGAGCGAGCTCGCGCTACCTGGATTGAAGAAGTCGTCCACACGCGCCCACTGGGCGACGCGCCGCGGGCCAGATCACTGATTGCTGCCGCCGAGCAGGCGGGCCGGGCCGGTGATCGCGACCTGCAACTCGATATGGCCTGGCTTGTCGCTTCGCGCGCCTGGCTGGTCGATCCGGCGCCCGCGGTGCGCAGAGTTCTCATCGAGGCGGCAGATCGCCTGGGAGACCCGGAATCAGCGGACCTCCGGATCATTGCCATCCAGGCCTATACCGACCCGTTCGGAAAGGCACCAGCAATACTCGACCGCCTCCGCAGAGCCGCGGCAGACGTTCACCGCGATCCGGACGCCGCCCGATATCTGGGGTCGGCGGCGGTGGCGGTGGGGGCCTTCGATTTCGCGGCGACGTTCCTGAGCGAGGCGGTCGAGGGTCTGCGAGCGCAAGGACGGCTCGGGCATCTGCCCCGCATGCTCACGCTGCAGGGAAGAATGGCTGCGCACGTCGCCGACTGGGGGGTAGCTATTCCCGCCGCGGAAGAGGCCAGGCGGCTAGCGACAGAACTCCGCGAGCCGCATTGGATCGCGGCAGCCGACGCCGTCGATTCGGTCATCGCCGGGATCCGCGGCGACCCGGACGCGGCGGAGCGAGCCGCGGCGCAGGCCGAGCGCATCGCGGTGCCGACCGGGACGAACCTCACGATCGCCTTCGCGCAGTTCGGCCGGATGTTCGCCGCGCTGGGAGCGGGCAGGCACTCCGACGCCTACGAGGTCGCCGAGCGCCTCTTCGACCCGACGAGCCCGGCACACCATCCGATTATCGCGTGCTGGATCGTCGGCGATCTGGCCGAAGCGGCGCTGCACACCGGTCGGATCGACGAAGCACGAGCGCGGGTAACACAGGTCGAAGCCGCATCCGGCGACATCCCAGGAACCTGCATCGCAGTCGGGCTGCTGCACGCGCGGGCGCTGCTCGCGCAGGACCCCGGCGAAGCCGCGGGCCGCTTCGACGAGGCGCTCGGCGCCGACTTCACTCACTGGCCGCTGCAGCGTGCCCGCCTACTGCTTGGCTATGGCCAGTGGCTGCGGCGCCAACGCCGGATCGCCGAATCGCGCCCGCCGCTGCGGGACGCCCGGGACGCCTTCGACGCCATGGGCTGCGCCGCCTGGGGCGACCAGGCTCGCCGGGAGCTCCGGGCCGCCGGGGAGTCCAGCGGCCGACGCGACCTCGCCGCCCGCGACCAACTGACCGCCCAAGAGCTTCAGATCGCCCTGCTCGCCGCCCAGGGGCTGTCCAACCGAGACATCGCACGGCGGCTGTATTTGTCTCACCGGACGATCAGCACACACCTGTACCGCATCTTCCCCAAGCTCGGGATCACCAGCCGCGGTGAGCTTCGCTCGGCCCTCTCGGCACGCACAGCACTGGGAGAACGCTGACTTGGGTTTGCCGGATTGGACCGCCCTCAGGCAGAACCCCTTTTTTCCTGTTACGTGGGAGGCCGCCGACTCGATTTGACAGACCCGATGTGCGTTGCCAGCCCTGCTGGACCGAGCCACCGACATGACACTCGCGGAGCTTCGGGTAACCCCGTAATCTCCCGGATGCGCGCGGCATGGTCCACGCCCATGAAACTAGCTATACTTATGGCCATGTCGATGACAGAGCTGATGTCGCTCGCGGACATAAAGAACCGGCTCTCGGAGGTCGTGGACCGCCTGCAGCGAGAGCACGGCCGCGTGGTGATCACCAAGCACGGCCATCCCGCCGCGGTGGTCATCAGCCTGGATGACCTGGAGTCTCTGGAGGAGACCCTCGACGTCATGGACAGCGCGGCTCTCCTGGACGACATCCGCGAGGCGCTGGCCGACAACGACGCGCAGGTGCTGAGCAAGGAAGAGGCGCTGCGCCTGATCGCCGACCGGTGAGCGAGGGCGACTTCGCGATCGCGTGGAGGGCCCCGGCCCGCCGCGCGCTGGGCCGACTCCCAGAGAAGGTCGCGACGGCAACGGTGGAATTTCTTTACGGTTCCCTGGCTGCCGATCCCCACCGGGTCGGCAAGCAGCTCAAGCTCGGCCTCGCCGGTCTGCACAGCGCCCGGCGAGGCGACTACCGCGTGATCTACCGCATCGACGACGAGCGCCACCTGGTCACTGTTCTGGCTATCGAACACCGTTCCGACGTTTACCGACCGCGAGAATTCTGAGAGTCGCTTCCTCGGCGGGCACGTGAGCGCGCGGAAGTGGCACATCTCGCCCATAACCGGCCTTGTCGTAGCTGGGTGAAATGTATGGTTGTGACACCCTACACACTCCTTTGTGCAGGTTGTCACAACCATACGTGGCGGGACGCTTACGGGTTGCGGGGCGACGGTGCGGGCGTTACGCGTGATACGGGTGGGGTGCTGGCCGCGGGTTGCTAGCTGAAACCGGGCGGGCAGGGCGCGACCGGGCATGCGATCCTGGGTCCTGTCACCACGCGTCGGCGGTTACGTGGGCAGCTCCGTGCCGGCTTGCTCGGCCGCCATGTACTTGGCGTACCAGTCGGGCCAGTCCGCGTCGGCGTGGCCGATGCGCTTCTCGTGTTGGCCGTGGGCGGCCGAAGCGCGCCGCATCGCGTCCGCCAGGTCGCTGAACGAGCCGAACGAAGTCACGGCAGGGTCGACGCGGCCGGGAAGCCGGGTGGTGACTTCCTGGAACAGCCAGCTGTTGCCATCGGGGTCGCTGAACGAGGCGAACGAGGCGTAGCTGGCATCCTTGGGCGCAGGGCCGCTGACGCGACCATTCGTGCCGTCGTGGAACCGACCGCCGGGCGCCCCTTCATGGAACACCTCGCTGGCCTCGACACCGCGGGCGACGACATCGGCGCGCGCCGCCCCGATGTCGGAGACGGTCAGGTACAGGTCCTGGGCCGAGCCGGGCGCGGCCGACGTGAGGCCCGTGCCGAATTGGATCGAGCACCCGGAGCCTGGAGGCGTGAACTGGACCAGGCGGAAGTTGTCACCATGGGCGACGTCGGCGTCGAGTCTCCAGCCGAGGCTTCCGTAGAACTCCTTCGCACGGTCGACATCCGAGACGGGGATGACGACCACCTCGAGCTTCTCGTCCACGATGCTGGCTCCTCTCCTTTTTGATGTCAGCGGCCTGTACCATCGGGGCTCGTGCTAAATCCACCCTGCCGTCACAGATCGCCGAAGTCCACAAGCCTCATCAGATCGCTCGGGAAACTCTTGTGGCCTCAGGCGTGCCCGGCGGGTGACTCGATGTCGTCGTAGACGCGGGCTGCCGCCAGCAGTCCGTCCGGGCCGCGCTCGTAGACGCCGATTCCGGCCTGGGGCGCTAGGTCGTGGCTGCCCCAGCGGACGCAGTTGTACTCCAGGGCGCACCGCACGCCATCATCGGTCACGGCGCAATCCTGCAGGTCGATGCCGCCGCCCGAGCTGAAGCAGCGGGCGAAGAACGAGCGGAGCTCGGCGGTGCCGCGGTGGGCGTGGTCCGGGCCAAAGGGGCCGCAGAAGTACCCATCCGGCGCGAAGGTGCTCACCACCGCGTCGATATCACCTGCGGCGAGCCCGTCCTGGTAGCGGCCGACTACACCACCGGGGCGGGTCGGCCCGGGCTCGAGGATCGGGGGCCGCAGGTGGCGCATCTCGTCGACCGGCCACTGGCTGCAGTAGGTGCGGAACACCACCGACAAGTTGTCGGGCGATTCGGCGACGACCGCCACCGGCCACGCGAGTTCCCGCCCGTTGTGGTCCAGGTGCGCCAGCAGTTCCACCACGGCCCGCCCACCGTCCACGGTGCAGGCCACGGTCTCGGCCCGGGCGTGCAGGCCGGCCAGCCAGGACAGGTTGCGGCTGACGAACCGGTGCACCTGCCGGTGGCCGCGGACCTCGCCCGCGCGCGGATCGTAAATCACCACCTCACCAGGCCAGACATCTTCCAGAAGGTGAGTGTCACCTTCGTGCAGTGCCGCGAAGTACTGCGCGACCGGATCGGCTAGACCCTCGTCGCGGGTCTGCTTGCGCGCCAGCTCCACAGCACTGACGAACTCCGGGAACCACGGCATTTCACACCTCCAAGCTCAGTGGCCGAGCGGCCAGGAGTCGGCACACCGTATTACTTTTACACCCCAGCGTCGCATAATTTAATCAAGTAAATTGACTAACAAGATACTTGTCGATATCGTGAGCGTGTGGACAGCGCTGACCTGAACGAATTCGCCACCCCCACGCTGATGAGGTCCGCTCGCGGTGCCTACGCCCAGTCCATCAGGGCGCAGCTGCACGCCATCGGGATCGACGACCTGCCGAGGAACGGGGCCTTCATCCTGGCGGGAATCGACCCCGCGGGCGGACCGAGGCAGGACCTGCCAGCGGAGCTCGGCGTGACCAAGCAGGCCGTGAGCCTGGTGATCGACGTCCTGGTCAACCGGGGCTACCTGGAACGGCACTCCGACCCCGGCGACCGGCGCCGTGTCGTCCTCGAGCTGACCGCCCGGGGCCAGGACGTGGTGGACGCTACGGTGCGCGGGGTGGAGGTGGTCAACCGCGAGCTCGAGGCGCGCGTACCGCACGAGCAGATCGCCGCGATGCGATCGGCGCTCATCGCCCTGACCGAGATCAAGATCACTGGCGTCATCACGGGAGCGGGCCGCCGCCCGCCCGCCCGCGAGCTACGCCGCTTCAGCCCGATCTTCGGCGTCCGCGACCTGGCCGCGGCGCTGGCCCACTACGCCACGCTAGGTTTCCGCACGTTCGCCGACGACGGCGGCGACCAGTACGGCTTCGCCCGGCGGGACGGCATCGGGCTGCACCTGGCCGCGGTGGCCGAGCACGAGGCGGCATGCCCGGCGTCGGCCTATCTCTATGTGCGCGACGCCGATGCCCTCTACCAGGAATGGAGCCGACCCGGTATCGCCGGCCACACCCACCCGGCCGGGCCGACCCCCTACCGGATGCGGGAAGGCTCCCATGTCGACCCCGACGGCAATCTCATCCGTTTCGGTTCACCCCAACAGGACTAAACGTGGCCTGGTTCCAGCCCAAACTCATCTGCGTCGCCGTAGCCGCGGTCGCCGTCCTGGCGGCCTGCGGAGGCAGTAACACCGCCTCGACGAGTTCCGCCACCAACCCCACCAGCACCCCCACCAGCACCCCCGCTACCAATCCCGCCGCCGCCCCCGTCACCACCCCAACCGCCAACGGCGCCGCGGTCGTGAGTTCCCTTGGCGTCGTCGACGCGCCGGTCAAGGTGGCCCACACCGCGGCTGGGCCGGTCGGCTACCGCGAGGTCGGCGCGGGCAGCCCGCTCCTGCTCATCACGGGATTTGGTGCGTCCATCGACAGCTGGCAGCCGGCCTTCGTCGCCGCTCTGGCCGCTGATCACCAGGTGGTGGCGCTCGACAACGCCGGAGTCGGCCAGACCGCCGGGCTGCCCGCTCCGGTCAGCATCACCGCCATGGCGAACCAGACCAGCGCGCTGATCTCGACGCTCCGGCTGGGCCGCGTCGCGGTGCTCGGCTGGTCGATGGGCGGCATGATCGCCCAGGCCCTCGCCGTGCTCCACCCGGCGCAGGTGTCCAGGCTCGTCCTGGCCGCCACCCAGCCGGGGACCGGACACGCGCTGCCTGTTCCGCCCGCGGCCGCCGCCGCTTTGGTCAGCTCCAATCCGGCGGAACTTCTCGCGGTGCTGTTCCCTCCCGGCGCTGCCACCGCCGCTCGTTCTTATGTGGCCCGGCATTCTGCGTTACCCGGGCTACTACCAGGCGCCGAGGACCGCCCTCGCGGGCCAGTCGCTGGCCCTGCAGCAATGGATAGCGGGCATGGACCAGGCCGGAGTGCGGTTCGGGCAGGTCAGGCTGACCGTCCTGGTCGCCGACGGAACCTTGGATCAGCTCGACCCGAGCGCCAACGACCGGGCCCTGGCCGCCAGCGTGCCGGGAGCGAGGCTGCTCCTGTACCCCGGCGCCGGACACGCCTTCTTGTTCCAGGACATGGCCAGCTTCCTGCCGGCCGTCGAACGGTTCCTGGGCTGAACGACGCCTGCGTACACTTGCGTCCGCGAGCTGTCTCGCCGCGTCGGCCGGCACCTGCCAGGCCACGGGAGAACGGGAGGGCCGGATGCTCCCACCCAGGCTGATCCGGCGCCTGGTGCTGGCGCCGCTGGTGG
>Ga0302235_10001119_pt1 | contig 20305 bp, 20 predicted proteins | sample II_Palsa_N3_3_FD_193577 | JGI IMG/M metagenome (GOLD analysis project Ga0302235, IMG submission 193577) | Peat permafrost microbial communities from Stordalen Mire near Abisko, Sweden - II_Palsa_N3_3 | ecosystem: Environmental > Terrestrial > Soil > Palsa > Peat permafrost | place: Sweden... | reverse complement strand
GGATCAGCCGGGTCAGCGACACCGGCTGGCCTTGGGGGATGTAGCAGTAGCAGAAGGCGAGTTCGCTGGTGGCCAGGTGGCGGCGGATGAGCAGGTAGTGCCGTGGGGAGGCGGTGGCCAGCCACGCCCAGGCGTACCAGCGGGCGCCTTTGGAGCCCGTCCCGGCGGAGCGGATCTCCCAGCGGCGGTCCCTGGCCGGCAGCCGGGCGGCCGCGTCCTTGCAGGTGATCCTCACCCCGCGGGCCAGGGTGAGATGGAAGTTCGACGGGATCCGCAGCACGTACGCCTGGCCGCGGGCCTCCAGGTACTCGCGCAGCTGGGTGCAGTTGCCGTAGACCTCGTCGCCGCAGGCGAAGTCGAGCCGGATGCCGTCGGCGAGGACCTCGCCGATCAGGTCGATGGCCAGCTGGCCCTTGGTGCGGAAGACCAGGTCCGGCGGCAGCTTCATGAGCTTGCGCCGGGCTGGATCCTCCAGCTGCTCGCGCGGGATCCACTGCCGGGCCGCGATCAGGGCGTGCCCGGTGCCCTCGCGGGCATAGGCCAGGTGCACCGTGGTGATGCCGTTGGCTACCTTCCCGGCGCAGCCCAGGTAGTGGCGCTTGACCCCGGCCGTGCACTCGCCCTGCTTGACCTGGCCGGTCTCATCGATCGCGCCGACCGCCAGGCCGCGGCGGCCGCCGGTGCGGGCGGCCTGGTCCAGGCCGCCGACCGCGAACCGGCGCACTACCCGCATCGCCGCGGCAGCATCCCAGACGGCCCGGCTGAGCAGCCGCTGCATCCGGTCCGGGCTCCGGTCCCCGACCTGCTCGGCCAGCGTCCAGCCGTTGCGCCGCGGGATCTGGCTCATCAGCGCGGCGGCGTATTTGCCTGCCTGCAACCAGGGCTCGACCCGGGTGAAACACGGGCGCAGCAGGTCCATCAGCTCGGCGCGCTTCCGCCGGCCCAGGCCGACGCCTATCCTGGCGGCAGCAGCCGCCTCCGGTTTTGTTGTCTTCACACACGCATAATCGCCAGGCGGCTGCGCTATGCGAAGACCTAAAGCTCGCTCAGCCGCAGGTCAAACCCCGAATGGCTACTGCCGTACTAGCAGTCAGGAAGAAATTGGACACCCATGCGGTGGCGGCTAGTCAGCACATGCACCATCGGCGTGACAAAGTGACTAAGTTACCTGGCGTGCCCATCCGCTTCTCGGCATGAGTGCGTGTTGCAACGCTCCCAGCGGAGGTCTCAACGTGCCAATTTACCCAGTCTGTATGAGCCCTGCGGACGCGGCCGGACGGGCCGCGCCGGACGGTGCCGTCGGTCGCGGGTAAGCCCAGCCGGCTCAGTCTGCGGCCCTGGCAAGATCGCTCGACGGCGTGCTCCCGTCTGGTTGCCGCGCTGCCCGCCCGCCTCTGGCCCGCTTGCTCAGCAGCTACGTCGATGTCGTGGGCAACCGCAGCCCGATCGCGATCGCCGGGGGATGGCCGTCCGATGCCGAGGCGTCCGCATAGTGACGGCGTCGAGCTATGCGTTACCACCGGGGGCTTGCCCGGCACCGTGCTTCCGCGGGCATGACAGCTGCGGGATCTCACGGAGGATGGCGAGTCATCCCCGGAACCCGGCGGCCGCGACCTCGCCGAAGTGGCCCTGTCCGGGCCGCCTATGACCCACCCCGACACCATTAGGCCCCACCCGGGCCTGAAAATGATGCCCTACTTTTTTTCGAATATTACCTGTGAGCTGCGAGCCCCGTTACGGAATCGAACCGTAGACCTTCTCCTTACCATGCATGCTGGTTTCGTCCGATGCCATCGCATTGGGTCGGATTGTCGCAGGTCGGAGGGATTGCGGCGTCTGGGCACGTCGTGCTCTGTCTGCTATTGCCCGGCGGGGTTGTCACTGGTTCTGTCACTGGCCTCCCGGACCTCGCCTTCCTTCCAAACGCAGCTGCGCGGTTAAAGGCGAACCGTAGGTCCTGCTCGTTCCATTATTGAAATTCTTTTGACCGAACGGCTGTGGTACCACTGTCCGAGACGTGGGGAGCTAACTGACTCGGGCTCGCTGACTATCCTTGCCGCTTGTACCAGCTCGTCAAGTTCTTCCGCACACGGCAGGCGAAGGTGGCGGCAGGGTGTCCGGATGAGCAGTCTGGACATCGGCTACATGTCAGCTACCTAATCCACTCGGGCCTGCGGCGCCGCCGACCGGGATCGCGACGGCCAGCTTGGCGGGGAGATGGCCGCAGTCGCGGGCAAGGGCGCCCGGCGGTGTCGGCACGCCCGGCTTGCTGGTAGCAGGCACCGGACTGCTCCTGAAGTGGGCGCGCAGGTCGTGGTGCAGATACGCTGGTGCGTCCTGGGGGCTGACTGCGGGATGCTCGCGAAGGACCAGCGGGTCCCTCATTTTGGGGCGATCTCGCGGGGCGAAGAATGCCGCCGCTCGCTGCAGGACCTCCTTCTCCTTCGTCTTATTCCGCTTACGGAGTTCCCGCAGCTCCGCGGACTCACCGCTGGTCACGACAGACCCTACGCCGTCGTCGATATCGGCGAGCTTGAGCTAGCGGTGCAGGCAGGACTAAGAGATCCCGAAGTCCTTCGCAATCTGCGACAGCGGAGCTTCGCCCTCGCGGGCGGCCGTGACCACGTCCCGGCAGAACTCTGGAGGAAACGCCTTCGGCATGTGAACATCCTTCCAGCGAGGAGCAGATTCTCACAGGCAAGGAGTCAACGGGGCTGGGGCAGTCCCGTTGATGATCAAAATGTCCGCACAAGCGGGAGAAGGTCACCCTCGGCGCGCTCAACCCCAGTCGAGTTTGAGAGTATCTACATGACCGCATACGCGGCCAGAAGCTACTCAAAGCGAGTGTCAACAGGACGTTCAGCAAGTCCGAGCTGCTGCCTACCGCAGCACTCTCTCGGTAAGGAGATGACCGTGCTAGGCCGTCTCAACAGGCAGCAGTGGTGGGCCTACCGTCGTCGCTCGCTCACCCTGACGCCGACCGAGCAGAGCCTGATGGTCGACGTCGTGGCGCGGCTGCCGCGGCGCATCATCGACTCACACACCCACTGCAACCTGCCTGAACACGTCGGCGCCCTGCCTGAAAGCTACCGCAGGCTACCGTTGACGACGTTTCCACATTATACATTGGATGATGCTCAATATTCGCGCACGATACTCTGGCCGGACCACCACGTCACGTCACTGCGATTCGCCGGCTCATTCCACGGGATCGACCATCGCGCGGCGAACACGTATCTGCTGGAAAATGTCGCAGACTACGGCGACGAGTTCGTCTGTTACGGCATTCCGGATGATGTAGCCTACACCAAATCGTTGCTAAAGCACCCGGCCGTCCGTGCACTGAAGATGTACCATCGTTATCGCCAACCGGCAGCGACGACGCTCGCCGAATTCCTGCCGGACCCGATTCTTGCGAACGCGGCCGAGGTTGGGGTCCCGCTCGTACTACATCTTCCGCAGCCGCCGGCGCACTCGGCCGACGAACTGGTCCACGTCATGTCGGCCCATCCGAACCTGCGCGTTATCCTGGCGCACGTGGGGACCGCCAGACCAGGCTCGTTGGACGATCTGGAAGCGCTTCGCATGCTCTCGCGCCGCACGAACGTCTCACTGGACACGGCGGTAGTGATGGACAGCGGACTGCTGGAGCAGGCGCTCCTGCTCTACGGGCCGGACCGGGTCATGTATGGATCCGACGAGCCGCTCAGTCAGATTTCCGTGGCCGAGTATGAGCATCCGGAAAAAGGAAGGCAGTGGGTGTCGGCGACGAGGTATCACTGGTTGGATGAGACCGACGCTGCCACGTACGGGGATCGAACGGGCCCAGAGATGCTAATTCACTTCGCTGAATTGCGCGCGATACACGATGCAATTGCCCGGCTGTTCTCCGGCGATCAGTATAGGAAAGCGTTGGAGGAGGTCTTCCGCGGAGCAGCGTTGCGACTGTTCGCGCTCACCGAGCAACGCTTACGCGACACGGAGCCGCATGCCTTCGGCGGCGCACGCGTGGCTCTGCCAGGCCAACCCGAGGAGCAGTCCTGCTCGCGTGCACTACCGTGGCTTCGTCTCCAGAGTGCCGGCGTGCACGGTACCGTGGTGCTGTAGCCCCGGTCAGACTGCGGGGGTCGATATTGCCAACCCCGCCAGTCGTCGGCGCGGGTTTCGGCGCGAGCCGCCTGCAGCTAGGTGACCGGCCTACTACCAAATCAGATCGACTCCTCAACTATCGGACGATTGAGGGCCAGCACCCGTGACCACTATGAAGTCTCCGACCGCCGCTCGGACTGCCGCAACCCTCGCAGTCGGCGGCCCTCCGACAATGCAGGACGTAATCCTCACCCTGCAGGACTACTGGGCCGCCTACGGCGCCACAATCTCCCAGCCGTTCAACACCGAAGTCGGTGCAGGTACCGCCAACCCAGCCACGGCGCTCCGCGTGCTCGGCCCCGAGCCCTGGAAGGTGGCGTATGTCGAGCCCAGCGTCCGCCCGGACGACGCGCGCTACGGGGAGAACCCGAACCGCCTGCAGACGCACACCCAGTTCCAGGTGATCATCAAGCCGGAGCCTGGAGACCCTCAGGAGGTCTACCTGGACAGCCTAGAGGCCATCGGTATCGACTTGCACCGGCACGACGTGCGTTTCGTGGAGGACAACTGGGCCTCGCCCGCGCTGGGTGCCTGGGGACTGGGCTGGGAGGTTTGGCTCGACGGAATGGAGATCACGCAGTTCACCTACTTCCAGCAGGCCGGTGGGGTGGCGCTGCAGCCGGTCTCGGTCGAGATCACTTACGGACTCGAGCGCATCCTGATGGCGCTCCAGGGCGTCGACCACTTCACGAAGATCCAATACGCACCCGGTGTCACCTACGGCGAGCTCTTTGCCCAGGCCGAGTACGAGATGAGCCGGTACTACCTGGACGACGCCAACGTCGACTTTAATCGCGAGCTGCTTGCCGGGTATGCCGCTGAGGCTGAGCGGATGATCGCTCTGGAGCTGCCCGTTCCGGCCTACCTCTACGTGCTCAAGTGCAGTCACACGTTCAACGTCCTCGATGCCCGCGGTGCAATGAGCACCACAGAGCGCGCGAAGGCGTTCGGGGTGATGCGCAACCTGACCCACCAGGTGTCCCTGCTGTGGATGCGGCGCCGGGAGGAGCTGGGGCATCCGCTGGGCGTGGTGCCTCCCCCGGAGCCGGCGCGGCCGCTCCACGCGGCGCCGACGGCCGCTGGGCCGACGACGCTGTTGTTGGAGGTCGGCTTCGAGGAGCTGCCCCACGTTGACGTCCGGCGCACGGCCGAGGCCCTGCGCTCCGCAGTGGAGGACGGGCTGGCCGCAACCAGCCTCGAGCACGGCGCGGTGACCGTCTCGGCGACGCCGCGGCGGGTGGTACTGACCGTGGCCGGAGTAGGGCCACGTGAAAGCACCCGTACCACAATCGTGCGCGGCCCCCGAGCCACGGCCGCCTGGGACGCCGGCGGGCAGCCGACGAAGGCGCTTGCCGGATTCCTGCGCGGACAGGGCGTGACTGCCGAACAGGTCATCCGGGCCGATGTGAACGGTACCGAGTACGTGACGGTCACCCGCACCGAGGAGGGTCGCGGCTCCCCTGAGCTGCTCGTCGAAGTGCTACGCCAGGCGATCACCGGGCTACGCGCCAGCAAGAACATGCGATGGGCCGATCCACATCTGAGCTACTCGCGCCCGATCCGCTGGCTGGTTGCGATGCTTGGCGACGCCCCCCTGCCGCTCACCGTCTCATCCCTGGCGGCCGACACCGTTACCCGCGGGCTACGCTTCGGCGCGGAGCCGACGCTGCAGGTGGACAGCGCGGACGGTTTCGCCGAACTCCTCACGGGCGCGGGTGTCGTCCTAGATCGCGACCAGCGCCGCGCGCTCGTGGTGGTGGGCGCCCGGGAATGTGCCCTGTCGGTGGACGGCGAGATCGAGGTCGAGCGGGAAAGCGCTTTGCTCGACGAGATCACGGACCTTGTCGAGAGCCCGACGCCGCTGCTCGGCTCGTTCGAGGAGCGGTACTTGGAGCTTCCGTCACAGGTCCTCACCACCGTGATGAAGAAGCACCAGCGCTATCTTCCGGTCGTCCGGGACGGCGCGCTGCTTCCGTACTTCGTGACGATGGCCAATGGGCCGTGCGACGAGGATCTGGTGCGGGCGGGCAATGAGTCTGTCATCCGGGCACGCTATGAGGACGCCTCATACTTCTGGCGGGCAGACCTCAAGATCGCCCCGGCCGAGTTCCGCGCGCTGCTGGCAAGACTGACCTTCGAGGACAAGCTCGGTTCCGTCGGCCAACGCGCCGACCGGATCGGCGTGATCGCCCGGACTGTCGCCCGGGTCACCGGCCTCGATGATGACGCGACGAAGGTCGTCGGCCGGGCGGCGGAGCTGGCGAAGTTCGACCTCGCGACGCAGATGGTGGTTGAGCTGCCCAGCCTGGCCGGCGTGATGGCCCGCGAGTACGCGCTGCAGGCGGGCGAACAGGCCGCCGTGGCCGACGCGTTGGCGGAGATCGAGCAGCCGCGCTCTGCGGAGGACATGCTCCCGGCGTCGTCGGCCGGCGCGGTGATGTCCCTCGCCGATCGGCTCGACCTGCTCGTTAGCCTGTTCACCGTCGGGGCGCAGCCGACAGGCAGCTCAGACCCCTACGGCCTCCGCCGCACGGCGCTAGGCATCCTGCGCGTGCTGCGGGCGAACCCTCAGTTGCGGGCGCTGTCGGTGAGTGAGGCGGTGACTATCGCCCAGGATGCGCTCGGCGAGCAGGGGGTCGAGGCGCCGGACGCCGCGGCGGCTGACGCGGTCGCCTTTGTGGCGCAGCGGCTCGAACAGCAACTCGTCGAGGCTGGGCACCCGCTGGCGCGGATCAGGGCCGTGATGGTCCGGGCCGACCGGCCAGTCGACGTCGACCGGTTTCTCTCGCAGCTCGACCGCCTAGTCGACACCGCAGCTTTCTCGGCCCTGGTGGCGGCAGTGCAGCGGGTGCTCCGCATCGTCCCGGCCGACACCTCTGCGACGGTGGACGACGCCGACTTGCTCACGCCGGCCGAGCAACAGCTCGCAGCGGCGCACCGGCATGTGGTGGCGGCGCTGGCTAGGTCGCTGCAGCCCGACCTAGCGCATTACGTCGTCGCGGCTGAGGCCCTGCCGTCAGCGATCAACCGCTTCTTCGACGACGTGCTGGTGATGGACGCCGACCCCGTACTAAGGGCGGCCCGGCTCGGCTTGCTGGCCAGCATCGCGGGGACGGCGCAGACATTCCTCGACTGGTCAGCGCTCTGATCCGCACCTGACGGCTCACCGTCGGATACACCGGGACGGCTACCGAGGCCCCCAGCAACCGGCTGTCGATGGTGATCTTTCCGCTCTTCCAATCACAGGCATATCGGCCACAGGGGCTTGCGCATACACGGCCCTTGAGGTTCACTAAGTTGAGGTCCACTAATGGAACAGCACTGAAATGGCCCGCTTGTGCACCTGACTGAGAACGCCTGTCCGTACTCGCGTCTTCGAGGATAATGCGGCACTCCCCGAATCGACATGCACATATGAAGAATGACGTTGTTAATCGCGACGCCATCGATGATCTCGACGGATCGGTCGAGGGTCGCCGAATCCGTTTCGGCCTTACCGCAGGAGCCGACGGCCTCCAGCGGCGAAGAACGGCACTTTACAGCGGAGAGGAGGAGCTTATGAAGAAGCCTCGTTGGCGGCGGCCGCAATGGCGTGCCCGGAACGTACGTACACATTGCTAATGTGACCAGCGGAAAGTCTGCGGTGTCCGCGCGGCGGCGTGCGGACGCCGCAGATCATCAGGCTCTCTCATAGGACCGCCCTCGGCAGGCAGCGCTTAGAGAAATGGGAACGGGACATGACAGGGATCTCGCCGACGCAGAGCGGGCCGACGGAGCGGACCGTCCGGCTCCGGCCTCACGCCGTGAGCCGCAGGACGAATTCTGGCCTGACTATGCTTTTTGATCGGGCCAAAGGTGTGATGTACGAACTGAACGAGTCGGCCTCGGCTGTGGTGGATCTCCTCGGTTCGGAACCCCGGCAGGTCACTGACGTGATCGACATCCTGGCGGACCGATTCGAAGCCGATCCCTACGAGATCGAGCAGGACGTGCTCGCCTTTGTGGATGACTTCGTCGAGGCTGGCCTGCTGACGCGGGAATAGGGGCGGTCGTGCAGTACGAGACGGTTCTTGTCCAGCCCCAGGGATATCAGCTGCCCGAGAATGCGATGCCCATCCTAGTTCAGCTCGGGCTGACCTACCGGTGCAACCTCAAATGCACTCACTGTTATGCGCTCTACCGGCGGAACCGCGACGAATTCACCCTACAGGAGATTGAGGCTCTCGCCGATCAGCTATACGCTGCTGGCAGCGCGAGCCTAGTCTACTCGCACGGCGAGAATATGATCCGTCGCGATTTCCACCTGGCCGCGGCAATCTTTCGTGATCGGCAGTTTTATCAGACGCTCATGCTCAACGGGTACTACGTACGCAACCCTGAACAGGCTCATCAGCTCGTCGAGGCCGGAATCGATCGCACGATGATCTCCATCGACAGCGTCGACCCGGTCGTCCACGATCGCGTCCGTGGCAAGGACGGCGCCTTCAAGGTAGCCGTCCGAGCCCTTAGCCTGCTCAAGGACGCAGGCGTCCGGACGGTGGGATTCTCGACCACGATCGACACACACAACTATGCAGATGTCGGTCGCATCGTCGAATTTGCAAGATCGCTGGGCGTCGATGCTGTGAGCTTCATGCAGAACCGCTACAACCTCACCGGGATTTTCGATCGGTCACTGTGGCCCCGCTATCGGGCCACCTGCCAAGAACTGTACGAGCTGATCCTGCGCAACCAGAGCGAACTCGACATATACACGCACGACCCGTTCATGCTGACGATCCTTGACGATCGCCTGACCGATCAGGAAGCACGGGAGACCTACATCGGGTCCAACCTGTGCAACGTCGGCACGAGCATGGTGTCGATCGACCCGGTCGGAAACGTGTCCGGCTGCAACTTCATTGAGGAGAGCATCGGAAACGTTCGCGAGGAGCCGTTCCAGCAGATCTGGGACCGCCTCGTCGAGCGCTACTCCGACCGCCGTGAGCCACCGACGGGCCCCTGCACGTCCTGCTCGTCGCTCGGGCCGTGCATGGGTGGGTGCAAGGCGTTCCACTACAACGGCAAGTACGACGAGCGGTGCGGCGCGCAGCGGTTCGTAGACCACGGCGAGCACGGCCTGGTGACCGCCCGGATGGGAATCCCGCCCAGCCGGAAGACCCAGGCTCCCGGCGCTTTCCTTGGCGTGCCGCGGCTCCGGACGGCTGGCACTTCGTGAGGGTCCTCTTTGTCAACCCGCACTACACACATGACCCCCACACGCTCCTGCTGCACCCACCGCTGGCATACGGATACATGGCGACCACACTGCGCCGAGCTGGCCATGAGATCGTGCACGTCGACCTGCCCTTCGAGGGCAACAGCCCGAAGGTGCTGGCCCACCGGCTCGACGACTTGCGACCGGACCTGGTGGGAGTCACCTCGGTTGCGCAGAGCTACTTCCAAGCCCTGGAGATCGCGCGCGCGGTCAAGGAATGGAACGCCGGCGTGCCAGTGGTCTTCGGTGGCCCGCACGTATCGTTCATCGCCACCGAATGCCTGCGACGCCATCCGTCGGTGGACTTCGTCCTGCTGTTCGACGCCGAGGACAGCGTAGTCGCGCTGGCCGACGCTGTAGAGAGCGGCGCGGAACCCGCGGCACTGGGTGGCGTCCCCGGTCTGGCATACCGGCACGGCCGTGCGGTCCTTAGCACACCCGCGACGGCACCAGTGATGGACCTGGACCGGTACGGTCGGCCCGACCGCGGACTCTTCGACATGCAACGCTACCTAAAATACGACTACGAAACTGTCGTCATGACGGCCAGGGGCTGTCCTAGCCGCTGCACTTTCTGCTCGACCACGATCGCGGGTCGCACCGCCCGGTGGAACAGTCCACAGCACGTAGTCGACGAGATGGAGGAGGTCATGGATCTCGGCTTCTCCTCGATCTTCTTCGGTGATGACACGTTCTCCGGTGACCCGCGCCGTGCGGTGGCGATCTGCGAGGAGATCCGGCGCCGAGGGGTGTCCGTCCCGTGGACGAGCAACATGCGCGCGCAGGACGCCCGTCCACAAGTGCTGGAGGCAATGACAGCGGCGGGCGCCTACCGCGTGTTCGTCGGGTTCGAGTCGGTGCAGGAGGGAACGCTCCGTCTAGTCAAGAAAGGCACCACGCCGGCCAGGCTGTACAAGACGGCTCGCCGGATCATGTCGGCCGGCCTCGAGTTGCATGCGTCGTTCATCGTTGGAGCTCCGGGTGACACCCACGAGTCGCTCGCAGCCACCATGGATTTCATTCCGCCTGATCAACCCGACCGTGGCCACCTTCAACGTCATGGAGCCGCGACCGGGGACCGATGTGTTCGCACACCCCGAGCGCTACAGCATCCAGATTCCGGACCCATACTGGTACGAGACGACGGCCTGGCTGGATCTTCCGGTATGTCATACGGATTCTCTCACCCAGCAGGAGATCCGTGAGTGGGTGAACCGCTGCTACGACGAGTTCTGCAGTCCCGACTTCCGCGCCGATGATCGCATGGATGGCCTGGCTGCGGTCCGCCGTCACTGGGAGGACGCCGCGGAGAAGACCCAGCGGCACCTCCCGCTGCTTCCGCCGTCGTGAGCCCGCTCGCGGTGGGCATAGTGGGAGCGGGTCTCTCGGCACGGTCCCACGCGCTCGACATCATCACCGACGGGGAGATGGAACTGGCCGGCGTCGTTGCGGGCTGCGGGTCGTCCGCCGCAGCGTTCGCCGACACGTTCGGCTGCGACGTCCAAACCGACCTTCCGGCGCTTCTGCGGCAGGTCGATGCCGTGGTGGTGGCGGTGCCGCCGGAGATAGTCCTCGATATCGTGGAGCAGACAGCACGCCTCGGCACGCCGTGTCTGGCGGAGAAGCCACTCGCGGTCACCCGATCGGAGTGGGGCCGACTCGGCCGACTCGCCAACTCAGAGGCTCCGGTCGTGGCGCCCTACAACCGGCGCTACGCAACGCACACGCGATGGGCCGCGCGCCAACTGGCGTGCGGCAAGATCGGCGCGGTGACTGAGGTCGATGCCGTGTGGGTGGGCCCATTCCGGGATCGGTTCGCCCCAGACGCACCCACCTACCGCGCCACGGCAGGCCCCCGCCACGGGGTACTGCTCGACTCCGGCAGCCATGCGCTTGACCTACTGTCCCTGCTCCTCGGCGACCTGAGCCTCGACCTCAAAGACGTCGACCTGCGGCACAACGCCCGCGGGGCTGAGATCGCAGCGCGGCTCGAAATGCGGCACCGGACAGGGGCCAGGGTCCGGTTGATTATTGACGACTCCAAACCCGTTTCCGAATCTGGCGACGGCTCCCACAGCGGTGCAGCGTGCAGCGGAGGCGAGCGCTGGACCTGCACGGTCCGAGGTGAAACGGGCAAACTCGTCGTGGACGGGAGCAGCGCGAGACTGCGATCGGCCGGTGGGGCCACCCCGAGCCGTTGCCATCCGGCCGGCGAACTCGATCGGCCCGTGACCGACCTTCGCCGACTCCTAGACGGGACCGCAGACGCGCCACTCGGTGCGTCGTTGCCCGACGTACTTCGGCTCAGCGACGTACTCATCAGAGCGCTTGAGGCTGATCCCGCCCGCCGCTGGGTCAGACCTCGAGGCAAAGCACTCGGACGACTCAACGGATCATGCTGATGACTCTGGTTCGACCTGAGGAGGACACAGTGGCGAGGCTCCCGCACTTCTCCGTCGACAGCCGACCTGATTCGGTGGGTGCCTGCCGAGTCGGCGAGGGCGCCGTGCTCACGGACGGGACCGTCGGAGCGGTCCGGATCGAAAACTTTTTCACGGAAGCCGCCGCGAAAGCGCTACACGCGTTCCTCAGCACGAGCGTAGTCTTTGAACGAGACGACATCGGCGAGACGAAGCGGGCAAGCCGCGCCTCCCGCGCGGGTGAGCTTCCCGACGATCCGATCCGTACGACGTCCGACGCCTCCCAGGAAGAAGCGTGGGACGCACTGGCGACCTTCGGCAGCGACTGGTTCATCGAGAATCTGAGCCGCTGGATCGGTGTCCCGCTGCGGGTCCTGCGTCCTTCCACCCCGTACCGACTCGTCGCGGGCGACTACATCGATCCCCACGACGATTACCCAGCGCCGGAATACCGCCTTTCGGTCGCCTGCAACCTGACCCCGAACGGCGGCGGCAGCGAGGGTGGCGAGACCTACGTCGGTCTCGTGGACACCGTCGAGGAGTATGACGGCGACGATTTCTTCCCGCTCAAGCGATGGCGCCTCAAGCCGGGTGAGCGCACGCTGCAGCCGGTGTTCAATTCGCTTCTGCTGCTCCCGCTCTCGGCTGGCCATGCGCACGCTGTCAGGCGTGTCACCACCGGGCCCCGGCACTCGATCACGACGCTATATGGCGACGCTGTGGAAGAGGAGTGAAGAATGGACACGACGGCGCCGGTGGTAGGCGCGCAGCTGCTAACCGACGAGCAGCGCAAATGCTGGAATAAGGACGGATTCCTCCACCTGCGCGGCGTCCTCGACCCCGGCGAGGTCGCGGAACTCCTCGAGCGCCTGCAGCGGCTCTGCGCAGACATCGAGGCGGCCGACGGTAAGCAGGAGTACTGGCGCGACGTGTTCGACGCCGGCAACGACCGGGACCTGAGCTTGAACAACGCGCTGCGCTGGTGCCCCGGAATCGAAAAGCTGATCGACCACCGCGGGGTCCTCGGTGCCGTCCTCGCCCTGATGGGCCCCTACATCCAGTGCGTGGGCTCGGAGATCTACATGCGCTATACCGGGGACCGCCCGTTGTTCGACTTCCACACCGATCTGGGACCTTCATTGCGTGCGGTTGACACCGTCGACAAGGTGATCCAGCTCAAGGCACAGTTCTTCCTCACCGACGTCCTGGAGCCCGATTCGGGCAACTTCGCGGTCGCGCCGGGTTCACACCTGCTCGACTTCCCTGGCAAGATCTCCTACGGGCTGGTCGAAAACCGGATGCAGATCCTGGCCGCCGCCGGCGATGTCATCCTATTCCCGCTCTCTCTGGGGCACGGTGTGGCCCCTAACCAGCACGGCCGTATCAGGTACAGCGTTATCCTGCGCTACGGGCAGATGTTCTGCCGGCCGGTCGATTACTGGACCCGGCCGCCTGATGCGATCATGGATCGGCTGTCGGCTCGGCAGCGGCGGATGCTGGGTGACCTTGGCGGGCTGACCCGACCCGGTGACTTCTACGGGATCATCCCCGACCAGCTGGATCTGATGTACGGCGAGGAGTTCGTCAGGTCGCCCGAGGCCCAGGCGGAATTCGCCCGCTTCATGAGGATGATGACCGCGACCCCCTACGAGCATCCAGGCTTCGCCCCGGACGAGCGCCAGGACGTTCCCTGAGTGGTCACGTCGCACAGCGCCGGAGACGTGCCGGGGAAGCGTGACCTTGAGCCGGGTTGGCCCGTTCTTGCTGATCTCCAGCGGCGATTGCCGGAGGTGGTGCACGACTTCCGGAGTTGTCTGAGCGGTCAGGGCTTCCACGAGTCGGCCGCTGTGCCGCTTACCGCCAAGGTTGACCCAACCGTCCGGTTCGTAGGGTCTGCCATGAACGTGCTCAAGCCGCTCGTACTGGAAGGACGGATCCCCCGCGCCGGCGTGCTGCTCGTACAGCCCGCGCTGCGCACGATGAATCTGCGGGACGCCCATCGCGCCGACTATCGTCCCCGGTGGCCGTCCTATTTTCTCCAGTTGGGAGCAGTGGCCCCGATGACGGCGCGGCACAGCGCGGCAAAGGCAGCGTTGGCTTTCCTCGACCGGCAGTTGCCGGACGAGCCTGATCGGCTGGTGCTGCAGGCCTCGACGGAAGACCGAGACCTCGTCGCGCTGCATCCGGCGGACCGGAGGGTCGAGCTGGACGCCGGTGACGAGGCCCGCTACCGGCACCGGTACGGAGTGCCGGGCCTAGTGGGCCGCACGCTGAACTACGCGATCCGTGATCCTAGCGGAACCTCGTATGCGGTCGGGAATTTCATCGTCCTCGAGATGTCCGGGCGCCCGGTCGCGGTGGAGCTAGCATTCGGGCCCAGCAACCTGCTCGTCCGGATCGACGGGCTGGAGCTGCCCATCCAGGCCACGAGCAGTGCGGTGGCAGTTCCCTTGCGCAGCTGGGCCCACGTCCGGCTGGCCGACACTCTCTCCGGCGCCCTGGTTCTGCTGCGCGAGGGACTGCGACCGGTGGGCAGCGGGCACCACCGGGTGGCCCGGACTTACCTGCAAACTCTGAGCCGACTGCGCCGCGCGGTGGACATGCCGATCGACGAGCTGACCGCTTGTGCGCTTCGGTTCCAGCGTGTGGAGTTCGGCGCGGCCGACGATCTGCCCGAGCGAGTGACCCGGTACGTTGTGGCCTATGAAGATCTTCAGGCGGACAGCACCCTCGACCTACCGCGACGAAACGCGCTCGCTGCTCGGTCGTTCGGGCTCGTTAGCACTTGACCGCCACGGGAATGCGGAACTCGTTGGTGCCGAGAGTCCAGCCGTCCGGCACGGCTGCGGTGGACAGGGTGAACGGCTCTGCGCTCCATCCCGCGAAAAGGGCATCGAGCACCGCTATGCGGGCCGGTTCGATCCGCGGTCCTGGGGAGAAGAAGGTAAGCCGTCCACCGGGCCGGAGCACCTTCATGGCGACCTGCTCGACAAATGTCGTGAAGTCGCGATCGTCCTGCCCTTCCGGGGGCAGCGAGTCGTACATGACGGCGTCAAAGGCATCGGCCGGCAACCGGGCCGTCTGCCAGGGCTCCAGGTGCAGAGTCGACGGCAGGCGGAGTGGCACGACGACCCGCTCCCATGTGTGGTCGACGACCTCCCGCAACGGTTCCACGACGGTATAGGAGCGTACCGCGAGCGACGAAAGCTGCTCGGCGAATACGCCGAGCCCCAAGCCGATCTCCAACACGTCCGCACCGGGAGTGCCGTCGGTGACCCGACGGGCGTGTTCGCGCATTAGCTCCGCTTCCGCGAAGAACATGATGTAGTTGCCACCCAGCCGCATTCCCACGTCATCGATGGTGACGGCCCGGGTGCGCAAATCCGAGATGTGCGCGGAATGTTCGGGGTCCAGCAAGGTTCGCACTCCCTCCGGTGCCTGAATGATGCGCTTCTGGCGCAGCCCGGATAGCCTGAACAGATGCCAGGAGGCGATCAGCGCGAGCACGCACGCTGGCTTCGAATACCGCTGGTGGACGGTCACAATGACCTGCCCTGGGAACTGAGGGAACAATTCGCCGGCGATCTCTCCCGGGTTGATCTGGCGCAACGCTCCCCATCGTTGCACACCGATCTGCCGCGGCTTGACACCGGTGGTGTGGCCGGGCAGTTCTGGTCGGTCTACGTTCCGCCGATGTCGCCGGGAGCAGCCGTCGTCACCGTGCTTGAGCAGATCGATCTGGTGTACCGGCTGGTAGCACGGTATCCGCACCGCATGGAGATCGCCCGCGGAGCCGGCGACGTTGAACGCTGCATGGCGAAGGGGCGTCTGGCTTCCCTGCTGGGCGCCGAGGGCGGACACGTCATCGGGTCCTCGCTTGGGGTCTTGCGTATGCTTCGCGCACTCGGGGTGAGCTACCTGACGCTCACCCACAACACCAACGTGGGCTGGGCCGACTCAGCCACGGATGAGCGGAGCGCCGGGGGACTCACCGACTTCGGCCGCGAGGTAGTGCGCGAGATGCAACGGATCGGGATGCTGGTTGACCTGTCGCACACCTCGGCGGACACCATGCGGGCCACATTGACGACTGCGACGCTCCCGGTCATCTTCTCGCATTCCTCGGCGTATACGGTGTGTCGGCATCCGCGCAACGTCCCCGACGACGTGCTGGGCGCCCTCGCCATGAACGGCGGCATTTGCATGGTCACCTTCGCCGCCACATTCGTCTCGCAGGAGTGCGCCGACTGGCAACTCGGGCTCGTCGCGGAGGCCGGGCGACGTGGTCTGGACCAACGGGACATCGCGCAGGTTCGCAGCATCCTTCCGGAGTGGCTGGCCGGTAGGCCGGAACCGCGTGCCGACGTAACCCAGGTAGCCGACCACATCGACTACGTTCGGGAAGTGGCCGGACTTGCCCATGTCGGGCTCGGTGGCGATTTCGACGGCACGTCAGACATCACGGTCGGGCTGACCGACGTTTCGTGCTACCCGGCTCTCTTCGCTGAACTACGGTCACGCGGCTGGAGCCACGCGGACTGTACGGCGCTCGCCCGGGGCAACGTTCTGCGAGTCCTGAGCGTTACCCAGGCGGACGTGCCATCTGCCGCCGATCTCACGGCCGACCTGAGGGCCTCTGCGTACAACTCCTCGTGAAGGAGAGGTACTCCTCCTGTCCGTCAGATACCGGCTCGACTTCCGTGAGGGTAAAGCCAAAAGACTTGAGATAGTCGAGCATCTCCCGTTTGGTGGCGGCGCCGAGGTATACCGGATACGAGGTCACGGCCACTTCGACGCGTACGCGCTCGACGTCGACAAGTCGTCGGCCCGCCGATTTCAGCACCGACAAGTCAGCGCCCTGCGCATCGACGAACAGCCATTCGGCCCCGTCAACCCCGGCCGCATCCATGAAGGTGTCGAGCCGGACCGTCGGGACGGGGACCGTGGCGACGACGGTGAGTGCGCCACCCCGCCATCGGCGCGCGTTGTCTTCGCGGACGGGGAGCAGGCTGCTTCCCGTGTCGGCGTCGGCGACGTGAAAGGGCGCCACCCCGTCGACCTCGGCGACCGCGGCGGCCACGACGACGTAGTTCGGCCTCAGCCCGGCATTTCGCGCGGCAATCCGGACGTTGGGCTCGAAACCGTAGACCAGCACCGAGTCGTCCTCGGTGGCGACTTCAAGGGGACGCCCACCCCCATGCGCGCCGACGTCGAGCCAGACCCTGCGCACCGTCGACTCCTCAGCTCATCCACCCAGTTGCCCGCGTGTCTCCTGCCCAGACAGAACGTGGAGCAAACGGGCAGGGACACGAGCACGTCACCTCGTTCGCCGACAGTGCTGCAGGTATGGTGCCCTCCCGGTGGCACCCACCTCGACAGCCGTTACATCCTCACACGCGCAGCGCAGGATCCGGCGATGCCCGTCGGGTACCGCGAAACCACCCTCCTGCTGTGCAACGCGCTGCTGCGCGCCGCAGGACTTCACTGGTACGAGCAGAGAGACGCATGGGTCCAGGTCAGCGGACTTCGGCCCGTACCCAGCCTGCTCACCCCGCAGCGAGCCACCCAGCTAGCGTCGGCCATGCGCCGTCTCATGACCGCCGATGCGCGGCCCCTCTGCCATGAGGGGGGCCGGTCGCCGGCTATGACGGGTGGGTCATCGCCTTCGAGCAGGCCGGGCAGTCCCTGGCGGACCTGGCTGACAGCGGGAACCTGCGCCGCGGCCTCCGAGCCGTCCTCGGCAACCACGTCATCTTCCACGCCAACGGCGCCGGCCTCATCATCGCCGAGCAAGCGACCCTCGCTGTACTGGGGGCGAGTAACGTCTTTGATACTCCCGGCAGCCCGGCGTTCCGGCGCAAAGCCGGTGCCGCAAGCTAGGGTCGGCACTGTGACCGCAGTCATTGACAGCGTTTTGTCCGCTCAGGAGCTGCGAAGCCAGCTCACCGGACGGCTGCGCGCCAGCAACCTGATTCGGACGCCCGCCGGCTGGGCCGCGATCCGCGGAACACCTCGGCACCTGTTCCTGCCCGGTATCCCGCTAGAGCAGGCGTATGCGGACAACCCCGTCTATACCACGCAAGACAGCGCAGGCGTGAACATCAAGCGCCGCCTCACAGCCGACGATCATCTCCACGATGCTCGAACATCTCGCCCCGCAACCGGGCAATCCTGGAGATCGGAGCAGGCACCGGATATAACGCGGCGCTCACCTTACTCGGATCAGTCTGCGATAGGTACTGGCTAGGCCAGTCGTCAGCGGGCGGTCGGGTAGATGGACGTGCTCGGGTACGTCCGCCACGTCGATGTGCTCAGCCTGGCCGGATCCGGGGACTGGGCAGCGATTGTGATCCGGCGGGCCTAGCGAACGGTGACCTGATCCAGCAGCCGGACGGCCAGCCGGGCGTTGCCGGAGCCGTGGCCGGCTTCGGCTCGGGCGAGCACGGTCGCGGCCTTGCGCGCGGCATCGGGGTCAGGGTGAACCACTTCCGTAAGCAGGGCGGGGGTGCTTACATCCACATCACGAGCGGCACTGGACTTGCAGGCAACGTGGGCCAGACCAACTACGGCGCAGCCAAGGCCGGCATCGTGGGCTTGTCGAAGTGCATCGCGCTGGACATGAAACGCTACAACGTACGATCGAACTGCATTTCCCGTTCGCATGGGGACGCATGACAAGTTCGATTCCCACCGACACGCCGGAGAAGGCCGCTCTAGTCGCCAAGCTCCAGCGTGTGACGCCGGACAAGAACGCACCGCTAGCCGTGTACCTGGGCTCTGACCAGGCCAGCAATATCTCTGGCCAGATCTTCGGTACTCTTATGAACGAGATCTACCTTTGGGGCCAGAGCCGGATTATCCGCAGCGTTCACCACGCGGACGGATGGACGCCTGAACTCGTCGCCGAAGTGGCCATTCCGGCACTAGAGAGCAGCTTCCTGCCGATGGCTTCCAGCATCAAGTTGCTCTCCTGGGACCCGCTGTAGGTGATGGTGCGGTCGAGCCGGCCGCACCAGCGCCGAAGCCGACACCCTTGATTGCAACCTCCGGCCGCTTTGGCTACCGTATACTGCTGGAATACTCGATTTAAGTGACTGACCTGCGTCTTCGTCAGCAGGCTTGACGTGGTGATGGTTAGCTTGCCGCATACTGCTCAAGATCGTCTACTTGCTTACGTGGCGAGTGCTCAGCCTGACCGTCTTGATGTTCCGCGGTGACATAGCGAAGAATGCTGAGCTGTTGGTGCTCCGGCATGAAAACGCTGTACTGCGGCGGCGCGCCGCCGGGCGAGGTACGAGCCGACCGACCGACCGGGCCTGGCTCGCCGCGCTGGCGCGGCTTGTAGCGCGCCGGCGCTGGGCCGAAGTCTTCTCCGTGACGCCAGCGACGCTGCTGGCCTTGGACCGCAGGCTAGCGGCGAAGAAATACGACACGAGCAAGCGAAGCAAGCCAGGGCGCCCGCCGAAGTCCCGGGTATCGCCCGTCTTGTGGTCCGCAAGGCGAGTGAGAATTCGCTGTGGGGACACCGCCGGATTCACGGCGAGCTCACACCAAGCTCGGCGTGAAAGTCGTGCCGCCCGCCGAGTGGGAGATCCTGCATGCTGCAGGCATCGATCCGGCTCCACGGCGCTCGGGCCCGAGCTGGCGGCAGTTCCGGCACGCCCAGGCTGCCGGGATCGTCGCAGTCGATTTCCTTTACGTGGACACCGTGCTTCTCAGGAGACTGTATGTGCTGGTGTTCATCGAGCATGGCACCGCCGGATGCACATCGGAGAGGTCACCGCGAACCCCACTGGCGAGTGGACCGTACAGCAGGCCCGCAACCTCGCCCCCGGCCTCGGCGAGCGGTTCGAGGACGTTAAGTTCCTGATCCGCGACCGCGGATCGAACTTCACCGCATCCTTCGACGCCGTCTTCCATGCCGTCGGCACCAGGATCCTGCGCACCGCCGTCCCAGGCGCCGCGCATGAACGCGATCTGCGAGCGCCTTGTCGGCACCCTGCGCCGAGAGTTCCTTGACCGCGTGTTAATTCCCGGTGAGGCGCAACTGCGCACCGTACTGGCCAACTACCAAGCGCATTACAGCACGGCTCGGCCGCACCAGGGCATCGCCCAGCGCGTCCCGGCGGCGAACACGACGGTGGCTACCTTGCCGTTGCCGACCTCGACCGCGAACGGATCTACCGAAAACCCGTCCTGGGCGACCTGATCAACGAGTACTCGCGTGCCGCCTGACACCACGAAGACTCGCAGGTCACCAGGCGGATCCTATTTTCGAGCGGGACAGGCGTGCGCGATTGCTCGCCTCCAGGCAACGGAGGAGGGCAGCGGCCGAATCCGGACCTTCTCCTGAAAATGCCTGGCGATTTTGTCTGACGCCGTCGCATTGAGTCTGATTGCGGCAAGGCAGAGGAGCACCGGTGTCTGGATACGCGGCGATGCGCCTGCCGTCAGGTGGAGCCGAATCACTTGGCTAGTC
>Ga0302235_10001114_pt1 | contig 20347 bp, 24 predicted proteins | sample II_Palsa_N3_3_FD_193577 | JGI IMG/M metagenome (GOLD analysis project Ga0302235, IMG submission 193577) | Peat permafrost microbial communities from Stordalen Mire near Abisko, Sweden - II_Palsa_N3_3 | ecosystem: Environmental > Terrestrial > Soil > Palsa > Peat permafrost | place: Sweden... | reverse complement strand
CAGGCCGGGGCGCAGCGCGCGGTCATCGCCGCGCAGACCGAACTCGCCCAGCACCAGGCCGACCTGCGCCAGCAGCAGCTCGTCTCCGAGGTCATCAAGCCCGCCGAGGCGGAGGCCGAGAAGGTGAAGATCCTCGCCATCGCCGACGCGGAGCGGACCCGCATCGCGGCCGAGGCGGCCGCGTCGAACAACCGGGTCGCGCTCGACCAGCTGCTCATCGCGCAGCTGCCGCAGATCGTCAAGGAGGCGGCCGTCGGCCTGCAGGGCGCCAACGTCACCGTGCTCAACGGATCCGACGGCCTCGGCGAGATCGCGGCCGGACTGGTCAGCCAGGGCCTGACGATCCTCGAGTCGGTCCGCCGGGGCGTCGGCGTCCCGCCGACCGACGGCAGCAGCGCCAAGAGCGGGCCCGCAGCCATCGGCAACGGCAACGGCAAGGGCTCGAACGCCTAGCCGCGAGGGGCGAGCAAGGCCGCGAGCTCCGCGGCAGGCGAGCCCTCGCGAAGGGTCCCGTGGACCAGCTCCACGCGGTGGACCACGCGAGGGCTCGCCACCCGGACCGCGGTGATCCCGGTCGGGGGCAGAGCGGTTTCCGGCAGCAGGGTGAGGCCGTGCCCAGCCGCCGCGAGCTGAACGAGCGACGTGACGTCAGATCCGTCGTAGCCAAAGGCGGACCGGAACCCGTCCACGCCGGCCAGCCGGCGGATCTCCGACAGCGGCGAGGACACGTCGGACGCCTCTATCCACCGGGCGTCGGCCAGGTCCGACAGCCGCAGGCCGGCCCGTCCGGCCAGCGGGTGGTCGCCCGGGAGGACAATCGCGACGCCCGCCTGGCTGACTCTCACGGCGGTCAGCGACGAGAACTCCGGGAGCGGATCGCCCCAGGCGGTCAGGCCATCGGCCAGGCCGACGTCGAACTCGCCGCGCGCGACCGCGGTGAGCACGTGCGCGCGCGGCCTCACCCGAACCGTGACGTCAAGCCTCGGCCGCCGTCGGCGGACCGCGGCGAGCGCCCGCGCCAGCCCGGGCGATCCCGCGGCCAGCGGGCTCGCGCCCACGATGAGGGCGGCCGCGGGCGGCTGGGTCATCCGCGTGACGTCGGCTCTGGCCGCGTCGAGCCTGAGCAGCAGCGCCTCGGCGTGCTCGAGCAGGCGCGCGCCCGCCTCGGTCGGCGAGACCGGGCGGCGGTTGAGCAGCGGGACCTTGAGGTCGCTTTCCAGCGCCGCTATCTGCTGGGAGATGGCCGCCTGGGTGTAGCCGAGCTCGACCGCGGCGCCGGAGAAGGAGCCGAGCCTGGCCACGGCGACGAAGGTCCGGAGCAATTGCGCTTCCACTCGATAAGCATCGCTTATCGAGATACAAGAAACCATCGTTGGCGCTTAACCTGATGCCGAGGCCATCATGGCCTTATGACGCACCCCATGGCAAGGATCGCCCTGGTCGGCGATCGTTCGGCGAACGTCCGGGCGCACGCCCGCATCCCCGCGCTTATCGACGCGCTGCTCCGGCGCGACGCAATCGCGCTGGACCCCTACTGGATCGCGACGGCGGACGCCGCTGGGTGCGACCTCAGCCGGTTCGACGCGATCTGGCTGGTCCCCGGCAGCCCGTACGACAGCGCCGACGGGGCCATCGCGGCTGTGCGCACCGCCCGCGAGCGACGGATTCCGTTCCTCGGAACGTGCGGCGGCTTCCAGTACGCCCTGCTGGAATTCGCGCGCGACGTCTGCGGCCTGCCCGCAGTCGAGAACGCGGAGGTCACCCCTGAGGCCGACGAGCACCTGATCGTGCGGCTCGAGTGCTCCCTGAAGGGTCACGAGGAGGCGGTCATGATCGTGCCGGGCACGCGCGCCGCCAAGATATCCGGTCCCGGGCGCCGGACCGAGCGCTACCACTGCGACTACGGGCTGAACGCGTCCTACCTGGAGCGGCTGTCCCAGGGCGGGTTGTCGTTCAGTGGCTTCGACGACGGCGGGCAGGTCAGGATCGCGGAACTTCCCGGGCACCCGTTCTTCGTCGCGACGCTGTTCCAGCCCGAGTTGCACGGCGACGGCAGCCAGCCGCACCCGGTCATCGTCGCCATGGCCGAAGCGGCAACCGAGCACGCCGCCGCGACGGCCGAGGCAGCCGCACTGGCCGGCTAGGCCGCGGGGTCCCTGAGCAGAACGAAGTTAATCGCGGTCACCTTCATGGCCAGATCGCCGTCCTGGTTGATCACCTCGGCCAGCGAGCGGACGATGCCTCGGTCGGGCTTGCTGTTCGACCGCCGGGCCTCGAGGACGGTGGCGCGGGCGCGCAGCGTGTCGCCCGGGCGGACCGGCCTCGGCCAGCGAATCTCGTCAACGCCCACCGCCCCCAGCCCGGACTCGGGGCTGACGAAGTGCTCCACCAGCAGCCGCATCATCTTGCTGGTGGTCTGCCAGCCGCTCGCGATCAGGCCTCCGAACGGCCCGTCCCCGGCCGCGACCGGGTCGACGTGGAAAGGCTGCGGGTCGTACTCCTTGGCGAAGGCGATGATCTCCCCCTCGTCGACGGAGAAGGCGCCGCAGTCCACCACGAGCCCAGGGACATAGTCCTCGAAGTAGCGGATCACGCGCTCCGGATGATCAGTCACGTCGGCAAGTATCCCAACTGGCGTCCCTCCCCGTCACCAGTCGGGCTGACTCTGTCCATGACACGACACATTTGTCCGAATCACATCACGACACGATCAAGAAAAAGACTCGAAATACCTGCGACCGGCGCCCGGCGACTGCCATAGTTCCCTCGAACGGTACGGCGGGACAAAGTCCAGCAAACGGTCCGTTACCGGAACATAGTGGGCGGTTAGCCCGACAAGAGCGTGTAGGCCTGCCGAGAGGCTCTAGCAGCCGCGTAGACGGGCGAGGCATCGAAACATGGGGAGAGCATGACCGCTGGGCACAATGACCGCCGCCTCGTGAAGATCAGGCGCCGGGGCAAACACGTCACCCCCTCCCAGGTGGAGCGGGTGGCGGTGCAGGCCGGCAAGGCCGCTCCGGCGGTAGCCATCGCCGGCGCACTGGTCGCGGTCCCGGGGGCGCAGTCCGCGTTCGCCGCGCAGGACGCGCCCGCCACGGTGAGCACCCAGGCGCACGAGGCCGTGCACGCCGACCAGGCCGCGCAGAAGGGAACCCAGTCCACGGCGGCGACGCTCGACTCGGTCTCCACCCGCGCCGTCACCGTCGCGTCGACCGGCAACGCCAGGCACGCAGCGCAGGTCAAGTCCAGCCACTACACCGTCCGCAGCGGCGACACGCTGTCGAAGATCGCCGAGCGCTTCTACGACAAGGCCGCCGACTGGGGCTACGTCTTCCACGAGAACGCCAAGACGGTCTCCGACCCGAACCTGATCTACGCCGGCCAGACCCTGTACATCCCGTCCGACGTGCCCGCCGGCTACAAGCTCGACGACTACTACACGCCGAAGCACGCGGCCCCAGCCCCGGCCCCGGCTGTCACCGAGACGGCCTCGGTCAACCGGAGCAGCAGCTCTAGCAGCTCCAGCCCCAGCACGGGCGGCGGCAGCACCGTGGTCACGCAGTCGGCCGGCCAGGACAGCAGCGGCGGCTCGTCCGGCGGGCTGAGCGGCACGCTCAGCTGCTCCGGCCTTGAGGAGCTCTGGAGGTCGGCCGGCGGCAATCCGGCCGACGCGTTCATGGCCGCCGAGATCGCGGAGGCCGAGTCCAGCGGCAACCAGTACGCGCTGAGCCCGACCGACGACTACGGCTACTGGCAGATCAACGCCAGCAACGGCTCGCTCGCCACGTTCAACGCCTACGGCAACGCGCGGTCCGCGATCATCCTCTCCGACGACGGCAGCAACTGGAACGCCTGGACCACCTACCACAGCGGCGCCTACGAGGGCCGCTGCTGACCAGCAACCCGCGCCATATTGCCGATCAGGCCGCGCACCTCCCCGGGCGCGGCCTGATCGGCTTTCGCCTCGCTGTAGGGGAGCCCCCCGGCTAGCGCGGGGTTGCCAGGATGTCGGCGATGCCCTCGCGGGCCAGCTCGTCGGCGCGCTCGTTGCCCGGGTCGCCTGCGTGGCCCTTGACCCAGTGCCAGCTCACCTCGTGCGGTCCCATCGCCGCGACCAGGCGCTGCCACAGATCGACGTTCTTGACCGGCTGCTTGGAGGCGGTCTTCCAGCCGTTGCGCTGCCAGCCGGGCAGCCACTTCGTGATCCCGTCGAGCACGTACTTGCTGTCGGTGTAGAGCTGCACCGTGACCGGGCGGCTGAGCGCCTCCAGGGCGGAGATCGCGGCGAGCAGCTCCATCCGGTTATTGGTGGTGGCCCGGTCGCCGCCATGCAGCTCCTTCACCACCGCGCCGTAGCGCAGCACCACTCCCCAGCCACCCGGACCCGGGTTGCCGCTGCATGCCCCGTCGGTGTAGATCACGGCCTCGTCCATGCCGCACAGGCTATTCCTTCCGGGGACCGCGGGGCGCCGCGAGACGGCAGAAGGCACTGGCCAGCCGGAGATACGCCGCGCCGCCCGGTACCATCCCGACTTATGACCAGCTGGGGAGACCCTGCCGAGGGGGCGGCCAGGACCAGGCCCGACCGCGCCGGGGTCGGCCCGGGCGCGGAGCTCGTCCTGGTGAGCGGGAAGATCCGCACCCCCGCCCATCCGTCCGGTTTCGTGCAAGCGGCCGCGATCAGCGGCGGCATGGTGGTCGCGCTCGGCAGCGACGCGGAGATCCGCGACTTCGTCCGTCCGTTCACCCGGGTGGTGAACCTGCGCGGCCGACTCGCGATCCCCGCGTTCGGCGACGCGCACGTGCACCCGGTCCAGGGCGGGCTCGAGTCTCTGCGCTGCAACCTGGCCGGCCTGCGGGCCCGGCAGCAGTACCTGGACACGATCGCCGCCTACAGCGCGGCCCTCCCGCCGGGCGGCTGGGTCCTCGGCGGCGGCTGGTCCATGTCGGCCTTCCCCGGCGGCACTCCGAACGCCGCCGACCTGGACCTGGTGACCGGCGGGCGCCCGGCGTTCCTGCCGAACCGTGATCACCACACCGCCTGGGTGAACACCGCGGCGCTGGACGCGGCCGGGGTCACCGCGAGCACCCCCGACCCGGCCGACGGCCGGATTGAGCGCGACCAGGCCGGCGTCCCCTCCGGCGCCCTCCACGACGGCGCGATGCGGCTGGTCGCCGACTACGTACCGCCGCCGGGCCAGGCCGAGCTGACCGCCGGGCTGCTCGCCGCCCAGGCTCGCCTGCACGCGCTCGGCATCACCTCCATCCAGGACGCCTGCGTCGGCGAGGCGGGCGAGCTTGGCATGCCCGACGCATTCGAGACTTACCGGCGGGCGGCCGCCGACCGGCTGCTGACCTGCCGGGTGACCGGGGCGCTGTGGTGGGACCGGTACCGCGGCCGCCACCAGCTCGACACGCTGCTGGCGCGCAGGGAGGCGGCCGACGGCGGCGGCTACTTCCGCGCCACCTCGGTCAAGCTGATGCTCGACGGCGTCTGCGAGACGTTCACGGCCGCGATGGGCGCCCCCTACCTGGACGGTCACGGGCATCACACGGACCGGTCGGGGAACCTGTTCATCGAGCCGGATGAGCTCGCGGAGGCCGTCGGGCTGCTCGCCGACCTAGGGTTCCAGCTGCACTTCCACGCGATCGGCGACCGGGCGGTGACCGCCGCCCTCGACACCCTGGCCACGATCCCCGACGGGCTGCGCGCCAGCGGCAGGCACCACATCGCGCACCTGCAGTTCGTCCGCCCGTCCGACCTGGAGCGGTTCGCCGAGCTCGGCGTCATCGCCAACTTCCAGCCGCTCTGGGCCTGCCGGGACGAGCAGAACGATCGGCTCACGGTGCCGTTCGTCGGCGCCGAACGGGCCGGATGGCAGTACCGGATCGGCTCCCTCCTGCGGCTTGGGTCGCGGGTGGCGTTCGGCAGCGACTGGCCGGTGTCAAGCGCCGACCCGCTGCAGGAGATGCACGTGGCGGTCAACCGGATGCTCTCGACCGCGCTCGGCGAGCCGGGGTCGGTGGAGACGACCGAGCCGCTGGCGCCGGACGAGGCGATCACGGTCGGCGCCGCCGTCGACGCGTTCACCCGCGGCGTCGCCTACGTGAATCACGAGGAGGACGTGGCCGGCACGCTCGAGCTCGGCAAGCTGGCCGACGTCGCCGTGCTCAGCCAGGACATCTACGCGGTCCCGTCGGCCGCCATCGGCCACACGACGGTCGCGCTGACGGTCGCCAGCGGACAGATTGTGCACGGGGACGAATAGCGGCCCGGCCGAGCGCGGGAAACACGCACGGGAACAACCGCCCGTTCGACGGGAAAGGCATTTGAACCGGGCTCGACCGGTCGGTGAACACCCGCCCCCCGCGCGTGACCTGGCGGCATTGGTGTGCTGTATTTATAAAGTGATCAACGCGCTGCCTTCGCCCGGCTCGGATGACCCAGCCGATCTCGCCATCCTGGCCGGGCTGACCGTACAAGACAACGAAGACGACGATCCGGTCCTGCTCTGGCCGGACGGCACGCAGGTCGACACCTGGCGCGAGGACTATCCGTACGACGAGCGGATGACCCGCGAGTACTACGAGCGCGCCAAGCGGCTGCTCCAGATCGAGCTCGTCAAGCTGCAGAACTGGGTGAAGGACACCGGCCAGCGGATCGTCATCATCTTCGAGGGGCGCGACGCGGCGGGCAAGGGCGGCACGATCAAGCGGTTCACCGAGCACCTCAACCCGCGCGGCGCGCGGGTGGTGGCCCTGGAGAAGCCCAGCGAGCGCGAGAAGACCCAGTGGTACTTCCAGCGGTACGTCACGCACCTGCCGTCCGCCGGGGAGATCGTGCTCTTCGACCGCTCGTGGTACAACCGGGCCGGAGTCGAGCGGGTGATGGGATTCTGCACCCCCGAGGAGTACCTGGAGTTCATGCGCGAGGCGCCGGAATTCGAGCGGATGCTGGTGCACTCCGGCATCTCGATGACGAAGTTCTGGTTCTCGGTAACGCGGTCCGAGCAGCGAACGCGGTTCATCATCCGGCAGGTCGACCCGGTCCGGCGGTGGAAGCTGTCGCCGATGGACATCCAGTCGCTCGACAAGTGGGAGGACTACACCGAGGCGAAGGAGGCGATGTTCTTCTACACCGACACCGCCGACGCGCCCTGGACGGTGGTCAAGTCCAACGACAAGAAGCGCGCCAGGCTCGAGGCGATCCGTCACATCCTCGAGCAGTACGACTACGACGACAAGGACGAGGAGGTCGTCGGCAAGCCGGACCGGAAGATCATCGGGCCGCCCGCGCTGCTGTCGGAGAACTCCACCATCCAGACGTTTACTACATTGTGAGACGTTTACTACATTGTGAGAGTGAGCGTTACTGAGAAAGGCATCACCGAGACCGAGATCACCTCAGAAGACGAGCTACGGGCGGCGCTGGGCGGGTTCCCGTCCGGCCGCGCCGCGACCAAGGACCGGCCCCGGCTGCACCCGATGCAGATCGAGTGGCTGCGCAAGTCGCCGTTCTGCGTGCTGGCCACGTCGGACGCCGACGGCAACTGTGACGCCTCCCCCAAGGGCGATCCGGCCGGGCAGCTCATCCACGTGCTTGGCCCCCGCACCATCGCCATCGCCGAGCGCCCCGGCAACAAGCGCGCCGACGGGTACCTCAACATCCTGTCCAACCCGCACGTCGGGCTCATCGCCCTGATCCCCGGCCGCAACGACACGCTGCGCATCAACGGCCGGGCCAGGATCGTGCGGGACGCCCCGTTCTTCGCCGAGCTGGAGGTCCGCGGCCAGCGGCCGGTGCTGGCGGTCGTGATCGAGATCGAGACGGTGTTCTCGCACTGCCCGAAGGCGTTCCTGCGGTCGACGCTGTGGGAACCGTCGTCCTGGCCCGCCGCCGACGCACTGCCGTCGGTGGCCGAGCTGAGCAAGGCGGTGCAGGACTCCGCGGAGACGCTCGAGGAGCTGGAAGCGCACTACGCCGTGGCGAATTACTCCAAGCTGTTGTACTGAGCCCAGAGCGCCGGGATCGTCACCCCGAGGCTGCCAAGCAGCCCGCGCAGCAGCGGCAGGGAGATGCCGATCACGTTGTTGTGATCGCCGTCGATCGACTCGACGAACCAGCCGCCCAGGCCCTCGATGGTGAAGCCGCCGGCCATGCCGAGCGGCTCGCCGGTGAAGACGTAGGCGGAGATCTCCTCTTCGGTCGGAGTGCCGAAGCGGACGGTGGTCGCGGCCACGGCCTCGACCCGCTTCCCGGTGCCTGCGTCGATCACGCAGTGCCCGGAGTAGAGCGTGCCGGTCCGGCCCGACATCTCATGCCAGCGGGCGGCCGCCTCGACCAGGTCGGCCGGCTTGCCGTAGGCGCGGCCGTCGAGGTCGAGCATCGAGTCGCAGCCGATGACGATCCCCTCGTCGAGGGACGCCGCCACGGCCGACGCCTTGGCCGAGGCGAGCACCGCGGTGAGCTCCTCGGTCGACTCGGCCGAGAACGCGTCCTCGTCAACACCGCTGACGATGACCTGGGGATCGAGGCCGGCCGCGCGCAGCACTGCGAGGCGGGCCGGGGAGGCAGAAGCTAGTACGAGGCGCACGCATCAGAACATACGGCAACAGATGCCGGGGCGTAGCATCGTTGCCATGCGTTTCGGCCTCGTCGGTACCGGTCACTGGGCGGATTCCACCCACGCGCCCGCGCTCGCAAGCACCCCGGGAGGCCGGCTGGCCTCCGTCTGGGGACGGGACCCGGCTGCCGCCGCCGCGCTCGCGGCCGCCCACGGCCTGACCGCCTACGACGATTTCGACGCGTTCCTCGGCAGCGTCGACGCGGTCTCGTTCGCGGTGCCGCCGGACGTGCAGGCACCGCTCGCGATCCGCGCGGCCGAGGCGGGCAAGCACCTGCTGCTCGAGAAGCCGGTCGCGCTGTCGGTGGCGGACGCCGACGCGGTCGTCACCGCGGTGGAAAAGGCCGGCGTCGCCTCGGTCGTGTTCTTCACCTGGCGGTTCAACCGCGAGATCCGCGCCTGGCTGGCCGACGAGCAGGCCCGCGGCGGCTGGTCCGGCAGCGGCTGGTCGGGCGGGGTGGCGGTCTGGCTCGGCACCGCGCTCGCGGACGACTCCCCGTTCAACACGCCCTGGCGGCAGCGGAAGGGCGCCCTCTGGGACCTCGGCCCGCACCTGGTCGGCATGCTCTGGGCCTGCCTCGGACCGGTGACATCGGTGTCGGCCGTGCCGGGCCAGGGCGACGTGCGGCACCTGGTCCTGCAGCACGAGGGCGGCGCCTCCTCCACCACGACCACGGCGCTGGACGCCCCCGAGCCGGCCGAGGGGTTCAACTTGTTCGTCTGGGGCGCGGCCGGCCGCTCGATCATGCCCTCCACCCCCGACGACCCCGCGCAGTGCCTGCGCGTCGCCGCCGCCGAGCTCATCGCGAGCGCGAACTCGGGCCAGCCGAACCACCCCTGCGACGTCCGCTTCGGCCGCGACATCGTCGTCGTGCTGGCCGAGGCCGAGGCGCAGCTCTCGGCCGGCCGCGGCTGAGGCGGCCGGACCTCACGTGCCCCACCGAACTCGACATTAAGTTCCGGTAGCAACCACGCGGGCCTCTGTACCTACGTGCGCGTGTCCGCCTAGGCTTTACCGATATGAGCAGCTCGCCCGCCGTACCCGATCCACAGCATCTGCGCGCCTCGGACGCCGACCGCGAGCGCGTCGCGGAGACGCTGCGCGAGGCCGCCGGCGACGGACGGCTGACCATGGACGAGCTCGACGAGCGGCTGGACGCCGTGTACGCCGCCAAGACCTACGCCGAGCTGGTGCCGATCACCCACGATCTGCCCGACAACAGCGGGGCCGCGTCCGTCCCGGCCCCGTCCCGGGCGGACTCGGGGGATGTGCGCCAGTATGGCGGCGAGCCGACGTCGCACACCGCCGTCGCCATCCTCGGCGGCTTCTCCCGCAAGGGCGACTGGGTGGTGCCGAAGACCTTCAACGCATTCATGCTCCTGGGCGGCGGGGAACTGGACCTGCGCGACGCCCGGTTCGCCGAGCGCGAGGTCTCCATCCACGTGGTCGCGATCCTCGGCGGCTGCGAGATCACCGTGCCCGAGGACGCCACCGTCAACGTCAACGGGGTCGGCATCATGGGCGCGTTCGAGCATTCGGCCCAAGGGGCCGGAAACGCCGGCGGGCCGGTGATCAACATCAGCGGGGTCGCCTTCATGGGCGGCGTCGACGTTACCCGCAAGCCGCCGAAGAAGTCGAAGCGCGACAAGCTCGAGGCCAAGCGCCGCCGCGAACTCGAATAGCGTGGACCGATTCGACACCTGGCTCAACGCCCAGCGCGGCTGGCGACGACTGGCAATCGTCGGCGTTGCTTGGTATCCGCCAACCGTCTGCCTCGGCTTCTGCCTCTCGGTGTTCCTGCCATCCTGGCCTCCGACACCGAAGCCCGTCCTCGTCGGGATCGCACTGCTTGGCCTACCGGGGTCGGTCGGCCTCGGATCGATCATGGCTGCTCTGCACTCCCGGCGCGCACGCAGACCCGGGCGAAAGAAGGGCCTGCCACCGTTCTTCATGTGGCGTCAGATTGCATTGCCGTGGGTGCTGGTCGCAGGCCTGGCCATTGGGAGGATCGCCCCGGGTAATCAGGCCCTTGCCGGTTCCCAGATGATCTCCGCGATCATCATGATTGCCTTGGCCGTGGAGAACTGGCGCTACGCCCGCCGCTTCACCGTTCCGGCGGCGGCGGCGGGGGTTGACGAGACTAATGGGATTGGGCCGAAAAGATCTTGGTAGAAAAGACTGCTATGCGAGTGCTTTTCTTCTGTCAGGAAAAAACCTTCCAAGATCACTAGCACAGCCCACCAGGACGGACGGCCCACGTGTCGCAGGCGGCGCATGAGCCAACCCAGTAACACAGGTCGCGCCCAATAGGCGAATTACTACATGGCGTAGTAGCATATTCGGGGATACACGCTGGGCGTGGGCGGAGGCGGGATTTCATGGCTGCAGACGGGCTGACGGCGACGGTGGTCGGCGGCGGGATCGCGGGGCTGGCGTCGGCCATCGCGCTCGCGCAGGCGGGCTGGCGGGTCACCGTGCTCGAGCGGGCGGCGGCGTTCGGCGAGGTCGGGGCCGGGCTGGCGACGACCGGGAACGGGATGACGGCGCTGGCCGCCCTGGGCCTGGGCGAGGCCAGCCGCGAGGTCGCCTACCAGACCGGCACGGCCGGCATGGAGGACCAGGCCGGCCGGTGGATCATGCGGATGCCCGACACCCGGTCGGACCCGACCGCGGTCACCACGATCTGGGGACTTCAGCGGCAGCGGCTGCACGGCCTGCTGCGCGCGGCGGCCGAGGCGGCCGGCCGCGTCGAGCTGGTGACCGGGGCCGAGGTTGTCACGGTCAAGCCGGGCGCGCCCGAAGGCGAGCGGGCGGAGGTCACCTGGCGCGCGGGCAACACCGGGCACCGGGCCGAGTCGGCGCTGATCGTCGCCGCCGACGGCGTCCGCAGCGCCGTAAGAGCGCAGCTCTTCCCCGGCGACCCGGCCCGTTACAGCGGCAGCACCAGCTGGCGGGCGATCATCCCCGACACCGACTCCGAGGACCGGCTCGTCCAGGTCTGGGGGCCGGGCACCGAGTTCGGCTCGCTGCGGGTGAACCCGGCCGAGATCTACTGGTACGGGTACTTCCGCCACCCCGAGGGGGCGGTTTTCGCCGACGAACTGGCGGCCGCCCGCGAGCGCTTCGCCGACTGGGCCCCGTGGGTTCGCGCGATGGTGGACGCCACCCCGGCCGAGCGCCTGATGCGGCACGACGTGTACCACCTCCCCGGCGGGCTTCCCAACTACACGAACGGGCGGGTCGTCTTCGTCGGCGACGCCGCCCACGCCATGCTGCCCACGGCCGGCCAGGGCGCGGCGACCGCGCTCGAGGACGGCGTGTGCGTGGGGCGGATGATCGGCGCGCCAGTCGGGGCCGGCGGCGACCTGGCGACGGCGCTGGCCGCGTTCGACCGCGCCCGGCGGCCGCGCTGCCGGCAGATCGCGAAGACCGCGCGCCTGACCGCCCGGTTCGGCTGCGACCTCGGCGGCGGCTGGCGGCAGCCGGTCCGCAACGCGATCTTCCGCCGATTGCCGGCCGGGCAGCTGGTCAAGGCGGGCCAGTCGATCGTGCGCTGGACCGCTCCCTAGTCAGCCCGGCTGATGAGGGCAATGGGCGGATGAGAGTCGGCCGGAACCGTTCGATAAAACTGATTGTGAGCTTTTAGCGGGCGGCGTAGTCGGGGCGCCGGAACGGCCACGCGTCCGACAGCCACCGGCTGACCGCGTCGTACAGCGGCCGGTCGAGGTGGGCGCGGTCGGCGCGGGTCCAGGAGCGGACGTCGGCGTCGTAGCCGTCGCGGTCGGATGACCCGATGTAGACGCAGCCGATCACCTCGGCCGAGCCGGGGTCGAGGACCGTGTAGGCGAACCGGGTGCGGTCCGCGAACTGCGCGACGTGCGTGCCGATGTCGGCCGCGTTGTCCGCTAGCGACAGGTCGAGGTCGAGCCAGGTCCGGCCGCCGAAGCCGGGGGTGGCCTTGATGTGGGCGACGCTCGAGGTCCAGGCCGCGTAGTCGGACTCGTTGTGCCTGAAGTCGAGTGGCTCGAGCACGAACTGCTCGGCTGCCAGCCCGGGCGGGACGGCGAAGTCGCCGGGCACCAGCGGGGCGGTCGGCTCTGTCACCCGACCATCGTAGGGCCGCTACCGCCAGCCGAGGCCGGGGGCGACGTGGGTCAGGACGGACTCGATGACGTGGGCGTTGTACTCGACGCCGAGCTGGTTGGGGACGGTGAGCAGCAGGGTGTCGGCCTCGGCGATGCCCTCGTCCTCCCTGAGCTGCTCGATCAGCTTGTCGGGCTCGGCCGCGTAGCTTCGGCCGAAGATGGCCTGGGTATTCGCGTCGATGTGGCCGATCTGGTCCTCGTCGGTGCCCCGGCCGCCGAAGTACGCCCAGTCGCGCTGGTCGGTGAGCGCGAAAATGGACCGGCTGACCGACACCCTCGGCTCGCGGTCGTGGCCCGCTTCGTTCCACGCCTGCCGGTAAGCGCGGATCTGGTCGGCCTGCTGGACGTGGAAGGGCTTGTCCGACTCGTGGTCGATCAGGGTTGAGCTCTGCAGGTTCATGCCGATCGTGGCCGCCCAGACGGCGGTCTTCTGCGATCCGGCGCCCCACCAGATGCGCTCGCGGAGCCCCTCGGAATACGGCTCGACCCGGAGCAGGCCGGGCTGGTTGCGGAACATCGGGCGCGGGTTGGGCTGGGCGAAGCCCTCGCCCTTCAGCACCGTCAGCAGCACCTCGGCGTGCTCGCGGGCCATGTCGGCGTCGGTCTTGCCCTCGGGCGGCTGGTAGCCGAAGTATCGCCAGCCGTCGATGACCTGCTCGGGTGACCCTCGGCTGATGCCGAGCTGGAGTCGGCCGCCGGCGATGAGGTCGGCCGCGCCGGCGTCCTCGGCGAAGTAGAGCGGGTTCTCGTAGCGCATGTCGATGACGGCCGTGCCGATCTCGATCCGGCTGGTCTTCGCGCCGACGGCGGCCAGCAGCGGGAACGGGGAGGCGAGCTGCTGGGCGAAATGGTGCACGCGGAAGTAGGCGCCATCGGCACCAAGCTCCTCGGCCGCGACCGCCAGATCGATCGACTGCAGCAGCGAGTCGGAGGCCGACTGCACCTGCGAGCCCGGCGCCGCCGACCAGTGGCCGAACGAAAGAAATCCAATATGCTTCACGTCCGCTAGAACGCGGGCCCCTGTAACCGCATTCCTTGACGTGACAACTACTTTTAGCCGTAGGTGGGGTGCTGCGGCCAGCCGGCCGGCGAGTCCTCCCAGTCCTCCTGCCGGCCGTACGGGGCCAGGTCGAGGAGGTTGTTGACGAACAACAGCCGGTCGACGCCGCGAGCCTTGGTGAAGTAGGTCTGGTAGACCTCATCCCCGTCGCGGAAGAACATGCTGAACCCGAAGTACCCCTCGGTGCCGCAGTCATCGGCGAACGTCGTGCCGCGCGACGACGCGATCGGCATCGTCCAGCCCATCTTCTCCTTGTACGCCTCGATCTGGGCGACCGGCATGTTGGAGACGGTCGCCCACGCGACGCCGTTCTCGGCCAGCCCGTCGAGGTTGACGACGTTGCTCGTGAACCACGTGCACCCCGGGCAGAACTCGTCCGGGCCGTTGTCCATGAACTGGTAGACCGCGAGCTGGACCTGATCGCCGAACAGGTCCCGCAGCGTGGTGGTGCCGTCGGCCGTCTCGAACGTGTACTGGTCGAACTTGCGCATCGGCAGCCGGCGCCGCCTCGCGGCGAGCGCGTCCAGCGTCCTGGTGGCTTCCTTCTCGGCCTTGAGCAGCTCATCGCGGGCCTGCTGCCACTCGGCGGCGGACACGATCTTCGGTTTAGCTGTCCCTGTCATGGCGCCTAGCCTCCGTGGTTGGTCCTCTCCTAACGCACAGACTGCGCGTGGAGCGGTTTCTCATCGGCCGGCCGCCGGCAAAGGTCAAATTCGTCATCTCGAACGGACCGTGCATGACTCCCCGAGGTCACAGCCTCCTTGGTCCGGGCCCCTGCCCGCCGAGGATGTCTCCCGGGTTCATCAGCTTGCACAGGTCAAGCGACAGGCATCCGCAGCCGATGCACCCGCTCAGGTTGTCGCGAAGGTGCTGGAGCCTGCTGATCTGGTCGTCGAGCTCGCCCCGCCACGCCTCCGACAGGCGCTCCCAGTCCCGGCGGGTGGGCGTGCGACGGTCGGGCAGCTGGTCAAGCGCGGCCTTGATGCGGGCAAGCGGGATCCCGACGCCCTGCGCGGCGCGGATGAACGCCACCCGGCGGATCGCCTCGCGCGGGAACCGGCGCTGATTGCCGGCGGTTCGCCGGCTCGAGATCAGGCCCTGCGCGTCGTAGAAGTGCAAGGCGGAAACGGCCACGCCGCTGCGCTCGGCGACCTGGCCGACGGTCAGCTCTCCCGACACGACTGGCTGTTTCTCGGACATGGGCTTGACCTCGATAATACTTGAGGTTTTAGCGTGGGGTCATGACCCTCACCGACGCCGAGCAGCGATTCCTCGCCCGCCAGCCGCTAGGCCACCTGGCCACCATCGGCCCCGACGGAACGCCCCAGGTGAAGCCGCTTGCCTTCACCTACAACGCGGCCCTGGGCACGATCGACATCTCCGGCTGGAACATGGGCGGCAGCGCCAAGTACCGCAACATCCAGGCCAACCCCCGGGTCGCCCTCGTCGTCGACGAGGTGACCGCGGCGAGCATGGAGGGAGCGCACTTCCTCGAGATCCGGGGCGTCGCCGAGGCCGTCACCGGCTCCCCCTCGGCCGACGGCCACCTGGCGGCCGAGATCATCCGCATCCGACCGCGGCGGGTCATCGGCTACAACGTCGATCCCGAGCAGCCCGGACTGCAGACCCGTGACGCCGGGGCCGGCGACTTCCACCCGAACGCGGCCTGAGCCGGTGCGCGCGATCTCGGTCGCCCGCTTCGGCGGGCCGGAGGTGCTCGTCGCGGCCGAGTTCCCCGACCCGGTGGCCGGGCCCGGGGAACTCGTGGTCGACGCCAGCGCGAGCGACGTGATGTTCGTCGACACCGTGATCCGGTCGGGGCGCGGCACCGGGTTCTTCCCGATCCGGCCGCCGTACATCCCCGGCAGCGGGGTCGGCGGCGAGGTGATCTCCGTCGGCGACGGCGTCGACCGGGGCTGGCTGGGGCGGACGGTCATCGCCCACACCGGCTCGGCCGGCGGGTACGCCGAACGGGCCGCCGTCAGCCTCGAGGAGACGGTCGCGGTCCCCGACGGCCTCGATCCGCTGCTCGCCGTGGCGGTCATCCACGACGGCCCGACCGCCCTTCGCGTCGCCCGGCTGGTCGACGTCCGCCCGGGCGAGCAGGTCCTGATCCTCGGCGCGGCCGGGGGGATGGGCATCCTCCTGGTCCAGCTGCTGCGGGCCCGCGGGGCGCGGGTCATCGGCGCCGCCCGGGGCGAGGCCAAGCTGGACGCCGTGGGCGCGGCCGGGGCTGACGTGGTGATCGACTACGGCCAGCCGGGCTGGACGTCCTCGGTTGCAGACGCGACCGGAGGGGCCGGGCCGACCGTGGTCCTCGACGGCGTCGGCGGCCAGCTCGGCCATGACGCCTACGAGGTCATGGCCGACGGCGGCCGTTTCTCCGCCCACGGGGCGCCGAGCGGCGCCTTCGCCGCGATCGACCCGGCCGACGCCGGCCGGCGGAAGATCACGGTCACCGGCCTTAGGGACCTTCAGGTCGGGCCGGGCGAACGCGCCGACGACTCCCGTCTGCTTATCCCCGACGTCGCGTCGGGGAAGGTCCGCCCGCACGTCGGCCAGACCTTCCCGCTGGCCGAGGCCGCCCGCGCCCATGCGTCGATGGAGGCGAGAGCGGCCGTCGCCAAGACCCTGCTGACGTCGGTCTTATTGGTCTTATTGGTCTTATTGCGCTTCGGCCGGCAGCTTGCCCGGGTCGGCGGCCACGCCGAGGTCGCGGGCGGCGGCGGAGATCTGCCGGGCGAGATCGACGTCGCGCGAGCTCAGCCCGCCCACGTCGTGCGTCACCAGCCGGACGACGACGCTCGGGTAGCGCAGATCAACGTCAGGGTGGTGGTTGGCCGCGTCGGCCAGCTCGCCGATCGCGTTGACCAGCGCGACCCCGGCCCGGAAGGACCCGGTCCTGAAGTACGCGCAGGCGGCGCCCGACACCACCCGCCAGTCAGCGACGCCGTCGGCCTCGAGGAACTCCTGCGGGCTGATCCGTTCAGTCATGCCCGCAACCTACCCGCCGGGGGAGTCGAGGAACGAAAAATGCCGCGCTCGGCCGAGCGCAGGCTTGCTAGTTTTCCGTTGTGGACGATGATTCCTTCCCGCTCTATGTCGCAGGCCGTCTCGCCGAGCTGCCGGGGGTGGAAGCGGTCACGCTCGGCGGGTCGCGCGCCGAGGGGACGCACCGGCCGGACAGCGACTGGGACTTCTCGATCTACTACCGAGGGCGCTTCGACCCGCAGGCGCTGCGCGACATCGGCTGGCCGGGCGAGGTCTTCGAGGTCGGGGGCTGGAGCAAGGGCGTATTCAACGGCGGGGCGTGGCTGGAGATTGACGGTCGCAAGTCCGACGTTCACTACCGCGACCTGGACGTTGTTGACCGGGAGATCGCGGCGTCGCGAGACGGCCGGTTCGACATCGAGCCGCTGTCGTTCCATCTCGCCGGCGTCCCCTCCTATCTGGTGCTGGCGGAGCTGGCCGTCAGGCGCGTCCTGCACGGGCGGCTGCCCGCGCCCGAGTACCCGGCGGCGCTGCGCGAACGGGCGCCCAAGGTCTGGTGGGGCCGGGCGGAGCGGACGTTCGGCTACGCTCGCGCGAACCACGCACCGCACGGCCGTGTCACCCAGTGCGCCGGCCTCATCGCGCAGGCGACGTCACAGGCGGCGCACGCAGTGCTGGCCGCGCGCGGCGAGTGGATCACCAACGAGAAGGAGCTGCTCACCCGCGCGGGCCTGCGCCAAGTGGACGGCCTCCTGGCCGCCGCCGACCCGGACCCGGCCGTGCTGCGTGACCTCGTAGACGGCTCCCGGTCCCTCTGCGCGGACGCGCTGCAGGCGGCCGTCTCCGCGCGGGCCTTTAATAGCATTTAGCGTGATTCGTACCTTGTGAGTTGTTATGCCAGAAATATTAGCCTTTGCTGTTTCATTAATTCTAACAATGCTAATTATTATGCACTGAGCTAATGTGCCTGCTATGTTGCGATGATTGCGAGTAGGCCATCTGGACCGCATCTTCGTTTCTGGAGTTGTTTATGCGTCGCCTTCTGCTAATCGCCGCCGTCTATACAGCAAGTGCGGCGCTTGCCGCCTGTTCAAGTACTACCGCGACCCCGCCAGCCGCCGCCGCATTGCCCTCCGGAGCTCATCAAACATGCACATCGACCTTGGCGGCGTGGCTGCACGGTCCCGGCGGCAGCGCCCTCCACTCGGCGCTGACAGCGGGTTCCGCGATGGGCAACGCGTTGGAAAGCGGCAGCCTGACACGGGTCGCCGGAGCGGCACCGGGGCTGAATTCCGCCGCCAGCCGGGCCGATAGCCAGCTGCCGCCCGCTTGCGCGGACCATGGCTCCGCTTATCAAATCGGCATGCATGACTGGATGGTCGGCGCGTCGGACGCGAGGGATGGCAACCTCAAGGGGACGTCTTCAAAGATTGCCACCGGAGCGCGGGTCATTGACGCGGTCGCCGTCCTCCAACGGCTATCGCCGACCCTGCTCAAAGGCCTGTCACGGCAAGTGGCGATCCCGACGGAGTCCGCGGTGCCCGCCCCCGCCGTTACGACGGCGGCGCCTTCGGCCGAGCCTGCGGCCACGACGGCCGCACCGCCGACCGAGCCCGCCGCCGCCCCCACTCAGGCCGCCGCCACGCCCGCGGGCTGCTACCCGATTAGCGATGAGGGGACGTGCTACGAGCCGGGCGAGTACTGCCGCGACGACGACCACGGAACCTCCGGTGTAGCCGGCGACGGTGAGGCAATCACCTGCGAGGACAACGACGGATGGCGCTGGGAGCCGGCTTGATCACTCCTCCTGGGGTGGTCAGCGTCCTGGTTCGAGGACCTTCGCGAGCCGGAAGGCCTCGAAGACGCGAGGGTCCTGGAAGACCACGTTGCGCGTGATCCCGCGGTTGGTCACGGTCAGCACCTGCAGCGTGTGCAGGCGCAGGGCGCCCGTGTCGTCGGGGCAGTAGGCGGCCAGGGCGGGCTGGCCGTTCGCCTGGGCCGGGATCATCCGCCACCCGCCGCCGCGCAGGGCGAATATGCGGGCGATGAAGCGGCCGTAGTCGCGTCGTCCGGCGTACCAGAGCGGAACCGGCGGCATCTCCAGGACGGCGTCCTCGGTGAGCAGCGTGACCAAAGAGTCCACGTCGGCCGATTCGAACGCGCGGACGTAGCGCTCGATTGTCTCCCGGACGGTCCGGTCGTCGGGCCTGAGCACCGCGTTCTCCCGCGGCGCGGCCGCCGCGATCGCGGCCCGCGCCCGCTGCAGGGCGCTGTTGACGGCCGCGGTCGACGTGTCCAGCTGCCCGGCGACCTCCGCCGCGCTGAACTGGAGCACGTCTCTGAGCACGAGGACCGCTCGCTGCCGGGGCGGCAGGAACTGCATGGCCGCGACCAGCGCCAGCCGGACGCCGTCGCGCTCGGCCGCCCGTGCCAGCGGATCGGCGTGATCACGACGCAGGTACAGCTCCGGCAACGGCTGCAGCCACGGCACCTCGAAGTCCGGCACCAGCGGCGCGTCCGGGTCGTCGCTGGCCGCGCCCAGGCCCGAGGGCAGCGGTCGCCGGGGACGGCTCTCGAGCGCGGTCAGGCACGCGTTGGTGGCGATCCGGTAGAGCCAGGTCCGCAGCGAGGCGCGTTCCGGGTCGTAACGGTCGCGAGCCTTCCACGCCCGGATCAGCGTCTCCTGGGCGACGTCCTCGGCGTCGTGCACTGAGCCGAGCATCCGGTAGCAGTGCACGAGCAGCTCGCGCCGGAAGGGGGCGGCGGCGGCGTCGAAGTCGGCGTCGACGGTGATGTTCACGCTCGCCCCCCTATCCGTTCCCTCGGCTGCCTGGCGTCGATTAGACGGTATCCCCCGCCGATGAGTTCAGGGGCTGCCCCCGGTATGTACATCCGACCACGGAGCGCGAAGGGCCACGTCGGCCCGAGCCCAGGAGGAACATCATGAATCGCGTCATCGTCATCCAATTCATCACTCTCGACGGTGTTATTGAAGACCCCGACGGATCAGCCGGGTCACCGGACGGCGGCTGGGCATTCCGCTTCGGACCGGAGGCGGTGGCCGGGGACAAGTTCAAGCTCGGCCCTCGGCTCGACACCGGCGCGCTGCTGTTCGGGCGGGAGACGTGGCAGCTGTTCGCCAAGCTCTGGCCGGGACGGTCGGACAAGTTCTCGACCCAGATGAACACGGCCCCCAAGTGGGTGGCGTCCCGCACGCTGGTCGACGTCAGCGCCTGGAACAACTCCAGGCTGCTTGAGGGCGAGCTGACGGCCGAAGTTCAGCGCCTGCGGGACGAACAGGACGTCATCGTGATCGGCAGCACGAGCGTGGTGCACGCGCTGATGGAGCACGACCTCGTCGACGAGTACCGGCTGCTCATCTTCCCGACCGTGCTCGGCCGCGGCGGCCGGCTGTTCACGGGCCAGACGCCGGTCGGCGATCTGCGTCTGATCTCGGCCGAGCAGAGCGGCGCGGCCGCCTTGCTGCGCTATGACAAAGCCGGTCGGTAACCGGCCGGCCGGCCAC
>Ga0302235_10001111_pt1 | contig 20397 bp, 24 predicted proteins | sample II_Palsa_N3_3_FD_193577 | JGI IMG/M metagenome (GOLD analysis project Ga0302235, IMG submission 193577) | Peat permafrost microbial communities from Stordalen Mire near Abisko, Sweden - II_Palsa_N3_3 | ecosystem: Environmental > Terrestrial > Soil > Palsa > Peat permafrost | place: Sweden... | reverse complement strand
TCCAACTTCGCCGACGTCGGCGACATCACCACGCTGGCCAACCCCGAGATCGTGGACCAGATCCGGCACCAGGTGCAGAACGCCAAGCACGCCCGCGGGGAAGTGCCGCGCGAGCTCACCGAGGCCGAAGAGGCAGAGATCAAGTCCTTCGGCGCCGAATAGCCCGGTAAGTTTCGTCCGTCTGCGGCGGGCCGCCTGAGTATGGGCGGCCCGCCGCATGCGTTCTGTCAATTTACCGGCCGAACGGGCGGTGGTGTCCCCCGGCACGGACCCATTTTCCCAGGCAGGTGGCTGAAGGTCATGCCATGACGGGACCTTTGTCTCTGGGCCGGCCCGGGCGCGTTGCGGTGTGCTGATAACGAACGGGAGGGATCCCGTCAAGCGCGAAGGAACGGTGACTGCCTGGAGTGGGGAGCGGGCGCCGCCACCGCGCACTCAGAATCCGTGAGGGCGGGATCCTTCCCGTCTCTTAGGCCGCGCGAAAGGGACGATGACCATATGGGCGCCACAGTCAACGACGTGATGACCACCCATGTGGTGGCGGTCACGAAGGACTTGCCGTTCCGGGATATTGCCGCCATGCTCCGTCAGCACCGGGTCAGCGCCTTCCCCGTCGTCGACACGGACGGGAAGGTCATCGGCGTCGTATCCGAGGCGGACATGCTGACGAAGGAGGCCCTGTTCGCGGGTTTCGGGAATCAGGCTCCCGCTGGTGCCCTGGCCGAGCCGCATAACGACTTCGCCAAGGCGGCCGGCGTCACGGCCGCGAGCATCATGACCAGGGCGCCGATCACCATCACGCCGGACGAGCCCGTCACCAGCGCCGCGCGGCTGATGTACTCCTGCAAGGTCAAGAGCCTGCCGGTCGTCACCGAGCACGGGTACCTGATCGGGATCATCAGCCGGGCCGACGTATTGAGCGTCTACTGCCGGCCAGCAGCGGAGATCACGCGGGAGATCACCCAGGACGTGATCATGACCGAGTTTCACGGCGACCCGAGCAGCTTCACCGTCACGGTCAAGGACGGCATCGTGACCGTCGGCGGCCACCCGCAAACTGCTCAGCAGGGCCGGAACATCCTGGCCGAGGTCTGGCACGTCGAGGGAGTCGTGTCGGTGCGGGACCGCCTCACCTATCCGGAGGAAAGGTCATCATCCCATGTCTAACGTGAACTCGGCCCTGTCCGTGTGGCAGCTGGTCATCATGGCCGTCGTCCCGCTCGCGGCGCTGTGCGGGTGGGTCATCACCATCTTCATGGTCGCCCGGGAGCCGCGCGCGGATGCCTCGGCCGCCTCGCCTGCCTCGCCGATCCGAACGACTGTCGCCGGGAATGGCTCCGGGTGGGCCGCGCCGACGGATGAGGCGGCAGGCGCGACCGCGGCCGGCCAGGACCAGCCGGTGGAGCCGCCCGGCCGCCGACTGGCCGCATAAACCCGTGAGCTGACGCTATCTCAGCCCGGCTCGCCCGGCTCGCCGACCTCGGTCACCAGATCGTCGTGGCCGAAGCACAGGTAGCCGCTCACGGCGGCGGAGTCCCCTTCGGCCCGCGGGTAGGACCAGGCGGCATCGGAGAGCTTGTGGTCAGCCGCGCTGACCGACCAGTACGAGGCCGTGCCCTTGTAGGGGCACACGGTGTGCGTGTCGCTTGGCCCGAGCAGATCCTGCCGTACGTCCTCCGCAGGCAGGTAATAGCGGTTCGGCAGGCTGGTCTCGGACAGCAGCAGCGGCCTGCGGCTCTCGGCGAGCATCGTGTCGCCGAGCCGGACCCGGACGGGCCGTGACGAGCGGCGCACGTCGACTCGGTGGTACGGGTCCCGGATGTGGCCTTCGACGCGTTCGTCCTCGTCGTACCACTCATCCATGGCGTCCCAGTAGAAGCCGGCGTAACCCTGCAGCCAGTGCGACTCCGGGTTCGGCTCCGGGTACGCCCAGACCGCGTTCTCCGCGACCTGGGCACCGACGGCCACGGACCAGTAGGACGCGGTGCCCTTGAACGGGCAGTAGGTGTGGTGGTCGGTCGGAACCAGCAGGCCGGCCTGGATGTCGGCCTGCGGCACGTACACCTGGGGCAGATACCCGGTCTCGTGCAGGAGCACCGCACGGGTCGTGTCGAACACGGCCTGGCCGCCGAAGGTCGCCCGCACCCGGCGCGGGAACTCCTGCATCAGCAGCTGGTGCGCTGGACCGTCGATCCGGTAGTTGACGGTTTCCGGCGCCTTACCGGACAGCGGGCCGGGAGGAAAGGTCAGGGACATCGTGGCGCTCCTTACAGTTGGCGACGCCCCTATCTAACCGGCCCGGGCGTCCCCATCATTCCGCCCGGGCGTCCCCATCATTCCGCCCGCCCACCGCCGGCCTCGCGCCCGCGCCGTCCAGCTTTGGGCCACCACCAGCCGTCGCCACTTGACTTATCGTGTGTACTTACCCCCTGCCTGGCGGGGGGTAAGTACACACGATGGCTAAAAGACCGGTGGGCTAGAGGTCGGCGGGGGCGGTGAAGGCTAGGAGGCGTGCCTGGCCGGGGGCCAGGGCGGGCCAGTCGCCGACGAACTCCAGGACTGCCACGGCGGCGGTGGGGAACCTGATCAGCGACGGCGGAAGCGGGGGGGCCTCGGCGGGCGGGTCGGCCAAGCTCGCGGCCAGCTCGGAAATGGCCGGGTTGTGCCCGATCAGCAGCGCGGAACGATACTGGCTGGGCAGTTCCTGTGCCAGGTAGAGCAGGGTCAGGGCACTGGCGTCGTACGCCCGCGGCTCGAACGTCACCGACGGCGAGCCGCCGAGCGCCGGGGCGATCAGCTCCCAGGTCTGCCGGGTCCGACGGGCGGTCGAGCAGACCACGACGTCCGGCAGGTAGCCGTGGTCACGTAGCCAGCGGCCGACAGCCGGGGCATCGTGCCGACCGCGCTTGGCCAGCGGCCGCGCATGATCCGAGACGTCCGGCCAGTCCGACTTGGCGTGCCGCAGCAGCATCAGCCGCCGCGTCGTGTCACTGACCACCAGCCCAGCCTGTCATGACCTGGAGCCGGCCGACGTCCGGCCGGAAAATCCGGTCGGGCTATAGCCAGCCGACCCGGATGCTGATCGGCTCGCCGCCGGATGCGCCGGATGCGCCGGATGCGCCGGATACACCGGATACACCGGATACACCGGCCGCCGATACCGATGCGCCGGCCAGGGCGGCGGCGCGGGGCGGGTTGCCGAGTTCGCCGGAACGTACCTTCTCGAGCAGTCTGCGGGTCGCGTCCACGATCTCAGGCGCGACGCCACGCAGGCTCTCCGCGTCGTCCGGCCCGACCACGTCCGCCGGGAATCCGGCCGAAGCCACCAGGGCATCCAGGTCCGCTAGCTTGCCGCCTAGCCAGCCCAGCGGATCAGCGGACAGCTCCCTGACAAAGACCCGGCTGCTGGGCTCCCAGCCGCTGAACACGGGGTGGTGATGGGTACGGTCGAAACTGCCGGGCCGGCCCGCGACCGACTCCAGGAAGTCAGCTCGCCAGATCGGCTGGCCGGCCTCGATGGGCTGAGCCGAGTAGATCGATCCCTTGAGCTCGCCCCGATCGAGTACCCGCAGCTCGAGCCGGACGCCGTGCTCCGCGCCTTGCTGTCCCTTATGCGGCGCAGGGTCGACGAAGTACAGGTCGCCGACGAGCACGCCGACCCGCTCGAATCCGAACGCGTAGAGCATGAGAAGTCCCTTTCCTGGGCTGACGTCGGTATTTCTCTCCTCGTCCTACTATCTCCCGCCCAGGGAGCCGACGGGAAGCGGCACCCTGGGCGGGCTCAGGGGCCGGACGCCGGGCGGACGCGCAGGAAGTTGATCACGGTGCCCCGCATGACCGTCCGGCCGCCGGAATTGGCCGTCTCGGCCAGTGTCTTGATGATGCCCCTGTCCGGCTTGCTCAGCGATCGCCTGGACTCGACCACCGTGGCCCGAACACGCAGCGTGTCGCCCGGGCGCACCGGATAGGGCCAGCGGATTTCGTCCGCGCCGGCGCCGCCGAGGCTCGCCTCCGCCGAGAGGTAGTTCTCGACGAGCAGTCGCATGGTCAGGGCGGCGGTGTGCCAGCCGCTGGCGATCAGCCCGCCGAAGGGGCCGTCGGCCGCGGCCACCGGATCGACGTGAAAGGGCTGTGGATCGAACTCTTTAGCGAAAGAAATAATACTAGCTGCATCGACGCTGACACTCCCGCACTCGTAGGTGGTGCCGAGCGCATAGTCCTCGAAATATCGCAGAACGTGATCATTCACTCTCCCAGTATTTCAGGAGTGGCACCCGTAATCCTGAAGATCACAGATGAGTTACAGAAATACCTCGATTTGCCTGCGAGCCGCCGGCGGTTGCTGCCATGCTTCCGCAGATGGCCCCCGACCATCGCCAGTTTTGAACAGCCTCATCGGTTACGCAAAGTGACTGACCAGGCTCGCCGAGACGACCGATCAGCCGGACGCTAGTAGGCGGGCGCGGAAACAAGTTGGGGAGTTCTGTGGATGCAACGAACGTAGACCGCCGTGGTCGGAAGATCCGGCGAACCGGCCGGCACACCACGCCGTCGCCGGTGGAGAAGGTAGCGGAGAAGGCAGGCAAGGCCGCCCCCGCGGTGGCGATCGCGGGCGTGCTGGTCGCGGCGGCGCCGCAGGCGCACGCCGCCGTCAAGGCTGCCTCCACGACCGCGACGGTGTCCGCGCAGGCCCGCACCGACGCCAGCACCGTCGCCCTGGTCCGGCGTGATGCGCCGGCCACGCGCACGTACACCGTCCGTTCCGGAGATTCGCTGGCGAAGATCTCGGCGGGCTACTACGGCACCTCAGCGGACTGGCAGTGGATCTACGAGGCGAACCGGTCGAAGATCCCCAACCCCAACGACATCTACGTGGGTGAGCGGCTGACGATTCCCTCCCACGCGACGAGCAGCACGTCGTCTTACGCCCCCAAGCATGCCAAGGCCAAGGCCAAGTCCGTGGTGCTGACCTCCAAGAGCAGCCCGAGCGGAACGCTCGGCTGCGTCGGCCTTGAGGAACTCTGGGAGGATGCCGGCGGCTCGCACGCCGACGCCTTCACGGCGGCCGAGGTCGCGATGGCGGAATCAGGCGGCAGGCAGTACGCCCTGAGCCCGACCGACGACTACGGCTACTGGCAGATCAACGCCTCCCACGGGCCCGCGGAGGCCACGTTCAACGCGCTCGGCAACGCCAGGGCGGCCATTGCCATCTCCGCCGACGGGTCGGACTGGGCCGCCTGGACGACCTACGTCACCGGCGCCTTCGAGGACCGCTGCTAACGCTGCCTTCGGATTCGCTGCCCGTAACCGGCGAGCTGGCCGGCCACGAGCGTGATCTCCTCGGCCGGCAGCAGGCGCGGACCGCCAGGTAGCTCCGTCCCGCTCGCCGCGAGCGCCCGCAAGTACACCTCGCACAGCCATTCCAGGTAGCGGCAGCCGGTCAGGGCCGACCTCAGGTCAGGGCCGGTGGTGACCGCGCCGTGGCTGGCCATGATGCAGGCGGTCCGGTCGCGTAGCGCCGTTACCACGTTGCGGGCCAGCTCATCGGTCCCATAGGTGGCGTACGGCGCCACCGCCAGCGGACCGCCGAACATCGCCACCTGATAGTGGATGGCAGGCAGCTCATCGGCCACCGTGGACAGCGCTGTCGCGGCAACGGAGTGCGTGTGCACGATCGCGGCCGCGCCGGTGGCGGCGTAGACGCCCAGGTGCAGGGGCATCTCGCTGGTCGGCCGCAGCGCCGCCTCGACCGGGGTTCCGTCGAGGCGGTGCACGCCCACCAGGTCGGCGGTCAGCTCGGCGTAGTCCACGCCGCTCGGGGACACGACCATGAGGTCGCCGTCCCGCGCGCTGACGTTGCCTGAGGTTCCCACCACCAACCCGGAGGCGGCCAGCTCCTGGCAGAGCAGGACCACGTCGTTCCGCAACTGTTCGAGCAGCATAGGTTCAACGGTATGGACACACCCGACGTGCTCGCGTGGCGGGACGGGCATATCGAGGCCCTGGACCAGACGGCCCTGCCGCACCAGGTCCGGGTGCTGCGCATCAGCACCGTCGATCAGCTGGTGCGGGCGATCACCCGGCTGGCCGTCCGGGGCGCGCCGGTCCTCGGCGCGGCGGGCGCGCTCGGCGTGGCGCTGGCGGTGCGCCAGGCCCGTCGCGAGGGCTGGGACGGTCCGCGGCTGGACGCGGAAATCAAGCGGATCGCGGACGCCCGGCCGACCGCGGTCAACCTGCGGCGCGAGGTGTCGTCGGTCGCGGCCCGGATGCCGGAGGGTGAGGCGGCCGTCGAGGCCGCGGCCCTGGCCGTGGTGGAGTTCGCCACCACGGCGAGCCACCAGATCAGCCGGCGTGGCGCGGACTACCTCACCGGTGTGTGCGGGCCCGGCCCGCTGCGGGTGCACACCCACTGCAACACCGGCAGCCTGGCCTGCCTGGGCTGGGGCACGGCGCTCGGGGTGATCCGCGCCCTGCACGAGGCGGGCGGGCTCAGCCAGGTGATCGTGGACGAGACCAGGCCGCTGCTGCAGGGGGCCCGGCTGACCTGCTGGGAGCTTGGCCAGCTGGGCATCGAGCACCGACTCGTGTGCGATGGGGCCGGTCCGTTCCTGATCAGTCAGGGGCTAGCCGATGCCGTGGTGGTCGGGGCCGACCGGGTGGCCGCTAACGGCGACGTGGCCAACAAGGTCGGCACCTACGGCCTGGCGCTGGCCGCCCACCGGGCTGGCATCCCGTTCCTGGTCGCGGTGCCCGAGTCGACCATCGACGAGGCGACGCCGGACGGCGCGGCGATCCCGATCGAGCTGCGCGCCGACTCCGAGGTCACGGTCCCGGCGGCCCCGGCGGGCACCAAGGCGCTCAACTACGCCTTCGACGTAACCCCGGCCGAGCTCGTCTCGGCGGTGGTGACAGAAAAAAGACTTATCCCGCGGACGGCCGCTCGAAGGTGAGCTGGCTCTGCAGGTCGGCGAAGCCGCAGGCGCGGTAGAGACGGATGGCCGCCTCCGCGGGGTCGGCCACGATCACCAGCGTGCTCGCGCCGAGGACCTCGCGCCCGTAGCGGCCCGCGTGCCAGACCAGCGTCCCGGCCAGGCCCCGGCGCCGGGCGGCCGGGTCGGTCTCGACATCCTGGTAGCGGGCGAAGCCGCCGCCGGCGTCGCACACCCCGAGCTGGGCGAGAAGCCGGCCACCCGAGAAGGCGCCGAACCAGGCACCCCCTCCGGCCCGCGTGAGCCGTCGCCGGGCCGCGGCCCGGCGCTTGAGGTACTCCTGTGCCCCGTCGTCACCGAAGCAGCGGACGCCCAGCTCGAAAGACTGCTGCCAGTCGGCGTCGGAGGCCAGCGGCCGGATCTCGGCGTCACTGCTGCGATGCGGCGGCGGCCAGACGGCGGCACAGGTCAGCACGGTGCCGTGCTGCGGCTCCAGCCCGGCGGCCGCGAACTCGCCGGGTATCACCGCCGCCTCATCCGTGGTGTCGACGGCCAGCGCGACGTGCCGGGCCGCGGGGAACTCCGCGGCGAACCTGGCCAGCCACGGGCCGGCGGTGCCGACCTCGGGCATCGCGCCGAGCAAGAGGAAGTTGCCCCACCAGAAGCCCGGATTATCCAGGCTGCGGATGACCAGGTGGTCGCCGCGGTCAATGACCTCGGCGCCTTCGAGCACGCGCAGCGCCACGTCCGTCCGGAGACCGAGCGATGTAATCCGCACCGGCCCGAGCTTAGGGGATGAGCGGAGCGGGCGGGATCAGCCCGGCGTCACCGGGCCGGGGCGCCGCGGTGCTGCGTTTCCTCCGCGTAGGCCGTCCGCAGCGCCTGCAGGAACGTCTCGGCGGGCTGCGCGCCCGAGATGGCGTACTTGCGGTCGATGACGAAGAACGGCACGCCGCTCGCGCCGAAGGCTTGTGCCAGCTCGATGTCGGCCCGCACCGCATCCGCGTATTCGGTGCCGGCCAGGACCTCGCGGGCACGATCAGGGTCGACGCCTGCCTCGCCGGCCAGCCGGACCAGCGTCTCGGGGTCGGATAGGTCGGCGCCCTCGGTGAAGTGCGCGCGCAGCAGCCGCTCCTTGGCCGCGTCGCCCACGCCGAGGTCGGCGGCCAGGTGCAGCAGGCGGTGCGGGTCCAGGGTGTTCACGGTGAGCGCGGCGTCGAAGTCGAGGTCCAGGCCCTCTTCGCGGCCTAGTGCGGCCACCCGGCCGGTCATCTGGCTGGCCTGCGGGCCGAATCGCTGGACGAGGTACTCCGAAGTGGGCACCGCCGTGCCCGCCGGGGTGTCAGGGTTCAGCTGGAAACTGCGCCACGCGATCTCGACCTCGTCGGCGTGCTCGAAATCGCCGAGCGCACGCTCAAGCCGGCGCTTCCCGATATAGCACCAGGGGCAGACCACATCGGACCAGATCTCGATCTTCACTCATGACTCCCATCGTCACCCTTATGCCCCGGTGCCACCTCTTTTAGCTGTAGCACCTCGCAGAAGCCGTCGGTGCACACGGCCACGCTCGCGTCGCCGAGGGTCCGCAGCAGCGGAGCGGCTCCGCTGGGCACAGCGCCCGCCGCGGTCGCGTTCTGGTCGGCCTGGTCTTTACTCATCGGCTCCTCCGGTCGCTGATTCTTAACCCGCGCGCGGGCGGGCTTGTTCCGGTGAGGCGATAAGTTCGACTGGTGGCGAAGGATTGCGAGGCCGGGAATCGCGTGGCCAGGCCTGGGCGGGCGCAGCAGATCGGCGTCGCAGGCGCGATCGGCGGGCTGGCCGGGGCGGCGCTGACCGCACATCGCGGCCGGACGGTGATCGCCGCCGGGGCGCTGGCGGGCGCCACCGGGCTCGGCGCCGCTGAAGCGGTGGCCCGGGCCACGCAGCGCCCAGGAGAGATTCCGGCCCTGTGGTCGCGCATCGTCATGAGCGGCGCGCTGGCCGCGCCGCTCGGCTGGGCCGCGGATCGCGTCGGCGGAGTCGGCGGGATGGGCCCGGTACCGGTGGCGACGGCCGCGGGTGCGGCCGCCGGGGCGCTCGGCCTGCGGCCGCAGAAGGTGGCGCTCGGGCCGGCCGTGGGGGCGGTGATCGGGCTCGGGCTAACCCGGCTGCGGCGGGCCGGGCGGCGCGGGCGGGTGCCGGGGGCGGTCGCCGCCGCGGCGGCGGTCGTCGGCTACCGGACGGTGTCGGCGCTGGTGTTCCGCGACCCGCAGGTGAGCCTGCTGGCCGAGCGGGTGAAGCCGGCGGATGTGCCGTTCGTGGTCCCGCTGGGCAGCCAGAGGCGGTACGTGGGCACCGGCTATGTCCGGTCGCTGGCGGAGATGCTCGGCGGCACGTACGCGCCCGACGTCGAGGACATCGGCATCGTCGCCGCACTGGACGAGCTGGCGGGCCCGTCCTTCGACCCGGCGGGGACCGATCCGCTGGTACGCGAGTTCTACGAGCACACCACCAGGTTCGCCCTCGACATCGTGCCGGAGTGGCGGCTGTGGGTCCGGCCTGGCTACCTGCTGTACCGGACGCTGCTCGCCCGGCCGCTCGGGCAGGCCAACGTGCCGATGAGCCAGCGGGAGGCGCAGCGCGGGGTGCACAGCCGGATCGACACCATCACCGGAATCGATGCCGGCACCGCGGGGGACGGGGCGCCAGCGGCGGACGACGCCGGGACAGGCGGGCCGGTGGCGGTCCGCGGTTGGATCCGGTCCGCCGCCGACACGGGCGAGCCCATCTACGTCGGCATCTATACGACCTACCGGCACGGGGGCCGCGGCTATGTCAGCGTCGGCTTTCCCCTGCCGCAGGCCAGCTTCACCGCCACGCTGCTGCCGCAGGCCCGGCCCGACGGCGGCTTGGTCCTGGACAGCCGCAGCGAGCTTGACCAGCCGGGGCACTACCTGACCTACATCGACGCGCCGACCGGAGAACTCACCACCGCCGCCGTCCGGGGTTTCGCCGAGCGGCTCGAGGTCTACGTCGAGGCGGCCCAGCTGCGCGCCGAGCATGCGTTCTGGGTGTTCGGCTTCCCGTTTCTCGTGCTGCACTACCGCATGCACCGTAAGCCGCCGAGGCCGGACGATCACTGAGCTTCACGGCCGGAGGGCGTTCCGTCGTCCTGCGCGCAGCGGCGGGCCGTCGCCGAGCGTGGCGTAGCCAGTTCCTGGGGCTAGTTCTGCAGCGGAACCAGCTCACGGACGAAGGCGTCGGTAAACGGCGCGAACGAACGGGGACCGCTCTCCGCAGGGGGCGCGGCGGCCGGGCGGACCACGAACTTGCTCAGCCCGGCCTCCACGTACTGCTCGATCAGCTGGCGCGCACCGGCCCAGCCGACCGGGACCAGCGTGGCCGGATCGGCGTCCGGCCTGCGGCGGCGGATCGAGGCCAGCAGCGTATCCGGTATGCCGTCCAGCACGACGGGCACGCTGAGGCCGAAGTGATCGGCCTCCACCTCCCGGCCGGCGTCGGCGGCGGCCTGCTGGATCGTCGTGACCGCCGCGGCCGCCTCGGCCGGGGTGAGCAGCGAGCCCAGCCACCCGTCCGCCAGCCGCCCCACCCGGCGCAGGCCGGCCGGAGCCGAACCGCCCAGCCAGATATCCAGCGGCTTGGCCGGCCGCACCCCGACGCTCGCCCCGGACACGGAGAAGAAAGACCCCTCGAACGTCACCGACTCCTCGGTGAGCAACAACCGCAGCAGGGTCAGTGCCTCGTCGAACACGGCGGCCCGCTGCCCCTCGGGCACCGGGAACAGCACCCGCTCGGTGCGCTGGGCCGGCTGCAAGCCGAACACCGGGAGCACACGCCCCGGCGCCAGCCCCGCTATGGACGCGAGCTGCTTGGCGACCAGCACGGGATGACGCCCAGGCAGCACGGAAATTCCTGTGCCGACCTTCAGTTTCCGGGTCCGCGAGAGCGCGAACGCCATGCCTGTGAACGGCTCCACCACGGCGGAGTACACGTTCTCCGGCAGCCACAGCGAATCCACTCCGGCCTGCTCGAGAAGATCGACCGCCGCCGCGAAGCCCACGGGCGTTCCGGCCGGCCCTAGCGACACTCCTATCCGAACCTTCATGTGCCCTATCCGATCACAGAAGTTGCCGGGCGGACCGTGGCGGGCGGGTGGATGGCCCCCAGTACCGAAGAGCGGGACGCGCCAACTCTGCTCGACGCCACTGGTGAGACTCAGGACAGGACGAACCGCTCTACCGCGTTGGCGAAGCCCTCGTCCTCGTTGGACGTGGTGACGCGGCGGGCGGCTCGCTGGACCTCATGGCTGGCGTTACCCATGGCGATGCTGAGCCCGGAGTGGGCAAACATGAGCACGTCGTTGGGTTGGTCGCCGATCGTGGCGATCTGCTCGGTGGGGATCTGGTAGGTCCGGGAAAGATATTTGGCCACGGCGCCCTTGTTGGCGTCGGGATTGGTGACATCGCAGTAGTACGGCTGCGACCTTGCCGCCGACACGTGGTCGCCCAAGCGCTCGCGCACCGCGTCTACACCCTTCTGGACCGCGTCGTTGTCATCGCTCACTCCGACGATCTTGGCCACTCCGCTCGACACCGAGGCGAAACTGTCGATCACCGTCGCGTCGAACTTAACTGTCCAGGCCTCGCGGGCCACGTGCGGTGCCTTCGGATCCCGGATAAACCAGTCCGCGCCCCGGTAGACCCACACGTCCAGTTGGTGGGAACCGAGCAGCTCGATCACTATCGGCGTCACGTCGTCGGGGATGGTCTGTTGCTCGATCAGCGCCATGTCGGGACGGACATACACGCCGCCGTTGAAGCCCGCGATCGGCGTGGTGAGCTCGAGCGGCTCGATGAGCATTGACATGCCGCGGGGCGGGCGGCCGCTGGTGATGGCGAAAAGTATCCCAGCCTGCCTCAGCTTCGCGACCGCGGCGATGGCCCTATCGGTGAGCACTTTGTCCTGGGTTACCAGCGTGCCGTCGACGTCGGCGAGGAACAGTCGAATTGGCCCGGCCATGTTGCCTCCAGTTTGGTCCGGTGAGGTCAGGAGCTAGACCACGAATTCTCGAAGTCGGGCGGGGAGCAGGGACGCCACCCTCGAGCCGGTGCGAGCCCGACGATCATGCCGTCTTCGACAAGTTCCGCTGCCGCCCCCGCGGCGCATCCGACACGCTACACCAGCGGAGTCGACGCGCGGAGGCGGGCGGAAGGCGTGCCGGGGGACGGACAAGCCGGGGCGGGCGCGGACGGCCGGATTGCTAGGTTGGCTGGAGTGGACGAGGCTAGGGGTGCGGCGTTATGGCGGTGGGCGGCAGTGAGGCGGATCTGGTCTTTGCTGGCGGGAGGATTCGCACGCCTGTGCATCCGTCCGGGTTCGTCTCGGCGCTGGCGGTCCGGGGCGGGCTGATCCAGGCCGTCGGTAGCGACGAAGAGATCGAGGAGCTGACCGGGCGCCGGACCCGGGTCATCGACCTGCGCGGGCGGCTCGCGCTGCCTGCCTTCGGCGACGCGCACGTGCACGCGGTGGCCGGCGGGCTGGAGAGCCTGCGCTGCAACCTGTTGGGCCTGCGGACCAGGCACCAGTGCCTGGCCGCGGTCAGCGACTACTGCTCGGCGGTGCCGGCCGGCGCCTGGGTGCTCGGCGGCGGCTGGGCCATGTCGGCCTTTCCCGGCGGGCTGCCGACGGCGGCGGACCTGGACACCGTGACCGGCGGACGGCCGGCCTTCCTGCCGAACCGGGACCACCACAGCGGGTGGGTGAACACCACCGCGCTCAGGCTCGCGGGCATCGACGAGAGCACGCCCGACCCGGTCGACGGGCGGATCGAGCGCGACCACGCCGGACGCCCCACCGGGGCACTGCACGACGGGGCCATGCGGCTGGTCGCGGCGCACGTTCCGCCGCCTGATCCGGCCGAGCTCATCGCGGGGCTGCTGGCCGGGCAGACCCACCTGCACTCGCTGGGGATCACCAGGTTCCAGGACGCCTGCGTGGGCGCGGCGGGCGAGCTCGGCATCCCTGACGTGTTCGACACCTACCTCATGGCCGCCGACTACGGCATGCTCAGCAGTCACGTCGTCGGGGCCCTGTGGTGGGACCGCAGCCGCGGTCTCGGCCAGATCGACGACCTGCTGGCCCGGCGCGAGCAGGCCGCCGGCGGCCTGGGGGCTGGCGGGGCGGCGGGCGGGGGGTTCCGGGCGAGCACGGTCAAGCTCATGCTCGACGGCGTGTGCGAGACGTTCACCGCCGCCATGTCGGCGCCCTACCTGGACCTGGACGGCCATCCCGGCGACCACCAGGGGCGGCTGTTCCTCGAGCCGGAGGCGCTGGGCGAGATCACCCGGCGGCTGGCCGCGGCGGGATTCCAGCTCCACTTCCACGCCATCGGCGACCGGGCGGTCAGCACCGCCCTGGACGCGCTGGCGGCGCTCCCGGCCGGGCCGCGCCAGGTCGCCCGGCACCACCTGGCGCACCTGCAGTTCATCACGCCGCGGGACATGAGCCGGTTCGCCGAACTCGACGCGGTGGCCAACTTCCAGCCGCTCTGGGCGTGCGCGGAGACACAGATGGAGGAGCTGACCATCCCGTTCGTCGGCGCCGAGCGCGCCGCCTGGCAGTACCAGATCGGCTCCCTGGCCGCAGCGGGCACGCGGATCGCGTTCGGCAGCGACTGGCCGGTCTCCAGCGCGGACCCGCTGCAGGAGATTCACGTCGCGGTCAACCGGGTCCTGTCCGAGCGTCTCGGCCGGCCGGGGAAACCGGAATGCGAGAACCCGTTCCTGCCCGATCAGGCGATCACCCTCGACGCCGCGATCGACGCGTTTACCACCGGGGTCGCCTGGGTGAACCACGAGGAGGACCTGGCTGGCCAGCTCCTCCCGGGCATGCGGGCCGACCTGGCCGTGCTCGACCAGGACCTGTACACGATCCCGGCCCGCGACATCGGCAGCACCTCGGTCGTGATGACGGTCGCGGGCGGAACCGTGGTGCACGGCGATCGCTAGGCCGAACGCGGTCAGGCGGGATCATGGCCAGATGACGCGGTATCACGCGCTGGGCTCAGCTACGAGTACGTGCTGTTCGCGGTAACGAGGGGTTAAGCCAGGGACCGTTCGGGAGAAAAGAAATTTCACCTAGGGCCCGGGTGACCAGCGAGCCGGGATGTGCTGTGCTAGTGACGTGAACAGTGAACCCGCCGATCGATACAACGCGCTGCCGTTGAACTGGGCGTCCGACCCTGACCTGCTGGCTGGCCTGCGGGTCGACGACGATGACGAGCACGACGATCCGGTCCTGCGCTACGCGGACGGCCGTACGGTCGAGACCTGGCGCGAGGACTATCCCTACGACGAGAGAATGTCGCGGCACGAGTACGAATCCCTCAAGCGCCCGCTGCAGATCGAACTCGTCCGGCTGCAGAACTGGGTGAAGTCGACCGGGCAGCGCATCGTCCTTGTGTTCGAGGGCCGCGACGCGGCCGGCAAGGGCGGCACGATCAAGCGCTTCACCGAGCACCTGAACCCGCGCGGCGCGACGGTGGTGGCGCTAGCCAAGCCGAGCGAGCGGGAACAGAGCCAGTGGTACCTGCAGCGTTACGTGCCGCATCTGCCCGCGGCCGGCGAGATCGTCATGTTCGACCGCTCCTGGTACAACCGCGCGGGCGTGGAGCGGGTGATGGGCTTCTGCACGCAGGCGGAGTACGAGGAGTTCATGCGGGAGGCACCGGAGTTCGAGCACATGCTGGTCCGCTCCGGGCTGTACCTGACGAAGTTCTGGTTCTCGGTGACGCCCGCCGAGCAGCGGACGCGTTTCATCATCCGGCGGGTGGACCCGGTACGGCAGTGGAAGCTGAGCCCGATGGACCTCAAGTCGCTGGACAAGTGGGAGGCCTACACCGAGGCCAAGGAGGCGATGTTCCACTTCACCGACACCGGCGAGGCGCCGTGGACGGTGGTCAAGAGCAACGACAAGAAACGGGCCAGGCTCGAGGCGATCAAGCACGTGCTGGCGAAGTTCGACTACGAAGGCAAGGACGAAAAGGTCATCGGGGAACCGGACAAGGCCATCATCGGGCCGCCGTCGGTGCTGTCCGAGCACAACCCGGACCGGATCTATCCCGAGCTGTGAGGGGTTTTAGGTAGTGACGTACGCGGAGATCGGCTCGGTGCAGGAGCTTCGGAAGCTGCTGGGGATGCCGTCCGGGCGCACGGTGACGAAGGAACGAACCCGGCTGCACGCCCAGGATAGGCAGTGGCTGGCGGCGTCGCCGTTCTGCGTGGTCGCGACGTCTGACGGTGCTGGCAACTGCGACGCCTCGCCGAAGGGCGACCCGGCCGGGCACCTAGTTTACGTGCTCGACGACACCACCGTGGCCATCGGTGAACGGCCGGGCAACCGGCGGGCCGACGGGTACGGCAACGTGCTGTCCAACCCGCACGCCGGGATCATCTCGATTGTTCCCGGCCGGAACGAGACGCTGCGGATCAACGGACGGGCGCGAGTGCTGCGGGACGCGCCGTTTTTCGAGGAGATGACGGTGCGCGGCCACCGGCCGGTGCTGGCGCTGCTGATCGAGATCGACCAGATCTTCTTCCACTGCGCGAAGGCCCTCATGCGTTCAGAGCTGTGGCAGCCGCAGAGCTGGCGGCCCGAGGCGCTGCCTTCGCACGCCGCGCTGACCAAGGCCGTGCAGGAGACACAGGAAACCCTGGCGGAACTCGAGGCTTACTACGCCCCGGAGAACTACGCCAAGCAGCTCTACCGTCCGCGGGATTAGCTCTGGGGCGGCTGGCGCTGGGGCTGGGGCGGCTGGCGCTGACGCTGCCGCCAGGCGGCGACCCTGGCCCGGTTCTGGCAGGTCACCGAGCAGAACCGGCGCTGGCCGGCGGGCGAGGCATCGATGAAGGCGTCCGCGCAGTGTCGGCCGGAACAGATGCCGATGCGGTCGGGATCGTGCTCGGCGAGCTGGTGGCGCAGCGTCAGGGCCGCGGCGGCGAGCAGCGCAGCGCGGGCGCCGGGTACCCGCCAGGTCGCGCTGGGGCGGTCGCCGGTGTCGGTTAGCTCCAGGGCAGGCGTGACCCCGGTCTGGGCGAGCAGCCCGGCCACTAGGGCGACCCGCTCGCCGAGGTCCGCGGCGGCGAACACGCGATGCAGCTGGTCGGCGACCTGACGCAGCGCGGGGCCGGCCAGTGCAGCCGGCGGGCAGGACCGGACTGGTCAGCCGTCACCTGTACGCGGCCCCGGCCCCGGCGGTGCGGGCTGACCCCGCCGGGCAGGCCCGGGCGGCTCGCGCGTACCTGGAGCGCCGGGCGGAGACCTACCTGGTGCACCTGGACGTGGACGTGCTGCACACCGGGCTGTTCCCGCTGGCGAACTTCCCGCACTTCGCCGGGCTCATGCTGGATGAGGTCAGCGCCGGGCTTGATGAATTCACCGGCAGTGAGAAGTTCGGCGGGCTGGTCATCACCGAGGTGAATCCGGACCACGACCCGGATGGTCTGCTCATCCGGGTGCTGGCGCAGGTGGTGACGGGCGCGCTGGCCGGGGCTCAGCGGTTAGGCCTGGAGGAAGGTCCGGGCGTGTGCGGCCAGGACGCGCGCGGGGAAGTGGGTGGGTTCAGATTGAGGCGACGGCGCGGGCTCGGTCGGCCATGGCTCGCTGGGCGGAGGCGGAGTCCGGGGCGAATCTCTCCCAGCCGTGCGGGACTCCGGGGTGCACGTGCAGTTCGACCGGGACCCCGGCGCGGGCGAGGCATTGGGCGTAGGCGATGTCCTCGTCGCGGAAGATGTCGAGGTCGCCCACGTCGATGTAGGCCGAGGGTAGACCTTTGTAGTTTTTCAATCGGGCCGGGGCGGCGACGGGCGGGACGTTGCCAGCGCCGAGCTGGTCGCCGAGGACGGCACTCCAAGCCGTGTAGTTGTTTTCGTAGGTCCAGGTGAGGTAGGCGGCCCGGTCGGGATCGGGGGTCTGGTTACGGTCGTCGAGCATGGGATAGACCAGGATCTGGCGGGCCAGGGCGACGCCCCGGTCGCGGGCCAGGATGGCGGCACCGGCGGCGGGCGCGCCACCTCCGCTGTCACCCATCACGGCCACCCGGGCCGGGTCGATACCTAGGTCACTGGCGTGGCCGAGCAGCCAGGTCAGACCGGCGAAGACGTCCTCGGACAGGATCGTGCCGGTCCCCTCGTCGGGTGCGCGCCGGTATCCGACCGACAAGAACGGGACGCCGGTCCGGCCGACGTACCAGGAGATCACCTCGTCGTAGAGGTCGAGGGTGCCCATCACCATGCCGCCGCCGTGGGCATACACCACGGCCGACCCTGGCTTGGCTCTTGTCCTGCTGGTCGTGGTGTACCAGCGCAGCTCGATGGACGCGCCGTCCTGGCTGGTGGCGTGGAAAGCGGCGGTCTGGACGCCGGCGGACGGGGGAACGAGGGTGGCCAGGTACGCCTGGCCACCCTCGCCGGCTTGCCGCAGGGCCTTCCAGTCGCCCCGCGCCGGGGCGACGGCCCCGGCCGACTGCGCGGCCAGGGCCGCCATCACGGTGACCAGTTCGGGATCGAGCTGGTAGCTCATTGGTGGCCTGATCAGTAGGCGGCGGGCTGGTTGAAGATGACGACGAGGCTGACGATCTTGCCGTCGCGGACGCTGAAGTAGTTCGACAGGATGACCTCCTCGGGCAGGTTGGCCTTGTCGAACTCGCCGTCGTAGGCGCCGCGGACGATGGTGTCGCCGTGGTGGTCGAGAACCTCGCGGACGTCGATCTTCACCTTGTCGCCGACCATTTCCTTCGCGACCCAGCGGCGGATAGCCTCAATGCCGGCGAACTCGCGGCGGGCGTCGTTGACGTAGGCGTCCGCGGCGAAGGTCGCCACGATGGCCTCGGTGTCCAGCGCGTTGACGGCGGCGATGTGCTCTGCGACGACGCCGGTCAGCTCGGTCGTGATCATGATGCAAGTTCCTCTCTTCCGTTCTGGCCTTCGGCGCCGGGGCGCCATGCGGCCTGACATGACCAAGACTCCGGCCTGCTCCGCGGGGAGGATCAAGACAGCGGACAGGACTTTTTCCTCCCCCTGGGGGAGGTAGCAGACTGGGGTCATGGCTTCCTCGCTCCCGATCGGCGACTTCTCCCGGGCGACTCACATGAGCATCAAGACGCTGCGGCATTACCACCGGGTGGGATTGCTCGAGCCCGCGGACGTGGACCAGTTCACCGGCCACCGCCGCTACACCACGCAGCAGATCCCTACCGCGCAGGTCATCCGGCGATTCCGGGAGCTCGACATGCCGATAGAGGAGATCCGGCGCATCCTCACCGCGCCCGACGTACCGAGCCGCAATGAGCTGATCGCCGCCCACCTGGGCCGGCTGGAGGAGGGCCTGACGCGCACCCAGACCGCGGTCGCCTCGCTGCGGGACCTGCTCGACCACCCGCAGGGTCCGGCGCGAACCGACATCAGTCATCGCAGCGTCGCCGGGACCCGCGCGGCCGCCATCACCGCCGTGATCGACATCGGCGATGCCGGCCCCTGGTACCAGGGCGCGCTCGGCGAACTTCAAGCGACGATCAACGCGCAAGGGCTGACGGCCGACGGCGCACCCGGCGGCGTCTACGCTGCGGACCTCTTCACCAACGAGCGCGGCCAGGCCACCGTCTTCATCCCCTGCACCGGCCAGATCCGCCCGGTCGGCCGCGTCGAAGGCGTCGAGATGCCGCCCGCCGAGCTGGCGATTATCGTCCACCACGGCCCGCACGACGACATCGACCGTGCCTACGGCGCACTCGGCACCCATGTGACGCAGCACGCGCTGGCGGTCGAGGGACCCATCCGCGAGTACTACCTGTGCGGCCGCCATGACACACCCGACGAATCAGCCTGGCGGACCGAAATCGGCTGGCCTATTTTCCAGACGAGCAGCAGATAGCTGGCAGGTCGAGCAGTGCTCGGGAGTTGTGGATCAACCCCGGAAGGCGTACCTTCCCGATTGATCCTGTGATGGGTCACCGATTAGGCCGACGTTAACGGGCACCGGACGGGAGGTACGCCCCGTGCTCACCGTAGTAACTGATGTCGTCCGCGCTGGAACCCGCTTCGAAGGCGCCCTGCTCGTGGAGCGCGCCGAGGAAGTCGCGGCATGACCGGGCGTCTTGTCGTCCTGGTCAACGGGCTTCCTGGCGCAGGCAAGACGACCCTGGCCCGCACCCTGTCACAGCTTCTGAGGCTGCCGTTGCTCAGCAAGGACACGATCAAAGAGGCCCACGCCGACGTGCTGGGCACGGAGCCACCGCCCGGCTGGTCCCAGCGGCGCTGGAACGCCGCACTGGGCGCGGCAGCCAGCGAGACCATGTGGGCTCTCCTGGCAGACGCCACCGGCGGTGCCGTCCTAGAATCCTGCTGGCCCAAGGACGCCCGCCACGTCGTCACGCGGGGCCTGCAACGCGCACGCGGCCGGCAACCGGTGGAGATCTGGTGCGACGCCCCGCTGGAAACTGCTCGCCGACGCTTCGAAGAGCGCCACCCGCGCCATGCCGTCCACTGCCAGCAGCGGTTCACCTCATCGGGATCCGCGTCCGGGCAGGAGGTCCACAGCCAGACCGGCTTGGGGGCGCGATCGTGCGGCAGGTGATCGACGGTGAACTTGATGAGGGTGCCCTCGATGACCGGCAGTTCCCCCTGGTGGCCTTCCCAGGCGCCGCGGGCCTTCAGCTTGGGGGGTGCATCCGGTGCCAGGCGCGGGCGTCTGCCGCCCCGTACCGGGAGGTCTGCGTCGTGGTGTGCACGTCCGGCCCGGGGCAGGCGGCGTCATCTGAGAGCCTGAGCTCGCAGCCGTGCCGCACAGGCGGGCCCATCTGGCCGGGCCGGCGGGGCGGCGGCGCCTGCCGCAGCACCCGGTTGGTGCCCAGCCGCCCCAGCACCTGCACGGGAAGGTCCGCCAGCAGCCAGGCCAGCCGGGCCGGCTCGTAGCCGGCGTCGAAGATCACCATGATGTCCGGGTCGCCGTCGTGCCAGTGCCCGGCGGCGATGATCCGCTCGATGACCCCGCGGACCTGGGCGGCGGTCACCCCGGCCAGATCGTCATCAGGACCAGCCGGACCGCGTCCAGCAGCCGGGTCCACGACGTCCGGCCCGGTTCCAGTGCGGCTACCAGCGAGTACGGCCAGCCCGGGATCATCTGCGCGCTGCTGTTCCCCCGCCCGTAGCAGTGGCAGAACGACCGGCCCGGGCTGGTCGCCGCGTCCGGCCGCAGCCAGTCGCTCACATCGACCGCCAGCCGGATCCGGCCATCATCCCAGGCCGGCAGCGGCACCCCGGCCAGTGCCCAGCGCAGTCGCGAGACCTGCACTTTCCCGCAGTTCAGCGCGTCGTACAAGGCGCCATGGCCGCGCTGATGCCCTGGCTCCAGCGACAATTCCGCCAGCATATGCACCCGGTCCTGCTTGCACAGCGCCGCGTCGCACAGCTCA
>Ga0302235_10001102_pt1 | contig 20479 bp, 14 predicted proteins | sample II_Palsa_N3_3_FD_193577 | JGI IMG/M metagenome (GOLD analysis project Ga0302235, IMG submission 193577) | Peat permafrost microbial communities from Stordalen Mire near Abisko, Sweden - II_Palsa_N3_3 | ecosystem: Environmental > Terrestrial > Soil > Palsa > Peat permafrost | place: Sweden... | reverse complement strand
GATCACGTCCTCGCCCAGGTGGTGCAGCAGCAGGTGCATCTGGCCGGCGTGGATGCCGCCCGAGGCGACCGGCATGACCCCCGGCATCGACGCCCAGTCCTGCTCGAAGTACAACCCCTTCACCGGGTCGGGCTCGGCCGTGTTGCACCGCAGGGTGTCGTAGTAGCCGGCCACCATGTTCGGGTCGCCTTCGAGCTTGCCCACCACCGTGCCGGCGTGGATGTGGTCGACGCCGGCCATTCGCATCCACTTGGCGATGACCCGGAAGCTGACGCCGTGGTTCTTCTGCCGGGTGTAGGTGCCGTGGCCGGCCCGGTGCAGGTGCAGCAGCACCCCGTTGGCCCTGGCCCACTTGGCCATCGACTGGATGGCGGTGTAGCCGACCGTCAGGTCGATCATGACGACGACGCTGCCGAGCTCGGCCGCGAACTCGGCCCGCTCGTACATGTCTTCCATCGTCGCCGCGGTGACATTGCAGTAGTGGCCCTTGATCTCACCGGTATCGGCCTGCGCCCGGTTGACCGCCTCCATGGCGTGCAAGAACCGGTCCCGCCAGCGCATGAACGGCTGGCTGTTGATGTTCTCGTCGTCCTTGGTGAAGTCAAGGCCACCCCGCAGTGCCTCGTACACCACCCGGCCGTAGTTCTTGGCCGACAGTCCGAGCTTGGGCTTCACGGTCGCGCCGAGCAGCGGGCGGCCGTACTTATTCAGGTACTCGCGCTCCATCACGATGCCGTGGGCCGGGCCCTGGAAGGTCTTGGTGTAGTGCGGCGGGATGCGCATGTCCTCCAGCCGCAGCGCCTTCAGCGCCTTGAATCCGAACACGTTGCCGATGATCGAGGAGGTCAGGTTGGCGACCGAGCCTTCCTCGAACAGGTCGATGTCGTAGGCGATCCGGGCGATGTACTGGTTTTCCTGGCCCGGCACCGGCTCGACGCTGTAACACTTGCCCTGGTAGTGCTCATAATCGGTGAGCCGGTCGGTCCACACCACCGTCCAGGTCGCCGTGGACGACTCTCCCGCGACCGCGGCTCCGGCTTCCTCCGGCGGTATTCCCGGCTGCGGGGTGACGCGGAAGGCGGCCAGCACATCGGTCGGCTTCGGCACGTAGTCGGGCTGCCAGTAGCCCATCTCGGCGTAGTGCAGGACTCCCGCGCTCCAGCGTTCCGTCACCCTCGGCTCCGATCATCGGCGGTTGCCTTACTCCTTGATGATGGGCCGGAAGTCTTGGCTATTCAATCAAGTATTTTGCTAAATACTTAACTAAAAAATTAATTATCAGAACGAGACGGGGCGATCCCCCCGATGCCCGGGCCTGCCGGATGCCTGGGTGGGCGCCACCCCTGGTGTTCCAGCAGGTGCGTCACGAGCAGCACCGTGGCTCCCGGCTGCCAGCCGTGCGTCACGGCGTGCCACGGGCGCCGCAGCGGCGTCCCCGGCACGGCGACCTCGACGAGGTCGCCGCCGGCCAGCTGGCGGGCCACCGCGTCCCTGGATACCAAGGTGGCGCCGAGCCCCGCCGCGGCACAGGCCGCCACGGCACCGCCTGAGCCGAGGGTGAGCCGGGGCGGGTCCGCGTCCAGGGCGGCCAGCAGCGCCTCGCCGGTCACCCTGGTTCCTGAACCCGCCTCGCGCTGCAGCCACCTGGTCTGGGCGACGTCGAACCCGGCGGCCACGGCGGGGGCCGCGACCACCACGAGCAGGTTCGGGCGGCTGGCCCGGACCACGGCGTCGCCGACCTGCCGCGGCGGCCGCCCGCCGATGACCAGGTCGACTTCGTGCGCGCTGAACAGGCTCCAGAGCCGCTCGCTGCTGCCCACCTCCAGCCCGATGTCGACCGTGGGGTGGCTGGCGAGGAATGAGGCGAGCGCGGCCGGCAGCAGGTACTCACCGGCGGTGCTGACCGCGGCCACCCGGACCCGGCCTCGTTCCGGGTCGCGGTCGGCCCGCGCCGCGACCAGCCCCTCCTCGTGCAGCCCAAGGATGGCCCGGGCGTAGGACGAGTACGCGTGTCCCGACGCCGTCAGCCGCAGCCCCCGGCCGTTCCGCTCGACCAGCGGCACCCGGACCTCGCGGGCCAGCGCGGACAGTGCCGAGGACACGGCCGACTCGGTGACGGACAGCCGCCGGGCTGCCTGCCGGACCGATCCGGTGTCCGCCACGGTCACCAGCGCACGCAGCCGCGCCACCGTCGTCATGCCGCGCCTCCATACTTGAACTATCGCTTAAGTCATCGGATAAATACCTGAGTTCTAGCACGTGCTGACCGGCTGCGGCTCCATTCACCGGACAGATAGTGCGCCGCCCACGGAACCTATCGGCAGCGCGAAGCGTCTTATCACTTGGCCGGGCCGCACATACCCGCCAGGGCGGCCCGGCGCACCGGGAGTGCGATGCCCCGCACAACGGAACCGGGCTCCCGGACACGCATAAGTGAACCGGCAACCGGAAATGAGTACCCAGTACCCGTCCGCTGCCTAGATGCCTCCGAACTGATGAAGAACGCACCGCAACCGTAACGAGCAGTCCAGACAGGGCAATCTATATGCGTTTGGCGCACGTACGAGCACTGACGCTCAGCTTGCTGGCTGGCGGCTTCCTGATTGTGAGCATGCTGGCGGCCTGGACAGGCACCGCCCGGGCGGACTCTGTCAGGCTCGTCAGCACGACAGCTTCCGCCAGCACGGACACCAAGTGCCAGCTGCTGGCGTCTTCTCCCACGCCGTCGCCATCACCCTCGCCGACCCCTTCGCCTTCGCCTTCGCCCTCTCCATCGCCGTCGCCGTCGCCGTCGCCCTCTCCGTGGCCGAGCGCCTCAAGCTCGGCGGCCGACCCGAGCGGTGGTCCCAGTAGCTCCCCAACCACCGACCCGAGCACGACCGCCCCGGCCGACCCGTCGCCATCGGGGTCATCCTCGGTCTCGGGGTCATCCTCGGTCTCGGGGTCCGCTGCTCCGTCGTCCGCTGGTCCGTCGTCCGCTGGTCCGTCGTCCGCTGGTCCGTCGTCCGCTGGTCCGTCGTCCGCTGGTCCGTCGTCCGCTGGTCCGTCGTCCGCTGGTCCGTCGTCGTCCGTTACTTCATCGTCGGCCAAGGCCACGGCTTCCGCGTCACTCGACGCCTACCTCGCGGCGAGCCCGAGTGCGAGTGCGAGACCCAGCTCGAGTGCGAGACCCAGCTCGAGTGCCAGCTCCAGTGCGAGTGCGAGTGCCAGCTCCAGCGCGAGCCCGAGTGCGACGGCGCCGGAGCTGTGCGTGAGCGTCCAGCGAGGGCAATCCGGCATCAAGCGCGGACAGGCCGCCGCGTTCATGGTGGAGGTCTCAACCGAGAACGGGTCGGCTTCTGATGTGTCCGTGACGCTCTCGTCCAAGCCGACCAGCCAGAAGCCCGCGTTTACCAGCGGCTGCGCCAAGGGAGACAAGACCGCTAGCTGCACAGTCAGGTCGGTGTCCGATAAACAGCCGGTCAGCCTGCACGCCAAGATTCCGGTCGCCTCCAGCGCCAGCTCGGTCAGCTCGGTGACGCTGACCGCCACGGCCAGCATCGTCACTTCGGCGAAGTGGACACCGCCTGCGGCCGACGAGACCGTCGCGGTCACCGCCGCGGCGCCCCCCTCGGCTAAGCCGTCGGCCAGCGCATCACCCGAGACCCCGCTGCCGCTCGGCTCCGTCCCGGCTCTCAACGGCGTGTCGAGTTCGCTCATCGGCGCGGGCAACGCGGCCGGCCTGTTCCCGGCGATCGTTCCTTCCGGCTCGCCCGCGACGAGCCCGCCTCCCGAGATTCACGCTCAGGGGACCAGACGCCAGGCCGGGCCGGTCGCTGATTCCTCCGCCATCACGCCGGTGCTGACCGCCCAGGTGGCCGGGCTCATCGCGTTGGCACTCGCGATCATGCTCACGGTGACCCGGCTGTCTTTGACCAAACGGTTCGGCTCCAGGAAGCAAGGCAGCTGACATGTCGGGTCACGTTTGCCCGGCCGGGGCTGGTCGTGAGAGCAGCGCCTCTGGCGGGCAGATCTGACCGCACCGATGCCACATCGGGGCGGTTGCAGCCGCACCAACGCCACATCGGTGCGGCGGGCGGCGTGGTCCTGTGGCCGTCGGCGATACTGAGGGGGCTGGCGAGGAATCACTTGCGGGCCAATCTAGCTTGCTGCGCACTACAGACACCATGACCGGTGCGCTCATCAACGTGCCAGGCTGACCAATGCCGCACGCAACAGGGCCGCCGTCTCTAGCGCGGTGATCTCCTCAGCTCGGCCGGGGAGCGGCTAGTTCTTGACCGCCATCTCGACGGCCGGCCGGACAGTGAGCATTTCTGTCGCCAGGGCCGCGGAGTTCATCGTGGGCGAGACGATCTCGCCGAAGCTGTCGTTGTCGAACCAGGCGCACATGGACACGCCGTCCGAGCTGCTGCCCTCTTCGACGCACGCAGCCTTACCGCCCAGCGAACCCGCGCTGACCACCTCGGCACCAGGAAACTTCTGCGTGAAGCTGGCGACCGATGCGGCCGGAGCAGCGTTCGCTAGATGACCGCCGATGAACATGATGATCTGCTCGTTGTTCCCGGCGGCCGAATTTCCGGACTCGTACACGGCCGACACCACGCGGCTGGCGTGGCCCGAGCTCATCTTGATGACCTCGTCGCGCAGCTGTGCCACGTTCGTCTGACGTTCCAGGTCCACCGTACGGACGAAGGTCCCGATCGTGGCCGGGGTCACCATGGTGTGGGCGGGACCGCCGTGCGACGGAAACTCGAACTTGATGATCCCGGTGATCGCGGCCGCGGCTACGATCACCACCCCGCCCAGAGCCAGCCAGAGCCGGTGATCATTACTGCCACCGCGACGGCGGCCGATGCGGCGCTTGGCGGTCGACCTGGCACCATCCGGGTCGACCACCCGGTCCCCGAACAGGCCCGCATAATCGCCGTCTTGGTCGTCTTCCCGCCAGAACTCGGCAAACGACTCAAGCTCGTCGACTTGCGGCGCAGCAGGCCAGGAAGACGTGATCTCCGGGCCGTCGAGACCGTGCCCAGGGCGTACCGGGGCGGCCGGTCGGCCCGGCGCGGCCGCACGGCCCTCGCTTCGCGGAGCCGGGAATGGGCTGGCCAGCTGCGAGCCGCTTTCCGGCTGAGCGTTCACCGGGCTGCCAGCGGGCGAGGTCAGCACGCCGACCTGTGCGGTCGGCGCGCCCAGGAAGCCGCTTTCCTGGCCGGTCAGAGCGGGCGGGAAGGCGGAGCCTGGCTGGCGCCCGGAGCCTGGCTGGCGGCCTGCGCCCGCTCCGGCCGGGGTGCCCATCCGTGATCCGCTACCTGGCTCGGGCTGCCCGCCGGGTCGTGGGCCCGCGCTGGTCGCGCGCCCGGCGCTCAGCGCAGCGGCCGAGCCGCCACGGTCTCCCCGGTCGCCGCGACCAGGCCCGTCGGCGGTAAACCAATCAGCCGCGGGCGCCTGCGGGTAGCCGGGCTGCGGACCGGGCCCCGGAGCCCCCGCCTCAGCCCGGGTCGCGGGCTCAGTCGGGAAGGGCTGGTCACGAGACGTTTGGTGGTACGCGGGGGCGATGCGACGCAGCTCCTCGTACCACGACTCATCGTCAAAAGACCCGCCGAAGCCGCGCCGGTCAACGGACGGCTCGTCGACGGACGGCTCGTCAGCGGACGGCTCGTCGTAGCGCAACTCGTCGTAGCGCATGCCCTCAAGGCGGGGGTCGGCGGGACGCGGGTCAGCGGGACGCGGGTCAGCGGGACGCGGGTCAGCGGGACGCGATCCATCGAGAGCCCGGTCGCCCCGAACACCGTCACCGAGAACGCGGTCGTCAAGGCGCGGATTGTCGTACCACTGCTCCGGGTCGGCCAAACTGCCGGTTGCGGCGGGCCCACCGGAGTCCTCAGCCGCCCAGCGGCGGGCGAGGGGCTGCGGGCCGGTGTCAGGCAGGGCCTCCTGGGCACCGGTCACCGGGTAGTCGGACAGCGCCTCCTGAGCACCGGTCACCGGGTAGTCGGACAGGGCCTCCTGGGCACCGGTCACCGGGTAGATGTCCTGCTCCCCGCCTGACGCCGCCGTGAAGTCCTGCGGCTGCGAGCCGGGACCCGGGTACCCGGGGCCTGCGTACCCGGGGCCTGCGTACCCGGGGCCTGCGTACCCGGGGCCTGCGTACCCGGGGCCTGCGTACCCGGAACGAGAGGAATCACGGACGTCGGGAACCTGGTAGCCGGCCACCGCGGTCCCGGGCGGACGGTAACCGGACCATCCGGAAGCCGCCGGACCGGATGGCGTCCTGGATCCGGCTCCGCCAGGGAACGCGGGATCGGCGCGCGGAGTCTTCGGGCCGTCATAGGAGGGATCCGCATAGCCGGGATCGCCGTAGCCGTAGTCGTCCATGGCCGGCTGCTGATAGACGGATCCGGTGTCGTACGCGGACTCGAGCCCGTCCCGGGACTGCTGGTCAAGCTGACGGAAACCTTGAGGCCAGGAAATCTCGGGACCGAACGGCACCTCGCGCCGTCCGCCGGGGCCAACGCGGGAGTCGCTTCGTGGCCCAGATCCGTGCTGGACTGGACCGCTCGTTGCCGCATCCGGATACGGACGTTGCACGGATGGCCATCCACGCCCATCCGGAGTCGGCGAACCACTCCTCATATACCGGGTCACTCCCCTGTCTGTAGCACAGCAGGTCAATGATCACTAGCATCATTGCGACAAACGAGACACTCTGCTACCTACTTGGGCGATTTATGGCGCAGAGGGCCCACGAATGAAGACCCACGCTACTGCCCGGCCGCGCTCCGCATCATGCATTCCGGGCTTTACGGCAAGTCGCGCCTCCGCACTCCTGCCGAGGGTAGGCACCATATTGCACTAAGTGACTTGCCTCCGTAAGCGGTCAGATCGAGGAGCGGAAAATGACGCGGCCACGGCCGAACTGGGCCGTCAGGCTTCCCGGGAGCCGTGATAGGCGGCCCGGGTCCGCTCGGTGTGCTTGCGGGCGAGCGACTCGGCGCGTTCGGCGTCGTGCTCCTCGATCGCGTCGATCAGCTCGCCGTGCTCGGTCCACGAGCCGTGCCCGCGCTCCGGGGCCACTAGCCGGTAGTACCACTGCACCCGGCGGCCGACGATATCGGCCAGTTCGGCCAGAACCGCATTACCTCCGATGGCCGCGACCTCGGCGTGAAAGAGACTGTTCACCGTCACGGCATCGCTGAAGTCATCCGCGTCCACCGCCGCCTGCCCCTCGCGGCAGATCTCCCTCAGCCTGGCCACCTGGGCCGGACTCGGCGCGCGGGTGGCCAGCCTGCCCGTCTCGGCCTCGAGCAGCGCGCGCACGTCGAGCAGATCGTCCACCTCGGAATCGGTCGGCACATGGACGAAGGCACCCTGGCTCGGCCGCAGGTCTACCCATCCCTCAGCCTCCATGCGGTGCAGCGCCTCGCGGATCGGCTGCCTGCTGACCCCGAGCTGACGTGCGAGATCGGTCTCCACCATGTGCTGGCCGGGCCGCAGTTCGCCGCCGACGATCAGGTCGATGAGCGCGTCGTAGACCGACTGGCGCAGCGGCACCGGCCGTGGCAGGGGACGCATCATCACCGTCATCGTCACCCCCTGTGTGATCTCGCATTACTCGCTATACAACTAGGCAGTTCAGAGGCTATCGGCGACTGTATGCAAAGTGCGATCCCCGGATTCGGGGACGACTCAGGCGAACGGCAGCCGCGAACCCGGATAGCCTCAGCGCTATGCGCTATCTCGTGCGGGAGCGGCTCTTCTCCATAACCGACGACTTCTGGGTCACCGACGAGCAGGGGAACAAGGTCTTCCTCGTGGACGGCAAGGCGCTCAGGCTCCGCGAGACCTTCGAGCTCAAGGACGCCTCGGGGCAGAATCTCGCGACCATCCATAAGAGGTTCCTCACGTTCACCGACGCGATGGAGATCGAGCACGACGGGGCCGTCGTGGCCACTGTGCACAAGGCGGTGATCTCGCCGCTGCACCACCGCTCGTTCATCGACATTCCGGGCGGCGGCCGGCTCGAGGCGGTCGGGAACATCATCGACAAGGATTTCGAGATCCGCGACGGCGGGCAGGTTATCGCTCAGGTCTCCCGGTCGTGGTTCCGGGTCCGCGACACCTACGGCGTCGACGTCGCCCCGGGCGAGAACGACGCTCTCATCATCTGCATCGCGATCTGCCTGGACCGCATTCACCACGACGAAGAACGCCAGCACTGAGCCCGGGCCGCGTGATCGGACCGGATCGATGGAACACAGAGCCGGTGCTATGCGGTCCGATGTTCCGTCGATCCGGATGGGGCGGCGGCGCGGCCCGCCGGCGACCCGGGTGGGAGAGGGCTGAGCCTAGGCCTGGGGCACCTGCGCGTCGGGGAGAGTGAACTCGCCGCCCAGGTAACGCAGCACCGGGTCGGTATCCGGGTCCGGCAGGGCCGCCTCACCGTGCTCCGCGATGATCTGGTCGGCGTAGGCCTCCGCGTCGTCCCTGGGCTCGTAGCCGAGGGCTTTGGCCTCGGCCAGCGAGACCCAGCCGCCCCGGGTGTTGGCGGACACTCCGAAGACGACGCGGTACCCGGGCCTATCCGCGGTCAGGCACGCCTCGAAGAGCCGGCCCGCGTCGTCGGGCGACAGCCAGGTGGACAGCATGCGCACGTTCCGCGGCTGGGGGAAGCAGGACAGGATCCGCACGCAGATCGCGTCCATGCCGTACCGGTGGTGGTACATCGCGGCCAGCGCCTCGGTGCTGGCCTTGGAGACGCCGTAGTAGGTGTCGGGCGCGGGAAACGCGTAGTCGGGCACGGGGAACGCCGACCGCGGGGTGAAGCCCACCGCGTGGTTGGAGGAGGCGTAGATGACCCGCGGCGTCCCGGCCCGGCGGGCCGCCTCGAACGCCACGTAGCCGCCGTTGATATTCACCTCAAGGATGCGCGGCCAGGGCGCCTCGCCCGGGATCCCAGCCAGGTGGATGACGGCGTCCGCCCCCTGGCAGGCGGCGGTCATAGCGTCAACGTCGGTCACCGACGCCTGGATCGCCTCCTCGCCCGGCCCGGCCAGAAGCGGGGCGATGTCGAGGACGCGGAGCGTCCGGCCCGGTCGGGCCAGCCTGGTCCGCAGCATGGACCCGACGAGGCCGGCGGCCCCGGTGATGACGATGACCGACACCGTCAGCCCCCCTTTAATCAGCCGAACATCCGATAGGTTGCGTTGTCCCGGCCGGGTTACAGACCGGTTCCAGCTCGTATACGCACTCTTTTTATCAGCCTGTCCGGATCGTAGGCTGCTGTGCTAATGGGCTTGACACGGGGTTCACTTAGGCGGAGTTCACTGACACTGCCGCGGATGAACGCCCACCGCCTGGTCATCATCGCGGCGGCGCTCACTATCTTCGTGGCGGCGGCGCTCGCCACGGCGCTCGCGACCTTCAGCGGCCAGGCCCTGCCGCGCGCCGTGCGCCACGATCTGGGCGGCGCGAACGGGACGGCGCTCGTCATGACCGGCAATGCCGACGCTAGCCAGGCCGCCCAGTACACGTCCATGCTGCCGGCCCGGATCTCCGCAGCGCTCCACGGCACGCCGTTCGCCTTCTACCAGGCCGACTGGTCTGATCCGCTGGGGTTCGTGCCCGGCTCGCGGCCCGGCCGGCCAGCCAGCGCGGGCAACACGCCGATCGCCGAGGCCGCCTCACTCGGTGACATCACCGCGCGCGCCATGCTGGTTTCCGGCCGGTGGCCTGGTACGCCGACCCGCGGGCAGCCCATACCGGCGGCGCTGCCGGCCACGGCCGCCGCGCTGCTGCACGTGACCGACGGTGACGTCCTGCGGATGCAGGACCGGCTTTCCTCGGCCTACGTCCGGTTCGTGGTGACCGGCCTGTACCGGCCCAGGCAATTGTCGTCGGCGTACTGGGGCCTGGACTCTTATGTCGGCCTGGCCGGCTCGAGCACGGCCAGCGACTTCACCACCTACGGGCCGCTGACGGTCCGGGCCGCGGCCTTCGCCGGGCCGTTGACCGTCTACGCGGGCTCCTGGCTGGCCCAGCCGCAAACGGCGAGCGTTCCGGCCGGCCAGCTGACCACCGTGGCCGCCAACGTGGGCGTGCTGAAGCAGACACTGCAGGACGCGCAGCTGCTCCCCGCCCTGACGCTCAGGACCAGCCTTCCCTCGGTGCTCAACGGCACTGCGAGCGACCTGGACGTGGCCCGCTCGCTGCTCGCCATCTGCGCGGTGCTGCTGTTCCTGCTCGCCGCCGCGGCCCTGCTCGCGGTGGCGCGGCTGCTCGCCGGCCAGCGCGAAGGCGAGTCCGCGATGCTGGCGGCGCGCGGCGCCACCCGCGGGCAGCTGGCCGGGCTGACCGCAGTCGAAGCGATACCACTGTGCGCGCTCTCCTCGGCGGCAGGCGGCGTGGCCGGCCTTCTGCTTGCCCGGCTGTTCGCCGGGGTCGGCCCGGGCGGGACCGGGGGCGCCGGGACCGCGGCCGGTGACGCCTGGCCGGCCGCCGCGGCGGTCGCGCTCGGGGCGATAGTGATCATGGTGGTACCCGCGCTCAGCACGGTGACCCCGGGAACCGCCCGGGCCCGCCGGGGCAGGCAGGCCGCCATCTCCGGTATTACCCGGGCGGGCACCGACCTCGCCCTGGTCGTGCTGGCCGTGGTCGCGGGCTGGCAGCTGCGCCACTACTCAGCGGTGTCCGCGGGCGCGAACGGCAGTTACGGCGTGGATCCCGTGGTCGTGATCGCGCCCGCGCTGGCGCTGGCCGGGGGCACCGTCCTCGCGCTGCGCCTGCTGCCGGCCGGCGGCAAGGCCGGTGACCGGCTGGCAGCCCGCGGCAGGCGGCTGACCGCGGCCCTGGCCAGCTGGCAGATCAGCCGTCAGCCGATCAGGCAGGGCGGCGCGGCGCTGCTGATCGTGCTGGCCGTGGCGACGGGAACGCTCGCACTGGCGCAGCGGCAGAGCTGGACGCGCTCCGACCACGACCAGGCCGCGTTCAGCACGGGCGCCGACGTGCGGGTGCAAACCAGCCAGCCGCTCTCGGTGGCCCAGGCTGACGCCCTCGTCCAGGCGCCAGGGGTGCGGCACGCCATGCCGGTCGCGACATTCACGCAGCCGGCTGACAACGCCGAGACCCTCGCGATCGACTCAGGCCAGGCGGCGCAGGTATCCCTGCTCCGCGCCGACCAGTCGCCGCTGCCCGAGGCCACTCTGTTCGGCAAGATCGTGGCGGCCGGACCCGTGAGCGGGATCACGCTGCCTGGCCGCCCGGCCGGGTTCGGGCTCACCGCCCGGCTGGGTCCCGCATCGCTCGGACTGGCCCCGGCCACGGTGGCCGTCTCGGTCGAGGACGCCGACGGCGACGTCTACCAGCTCGACGCGGGCACGCTGCCCGCCGACGGCCGGGACTATGACCTGACCGTCAGCCTCACCACCGGAGCCACCGGAGCCACCGGAGCCACCGGAGCCACCGCGGCGGCCGGGAGCCTCTACCCGCTGCGGCTGACCGGGATCAGCGTGGATTACACCCTGCCCGCCGCCCGGCTTCGCGTCCCGGCCGTCTTCACCGTGGACAGCATGTCCGGCGGGCCGGAGTCGCCACCGATCGCCGGAACGGCCCTGCGCGGCTGGGTAAACACCGCCTCGTCCCCCGAACTGGCGGGCGCCCGCCAGACGTTCGGCACGAGCGGTCCCGCTGGCCCGCCCGCGGTCTCGTCGGCGGCCGGTTCCGGTCGCAGCGGGCTGGCGGTGACGTTCGATCCGGGCTACGGACTGGCGGCGAGCGGAGTGCAGGTCATACCCCCCTCTCCGATCGAGGGCCAGCTGGAGATGACCGCGGCAGCTCCGGTAACGGTCATTCCCGGCCTGGCCACGCGGGGCTTTCTCGCCGCCAGCAACGCCAGCGTCGGGTCCACCGTGCAGACCGATGTCAATGGCGCGATCATCAGCGTGAAAATCGTGGCGGCGGTGGCGACGTTCCCCACGGTGTCCGCCAGCGGCGGCGCCCTCATCGTCGACCTCGGTAGCGTACAGAACATCCTGACCAGCGGCGGGCTCGAGCCGGCCCAGGTGACGCAGTGGTGGCTGGCTACCTCGTCCGGGGTCTCCGGGTCGCCGCCCGGGCTGGCGGCCGCCCTGCCGCCAGGCTCCGTCGAGACGACCACCGCCAGGGTGGCGTCCGGGCTGCTCGGCAATCCGCTGTCGACCGTGCCGCAGCAGGCACTGCTGGCCGTCGCCATCGCTGCCGCGGTGCTGGCCATCACCGGCTTCTGCGTGAGCATCGCGGCCGGGGTGCGCCAGCGCCGGGCCGAAAACGCCCTGCTGACCGCCCTCGGTGTGCCGCCGCGCGCTGCCGCGCGGCAGCTCTGCCTGGAAAAGCTCATGCTGAGCCTGCCGTCGGCGCTGGCCGGCCTGGTGCTCGGCGTCGTGCTCGCCGAACTGCTGGTCCCCGCCATCACCTTGACCTCAGCCGCGACCACGCCGGTGCCGCCGGTGCTGATCCAGTTCAGCTGGTCCCAGACGCTGCCGCTGGCCCTGGCGGTGGCCGTCCTGCCGGTGCTGGCGGCAGCCCTCACCATCGCGCGGCGCCCGGACGCCGCCGCCGAACTGCGCGCCGCGGAGTCAGCATGACCGACGAGCCAGAGGCGCGCAATACCGAGCCAAAGGCGCGCGGCGCTGCCTGGACTGAGGAGCGAGGAACGAGCGACGAGGGAAGGCGGCGCAGTGAAGAGGGAATGGGGAGGTGGGTGGGGCGCCGGTGGCGAGCAAGCAAACACAGCCGGACGGTGGGCGCCGCGGCGGGCAGTACGCTCGCGCTGGCCCTGCTCGTCTGCGGCTGCGTGTTCGCCGCCATGGCCGGGCCCGCGCTCAGCCTGCATACCCGGACCCAGGCGCTGCACCAGACCCTGACCGGGCTCGTCGGCACGACCAAAACCGTCCAGGTGAACGCGAACTGGAGCGCCTTCACCAGCCCGGGTGCCGTCAACGGAGGGCCCGGGCAGGACCTGACCCCGGGCCTGCTCACCACGTCGATGCGCGAGATCGGGCGCGGCCTCGCCGGAATCCCGCTGCCGCTCGCGGCCGGCGACTGGGCCAGCCTGAGCACCAACCCGTTCGTCGTCGCCTCGGGCGCGGGGCCACGCGCACAGACCCAAGTGCCACCCAAGCTGGAGGTGGTCTACCGCGACCCGTTCACGAGCAATGCGCAGCTCACGGCGGGCAGCTACGCGAGCGGGAGGACCCCGGCCGGAGCGCTGGGGGTGGCGGCCACCCCGCAGACCGCGGCCCGGTTCGGGCTGCACCCGGGGAGCCGCCTGGTGCTGACCACGGCGTCCGGCCCGGTCAGCCTGTTCGTCACCGCGATCGTGCGGGAGCACGACCCAGGCTCGACCTTCTGGACGCAGGACCCCCTGGCGGGCGCGCCGTCGCTCATTATCCCGCCGCCCAAGGCGGGCCCGCCGTACTGGGCGGGCGGAGTTTTCGTGGACGACCCTGACCAGCTCGCCGCGATGCAGAGCGCGTTCAGCGGTCCCGGCATGGAGCTGCAGTGGGAATATCCGCTCGCGCTCGGCGGCGTGAACGCGAACCAGGCGCAGGGGCTTTACAACGACCTTAACCGCGCGACCGCGGCGACCCTCCCGCTGACCGGATCACTGGGGTCCGCCGCGAGCACGCTGACGATCACCTCGCCGCTGATCTCGAACCTCTCGCAGTTCCTCGGTACCCAGGCGGGCATCGAGACCGTGCTGCTGCTGCTGTTCGTCAGCCTGATCGTAGTCGGCGCGGCGGTGATCCTGCTCGCGGCCAGGATGATCGTCGCCCGGCGGGACGACGAACTGGCCATGCTGCGCGCCAGGGGCGGCTCGCTGCGGCAGGTGGCGGCGCTGCTGGTGCGCGCCGCGGTGATCGCGGCCGGGCCCGCCGCACTGATCGGCGCGGGTCTGGCCATCGCCCTGGTTCCCGGCGACGCCGCGTCGTCACCACTCGGCTGGTCGCTGGCCGAAGTCGCGATCCTGGCCGCGCTGGCCGGGCCGCCGCTGATCGCGGCGTGGCAGTACCGCAGGCCCGCCCCGGCCGCTAACCCGGCGCGGATCACCAGCACCGAGACCGGCCGGCCCAGGAGGGCGTGGCGCCGCCCGGTCGCCGAGGTCACGGCGTGCGCCGCCGCAGTGGCCGGCCTGGTCGTCCTGCATGATCAGGGCGTGCAGGCGGGCGGCGGGATCAACCTGTACCTCGCCATCACGCCGGTGCTGGTGGCCATCCCGGTCGTCCTGGTCACGCTGCGGCTGTACCCGCTGGCCGTCCGCGGCCTGCTCGCCGCCTCGGCCCGCGGCACCGGCGCGACCGGCTTCGTCGCGCTGTCCGGGGCGGCCCGGTCCTCGCTGGCCGGGGTGCTGCCCGCGTTCGCGCTTGTGCTGGCGCTCAGCCTGGCCACCTTCGCCGGGATGGTCAGCGACGGCATCACCAGCGGCGAGATCAAGGCATCCTGGCAGACGACCGGGGCGGACGTGCTGATCACCACCGGTCCCTACTCTCCCCCGGTCAGTTCCGGCGCGGTGAAGGCGATCGCGGCGGTCCGCGGTGTGCGGGCCGCGACCCCGGTCTGGAACACCAGCTGGATCACGCCGGGCGGCCAGCCGGTGACGGTGGCCGCCGTGGATCCCGCCAGCTACGCGGCGGTGGTCGCGGGCACCCCGTTCCCGGCCTTCCCCGCGGCGAAGATCGGCCCGGCCAGGACCGGCACAGGCCCGGCTGGAGCGCTGTCTTCCAGCACCACGGTGCCGGTGCTCGCCTCACCGTCCGCCGCCGCCATCCTCGGCACCGCGGGGACCCAGCTGAACTCGCTGTACGCGATGGGGCCGCTCGAGGTGCGGGTCGCGGGCATCCTGGACGGCACCCCCGCCCTGCCCGGGGGCGGGATCTTCGTGGTCATGCCGCTGGAGACCCTGCCCGGCCTGACCGGCCAGCCCGCGCCCAGCATGGTTCTGGTCACCGGCTCGGCGATCGACGACACCCGGCTTTCCGCCGTGGCCAGCAAGGTGATTCCTGGCAGTTACACCACCTTCCGTACCGCGGTGCTCGCCTCGCTGGCCAGCTCTCCGCTGCAGCACGGCGCCGTGCTCGTCGTCCTGCTCACCATCGCCACCGCCGCCGCGTTCGGCTTGTTCATCGTGATCCTCGGCCTGGCGCTCGGGTCAGCGGAGCGGGGGCTGACCCTGGCCAGGCTGACCGTCATGGGCCACGAGAGACCCACCAGGCTCGTCATGGCCGAGGCGTTGCCTGCCGTCCTCGCCGCGGTCGTGGCCGGCGCCGTGTGCGCCATCGCGCTGCCCCACATAGTCGGCTCTTCCGTCGACCTGTCCGCGTTCACCGGCGACAGCGTCCCGGTCCAGTTCCAGCCCAACGTGCTCGCGTTCGGCCTGCCCGCCGTCTCGATCCTGGTGCTCGCCCTGGCTGCGCTGATCGCCGAGAGCAGGGTACTACGGCGCCGCGGCATCACGGGCATGCTCCGGACGAACTAGAAGATAAGGAGGTAACAGATGGCCACCAGCCTCGCGGACCTGGGCGCGGAATCGGCGCGGCAGCACCGTGACTTCGGCGCGGGCGCGCTGATCGTCTGCGACCGGCTGGTTCGCATCTACGTCGCGGCGGGGATCGAGGTCCAGGCGCTGCAGGGGCTTGACCTGCTTGTCGCCGAGGGCGAGATCGTCGCGCTGGTCGGGGCGTCGGGCAGCGGCAAGTCCACCCTGATGAACATCCTGGCCGGCCTGGACACCCCCACCGCGGGCGCGGTGCGGGTCGCGGGCCACGATCTCGCGGCGATGAACTCACGGCAGCGGCTGGCCTACCGGCGGCGGACCGTAGGCTTCATCTGGCAGCAGACCTCGCGCAACCTGCTGCCGTACCTGACCGCGCAGCAGAACGTGGAGCTGCCGATGCGGCTGGCGGGCAGCCGGGGCAAGGACCGCCACTCGCGCGCGACCGCGCTGCTCGACCTGCTGAGCCTCGGCGACTGCCTGCACCGCAGGCCCGACCAGATGTCAGGCGGCGAACAGCAGCGGACCGCCATCGCGGTGGCCCTGGTCAACGAGCCCAAGGTGCTGCTGGCCGACGAGCCCACCGGCGAACTCGACACGGCCACCGCGGCCGAGGTGTTCGGCGCGTTGCAGACCGCGAACCGCGAGCTCGGCGTGACCGTGCTGATCGTCACGCACGACCCGGCGGTGTCCTCGGTGGTGCGCCGCGTCGTGGCGATCAGGGACGGCCGGACCAGCACCGAGATTCACCGGCTGGCCACCACGAGCGACGACGGCGAGGTGGCCCAGCACGCGGTGGAATACGCGGTCCTGGACCGGGCCGGCCGTCTGCAGCTGCCGAAGGAGATGACCGAACCGCTTGGCATGCAGGACCTAGTCCGGCTGGAAGCCCAACCCGACCACATCGGCGTCTGGCCCGACCAGCGGGACCCATCACCGAGCCAAAGGGGCGCGGTGCCGCCTGGACTGAGGAGCGAGGAGTGAGCGACGAGGGAAGGCGGCGCAGTGAAGAGGGAACGGGGAGGTGGGTGGGGCCCCGGCGGCGAGAAGAAGAAACTGTTTGCGTCGAGGAGGTCACGCGTACCTTCGGCACCGGGCGTACCGCCACCCACGCTCTGCGGGGGGTGTCCTTTGCCGTCCGGTCCGGCCAGCTGGTGGCCCTGCGCGGCCGGTCAGGGTCGGGGAAGACCACGCTGCTCAACATTGTCGGCGGCCTGGACCTGCCGGACAGCGGCAGCGTGCGGGTCGCGGACCAGGACGTGACCGCGATGTCCGACCACGAGCGGCTGCGCCTGCGGCGTACGTCGGTGGCGTTCATCTTCCAGGCGTTCGGCCTCATCCCGATCCTGTCGGCGGCGGAGAACGTCGGCGTGCCGCTGCGGATCGCCGGCCTGGCACCGAAGGAACGGGAGCAACGGGTCCGGCTGATGCTGGACATCGTCGGCCTCGGCGATCATGCCAGGCAGCGGCCTGGCGAGCTTTCCGGTGGCCAGCAGCAGCGGGTCGCGATCGCCCGGGCGCTGGCGGGCAGCCCGCAGCTGCTGCTCGCAGACGAGCCCACCGGCCAGCTCGATTCGGAGACCGCGAAGCAGATCATGCGCCTGCTGCGCACCGTCGTGCAGTCCGAGGGCGTGACCGCCCTGGTCGCCACCCACGACCCGAACCTCATCAGCATCGCCGATTCCGTCCTGGAACTCGAAGACGGAAAAATCAAAGGCACCTGACCGAACGGCCCTGGCACCTGCCCCCGCCATCGCCCCCCGGCCGCCCCGCTCCGGTCATCCCCCTGGCCGCCGTCCGCCTCCGCCCGACCAGCCACCGTGGCCGCCCCATCCCGTACCCCACCAGCACCACCCGCCTCCTTGCCTCCAGGACGGCAGCGGCCGGTCGTTATCGTGTGCAGTTACCCCCAGCCGGACGGGGGGTAACTGCACACGGTCCTGGCTCAGCCGACGGGGGTGCCGGTGGCGGCGGTTAGGTCGGCGAACAAGGTCGTCAGGCGCTTGGTGACCGGGCCCGGGGTGCCGTCGCCGATGGTCCGGCCGTCGACGCGCACGACGGGGGCCAGGCCGCCCATGGTGCCGGTCACGAAGGCCTCCTCGGCGGTGTAGAGCTGCGGCAGCGTGTAGTCGCCGGCCTGGCAGGCAAGGCCGGCCGAGGCGGCCAGCTCCAGGACCGCCGCCCGGGTGATTCCCTCCGGGCAGGACGCGGTGGTGGGGGTGGCCAGCGTCCCGCGGATCACCATGAAGATGTGGGTGGCGTTGGTTTCCGCGATGAAGCCCCGCGGGTCGAGCATGACCGCGTCGTCGGCACCGGCCACGTTCGCCTCGATCTTGGCCAGGATCGACGGCAGCAGGTTGTTGTGGTGGATCTTCGGGTCCAGGCAGTCCGGCGCGGGGCGGCGCACGCTCGCGGTGATCAGCGTGACGCCGGCCGCGTCGTACACCGGGTCCTTGAACTCGGCCAGCACGATCAGCGTCGGCCCGGCCTGGTTGAGCCGGGGGTCCATACCGGAGGTGAGCTTGACCCCGCGGGTCAGCGTGAGCCTGATGTGCACGCCGTCCCGCATGCCGTTCGCGGCCAGGGTGCGCCGGATCTGCTCGGTGATCTGTTCGTCCGACGGGACCGGCCCGAAGGCCAGGGCCTGGGCCGAAGCGCGCAGCCGGTCCAGGTGCTCGTTCAGGCGGAAGATCCTTCCGTGGTAGAGCCGCAGGCCTTCCCAGACCGCGTCCCCGCCCTGCACGGCGGAGTCGAACGGGCTCACCCCGGCCTGGTCGCGGTGGCTGAGCTTGCCGTTCACGTTGACGATGAGGTCGCGGTTGCGCTCATCGAAGACCTGAAGCACTAGGACCTCCTAGGCTGGTTAGGCGGTATTGGTGCAGCCGCGCGAAGTACGGCTGGCAGCGCTCGGCGAGCGGCTCGAGCCGGGCGGGCAGCGTCTGCGCGGGCGGCCGGTACGGCGCGAAGCCGGTGGAGGCGTGCACGCTGTCGTACCAGTACGGGGCCCACACGCCGTCGCTGTCCCGCGGCCCGGCGGGCCAGGACAGCATCCGGTCATCGAAGGGCACGTCCAGGGCCCGGCAGAGGGCGCGCAGCATTCCCCGTGGGTCGGCGAGCAGGTCACGGGAGTCCACCACGGGGCCGCCGAACGTCTCAAAGATCTCCGCCTGCTGGCTGAGGCCGAGATCGGCGAGGGTCGGCTCGGCGAGCACCCGGGCATAGGAGGCCAGCAGCTCACGCGGGTCCCTGATCAGGTGCGCGTGCCGCAGCGGCGCGAGCGCGGCCCGGTCCACCTCGGGCAGCAGGTGATGCGTCATGTGCTTGGCGTAGCTGACGGCGATGCCGGGGGGCAGCGGTGCGCTGGTCAGCTGGGCCAGCACCACCCGCCAGTCGGTCGGCTGGCTCGCGATCACGGTTTGGTGGCCGGGGTGAGGCAGTGCCGTTCGGTGCAGATAAAAGGCGTAAAGCGGCTCGTCGCTGACCACTGTGTCCGGGCGGTTTTCCCAGGCCCGCATCAGCGCCGTGGACACGGTCCGCGGCCCCGACCACATGGCGATGCGGGTGCCGGGGCGCGGGTCCGTGTCGTTCACAGCGTCACGACGCTGCGCAGCACCTCACCCCGGCCCATCTTGGCGAAGGCCTCCTCGACCTGGTCCAGGGCGATCGTTTCCGACACGAATTTGTCCAACGGCAGACGGCCCGCAAGGTGCAGGTCGACGAGCATCGGAAAGTCGCGGCTGGGCAGGCAGTCCCCGTACCAGGAGGACTTGAGCGCCCCGCCGCGGCCGAACACGTCGAGCAACGGCAGCTCAAGCTTCATCTCCGGGGTCGGCACGCCTACCAGTACCACCGTCCCGGCCAGGTCGCGGGCGTAGAAGGCCTGCTCGTAGGTCTCCGGCCGGCCGATGGCCTCGATCACCACGTCGGCACCGAACCCGCCGGTCAGTTCCCTGATCCGGGTCACCGGGTCCTCGGTCTTGGAGTTGACGACCTCGGTGGCGCCGAAGCCGCGGGCCCAGTCCAGCTTGCGGTCGTCGACGTCCACCGCGATGATCGTCCGCGCGCCCGCCAGCTGGGCGCCGAGAATCGCGCCGTCGCCGACGCCGCCGCAGCCGATCACCGCCACGCTGTCACCCCGCCTCACGCCGCCGGTGTTGATCGCGGCGCCCAGGCCCGCCATGACGCCGCAGCCGAGCAGCCCGGCGGTGGCGGCCGGGATGGCCGGGTCGACCTTGGTGCACTGACCCGAGGCGACCAGGGTCTTCTCGGCGAACGCCCCGATGCCGAGCGCCGGGGACAGCGGGGTGCCGTCTTCCAGCGTCATCTTCTGGCTGGCGTTGTGGGTGGCGAAGCAGTACCACGGCTTGCCCCGGCGGCAGGCGCGGCAGCGGCCGCACACCGCGCGCCAGTTCAGGATGACGAAGTCGCCTGGCGCCACGTCGGTCACGTCGGGCCCGACGGCCTCCACCATCCCGGCCGCCTCGTGCCCGAGCAGATAGGGGAAGTCCTCCCCGATGCCGCCCTGCTTGTAGTGCAGGTCGGTGTGGCACACCCCGCAGGCCTGCACGGTCACCAGCGCCTCGCCCGGCCCGGGCTCGGGCACCAGGACCGTCGTCACGTCAACCGGCTCGCCCTTACCGCGGGCCACCACGCCCCGAACGCTGATCGTCACCGGATCACCTTTCTCGCTGGATCGTCTCGCCTGGATCGTCTCTCGACGGCTCATCTCTCGACGGAGCCTCCACGGCAGCTAGCGTAACCGCGTGCGGTTCGTCCGGCCCCGCCACTCCGCGCCGCGCCCGGCGTAGTGCCGCCGCGCCGAGTCAGCGGTCATCGCGGCGTACAGCAGGGCGATCAGCGGCAGGCCGGGCGCGCGCAGCGGGGACAGCCGGTACAGCCGCAGCATGGGCAGGTAGCTCAGCGACATCAGCGCCCAGCCCGCCAGGCCGGCTCCGG
>Ga0302235_10001097_pt1 | contig 20544 bp, 18 predicted proteins | sample II_Palsa_N3_3_FD_193577 | JGI IMG/M metagenome (GOLD analysis project Ga0302235, IMG submission 193577) | Peat permafrost microbial communities from Stordalen Mire near Abisko, Sweden - II_Palsa_N3_3 | ecosystem: Environmental > Terrestrial > Soil > Palsa > Peat permafrost | place: Sweden... | reverse complement strand
CGAAATGGTTCGGCATCTCCCCGCCGTTCCACTTCGGCCATCCTAAGTTCGAGGCCGCCGCCATCATCTCCATGTGCATCGTGGTGCTGGTGACCTACACCGAGTCGACCGCGGACATGCTGGCCGTTTCCGAGATGGTGGACAGGAAGCTGTCGCCCAGCGATCTAGCCCGCGGGCTGGCCACCGACGGCCTGTCCGCCCTGCTGGCCGGCTTCATGAACTCCTTCCCCGACACCGCCTACGCCGAGAACGTCGGCCTCATCGCGATGACCCGGGTGCGCAGTCGCTGGGTCGTCACCGTCTGCGGCGCGGCCCTGATCATTCTCGGCCTGGTCCCGAAGGTAGGCGCGGTAGTCGCCGACCTGCCCTCCCCGGTCATCGGCGGCGCGGCCACGGTCATGTTCGCGCTGGTGACCGCGATCGGCATCAAGACGCTGAACAAGACGTCCTTCGACGGCAATCACAACCTGCTGATCGTCGCGGTGGCGCTGTCCTTCGGGCTGATCCCGGTCATCCAGCCCAGCTTCTACATGCACTTCCCGCAGAACTTCCAGGTCATCTTCGGCTCCAGCATCACCTCGACGGTAATCGTGGTTTTCGTGCTCAACCTGGTGTTCAATCACTGGCACCTGTTCCCGCGCGAGCGCGCCGGTGCGGTGGAAACCGCCCTGGAGCACGGCGCGGTCGCCCCGCCAGACGAGTTGGCCGCCCTCCAAGACGAACACTGACTCTGGCCGCACGCCCCGGCGTGAACGCGGCCGGTTCAGACCGGTGAGGTCTGGGGCTGATCGGCGGGTTCGCGCAGCAGGGGCAAGATGATGGCGAACCGGGTCATCCCCGGTCTGCTGGTCACCGAGATGCAGCCTTCGTGCGCGGCCACGACGGCGTCCACGATGGCCAGGCCGAGGCCGGTGCTCTTGCCGGCGGCGCTCGCGTCGCGCGCGCGCGAGGTGTCGGCCCGGGTGAAGCGCTCAAACAGCTCAGGAAGCAGTTCGGGCGGGATGCCGGGACCGTCGTCGGTAATGCTCAGCTCGACCCGCGGGCCCTCCGGCAGGACGCCGCGCTGGACCGAAGCTGCCTCCCGCGTACTCCCGGGTAGCGCCGGATCGGTGCTGAGGGCGACGCTGACGGTGGAGCCCGGCGGGGTGTGCTTGCCCGCATTGCTGAGCAGGTTGGCCAGGACCTGATGCAGCCGGTGCTCGTCGCCGGTCACCAGGATCGGCTCGTCCGGAAGGTCCAGGCGCCAGCGATGATCGCTGCGTGCCACCCGAGCGTCGCTCGTTGTCTCGATGGCCAGCCGGGACAGGTCGACGGGCTCGCGCTCCAGCGGGCGCCCGGCGTCCAGCCGCGCCAGCAGCAGCAAGTCATCCACCAGCACGCCCATCCGCACTGACTCGGACTGCACCCTCCTCAGCGCGTGCGTCACCTCCTCGGGCACGGGTCCCGGGTGGCGCAGCGCCAACTCGGCGTAGCCGCGGATCGCGGACAGCGGGGTGCGCAGCTCGTGGCTCGCGTCGGCCGCGAACCGGCGCAGCCGGGCCTCGCTCGCGGCCCGCCGGCCGAGCGCCCTCTCGACGTGGAACAGCATCCGGTTGAACGCGGCACCGACCCGCCCCACCTCGGTCCGCGGGTCGCTGTCGGGTACCCCGGCAGGCAGCGTAACCTCGCCGGCATCTAGCGGCAGCTCGGTAACCCGGGTCGCGGTGGCGGCGACCCGGCGCAGCGGCCGAAGCGAAAGCTCCACGAGCGCGGCGCCCAAGATGACGGCCAGCAGGAGGACGCCCGCGAACACTATGTGCTCGGTGTCCTCGACGCGGGAAAGGGTGCCGTCGATCATGCTCAGCGGCAGCCCGGTGACGAGGTCGGTGCCTTGTTCGGGGCCGGGGATCTTGGTGAGCAGGTACTGACCGCCGAGGGATGTCAGCATGACTTCGTGGGGCGGCGCGGGCGGGGTCGTCGGCGCGGAGCCGTCCGGCCCAGATGGGTTAGACGAATCAGGCGGGTTCTGGTTAGTGGCCACCTTCAGGGCCGCGAGCGTGGCCGTGTCCGAAGCGGAAAGCGGGCATGCCTCCTTCACGGTGCCCTTGTATTGGACCGATTTCCCCTTCAGCAGCACCTCGAACGTGCCGGGTGCCTGCCCTTGGCCGCTGCACTGGAGGTAACCATTCGGATTAGCCTGGTAGGCGTCGGCCTGGCCGGAATCGTCGGAGTCGTTCTGGCCGGAATTGTCGTGGTCGTTGTCCCCATCCTGGGACTGAACGCAGGTGAACCAGGTCTGAGTCGCGGCCTGCAGTTGCTGGTTGAGCGAGGACATCAGCGAATTACTGAGTGAGTTCGCGGTGACCACGCTGACGGTCGCGCCGGCCAGCCCGAACAGCACGACGAGCCCGATGATGAGCTTGCCGCTGATCGTGCGCCAGGACAGCAGGCCGGCCAGCCGCGCCCGACGCGGCCGCTGCGGCTGCGATGCGGACATTAGCCAGCTGGTTTCAGCACGTAGCCGACGCCGCGGACGGTATGGATGAGCGGCACCCGGCCCGCGTCGATCTTCTTGCGCAGGTAGCTGATGTACAGCTCGACGACATGCGCCTGGCCGCCGAAGTCATAGTTCCACACCCGGTCCAGGATCTGCGCCTTGGACAGCACCCGCCTCGGATTGCGCATGAGGAACCTGAGCAGCTCGAATTCGGTCGCGGTCAGGTCGATCAGCTCACCGTCCCTGCGGACCTCACGCGCGTCCTCGTCCATGGTCAGGTCGCCGACGGCCAGCGATCCCTCGGTGTGCGCGCGGGTCAGGTTGGCCCGGCGCAGCAGCCCGCGCAGCCTGGCCAGGACCTCCTCCAGGCTGAACGGCTTGGTCACGTAGTCATCGCCCCCGGCGGTGATGCCCGCCACCCGGTCCTCCACCGCGTCCCGTGCGGTCAGGAAGAGCACGCACACCTGCGGTATCTCGCCCCTGAGCCGGCGCATGACCTCGATGCCGGACAAATCGGGGAGCATGATGTCGAGCACCACGGCATCGGGGCGGAACTCACGTGCGGTCCGCACCGCGTCCGCGCCGGTACCCGCGGTGCGGACGTTCCAGCCTTCGTAGCGCAGCACGCTCGCCAGCAGTTCGGCCAGGCTGGGCTCGTCGTCGACGACGAGCACGCGAACCGGCGTGCCATCGGCCCGCTGAATGCCGGCGTTACGGGCGCTGGCCGCCGGGGCGCTGGCTACGCCGCCGGCCGCACCGCCCAGCATGCCGTTCGCCGTGTCGCCGGCCGGTGCCGCGGCCGGGCTGTTGTTCTCCATAGTCCTCAGGCTCGTTCGTTGTCGTCTCCAGGCCCAGGTGGACCCGTAAAACCCGTCATACCCCTCGATCAGAGGCAATCTGCCCAGCTGGCAGGAAGCCATGCGAACCTCATGATCGAATCTGTGCTTAGTATGCCCACGCCGAGAAGATTCTCCGCCTAAGTTCTCAGCACATGCCATCAACGTGTCCTGCTCGTCAGGATTTGCTATGAATAAGCTCTGAAGCAGGCGGGAAAGCTTGGACGCCGACGATGACGGTTTCGCTCCGGCCTTACGCAGCGCCTGGCCGGCGCCGGCGAGCAGGCCGTCCGCTTCGGGAGCCGCGGAAATGACCTCGACTTCGATCTCACGCCACGTGACGGGCCCTTCGTCAGGTTCGCCGAACCGGGTGGCCGTCACCCGGTCATCGGCGATCTCCAGGATCGCCTCGCCGGTGGGTCCCGGCACTGTCACCACGGTCCGTTCCGTATCCAGAATGGCGATGGGACGTAGGCGCTGGCCCGCGGTGATGTCCTCGACCTGGGCAGTCAGCCGCGCCGGGATCGACCAGGTGCCGCCCTCATCAAGCGGCGCGTGCAGTTCCTGCCTGGTGTCCTTGCGGACCGGCAGCTTGAGATGCCAGCCCTCGTCGGTGCCCCCGACGCGGCGGCGCAGCGTGATCCGGTTGCGGTGCAGGTCGAGGTTCTCGGTGTCAAAGTAGGTGGCGCTGAGGTAGTAGCGTTTCGGCTCCGCCCGTCGGCCGGCTGGCCCGCTCAGGCCGCCGAAGTCGGGCAGGGCAAAGCCCGCCTCCGCGTCGTATTTCTGCTCGGTTTCCAGGTGGTCGCCATGGACGTTTGTCACGCCTCTAAGGCTACGTGTGGTACACGACGAACCTCGTGCTGGGCCGCTCAATCAGCAGCCCGCCGCGGACCGGACCTGGCTCGGCCGCTGATGACCGCGGGTAGGCGTCGACGTACAGTCCGGCCGTGCCGGGCTGGCCCGCCTGATCCCAGGCCTGGACATGCGCCGCGAGCCTGGCCGCAAGCGCCGACGCGTGCGGGCCGAACCCGGCCACCGCCAGCGCGAGCAGCCTAGGCGCCGACCCAACCCCTCCGGCCTCGGTTTCCTGTGACGACAACGGGGTGCCGGTGAGCAGCGCGATGCCACCGGAATCCACGATTCCGGCGGTGGCCCGCATGCCGCGGGTGCGGACCGGCGCCCGCGCGAGCCGGGAGGCCCCTGGCCCGGACACCCGGCGAGCCCGCCCGCCCACAGGTCGCTCTTCTGCCACCGTGCACGACCGGGGGTCCCCGGCCGCCAGCCAAAGGCCAAGGCCCCAGACGACCTGTACGGACCCGGCGCTGACCCCGGTCGCAAGCTCCACCGGCGGGCCGCCGAGGTAGCCCGCGACCGCCTCGGCGTCGATTTCCTTCCCGTCGGCCAGCATGAGCCCGTCGGGGAGCATGACCGAGAGCCCGGGTGCCAGCAGGACGGTGCGCTCGGGCCCGGCGAGCGGCCCGCGTATCCGCATGAACCCGCAGGGTGTCAGCGACACGCTACGCCAGTGCCCGCCGGCCGTTTGCCGCGGGCCCGCGGGATCCGCGTGCTCGAAAGCCACCGCGAGCTGGGTCCCTCGGACGTCAAGTGGCACCACGATCCGGCCACCGGGACTCATCTGGTCCAGCCACGGCGGTGCGAGGTCGCTGACGCCTACGGTGGCGATCACGCGGTCATACGGCGCGGACGCCGGGTAGCCGGCCGCGCCGTCCGCCGCCACGACGGTCACGTCCGGGTATCCGGCGCTGGCCAGATGGCCGCGGGCCTGGGCGGCCACCTCGGAGTCGATGTCGACGCTGACCACGGTGCCGGCGTCGGCCACGATGTGCCTCATCAGCGCGGCGTTGTAGCCGGTCCCTGCGCCGATCTCGAGCACCCGCAGGCCGGGGGCCAGGTCCAGCTGGTCCAGCATGATCGCCATGATGGCGGGCTGGGAAGAGGAGCTGATCGGCTGCCCGTCGGCATCGCGCTTGGTCACGATGGCTTCGTCGCGGTATGCCGACTCCGGCGACAGGCCGGGCAGGAACAGGTGCCGCGGCACGTCCCGCAACGCCGCGGCCACGCGGGTACTGCTGATCCGGTTGGCGGTGATCACCCGCGCGGCGAGGAGCTCCCGCATCCGCGCTGGCGAGCTCTCATCACTCACGACTACACCTGCCAGGTCCCTGGATTCCTGGCCGGCCGGAACCACAGCCGCAGCGCGGCGACGGCGAGGGCGGCGAGGGCAATCAGGCCGGCCAGGACGAAGATGTTCCCGGCGAGGAGCTGGAGGCCATGCCAGTGGAATTCGTGATACCAGGGCTTGTCGCCCGTCGCGAAATAGGTAGCCGGGCCGTACCAGAACAGGCCGGCCGGGGTGAGCCCGGCCGAAGCGTCCCAGAACTGCGGCCACGCGCCGAACACCACGAGCAGCCCGCCCGCGGCGGCCCACCACGCTGCCCGGACCGGGCCTTTCGCCCGGGCACCCAGATGAGCCAGCAGCCCGATGCCCAGCGCCACCCAGACCCAGTGATGATCCCAGCTCAGCGGGGAGACCAGCAGGCCGGTCAGCGCGCAGGCCAGCATCGCGGGCACCGGGTGGCCGACGCGGTACAGGACGGCGGCGGTGATCAGGCCGACGATCACGACCAGCACGGCCGCCCCGATCCAGCCAGTGGTGCCGGCCGTTACGCTGCCTGCCAGCCGGGTCAGGACCCCCCGCAGCGACTGGTTGCCCCTGGTGCCAAGGAACACGATCCGGTTCGCATTGAGGAATAGCCTGTCGGCCCAGTAATCGCCGGAATCCCGGGGCGCAATCGCGTAGCCGAGCGCCACCGTCGCCGCGAACACCGCCGTGGCCGTGGCGGCCTGCCGGAACTTGCGGACGAGCAGCAGGTAGGGAATGAAGATCAGCGGGGTCAGCTTCACCCCGGCCGCGATCCCGATCCCGATGCCGTGCCACCAGCGCGTGCCAGCGCCCGGAACAAGCGCCGCGCCGATCAGCAGGTCGGCGCTGATGAGCGCCATCAGCAGCAGGTTAACCTGGCCCAGGCTCAGCGTCTGCTGCACCGGCTCGGTGAGCAGGGCCAGCGCGGATACGCCGAACGTCGCGCCAAGCCTGACGCCGCGCCGGTCGCGGTAGCCCAGGGCGCCGAACGTCAGCCAGGCCGACAAGCCCAGAGCGCCCAGGCTGGCCAGCGTCATCGCCCAGCGCAGCACCGTCCATGGCAGCACGGAGGCCACGGCGAAGACCACCGCGGCGAACGGCGGATAGGTGAACTGGACGCCGCTGAGGCCGGCCCAGTCGTACAGCGGGGATGCCCGGTGACCGTCGTAGGCGGGGGCGATGTGCCTGATGATCAGCCCGCCGTCGCGGTACACCACCAGGTCACGCATGGCGGTCAGGTAGGACAGGTGATCGGCCAGGTCCGCCGCGACCAGGGCCAGCACCGCCACCAGCAGCAAGGCTCCGGCGGGCAGCAGCCACCGGGTCCCATCTCGTGGGGGCCCGGTGGCTGCTGTCGTCTCAACCGCCGCCGGCTCTGCCCGCACCGCGAACGTCCCTTCGTCAGGCACCGTCATCATCGGCTGGCACGAACTGTGTCGTGCCGATGATAGTGCCTCAGGTGCGGATCAGGCCTGGGGAGGCTTACCCGATGCTCTGCGTGTCCTCGGTCTTGGAGGTAGGGGTGAAGGTGGTGTTGGCGGGGGTCCTGGTCGGCAGCGTCTGGGTCTCCTCGTTATCGACCGTGTCCGCCGGGACCGTCTCGGTGACCGGTTCGACGGTCCTGATTCCGGCCGGCACCGAGGCGATCCGGCCGAAGGCCGTGGCCGCGATGAACACGACGACGACACCGAGGGCGGAGAAGAAACCCAGCTGCTCCATGATCCGCATGTACACGGTGCTGGCGGCAGCCGAGCCGCCCAGCGTGACGTGGTTGTTCCACAGCGGGCTGAGCGTGGTGCCGAGGGTGAACCAGGCTCCGGCCGCCGCCGCCAGCAGCGCGCCGAACAGTGCGGTGTGCCTGCGGGCGGCGATCATGAGCAAGAAGCCGCCGAGGAAGACCGCCGCGCCTGGCAGGATCTCCAGCCACAGCCGGGCCGTGTTATAGGTCCAGGCTTTGTCCGGCGTGTAGGCGTAGTGAAAATAGGGTCCGACGAAGGGGATGAGTGCGCCCCACAGTCCGAGCAGGATCAGCAGGAACCCGCTGAATGCCCCTCGACTGCGCCGCATCTGCAGCATCCCAGCCATGCGTATCACATCCCGGATGAGTCAACGATTTTTGGTTGTGCGGGCCTAACTACTCCAGCCCTTACCCGAAGCAGGACGCTGTATTCCGCGCCCGCGCGAGTATCGTTCGCGACGTGGATACCAGGCGCCTCGTGCCGCGAACCGACCGGCTGCTGGCCGATCCCCGGCTGGCGGCGGCGGAGCGCCGGCTGGGCCGGGCGCTGGTCAAGGCGGCGGTCGGCCGTGCGCAGCAGCGGGCCAGAGACGGGCAGATCACGCCGGAGCAGGTCGCGGACGCGGCGGTCGCCGAGCTGCCCGCCCGCGCCGCCGGGCTGACCCCGGTGATCAACGCGACCGGCGTGATCGTGCACACCAACCTGGGCCGGGCCCCGCTATCCGCGGCGGCCGCGGACGCGATCGCCGAGGCCTCGGGCTCCTGCGACGTCGAGTTCGACCTGGTCTCGGGCGTGCGGGCCCGCCGCGGCGGCGGCGCGCTTGACGCCCTGGCCCGCGCCGTTCCCGACGCCGAGGCGGTGGCCGTGGTCAACAACAACGCCGCCGCCCTGGTCCTCGCGGCGACGGCCCTGGCCCGCCCGCAAGCCGCCGAGATCGTGGTGAGCCGAGGGGAGCTCATCGAGATCGGCGACCGCTTCCGCCTGCCCGACCTGCTGGCCAGCACCGGCGCGCGGCTGCGCGAGGTGGGCACGACCAACCGCACGGCCGCCGCGGATTATGCCGACGCGACCGGGCCGCGGACCGCGTTCATCCTCAAGGTGCACCCGTCCAACTTCCGCATTGAGGGCTTCACCGCCGCCGTGACCGTGGCCGAGCTGGCCGGGCTAGGGGAGACCCATGGCGTTCCCGTGGTGTTCGACATCGGCTCCGGGCTGCTCGCGCCGCATCCCCAGCTGCCCGGCGAGCCGAGCGCCGCGACCGCCCTGCGTGACGGCGCGGCCCTGGTCACCGCGAGCGGCGACAAGCTGCTCGGCGGCCCGCAGGCCGGACTGCTGCTCGGCCGGGCCGACCTGATGCGCCGCCTGACCCGGCACCCCCTGGCCCGCGCTCTCCGGGTGGACAAGCTGACCCTCGCCGCCCTGGAGGCCACTCTCGCCGGACCGGTACCGCCGGTGGCCCAGGCGCTGGCCGCCGACCCCGCATCCCTTTTTCAACGGGCCGAACGGGCCGTGGTGCTTCTGCACGCCACTGGCCTGCACGCCACTGGCCTGCACGCCACTGGCCTGGACGCACGCGTGGTGGCATGCCAGGCCGTCGTCGGCGGCGGCGGGGCGCCCGGGGTACTGCTGCCGAGCGCGGCGGTCAGCCTGCCCGAATCCCTGGCCGTCCCGCTGCGATGCGGCCCGCATGTCTCCCGCGGTGAGTTCCCCGCCGTGGTGGGCCGGCTGGAAGACGGCAGGCTGCTGCTCGACCTGCGCTCGGTGTCGCCGGACGATGATCGTGCCCTGGTCGGCGCCATCCGCGCCGCCGCGAACCCTGACCCTCAGTAGTCGCCGGCATGCAGGTTATCGCCACCGCGGGGCATGTGGACCACGGCAAGTCAGCGCTGGTGCGGGCGCTCACCGGGATGGAGCCCGACCGGTGGGCCGAAGAGAGACGCCGGGGGCTGACGATCGACCTGGGGTTCGCCTGGATGACGTTGCCCGGCGGCGAGCGCCTGGCCTTCGTCGATGTGCCCGGCCACGAGCGATTCGTGCCGAACATGCTGGCCGGCGTCGGTCCGGTGCCCGCTGTGCTGTTCGTGGTGGCGGCCGACGGCGGCTGGATGCCCCAGTCCGCCGAGCATCTGGCCGCCATCGACGCGGTCGGCATCCGGCATGGCCTGCTTGCGGTCACCCGAGCCGACCTGGCTGATCCCGGCCCGGCGATGCGGCAGGCGCTCGGTCACCTGGCCAGATCCGGCCTGGGCCAGGCGGAAGCCGTGGCGGTCAGCGCCGTGACCGGCGAGGGCTTGCCCGAACTGCGGGCGGCGCTGGTGCGGCTGGTGGCATCGCTGCCCGTCCCCGGCGCCAGGGACCCGGTCCGGCTGTGGGTCGACCGGTCGTTCAGCATCCGGGGGAGCGGAACCGTCGTCACTGGCACACTGCCGGCCGGGACCATCGCGACCGGCCAGGAGCTCCTGCTCACCCCGTCCATGCGGCCCGCCAGGATACGCGGCCTGGAGATGCTGAACGAGCGCGCCGCCTCGGTCACCGGCGTCGCGCGAGTCGCCCTTAACCTCCGGGGTATCCCGGCGGATGTTCCGGCCCGGGGAATGGCCCTGGTCGATGCGGGCCGTTGGACCATAACCAAGCTGATTGACGTCAGGCTTTCGCTGGGGTCGTGGTCCCCGTCGCCCGGGGCGGCGCGCTTGCCGCAGGAAACGACCCTGCACATCGGCTCCGCCCGCACACTGGCCCGAGTCCGGCCCCTCGGACCGCCGGGACCGCCGGGACCGCCGGGACCGCCGGGACCGCCGGGACCGGCCGGACCGCCGGGATCCGCCGCGACCGCCATAGCGCGCCTGACGCTCCGGGACGCACTGCCGCTGCACGTCGGCGACCGCGTCCTGCTCCGCGACCCGGGCCGTGCGGACGCCAGGATCCTGGGGGCGACGGTACTCGACGTCGCACCGCCCGCGGTCGCCAGGAGAGGGGCCGCTGCTGCGGCCGGCCGCGAGCTTGCCGCCTGGTCAGACCATCCGTCGGCGGCCGACCTGCTGCGACGCCACGGTCTGCTGCGGGCCGGCGCGCTGGCCGCGATGGGCGTGACCGGAGGTCCGGCCCCCGTGTCCGGCGATTGGCTCGCCGATCCGGCCCGCTGGGCTGACCTGCGGCGCCGGCTCGCCGAAGCGGTCGCCGCCCACGCCAGAAGTTACCCGCTGGCGATCGGCATGTCACCCGAGGCCGCACGCGCCGCCCTCGGCCTGCCGGACCGTACGCTGCTCGAGGCGCTGGCCCGTCCTCTCCGCGACCTGCCCGCCGACCCGGGTGCGCCGGCCGAGGTGCAACTGACCGGAGGCTATCTGAGGCTAGTGCCGCAGGAGTCACCGGAACGTCAGGGGCCGCGCACGCTCACCGAACCTGCCTCGTCGCTGCCGCCGCGCGTGGTCTCGGGGATATGCGCCGTCCTGACGGATCTGGCCAGGGCGCCGTTCATGGCGCCCGAGGCGGGACGGCTGGAAGACCTCGGCCTCGACCAGCGGGCTCTCGCGGCCGCCGCGCGAGCGGGCTTGCTACTCCGGGTAAGCGAGCAAATCGTGCTGGCGTCCGGCGCGGAAGCCGAGGCGGCGCACGTCCTCGCCCGATTGCCCCAGCCATTTACCACCGCCGAAGCGCGGCAGGCGCTGGGAACAACCCGCAGGGTCGCGATCCCGTTGCTGGAATACCTGGACCGGGCCGGGATCACCCAGCGGCTTCCCGACGACCGCCGGCGTGTGCGCTGAAACGCCGCCACTCCCCGAAGGATTCAGAACGTGTCAGAGGGTAGAGGTACCGGGACTTCATATGGTGCCGGGTCGGGCGCAAGCCCACCCAAAGAGGCTGATTGGCGCCTTATCCCCAGTAGCGTGTCGTGATGAGTATTGAAGGAGGCCCCGCGGTGCCGGTCAGCGCGTACACGCAGGTTACTGAGCTATCGACAGACGCTCATGCCTGTCTGACGTTCGGTGAGCAGGAAGACCTGCTCGACCTGACGGCGGCGTTTGTCCGCGACGGGCTGGCCAGCGGTTTCCGGGTGGTGGTATTGAGTGATTCGCCGCAGCTGGCCACGGCCAAGCTAGGCTGGCGCGAGATTGCTGCCGAGACGGCCGTCGCGGCCGGGCAGATGGTGATGGCGGCGAGCCAGGATGGCCTGGTCGGGCCGCAAGGCTTCTCGGCCGAGCAGGCCATGGATTGGCTGCGCGATCAGCTCGCGGACTCGCGGCGGCAGGGGTACGCAGGGATCCGGGTCGCCCTGGACATGAGCTGGGCGTTGCGGCCGATGACCGGGATCGAGGAGCTGCCAGTGCTTGAGGAGGAGATCGCCGGCGTCGTCAGCGGCGCGGGCATGTCAGTGTTGTGCGGCTATGACAGGGAGCGATTCGACCCGGTTACCCTGGCCCTGATTGCACGGTTCCACTCCCATGCGGTGGCGGCAGCCACTTACTATGATGATCCGGTTTTGCGCATTTGCCGCCAGTACGTTCCCCCGGGGATCCGGCTGGCGGGCGAGATGGATTTCCTGGCCTCCGAAGCGCTTGCGCTTGCGCTTGGGGAGGCGATCCGCATCGATGGGGACATCACCATCAATATGGCCAATCTGAGTTTCATCGACGCCTCAAGTATCCGGATGATCATGGAGGCCGCCGCAAGCCTTGATCCGTCCCGCACCGTGGTCCTGCGTTGCCGTCCGGCGATCAAAGCGAGGTTTGCGCAACTCGGTGCGGATCGCCTGCCGAAGGTCAGCCTGGTTGGCGTCGATGAACGGTAATGATCGCCAATCGGATCCGGCCAGCCCTGGTGATAGCGCGGTCCTGGCGGATGCCGAAGCTGACATTGGGGACGGCGAGGCGCGCCTGGACCTGGATCAAGCCTTCGACTCAGGCACGCTGTATGCATTGCGGGCAGCGGTGCAGGCGCACGCCATCCAGGCGGGCCTGCCCGAGAACCGCACCGATGACCTGGTGATCGCGGTTCATGAACTGGCCGCCAACGCCGTCAGGCACGGTGCGGGCGCGGGACGGCTGCGGATGTGGGAACGCGACGGGGCGCTGCACTGCGAGGTGAGTGACAGCGGCTCACCGGCCTCAGGCATCCAAGCCGGGCCGGGCGGGAACATGACCGAACGCTGGCCTTTCCTGCAGGGCCATGGCCTGTGGCTGGTGCGCCTGGTGGCCGACCAGATAAGCGTGTTTTCCGGTCCCGGCGATACCCGCGCTACGGTCGTTTTCTTCCTCTCCGGCCAGGATCCTTCCGTCTCCGCCCCTGACTGAAGCACAGCGCGAATGGCTCAGCCGGCGCCCCCGCGCACGGACGCGGGCCGTGCGCCCGCCACGCTCAGAGGCTACGGAACTCCGGAGAGCGGCGGAGAGCGTCGGCGACGCGGCGAGCGGTACTGAGCGTGTTGGCGATGCGGAGAACGAGCAGGCCGCCTCCGCTGACGCGGAAGACGGACGCGCCGGGCCGTTCGGTGATCGAGATCTGCGCGGACATCAAGCTGTTTTTCCGCACCGTGACCCGGTGGTCGCCGTTGCTCTCTACCTGGTAGCCGGGTCCAAGCCGACGGCTGAGGACCGTGACAACCTCGCCGGGCGTGACGTTCTTGCGCGGTACCTTCACTTTCGGCATGGCCACACCTTCACTTTCGGCATGGCCACCAGGCTAGCCCTCAGGCGGCGGCCGGCTGATCCGTGCCGCAGTACTTGCACTTGAAGGCGGCGGCAGGGAGGTCGCTGGACAGGCAGGCCGGGCAGGTCTTGACGGGCGGCGGGTCGCCAAACACGACCTGGCCGCGCCGCGCCTGGACGTGCTTGTAGGGCGTGACGATGAGGAAGTACACCACGGCGATAAAGATGACGAAGGAGATGACCGCGGAAATGAACAAGCCGAAATCCACGACCGTCTTAGGATCGCCAGAGCGGATTTGCACGCTCAGCCCGGCCTTGCCACCCTTAAAGCTCTGAACGAGCGGGTTGATGATGTCGCTCGAGAACGCGGTAATCAGGCCGCTGAATGCGAGGGCTACAACCAGCCCCACGGCGACGACGATCACGTCACCACGCATAAGAAAGTTCTTGAAACCCCTCATGTTCCCGCTCCGATCTCTTGCCTTGTGTCCCCGGGTCACCGCGTTCGGGCGCCGCAGTCTCGCGGCCGCTCCTGGCTGGGACCCCGTTAAGCTCTGTGGCTGATGTTGCCTTAAATGACAGGGCTTACGATTCCTGTTCGTCCGCCGCGGCGCAACCGCGGGGTTCGGCTCCGGCCGGCGGCCGGCCGCTCTGCTAGCAGCAACGACCGCTCCCGTGCCGCAGTAAAGTCGACGCGGAGGCGTCTGGGTGCCTGGTGGCCCCCCCGGTCTTCAAAACTGGTGAGCGCCGCACCGCGGCGCTGGCGGGTTCGATTCCCGTCCGCCTCCGCCACGCCCTGACTTGGGATGATGCGCCAGAGATGCGACCACCCCGGCGTGGCCGTCCGCGCCGCGGGGAGGAATCATGGAGGCCGACCGCCGCGGGGCCTCAGCCGGCCCACTGATACGACAGGAACAACAGCCCCACCACGGCGGCGAGCGGTGCGCTCACGCTGAGATACACGTACCGGACCCAGGGCTGGCGCGTGTTAAGGCCGGCGAGCGCGATCCAGACCGGGAACAGCACCAGGAGTGTACGCGGGCAGCCCTGGTACCAGGTCTGGGTGCCGAGCGCAAGCGCGGCCAGCCCGCAGTACACGGCCTCGGGCCAGCGGTGCCACCACAGGAACGCGAGCGTGACCAGGATCATCGCGGCCATCGCGGCGAGCTCCAGCTGGAACTCGAACGCGTAGGCGGCGCTGAACGGGTGCCGGAACGCCGCCCACCAGGTGGTCTTCAGTGCCTGGACCGGGGTGACCAGATGCAGGTCCCAGCCGGCCTGATACGCCTTGGCCCAGGCGTCCCAGGCACCGGTGTGCACCGTCAGGTAGATCTCGTAGGCCGCGGGCCCGGCCAGGGCACAGCAAGCTTTCGCGGCGTTCGCCAGCCGCGGCCCGCGCGGGCCGGTCAGCGCCATCACGGCCAGCGCCGGGATCAGGAAGACGGCGTCCGGGCGCACCAGCCCGGACAGTCCGGCGAGCAGCGCGGCACGCCACCACCGGCCGCGGGCCGCGGCGTGCCAGGCCGGTATCGCGAACGCCAGGAACAAGCACTCGGTGTACCCGACCAGGAGGCAGATCGCGGCGGGTGCGGTGAGGAGATAGAGCACCGCACGGCGCCCCCCGGCCAGCCGGGCCAGCGAGACGACGACGAAGCAGCCCGCGATCCCGGAGACGACCAGCTCGGCCAGCACCCAGTTGCGCAGGATCAGGTGCACCGCCGCCAGCGCCATCGGATAGCCGGGAAAGAACACGGTGTTGTTCGCCGTCGAATGCGGCGAGAAGTAGCCATACTGGGCGATGTTCCGCAACAGGGCCGCGTCCCAGTGCTCGAACACCCCGGTCATCGGCGCGTGGCTGGGAGTGGTGCGGTACACCCACGCGGCAGCCCAGCCGAGAACGAAAAGGGCCAGGTGTGCGGCGGCCCACATGCCGAGCGCGGCCCGGTCGTCCGGGCTGAGAACCGGGCGCCCCCAGCGCGCCCAGGACAGCAGGCCGCCTGCCGCCGGCGCGGCACGGTCAGGATTTCCGGGCACGGTCAGGATTTCCGGGCACGGTCAGGATTTCCGGGCACCTTGGTGGCGGGGCCGCTGGTACGGACCTGCTCGCTCACGGCTTTCCTTCCCTTGCGCGGCAACAGCGCCACGCCCTCCCCTTGGTAAGACCCGGAAATGGGTACAAAAATGCACGAGGAGCGTGAAATGACACCGGGTCGTGATCAGAATGTGTCCGATGTGCCCCGCTTGCACGCCCGGCCGTCAGAGGGCCTTGGCGCCGGAGTCCGTCAGCCGGCTAGGTCCACCATCAGGCCGAGGCGCTTGGCCAGCAGGCCCGCGCGCTCCGTGTCCTGGGTGCTGAAGGCGCCCGCGACCCGGGTGAAGCGGATGCGGTGCAGCGCGCCGCCGAGGGGCAGGCCGTCCTCGTGCACCAGCCTGATGCGCTTGCCGCCGGGCCAGGTCAGCTCGGCGGCCTGGTCGCTGGCCGCTTCGAGCTGGCCGTCCAGTGCCTGCCGGAATAGCCGCGTCGCGCCGGCCAGGTCGCTGACGCGGTGCTCGATCAGGTCGAAGGAGGTGGGCGGGCCGGGTTCGGGGAGCTCTCGGGGCGCGGGCGACCTCGGAGAACCGGCCTGCTGGGCGACCTGGATGACGATGCCGTGAGCGACGCGCGGGTGCAAGAACGCCTCTTTCCAGTAACGGTTAGCCAGGTTGACCCCGACGGGCTCGATGCCGAGGGTCCGGATCCGGCCCAGTGCCTCCTCAATGTCGTCGACGATGAAGTTGAGGTGGTGCGGACTGGCGCCGCGGGCCGCCAGGAAGCGCTCGAGGAAGGCGGCGTCGGGTCCGCCCGTGGGGGTCAGCAGCTCGATCTTCGGCCCCGCTCCGAACTTCAGCTGGCCCCACCAGAATCCCAGGGCGTCGCCGCCATAGACCCACCTTCCGCCGAGCACGCCGCCGAACAGTTCCCAGCCGTCGGTCAGGGCTGGCGTGCCGATGGCGAGGTGGTCGAGGATCGCAGTCATGGCCTCATAAGTATGAAGTACGTTGGGCCCGGGTCACGGCTGGGCGGGGGACCAGGAGAACCGGCGGACGGCAGCTTCGTTTCTGGTGTGGAACGGTACCTCGCCTCGGGCGTGCAGTCGGCCCGGCGATGCCACTGACCGAGTCCGACCGGTTACGCGCTCCCTAGAGAAGGGCTGGAGATGCTGGCGGCCGGAGTCTCCACGCCGCAACCTTGATGACTGAACGCGACAGGAAAATGTGACAGATGGATGAGAACGACTGGCTGGCCGGGCGGTTGGAGGCGAGCCGCCCCCGCCTGCGGGCGATGGCCTACCGAATGCTCGGCTCGCTCAGCGACGCCGAGGACGCGGTCCAAGATGCCTGGCTTCACGCCGCCGGCGCCGACCCGGGCGCCGTGGACCACCTCGAGGGATGGTTCACGACCATCGTCGCCCGAGTGTGCCTGGACAGGCTGCGCTCGCGCAAGTCGCGGCGCGAAGAGCCTCTGGACGCGGAGGAGCCGCTAGACGCCGAGAAGGCCATGGTCGCCGGTCCCGAGCAAGAGGCGGTGCTCGCGGACTCGGTCGGGCTCGCGCTGCTCGTGGTGCTGGACACGCTCGCGCCCGCTGAACGGGTCGCGTTCGTGCTGCATGACATGTTCGCTTTGCCTTTCGCCGAGATCGCGGCGATCACCGGCCGCTCGTCAGCCGCGGCCCGCCAGCTGGCCAGCCGCGCCCGCCGCCGGGTCCGGGGCCCGGCCCCGGTCTCCAGGATCCGCTTGGCCAGGCAGCGGGAGGTTGCCGAGGCGTTCCTCGCCGCCTCGCGCGGGGGTGACCTGGACGCGCTGCTGGCCGTGCTCGACCCCGAGGTGGTCCTGCACGCCGACGCCGCGTCCGTGCCGTCCGGCGTCCCGATGACGATCCGCGGCGCGGCGGCCGTCGCCCGTGCAGCGCGCGCCGCCTCCGGACGCTCCCGCTACTCGGGCGTCGCCCTGGTCAACGGCACCCCCGGCATCGTGATGGCGCCCCGCGGGCGGCTGGTTCTCGTGCTGGCCCTCACCATCGGTGACGGCAACATCTCCGGGATCGACGTGATCGCCGATCCCGGCCGCCTCGCCGAGCTCGACTTGGCCGTGCTCGGCGGCTAACGGCTGTGGAGGAGTTGCCCGAACGACGGTGCGGATGCGTACGGATCGGCTTCGGCGGCTGGTTGGCGCTGGTCGATCAGAGCGGCCAGTTCCGAGCCGGCCCGCTCGATCCTGGCGCCGAGCGCGCGGCCGGAGCTGCCAGCTGAGCCCCAGTCCTCGGTCGCGGCGAAGACGGCGGTGGGCACCGTCACGGCCCGCAGGTAGGAGAACAGCGGGCGGATTGCGTGCTCCAGCGCGAGCGAGTGGCGGGCCGTGCCGCCGGTGGCCGCGATCAGCACCGGTTTGCCGGCCACCGTGTCGGAGTCGAGCACGTCGAAGAAGGACTTGAACAGGCCGGTGTAGGACCCGTTGTAAAGCGGCGTCACGGCGATGAGGGCGTCGGCGCGGAGCATCTGCCCGATGGCTTCGCCCAGCGCTGGACTGGGGAATCCGGTCAGCAGGTTGTCGACGATGTCGTGGGCGAGCTTGCGCAGCTCGATCGTGATGATCTGCGTCCCGGCCGGAAGGCCCCGGGCCGTCGCCGCGGCCAGCTGGTCGGCCAGCAGGCGGGTGGACGACGGCTGGCCGAGGCCGGCCGAGACGACGACGATGGTGCGTGTGGTCACCGGCTGCTCGTTTCCAGGTCGGAGCCCGCGTCGGTCAGCGACGCTGCCACCCGGGCCTGGTGCGTGGGGCCGTCCGGCACTCCGGCCGGGCGCAGGGCGTCAAGTTCGCGGCGCAGCACCGGCACCACCTCGCCGAGCAGATCCAGCTGCTCGAGCACGACCTTAAGCGGCAGGCCGGCGTGGTCCATCAGGAACAGCTGGCGCTGGTAGTCACCGAAGTGGTCGCGGAAGGTCAGTGTCTTGTCGATGACCTCCTGCGGGCTTCCTACGGTCAGCGGGGTCTGGCTGGTGAAATCCTCCAGCGACGGGCCGTGGCCGTAGACCGGGGCGTTGTCGAAGTACGGGCGGAACTCGCGCACCGCGTCCTGGGAGTTCTTGCGCATGAACACCTGACCGCCCAGGCCGACGACCGCCTGCTCTGGCGTGCCGTGCCCGTAGTGGGCGAAGCGCTGCCGGTAGTAGCCGACCAGCCGGACGAAGTGCTCCGTCGGCCAGAAGATGTGGTTGGCGAAGAATCCGTCGCCGTAGAAGGCCGCCTGCTCGGCGATCTCGGGGCTGCGAATCGAGCCGTGCCACACGAACGGCGGCACGCCGTCCAGCGGGCGCGGCACCGAGGTGAACCCCTGCAGTGGCGTGCGGAACTCGCCCTCGGCGTCGACTACATCCTCGCGCCACAACCGGTGCAGCAGGTGGTAGTTCTCGATCGCCAGCTCAATGCCTTTGCGGATGTCCTGGCCGAACCACGGGTACACCGGGCCGGTATTGCCACGGCCGAGCATCAGGTCCACCCGCCCGTCGGCGAGATGCTGCAGCACCGCGAAATCCTCGGCGATCTTGACCGGGTCGTTCGTGGTGATCAGCGTCGTCGCGGTCGACAGGATCAGATTGTGAGTCTGTGCCGCGATGTAGCCGAGCATGGTCGTCGGAGAGGACGGCACGAACGGCGGGTTGTGGTGCTCTCCGGTCGCGAACACGTCCAGGCCGACCTCCTCGGCCTTGCGGGCCATCTCGACCATCGCCTTGATGCGCTCATACTCGGTCGGTGTGCGGCCAGTGGTGGGGTCGGTCGTGACGTCGCCCACGGTAAAGATCCCGAACTGCATGGCTGCTCCAGCTGTGCTCGTGCCCGGCACGACCGGGCCACCGCGTTGCTCCATCTACTTGAATCTGCAACTACTTGCGGGTGAGCGAATATTCCGCGAGCCCAGATGCGGGCCAGCAAGTCTGCCAGCAGCGAAGCACCGCCGCAGGCGGGCTTCAGGTGCCATACCCTTGCTGCTGACCCTCCTGGCTCCTGAACTGGTAGAGCCGTCGCGGACAGCTACTGCGGAAGGTGAGGCGAAGCGATGACTGATGTGTCCTGGCTGGGGCCGTCCATCGACGTCCGGCCGCTAATCGGCCCGCAGCAGGCCGCGTTCGTCGACCTGCTGCGTGACCTCGACACCGGGCAGTGGGCGCAGCCTACGATCTGCCCGGGCTGGGATGTCAAGGACGTCGCCGCCCATGTGCTAGGCGACCACATCGGGCGGCTGTCCCGGCACCGCGACGGCTACCCACCCCTGCACCCGCGCGCCGGCGAGGCCTTTCCCGTCTTCCTGGACCGCGTCAACGAGGAGTGGGTGATGGCCGCCCGCCGTCTCAGCCCGCGGGTGCTGGTGGAGCAGCTGTCGGTCATCGGGCTGCAGATCGCGGAGTTCTGGGCGACCGTCGATCCCGACACGCTCGGCGCGGGAGTGAGCTGGGCCGGTCCCGGGCCGGCGCCCGTCTGGCTGGACGGAGCCCGGGACTTCAGCGAGTACTGGACCCACCACCAGCAGATCTGCGAAGCCGTCGGCAGGGCCGGACTCATCGGCCCGGAGTATCTTGGCCCCGTTCTTGACACCTTCATGCGGGCGCTGCCGCACACGCTCCGCCATCTGAACGCTCCGGAAGATACCGCCCTCCAGGTGTTCGTGGCCGGGCCGGCTGGCGGCCAGTGGGCCTGCGTCCGCGGTCCGGACCGGTGGAGACTGCAACGTCAGCCGTACCCTCAGCCTGCCGCGCGGCTCGAACTAGACGCGGACACCACCTGGCGGCTGTGTACCCGCGGCATCACGCCCGGACGAGCGGCCGAACGCGCCCGCATTGACGGCGACCGGCACCTTGCGGCGGCGGCTCTGCAAATTGTGTCGATCATCTGGCGAGATCCTTCCTAATCATTAAATCCTTGGCCGCAGCCTCGGTTAGCGGGGCAATTGACAGTTTCCTTATGCAACTATTAATTGCGAAAGGTCCATCGTCGCAGGAAGCTGGGCTGCTAGGCGCGGTACTGATCGGGTTGCGGGAGGCCTGCGGTGTCTAAAATCGGGACCCCGCTGGGTACTGGTGCGATGAAGACTGGTAGTTCTAGGTTTGGCTGAGGAATACGTCCTGTTCGCAGGGGAGGAGATCGCATGGCAGAAATCACCGTCACCGTCGATGGCGTGAAGTATGCGGATCACGTCGAGCCTCGGTTGTTGCTCGTCCACTATCTGCGAGAGGTAGTGGGAAAGACGGGGACGCCGATCGGGTGTGACACATCCAATTGCGGCGCTTGCACCGTGCTGCTGGATGGCGAGTCGGTGAAAAGCTGCGCGGTCCTCGCGGTACAAGCGGACGGCGCGGATATCAAGACCATCGAGGGCATGGCCAACGGCGAGCTGCATCCTCTCCAGCGAGCTTTTCACGAGGAGCATGCCCTGCAGTGCGGATACTGCACGCCCGGGATGATCATTGCCGCATCTGACCTGCTCAGGGAGAATCCCCACCCAAGCGAGGAAGAGATCCGCGAGGGCCTGGAGGGCAACCTCTGCCGCTGTACCGGCTACGAGAACATCGTCCGCGCCGTGCGGCGCGCCGCCGAGGCGGGAGTGAACGCATGACCGCGCAGACCGATTCACCCCAGGTACCAGCGCTC
>Ga0302235_10001093_pt1 | contig 20595 bp, 21 predicted proteins | sample II_Palsa_N3_3_FD_193577 | JGI IMG/M metagenome (GOLD analysis project Ga0302235, IMG submission 193577) | Peat permafrost microbial communities from Stordalen Mire near Abisko, Sweden - II_Palsa_N3_3 | ecosystem: Environmental > Terrestrial > Soil > Palsa > Peat permafrost | place: Sweden... | reverse complement strand
CTGCTCGCCCGGGCCGGACGGGTCGTGTCGGCCGAGGAACTGCTTGAACGGGTCTGGGACGAAGCCGCCGATCCGTTCACCACCGCGGTCAAGCAGACCATGCACCGGCTGCGGGCCAAGCTCGGCGACCCGCCCGTCATCGACACCGTCCGCGAGGGCGGCTACCGGATCGGAGAGCGCTGATGCCCGCCCGCCGGACTTCCCGGCCCGCTGCTCGCAGGCCCACCCTGCGGGCACGGATGACCCTGCTGTACGCCGCCCTCATCTGCACATCGGGCATCGCGCTGCTCGGCATCACCGACCTTCTCGCACCAGGCCTGCTGCAGCACCGCTCCTTTCAGGCCGCGCCGGGTCAGGGACGGCCTGGCACCGCCGCGGGCGGCCATTCCTCCGGTATCTTCTCCGCGTTCATCACCTCGGACTCGTTCCGGGCCGCGGTCGCCGCCGTGGCGATCATGGCGGTGATCTCCCTGGCGCTCGGCTGGCTGATCGCCGGCCGCTTCGTCCGGCCGCTGCGCTCGATCATCACCACCGCCCGCGACATCTCCGCCAGCAACCTGCACCGGCGCCTCGGCCTGCGCGGCCGGGGCGACGAGTTCACCGAGCTCGGCGAGACCCTCGACGACCTGTTCGCCCGCCTGGAGGCCTCCTTCGAGTCACAGCGGAACTTCATCGCCAACGCCTCCCACGAGCTGCGGACCCCGCTGTCGGCCGGACGCGTCCTCCTCCAGGTCGCGATCGCCGACCCCGAACCCTCCGTGCAGGCGTTGCGGTCAACCTGCGAGGAGCTCGTGGAGCTGGGCGACCGGCAGGAGCGCCTCATCGCGGCCCTGCTCACGCTGGCCAACAGCCAGCGCGGGATCGATCACCCGGAGCCCCTGGACCTCGCCGACATCACCCGCGACGTGGTGCTGGCCCGAAGCGGCGATGCCGAGCGCCACGGCATCCGCCTCACCACCGAACTCGCCCCCGCCCCGGCGACAGGCGACCCTCGCCTGGCGGAAAGCCTGGTGGCGAACCTGGTCGACAACGCCATCCGGCACAACCGGCCCGGCGGCCAAGCGGACATCACCACCGCCGTGACCACCGCTGGCGCCGTCGTAAAGGTCAGCAACACCGGCACCCTCATTCCGCCGCATGCGGTCGATGACCTGTTCCAGCCGTTCCGGCAGCTCGGCACCCAGCGGATCCGCCACGGCGAAGGACACGGACTCGGCCTGGCCATCGTCCGCGCCATCGCCGACGCCCACGGCGCGTCCGTCACCGCCAGCCCCCGCCCCGAAGGCGGCCTCGACCTGGAAGTGACCTTTCCCTGACCTCCGATGCCGATCGCCGAGGAGTCAGCACCCGGTTCAAGCGTCGCAGCAGCGGAGCAGAAGGCCGCCGACCACGAGTGCGCACACGGCCAGGCCGACGAGCAACCCCGGGCCGGCCAGGGCGCTGACCGGGAGGCCGCTCAGGCCGGTGCCGGCCGGAAGTCTCAGTCCGGCGGACATGGGGCCGACGTGCTGGGGGCCCCGGTGCCAACTCGGAGTGCCGAAGACCCGGCCGAGGAGGGGAAACAGGTACAGCAGGCCGAGCACGATCCCGACGGAGATCGCGACGTCCCGGGCGGCGGTGGCGATGCCGAAGCCCACCGCGGCCTCGCTCGGGTCCGGTGCGTCGCCCGTCGGGATCACTCGCATCGTTTCGACTCCTCTATGGCCGTGGTCCTCGTGACTGGGGCATGCGCCCGCTCAGGTTGCGGCGGGCGGTTTGGCGGTGCGGATGCCGCGCCCGGCGCTGACGACCGCGACGGCCGAGACGAGCAGCACTGCGGGCAGGTAGACCGCGAGCTGCCAGCTCTCGTGGTAGCCGGCGTAAGCCGGCGCCCACAGGTACAGGCCGACCGCCGCGACCACGCTGGCCACGCAGGCCAGACCCATCGTCACCGCCGCCAGCACCGCCGCGCGAGCGGCCAGGACGACGGCCGGGCCCTCCGGGCGGAGGCCGCGCAGCGCCAGAGCCGGCCCGGCGGCGGAAAGCGCGGCCGCCGCGAACCCGAGAATCACCAGCGCCAGGAACCAGCCGGGACCGACCCCGCCGTTCGCCAGGTCCGCGACGGGCCGTGACTGCCAGGGCACGACCAGCGGGCCGACCCGGCGGTCAAGGCGGGCGATCGCCCAGGCCGCCACGAGAAAGACGGCGGGCACGACGACCGGCGACAGCAGCCAGGCCACCTCCCGGCGTCGCCGGGCCGTGCGGAGCATCTGCAGCCACAGCCAGACCCCGCCGAGGGCCACCGCCAGCACGGAAAGGGCGAGGCAGCCGTCGAACGCCCAGTACGACCACTGGATGACCGGATGCTGTGCCAGCGCCGCGCCCTGGGAAGAGCCCTGCGCCTGGGTCAGTTGCACGAAGACGGCTCCCAGGCCGGCCAGCAGCGTCCAGGCGATGCCCGTCGTGGCCAGGCTGGAGCGCATCCGCCCCGACCCGTCGTGCAGATGCCGCGGCGGCCAGGCCAACGCGGGAACCGCGTGCCAGGCCAGGCTTGCCGCTGCCCGTGCGCCGCCTCCGGAATCGTCGAGCAGCGCCCGGACCTCGGCCCCGTATCGAGCCCGCCACGCGGGCGGGTACAGGCTCAGCGCCGCCCGGACCAGGAAGTCTTCTCCGCTTTTGCGCGGCGGCTCCGGGGCGCTCACGCGCCGGCCCAGCCATAGTTCGCGCGCAGCCGCCGTTGCGCGACCGAGGCGACCTGCTGCATCCGCTCCGACTGCTCCGCCAGCTCGCGGGCCCCCTCGGCGGTGAGCCGGTAGGGGCGCCGCCGGTCGTCCGACTCCAGCGGCTCGATCAGGCCGCGCGACTCCAGCCTTGAGATCACCGCGTACAGCGTGCCGGCCGACAGCCGCACCCCCATCGTGTCCGCGATGTCCTGCGTGATCGCGTACCCGTGCCTGGGCTCGTCGGCCAGGCTGGCCAGCACCAGCAGCGGCGGGTCGGCCCACCGGTCGAGCCCGTCTCTTCTCATCTCGTCCTCCGTCCCGCCGTCGTGTTCGTCCGCTCCACGCTATACCGTCGCACGGTATATCGCAATACGGTATAGCGGCTCGCAGAGCATTCAGCGTCAGGCGGCTCGGCGCGCGCCGGCCGGACGGCCGTCGACCTCTTGCATTGCATCCTAACTAGCCACTTAGCTATAGTGCTAGCAACCTAGATAAAGTAGGAGACCCGGTGATCGAGTTCCACCTGGACAGCCGGTCCGGCGTAGCGCCGTACCTGCAGCTGATCCATCAGGTGCGGCAGGCGCTGCGGCTCGGCCTGCTGCGCAAGGGCGACCAGCTGCCCAAGGTCAAGGACGTGGCGGCCGGCCTGGCGATCAACCCGAACACGGTGCTCAAGGCCTACCGAGAGCTGGAATACGAGGGCCTGGCGGCGGCCCGGCCCGGGGTCGGCACGTTCGTGACCGGAACGCTGGACGGCGGGTCGCTGGCAGCGCACGGACCGCTGCGCACCGAGCTGTTGCACTGGCTGGCCAAGGCCAGGCGCGCGGGGATGGACGACGAGTCCATCGAGGCCCTGTTCGCGAGCACCTTTCGGTCCGCCAGCGAGGAGGACATAGCGTGACCGCCGTCATCGAAGCCGAGGGACTCGGCAAGCGTTACCGCAAGCAGTGGGCGCTGAGCGACTGCACCCTCTCCGTTCCGGCCGGGCACGTCGTCGGGCTCGTCGGCCTGAACGGGGCCGGGAAAACGACCCTGCTGAACCTGGTCACCGGGATGGTGGCGCCCACCACCGGCACGATCGCGGTGCTCGGCGGCCGGCCCGCGGCCGGCCCGGGGCAGCTGGCCCGGGTCGGGTACCTGGCCCAGGACGCGCCGGTCTATCCGGGGCTTTCCGTCGCCGAGCACCTGAAGCTGGGCGCGCGCCTCAACCCGGGCTGGGACGACGCGCTGGCGCGCCGGCGGACCGATCAGCTCGACCTGGACCCGGGGCGCAAGGCCGGGAAGCTCTCCGGCGGCCAGCGTGCGCAGCTCGGGCTGACCGTCGCCCTCGCCAAGCGTCCCGAGCTGCTGATCCTGGACGAGCCGGCGGCGAGCCTCGACCCGCTCGCCCGGCGTGAGTTCCTGCAGGACCTGATGGCGGCCGTCGCCGAGGAGCAGGTCAACATCGTGCTCTCCTCGCACCTGATCAACGACCTGGAACGTGTCTGCGACTACCTGATCGTGCTGGCCGACTCGCGGGTGCGGATCGCCGGGCCGGTCGACGAACTGCTGGCCGCGCACCACCTGCTGTCCGGCCCGCGCCGCGACGAAGGCAGACTGCCGGCCGGGATGCAGGTCATCTCCGCCAGCCACACCGACCGGCAGAGCACGCTACTGGTCCGGGTCAGCGGCCCGGTCCTCGACCCGGCCTGGACGGTGACCGCGGTCGGCCTGGAGGACCTGGTGCTCGCCTACATGAAGCAGGCGGCCGGACGCGGCCGCCGCGGCAACCGCCACCTGGAGGCGCTGACATGATCTGGCTGACCTGGCGCCAGTTCCGCGGCCAGGCCGTCACCGCGGTGGCGGCGCTGGCGCTGTTCGCGATCCTGCTCGCGGTCACTCATCCGGAGCTGGCCAGCCTGTACGCGACCAGCGGCTTCGCCGGCTGCCAGGGCGGCAGCTGCGGGCAGCCGGCCGGCGCGTTCCTCAGCCAGTTGTCTAACCTCACCCCGTTCGGCGGACCGCAGGCCTTCCGCCTGCTGCCGGCCGGGGCCAACCTCTACGTGATCGTCTACACCGTCGGCATCCTGTTCATTCTCATCGCGCCCGCGATCACCGGCGTCTTCTGGGGCGCCCCTTTGATCGCCCGCGAGCTCGAGACCGGGACCGGCCGGCTGGCCTGGAACCAGAGCGTGACCAGGGCCCGGTGGCTGACGATCAAGCTGGCCCTGACCGGGGCGGCCGCCATCGCCGTGACCGAGGGGTTCAGCCTCTTGCAGGCCTGGTGGGCGGCTCCCATCAGCCGAGCCGTCGACGAGGGCGGCAGTGTGTCAGTGTTCAGCGGCAGCCGGTTCAGCCCGCTGAACTTCGCCACCGGCGGCATCGCCCCGCTCGGCTACGCCGCGTTCGGCTTCGCGCTCGGCGTCACCGCCGGACTCCTCATCCGGCGCGTGGTCCCGGCCATGGCGCTCACCCTGGCCATCTTCGCCGGGGTCCAGGTCGTGATGCCGCTGTGGATCCGCCCGCACCTCCTGCCGACCGACCAGACGACCGCCGCGATCGCGGCCAGCCGCGCGACCCTCAGCGACCTCGGCGGCGCCACCGTGCTCACCGCCAGCGCCGTCCCCGGCCAGCCTGGCGCCTGGATCATCTCGAGCGGGGCGGTCAACGCCGCCGGACAGCCGGTGAGCACGTTGCCCGCCGCCTGCACGCCGACTGCGCAATCCCCCTCGCCCGGACCGGGCAGCGGCACCGCGTTTCAGAGCGACGTGCAGCGCTGCCTGGCCGGCCACGGGATTCGGGAGGCGGTCAGCTATCAGCCCGCGAGCCATTACTGGCCGCTCCAGTTGACAGAGACCGGGATCTTCCTCGCCCTCGCCCTCGGCCTGGCCGGCTTCTGCTTCTGGTGGCTTGACCGGCGCCTGGCCTGACCGGGGCCGGCCTGCCGTGCGTCGCAGTTCGAGGTCGGGCTGCCCTTCCTAGATCGCTTACTCAAGTGCGAGTCCCTCGACGACCGGCAGGCTCGCGGCCCGGCGGGCCGGGATCAGCGAGGCAAGCAGCGCGGCGAGCCCGGCCAGCACGACGTACCCGGCGATCTGCACCAACGGAAAGCTGACGGCGACGTCCTGTGTTCGCAGGAACGCCCGGCCGGTGGCCCAGCCGAAGCCGATCCCGAATGCCACCCCGATGACGGCGCCCATCACGCCAAGCAGCACGGCCTCCATGCTGATCATCTGCCGGAGCTGGCCCCTGGTCAGCCCGAGGGCGCGCAGCAGGGCGGACTCCCTGGTTCGCTCGAGGACGGACAGCGACAGGGTGTTGGCCATGCCCGTCAGCGCGATCACGATCGAGGTTGCCAGCAGGCCGTCCAGGAGATCGGTCAGCTTGTGAACCGATGAGAGCATGTGCGCCCGCAGCGTTGCTTCTGAGGTCACCTCGATGGCCGGGTCGCGCGCGATCGCCGCGTCCACCACCGCTGCCGAGGCGGTGGCCGACACGCCCGTGCGCGCCTTGACCAGCACGTCGGCGGCTCCGGCGGGCCCGAACGACCGGGTGAAGTCCGGCCAGGAGATCAGCGCGTCCTCGGACAGGACGCCGTCGGAGAAGATCGCGGCCACCCGGAACGAGCGCCCGGCGACGGTCACCCGTCCGCCGACGGTCACGCCCAGGTCGCGCGCCTCGGCCCCGGCCAGCGCGATCTCGCCGGTTCCGGCGCCGACCTCGGTCACCGACCCGGTGGTGACGTCGGGCATGAACAGCGATCCGTAGGCCGACGGTTGGACCGCCATGACCTGCGCGTCTGCTTTATCGATGGCCGTCGTGCGCTGCCTGGTGGCGGCCGCCTCCGCGATGAGCGGGCTGGCCTGCAGGGCGGCCAGCACGCCGGGCGGCATTTCCGAGCTCGGCGCCGTGAGCAGGTAGTCGGCGGGGAAGCGGCTGTTCGTCTCGCTATTGGCGAGCTGGGTGGCGGTGGACAGCACGACCGAGAAGAGCGTCATCAGCCCGATCCCGATCGTCAGCGCGGCCGCGGTGATAGCCGTCCGGGCGGGATTGCGCCGCGCCCCGGTCACCGCCAGTCGCATCCGGATGCCGAATAGGCGGGAGGGGAGCCAGCCGAGGGCGGACGTAATCGGTCCCGCGACGATCGGCCCGATCACCAGGAAGCCGAGGAAGACGATGGTGCCGCCCGCCGCGATCATCACCAGGCCCGCCTCGCCGCGCGGCATGCCCAGGATGGTGAGCGCCAGCCCGAGGCCGGCCAGCAGGGCCGAGGCCGCGATCCGCAGGGGCCGGCCGTTGCCTCTGCCTTCCACCGGTGCCCGCAGCATGGCCATGGGCGCGGTCTTGGACGCCGCGACGGCCGGGAGCAGCGCCGCGGCCGACGTGACCAGCACCGCGATCAGTAGCGACGCGGCTACCGCGGCGCCGGTCAGCGAGACCGTGCCCGAGTTCACCGCGGCCACCAGCGCCGTGGCCGCGCCGATCCCGGCGGCGCCCGCTGCCAGCCCCATCGTCGCTGATTCGGCCAGGATGCCGGCCAGCAGCTGACGCCGGGTCGCCCCGACGCAGCGCAGCAGCGCGGTTTCCCGCAGCCGCTGTGCGAGCAGGATCCGGAAGCTGTTGTAGATGACGAGCGCGGCCACGATCAGGGACACGGCCGCGAAGATGCGCAGCCCGATGGAGAGCAGGCCCTCCCCGCCGGCGTTCTCCTCGGCGAGTACCCCGGCGAGCCGCGCACCCGTTTCCGTCGTCGTGCCGGGAAGGCGCCGTCCGGCCAGCGCGGCGGCCACAGCGGCTTGGCTCATGCCCGGGACCGCTGCCACGTCGATCCGCTGGTATCCGGCGGCGGCAGTCAGCGACCGAACCAGCGCGGCGGGCAGAATCAGCACCGCGCCGCCGAGCACCCTCCCGGAGGCGCCCAGGTCGGCGATCCCGGTGATCACGAGCCGCCGGGTGCGCCCGTCATGATCCAGCACGGTCACCGCTGTGCCCGGCCGCACATGGTTGAGCGCCGCGGTGTCCTCATCGAGCAGCACACTCCCCCCGCCCGCGACCACCGTGTAGAAGCGGAACCGCGGGTCGGCCGGCCGGTCGATCGCCGTGGCCGCGTCGGTCCGTCCGCCGGGCCCGATCAGCGTCAGCGGGCCTTGGAGTCTGCCCTCGACGGCGGCTACCCCGGGAGCGGCGCGCACGGCCGCGAGGTCGGACAGCGGAACAGTCGGGCCGCTGCCGGGGAGGACGGCGGCGTCGACATTCTTCGCCTCGGCGGCGTACTGGCTGTCGTAGGCGGCGCTCACCGTCGCCGTGTAGATCAGGGTGGCGGCCGTGAATGCCACTCCCAGGCTGACCGCCAGCGCCGACAGGAGCAGCCGACGCCACCGGAGCCTGAGGCCGGCCAGGGTGACGGTCAGCATCCCTGCTCCTTGAGGGCATCGAGGATGTCGGCCGCCGCCGGGTCGAGCAGTTCTCCGCGCACGCGCCCGTCGGCCAGGAACACCACCCGGTCGGCGTAGGACGCGGCCACCTGGTCGTGGGTCACCATGATGACCGTCTGGCCCAGCTCGCGGACTGATCGCCGCAGCAACGAGAGCATCACCGCCCCGGACCGGGAGTCCAGGTTGCCGGTCGGCTCGTCGGCGAAGATCGCCTCCGGCCGCGTGATCAGCGCCCGTGCGCACGCAACCCGCTGCTGCTGTCCGCCCGACAGCTGCCCGGGCCGATGTCCAAGCCGATCGTCCAGGTCGAGCACGGAGATGATCTCGCGCAACCAGCGCGGGTCCGGCCTGCGCCCGGCGAGCTCCAGCGGCAGCGTGATGTTCTGCTCGGCGGTCAGCGCCGGCAGCAGGTTGAAGGACTGGAAGATGAAACCGACCCGGTCGCGGCGAAGCAGCGTGAGCGCGCGGTCGGACAGCCCGCTGAGCTCCCGGTCCCCGATCATGACCGAGCCCGACGTGACCGTGTCCAGTCCGGCCAGGCAGTGCATCAGGGTGGACTTGCCTGACCCTGACGGTCCCATGATGGCGGCGAACATCCCGCTGTCGAAGCTGATCGTGACCCGGTCGAGCGCCTGCACCGCGCTCGGGCCGTCCCCGTAGACCTTGCTGACGTCCTTGGCTATGAGCATGCCGCCGACGTTAGGAGACCGACCCCGGCTCGCGCGTCGGGCGCGATGCGGAGTTCGCCGCTACGCGCCGGCGCGTACCAGCCTCATCTCATAGGCGTAGACGACGGCCTGCACGCGGTCCCGGAGGCCGAGTTTGCCGAGAATGTGGCTGACGTGGGTGCGGACCGTTGCCTCGGACAAGAACATCTTCTCTGCGACCTCCGCGTTCGACAGGCCGAGGGCCACCTCCCGCAGCACCTCGACTTCGCGCGCGGTCAGGGGGACGTCCGGCGCCTCCCGCCGGTCCGGCGGCCGGCGCGGGTCGGCCAGGGTGGCGAACCGGTCGAACAGCCGCCGGGTGGTGCTCGGCGCGACGACCGCGTCACCGGAGTGCACGATCCTGACCGCGTCGATCAGGTTGCTGGCCCCGGTGTCCTTGAGCAGGAACCCCGAGGCGCCGGCCCGGATTGCCTCGTAGACGTACTCGTCCACGTCGAACGTGGTCAGGATGAGCACCCGGGGGGAGTCGGCGGACGAGCGGATGCGCCGGGTCGCCTCGACGCCGCCCATCCGGGGCATCCGGACGTCCATCACCACCACATCGGGCCGGGTCTGCGCGACGACCTCGATCGCCTCCGCCCCGTCGCCGGCCTCGCCGACGACCTCCAGGTCCGGCTGCCCGCCGAGCACGAGCCGGAACCCGGTCCTGACCAGCTCCTGGTCGTCGACCAGGACGACCCGGATCACGCCCACGGCAGCAGCACCCGCACCCGGAAGCCGCCGGAGGAACCGGGGCCGGCGGTGAGCGCCCCGCCGAACATGGCGGCCCGCTCCCGCATCCCGATCAGGCCGTGCCCGGCCGGGCCGGGCACGGCCGTCCCGCTCCCGTCATCGGTCACCTCGATCTCCAGCGCGCGGCCTCCGTACGTCAGCCGGACGTCGGCCGAGGCATCCGGGCCGGCATGCTTGACCGTGTTGGTCAGGGCCTCCTGCACGATGCGGAACACGGCCAGCCCGAGCCCCTGCGGCAGCTCGCGCTCCGGGCCGTCGACGCTCAGCCGCACCTTCACCGGGACGCTCTCGATGAGGTCCTTCAGCTGACCCGCCCCCGGCTGGGGGCCGGCCAGCTCCCGGTCGCTGCGCAGCATGCCGAGCAGCAGCCGGAGCTCGGTGAGGGCATCCCGCCCGGTGCGCCCGATCGCGACGACGGCCTTGCGCGCCTCGGCCGTGTTCCGCTGCTCGAGGGCGGCGTCGGCGCCGTCGGAGGCGACCACCATGAGGCTCACGCTGTGGGCGACGATGTCATGCAGCTCCCGGGCGATCCGCTCCCGTTCCTCCGCCACCGCCACCATCGCCAGCGCCTGACGCTCGCGTTCCAGCCGATCGGCTCGCTCCACCAGGCCGGCCAGGTAGGCGCGCCTGGTCCGGGTGGTGGTGCCGATCGCCCACGCCAGCAGCACCGGCGCGAACAGCACGCACAGGCCGAGGGTCACGTTGGGTGTGCTCATCCTGGGGCCCAGCCACACCGACGCGCCCGCGGCGGCCCCGGCGATCCCGCCCGCCACCGCGAAGATCCGCGTCCACCGCTCGCCGTACGAGACCGCGAAGTAGATCGCGAGGATGATGCCGAGGTCGTACAGGCCGACCAGCTTCACGCCGCCGACGCCGCTGAGCGCGGCCGCCGTCACCTGGACCAGCCCGGCGGCGAAGACGACCAGCAGGACCCCGAGCGGGTAACGGCGCCCCCAGTACAACGGCACGCTGAAGACCGCCATGAACGCCAGGCTCCACTCGGCGTGGTAGCCGGCCCGGCTGAGCAGCCCCACGCCCAGCGGGATAGCCGCCACCCCGAGGTCCACCGGCCGTATCCTCACCGCACAACGGTAATCCGCGCACGTCCTCCCCGCATCGTCCGCGATGCGTATTCTCGCCGGCCGCCATCAGCCGCGCGGACGATAAGATACGCAACCCAGGGGTTGCGCATATGGTCTTTATATGCAACCCTGGAGTTGCGTTTCAGACGAGGAGGAAACATGACGGCAAGCAGCAATGTGAGCGACACCATCGAGCGCGACACCTTCATCGCCGCGCCGGCTGAGAAGGTCTGGGAGCTCGTCAGCGTGCCCGGTTGGTGGATCAACGACGGCACGCTCGACCTGAACAGCGTCGAGCGGCTCGCCGACGACCGGGCGGTCGTCCACCATCGGGACGCGGGTGACCTCCTCGTCGAACGGCTGGAGGCCGAGGCGCCGCGCACCGTGACGTTCCGGTGGCTGGTCAGCGGCGCGGAGGGACCGCGGCCCGATGCTGCCGAGGACCAGTTCCTCTACACCCGCGTGACCTTCACCCTGACCTCCGAGCCGGGCGGAACCCGGCTAGCGGTGACGGAAAGCGGCTTCGCCACCGCCGCGATGGAGGAGCAGGCACGCCGCCGGGCCCATGCGGACAATTCCGAGGGCTGGGAGATCGAGCTCGGCGCGGCCAGGGCCTACCTCGAGGCCTCCCCCGCCGCGACTGCGTGAGCCTCGACCCGGCCCCCGGCACCGTCGCGGCCGTGTTCGTCGCGCTCGCCGACCCGAGTCGCCGCCAGGTCGTGGGCGTGCTCGCCGCCCGCGGCGGCGCCACCGCCACCGCGATCGCGGAGGAACTGGCGATCACCCGCCAGGCGGTGAGCAAGCACCTGGCGACGCTGGGCGACGCCGGGCTCGTCGACGCGCAGCGGGCCGGACGGGAGGTGCGCTACCGGCTCCGGCCGGCTCCGCTGCGCCTGGCCGCCCGCTGGCTCGACACATCGGCCGGCGCGTGGGACGACCGCCTGGCCGCGGTCAAGGACGCGGCGGAACGCGGGTGAGCGTCGTCGGCTTGTGAGCTAGGCGCGGCGGAAGGCGCCTGCCGGCGCTGAAGCTGACACTAGCTTTGGGCCGACGAAATCACGGGCCGTGACCCCTGGCCGGCGAGGCAGCGAGGCCCCGGGGCTAGCGCCAGCCGTAGCGCTGACGCAGCCGGTCCGTGACCTGCTCGAACGGCTCGCGCGGTAGGGCCGCTGCTTCCCGGCGCATCCCGCCCTCGTGCACCCGGATCACCCGGTCCAGGTTGACCCAGGACGGCCTGCCCTCGCCATCCCACCCACCCGCGCCGATTGACACGAAGTCGCCCTCGCCGTCGTGATCCTGGCTGGTCAGCTGCAGGGCCAGGTAGGTGCCGGCCGATTCGGCGGCCACCACGAGCACCGGCCGGTCCTTGCCCCGCCCGTCGTTCTCCTCGAACGGGACCCAGGTCCAGACGATTTCGCCGGGATCCGGGGCCGCGTCCGTGTGCGGCGAGTAACTCGTCCGCACCGGCCCGATCCGATGCGGATCGACCTCCCTGGTGGCGTCCGGCCCCGACTCGCCCGGCGAGGTCTCCGCATCCGCGCGGGGCGCCCGCGTCCGCGTCGGCGCTGACGCCGGTCGCCGCGCGTCCCTGCGTGCCGTCTCCCGCGAGGGCGCCCCGCCCCGGTGGCGGCCGCCCGTCACCGCGTCGGACACAGACTTGATCAGATCCGCCAGGAACCCCATGCCGCCACCCTAACGGGGCGACGGGGCTCTGCGTGCCCGGCCGGTCGCCATCCGGACTAGCCGCGTCCGGAGACGCCCGCCGTCACGGGGAGGCGGGCACCTCGAGCCACAGTCCGCCGTTCAGGTTGACGTTGTTGCCGGAGGCCTGACCGGGCGCCGAGTCGCCGATATAGGTGTACAGCGGGTGCCCGTCGTAGGTGAGCTGGAGCGAGCCGTCGCTCCGCTTGATCGTGCCGGTCTTCCCCGGCAGGCCTGAGCCGGCCGCGGAGCTGCCGATCACCGGGGGCCAGGAGGCGGCGCAGCTCCCGTAGCACTTCGACGTGGTCGGCGTGTCCGGGGCGAACGAGTAGAGCGTGAAGCCCTTGCCGTTGGTCAGCACCGTCGTCCCGCCGATCGTCGTGGTCTTCAGGGCCGTATCGGTGCTGGCGGCGGCTGGCGCCGGCGTGGTCGCGTTGCCAACCGCGACCCCGAGCAGTACCAGCGCCGCCACCCCCAGGGTCGCGGCCGCCAGCCGGCCCGCCCGGGCGATCGGCGCCGTGATCGGACCGAGGAGCCCCGCCGGTGCCGTCTGCTCAGCGGCGGCCGGGGCCCTCGCAGCGCGCGCCTGCGGTACCGGAGCGAGCGCGAGCGCGGCCAGGACCACGAAAGCCGCCACCTCCACCACGCCGGCGGCAATGCCGGCGGTCGTGCGAACCTCCTTGAATCCGAACAGCCCGATCCAGACCGTCAGCAGGTAGCCGCCGAGGGTGGCTAGCGCGAACCCTGCGCCCGCGGCGGCTGCGAGCCGGCTGGGGATGACGAGCCTGCCGGGGATGACGAGTACCGCCAGCCCGAGGGCGAAGGCGGCGATCACCTGCAGCAGGAACAGCCAGCCGATCGTCGGGATCGTCCGGTAGCCGGTCAGGTACAGGTCGAGATGGATCGCCGCGGTGGCGATCAGCAGACCCGACCCCGCTACCCGCAGGATGATCTGCAGCCAGCCACTGGCCGAGGGCGCCGGGTGTCCCATGACGCCTCAGTAGGCTCCGCCGCCGGAGGTCGGCGAGGAGCTGCCGGCCGGCGCCGCGCTACCGGACGCCGGGACCTCGTGCCACAGTCCGCCGAATGCGTTGACGCCGTTGCCGCTGGCTGTCCCCGGGGCGGTGTCGCCGGTGAAGGTGTAGAGCGGGTGCCCGTTGAAGACGAGCTGGGTCGAGCCGTCGGTTCGCTTGATCGTGGTGTACGGGCTCGTGACCGTCGCGGACGCCGTCTGCGGCGGCCAGGCCGCCGCGCACGCCCCGTTGCAGGCCGACTTGGTGGCCGTGTCGGGGGCGAACGAGTAGAGGGTGAAGCCCTTCGCGTTCGTCAGGACCGTCACGCCGCCGATACTCGCGGTCTTCAGGCCCGCGGCGGCCGCCTGAGAGGCACCCGAGGCGGAGCTGCTGCCGGCCGACGCACTGGTGCCGGCCGGCGTGCCGGTGGCAGCCGGCGTGCTGCTGGCCGGCGCGCTGCTGGATGAGCTGCTTGACGAACTGCACGCCGCCAGCGCCGCGAGGCCGACCGCGACCGCCGGGACCACCAGCAGCGCCCGCCGAGGGCGGTTGGGTACTTTCAGCCTGTCATGTGAAGCGATCATGTGTTTCCCCCGTTTTCTCCGTGGTTCTCCGCCCTTCTCCCTGCGCTGTGGCGAGCCGTGCCTCGTGCGGAACGACGCTGACGGGTCCGCCTTGCAGTCGGCGATAACGGGTGGCGCTTGGCCGCCCTGCGGCGCGGGAGCCGGACTCTGCGCGGCGCTGACCGCTATGCACGCGGTTGCGCAGGAGTACCCGTAGTCACGGGTAATCTCCAACCGCCCTGCCCTGGACAGGCAGTCGATTGTGCGGTGTCGACTGCTGTCGGGCAACGAAGGCCGCGATGGCTGTGCACGTTCAGACGTACCCAGACCATCTTCTCTAACGCGGCCGACTCGGAACCTTTGGCTGCGCGTGTGTCGTGACCGGGGGTCGGCCGCAGGACTGGGGCCATGGAAGAACCGGAGCCGGGCGGGACCGTTCGGGGAAACTGAATTTGAATTTCTGGGGAATCGGTTCTGGTCACGCGACCTTGAGTCGTGCGCGTTCGGCGGCGACGATCGCGGTGCCCAGTTCGGTCTCGGAGCCGGCGCCGATCGCGTCCGGCGTCGCGCTCGCCATGTCGCTGCGGCGCGCGTACTCGTCGAACGCCTCGCGCTTGGCGGTCAGCAGCTCGAGGACCCGCTGGTCCACGCTGTCCTCGCACAGCAGCCGGTGCACGTCGACCGGGCGGACCTGGCCCATCCGGTGCGCGCGGGCGATCGCCTGCTCCTCGATCGACGGCGTCAGCTGCGGCTCGGCGATGACGACCACGGACGCGGCCTGGATGTTCAGGCCCACGCCGCCCGCCTGGATCTGCGAGACCAGGACCGCCGGGCCGCTCGCGTTCGTCAGCTCGTCCACCATCGCCTGGCGCTCAGCCGGCGGGACGTCCCCGGTCAGCGGTCCGACGACGGGCACGCCGGGGACGCCGTCCGGCCCGGCCAGCACCCCGGCCACCGTCTCGAGCACGTCGCGGAAGTACGAGAACACGATGACCTTGCGCCCGCCGTCGGCCGCCTCGCCGACGATGTCGACCAGACGCCGGAGCTTCTGCGACCCCTTGACCGTGCCCGGGTCGAACGCGGCCCGGCGCATCGCCATGAAGTTCCCGTCCTGAACCGCCTGCCGGTACGTGCGCATGGCCGCCCCGTCGAGCGCCACCCACTCGGGCGTCTCCAGCCGGTCCGGCAGCTCGCTGAGCACGTCTTCCTGGTTACGCCTGAGGTAGACCGGCGCCACCCGCTCCCGGAACTTGGTGCCGTCGAGCGCCTCGTCGGCGAGGTCGAGGTTCTCGGCGACGTCCGGGCGCAGGTGCCCGACCAGGACGCGGAACTCCTCGACCTTGTTCTCCATCGGCGTCCCGGTCATGAACAGGGCCCGCCTGCTCCGGCTCGCCCACTCGCTGACCGCCTGGGTGCGCAGCGCGTTCGGGTTCTTCGCGTAGTGCGCCTCGTCGACGACCATCATCGCGATCGAGACGTCCAGGTCTTCCGGCATCGCCCGCAGCGCCTCGAACGTCGTGACCGCGACGCCGCCCTTGGCCGCCCACTCCTGCTCGGCCGCCTGCCGCTTCGCGCCCGGCAGGTGGAGCCGGCGGGCCTCGAGCAGCGTGTGCCGCTCGATCTCGCGGGTCCAGTTGATGACCACGCTGGCCGGGCAGACGACCAGGAAATGGGTCGCGCCCTCGGCCGCCAGATGGCACATGGCGGCGAGCGACTGCATCGTCTTGCCCAGGCCCATCTCGTCGCCCAGGATCACCCGCTCCTGGACCAGCGCGAACTTCGCGCCGAAGGTCTGATAGCCGCGCAGCCGCGTCTTCAGCAGCGACTGGTCGAGGGGGAAAACGCGGACTCGCTCGGCGATGTCGGACGGGAGGAAGCCCTGACTGGCCTCCCGCGCCGGGTCGAGCTCGGCGACATCGATCAGCAGCCCGTTGTAGGTGACGGGGCGGGCGAGGTAGTCGTTCCAGAGCCGGGCGGCCCGCTGTTCCCTGCCTGCCTTCTCCAGCTCGGCCTCGGCCCGCGCCAGCCGCTTGCGGGCCGTGGTGACGGGCTTGGAGCTGAGGAGGGCGTCCAGCTCGGCGAGGGCCTCGCGGGCTTCCTGCTTCTTCCGCCCGGAGAACGTGAACAGCATCCTCGGCCGGCTGGCGCCGCGACCGGCCGGGTCCAGGCGGCGCCCGATCTCGCCCGCCAGCGGGCTCAGGTCCGGTCCTTTGAGCGCGGACCGGGAGCGCTCGTAACGGCGCAGCGCGGCGACGAGCGCCGTCTGCTCGGGGGTTCGCGTGTCCGGGTCGATGCGAACCCGGGTGCTGCCCTCGACCGACTCCCTCATCTGCGCCGCGGCGGCCATGATGCGCCTGGCCGCCCGGCGGCGAACGCCCGGGATCCGCCTGAGGCCTTCCGCTCCGGTCGCGAGGATCTGGCCGACCGTCTCCAGCCCTGCGTCTATGAGCGGGGCGAACGTGACCTTCCGGCCGGCCAGCTCCCGGAGCCGGTCGACCGGCATCACGTCAAGCGCGTCGGCGACGAGCCGGTCGCGCACCGCCTCGTACGCTCGGAAGGCGACCTCGCGGGCCTCCCCCGGCGCGCCGAGGACCGCCTCGATCGCGTCGCGGACCGCGTGGCCGTCGGAGACGACGGCCTTGGCCGCCTTGCCCGGGCGCAGCGGCCCGGCTTCCGGTGGCTCGGTTTTCAGGGGCTGGGTTTCCAGGGGCTCGGTGTCCAGGGGCTCGGTGTCCAGGGGCTCGGTGTCCAGGGGCTCGGTGTCCAGGGGCTCGGTGTCCAGGGGCTCGGCCTCAGCCGCATCCGGTTCGGCCGTGTCCGGTTCCGGAGTCCTTGTCAGTTCTGCCTCGTGCGCCACCGTGTTGAGTCTCCGCATTCGAACTGGCGATCGGACGTTTTCTTGATCGAGGATATCGCCGGCGGGCCGGGAATATCACGAGATTTTCGCAGCGATGGCGCTGCCCATGGGGCGTCTTTGTATTCGCGGTGCGGCGGTCGGGTTTCCTCGGCTAGGTCACGGCCGTCGGCCGCACCTCACTGGCCCGTCAGGACGCGGACGGTGAGCGCGGCCGCGTTGGCGACGGCGGCCTGGACGACCGGCAGGAGGTCGACCGCGCGCGGCCGCATTGGCGCCGGCTTGCCCGTGGCGGGGTCAATGCCGGAGCCGTCCGCGCGGGACTTAAGGGCCTTGTCGATCGCCGCCGCCGGCACGCCCGCGTTGTCGGCCAGCTGGCGCATCGGGGCGGTGAGGCTCTCGAGCACGATCCGCGCGCCGGTCGCCTCGTCGCCCGATCGGCCGCCTGGGACCGACCGCGGGAACTTGGCCAGGGCGTGCTGGACGTCCGCCAGGGCGGCGCCGCCGCCCGGCAGGATCGGGCACTCCATGGCCAGCCGGGCGATGTGCAGGCCGCGCTCGGCTCGCGCCGCCCTGCGCTCTGTCTCCGCGCTGGTCGCGCCGCCGACCCGCACCGTCGCGGCGCCGCCCGCGAGCCTGGCCAGCCGGGTGAAGAGCTCCTGGCGCTCGTCCGGGGACTCGGCCGACTCGATCTCCGCCCGGAGCCGCCTGACTCGGCCCGCGAGCGTGGCCGGGTCCCCCGCTCCCCCGACGATGAGCGTGCGGTCGCGGGTGGCGACGACCTTCACCGCGCCGCCCAGGGCGGCCGGGGCGTCGTCGCCTCCGCTCGCGAGCCGAGGCTCCGGCGTGCCTCCCGTGCCGCCGACCACGCGGCCGCCGGTTACGACCGCGAGATCGCCGAGGACCGACGCGCGGGTGAGCCGGTCACCGGGCACGGCGGCCGCCAGGGTGGCGCCGTTGCCGCTCGTGCGGCTCGCGGCCAGGACCTCAAGGGCCGCGCCGGAGACCCCGGCCGCCAGCACGACGAGCGGCCGGCCGGCCGCGGCGGCGGCATCGACGACCGGGAGGAGCTCCTCGGCCGCGGTCACCTCCTCGTCGACCAGGAGCAGCAAGGGGTCGTGCAGGACCGCCTCGCCGCGCCCGGCGTCCGTCACGAACCCGGGCCAGACGTACCCGCCGTCGACGGTCATTCCCTCGCTCAGCGCGAGTGCGAGGCCCGGCTCGCCGCCGGCGGGCCCGGGCTCGACGGTGATGACGCCGTCCTTGCCGACCTTGTCGAAGGCCTCGGCGAGCACGTCGGCGAGCGCCCGGTCGAAGATGGCCGCCGCCATCACCGCGGCGATCTCCTCCTTCGTCCGCAGGTCGGCGGCGCGTCGGCCGAGCTCGTCAAGCACCCGGTCCCTGGCGGCGTGGATTCCCCGCGCCAGGCTCATCGGATCGGCGTCTCCCTCCGCGGCGGCGACCGCCCGCCGGACCATCGCGCCGGCTAGCACCACCGCGGTCGCCGCGCCGTCTGGCACCGCTGCGCGCTGGTCGCGCACGAGGTCACGGATATAGCTCGCGCCCACGCCGACGCGAGGATCGTCGGTTTCTGAGCGCGCGACGATCGTGTCCACGCCGACCGCCTCGAGGTCGCCGCCCGCCTGGTCCCCGACGGCGGACGGACCGACCGCGGGCCCGAGCGTGCGCGCCACCAGCCCGGCCACCACGCCGATGCCCTGCGCGGCAGCGCGACCGCGATCGTCTCCCCCAGGGGCTGGGTGCATATCCCCATTTTGCTCGCTTTCTGCGCATTAACCGGCGGCTTCGGGCGCAGTCTTTACGGCACCGCCATCCGAGTCGTTCACAACCCCGTCTAAGCACCTGATTCCGCACAGTTCCCCGCATACTCTTTCCTTTTAACTGACGAGCGGGATGGACGGGAGGGCGGGTCATGCCCAGCAGGCGCGAAGCGGTCCGGGCGATCAGGCAGTGGCTGGCGTCGCATCCGCTGCTGCGCCGGCATCCCCGGATGATCATCGGCGGCGTGGTCGCCGCCGTCGCGATCGTCGCCGTCTCCCTGGTCGCCGCGCTGGCCGGCTCGGCCGCGCCGGCCAAGCCGCCGGTGGTGACGGCGGCCCCGCTCCCCCCGAAGCCGACGCCGACCCCGACCCCGACCCCGACGGCGCATCACCCGACGCAACTGCTCGACCCGTTCACCGGCGAGCCGGTCAAGACGCTCGGCCGGGTGCTCGCGGTCAAGATCGACAACATCGTCACCGCCCGGCCGCAGACCGGCCTGCAGTCCGCTGACCTCGTCTACGTGATCCCGGTCGAAGGCGGCCTGAGTCGCTTCATGGCCGTCTTCTCCTCGCACATCCCGTCCGTGATCGGCCCGGTCCGCAGCGCCAGGCAGAGCGACCTCGACATCCTGCGGCAGTTCGGACGGCCCGCGTTCGCCTGGTCCGGCGCCACCCCGCATCTGGTGCCGTTCGTCGAGCGGGCACCGCTGGTCGACCTCTACGCGCTCAAGGTCGGCGGGTACTACCGGGTCAACTCGCGGGTCGCGCCGGAGAACCTGTACGCCGACCCGCGGACGCTGCTGCGCGAGGCGCCGAACGCGAGCAAGGCCCGCGACATCGGGTTCCGGTTCGGCCCGCTGCCGGCCGGCGGCCGGGTCACCGCGTCCATCACCGTGCGCTACCCGGCCACGGCGTTCACCTTCCGCTGGTCAGCGGCAGCGGGGCGATGGCTGGTGTGGATGGACGGCGCGCCCGGGGAGGCCGCCGAGGGCGGCCAGCTCGGCGGCAAGACGGTGATCATCCAGTACACCAGGATCGCCACCTCGCGGTTCGAGGAGTACGGCGGCCGGCCCCCGTACGCCATCTCCACCGGCTCGGGCAAGGCCGTCATCCTCCGCAACGGCCGCGCGTTCACCGTGCACTGGTCACGACCGAACCTCGACTCAGGAACCACGTTCACGCTGCCGGACGGCCAGCGGATGCTGTTCGCCCCCGGTCAGGTCTGGATCATGTACGCGCCCGACAACCACTCCAGCTACGTCAATGCGGGAGCGGTCTGAGCCGATCCGGGGCATTGGCCGCGCATGGCGTCCAGGCCGGTCTTCGCCAGTACGAGTCGGAACGCCTGCCGACCGCGCGGCAGCTGGTGTCCTCATGGGCGCCTGGTCCACGCCCGGTGCTTGTCTTATGATGGTCGTATGACAGCCACTACCATAAGCTTCCGCGCCGATGAGCAGACCATGTCTGAGCTTCGGGAGATTGCTGGTGACGGGAATCTGTCAGATGCGATCCGCGATCTCATTCATGCTCAGTACACGGCCCGGCTTTACGCGCAGGCCGCCCGTGACGCTGAGCGCCTGCGCAATGACCCGGCCGACCTAGCCGAGGTCAAGGCTGCGAACGAGGAGCTGGACGAGATCAGTGCGTGGTGAATTGTTTCGGCTGCGACCGGACTCCGGCGCCGTCGGCCATGAGCAACGCGGCCCCAGGTACGCGGTCGCGATCCAGAGTGACGGAATTGTGCTCTCAACGCTCATCGTCGCGCCGACATCCACCAGCGCTCAAGCTGCCATCTTCCGCCCGGAGATCGAGATGGACGGAACCCGAACTCGCGTGCTGGTGGATCAGATGCGCGCGGTCGATGCCGGTCGGCTGGGCGACTTCGCCGGCCGCCTCGACGGCTCTGAGATAGGAGAGGTTGACCGGGCCGTCCGGCTAATCCTCGGCGTTCTCTGAACGAGTAGGGTTTCGTCCATGGCATCCCGTATCAGCGAGCTCGTGCTTGGTTGCCAGGATCCCGAGGTA
>Ga0302235_10001088_pt1 | contig 20630 bp, 15 predicted proteins | sample II_Palsa_N3_3_FD_193577 | JGI IMG/M metagenome (GOLD analysis project Ga0302235, IMG submission 193577) | Peat permafrost microbial communities from Stordalen Mire near Abisko, Sweden - II_Palsa_N3_3 | ecosystem: Environmental > Terrestrial > Soil > Palsa > Peat permafrost | place: Sweden... | reverse complement strand
ACGGCACGGACCTCGATCAGGCTGGCGCCGGACCCGACGCTGGCGAGCAGCGTCGGCGCGTCCGCGCTGAGCCAGGCGTGGGTCGAGCCAGACGCGGCGACGATGTCGGCGCCCGGCGCGCCGGACGCGGACGGCGGCAGCGACACCAGGCGGCTCGCTGCCACACCGTGCGCACTGAGCGCGGTGCACATGGACGGATCGCACGCAATGGTCTCATCGCCGTCCACCTCACCGGCAATCCACGTCGCGGCCTGCGCTCGGGCGGCTGCGGCCTGCGCTCGCACCGCCGCGGCCTGCGCGCGGGCGGCCGCGGCGGCGCCGGAGGAACGAGCGGATCCGCCGCGGGGCACCGCGCTCTGGCCCGCACGCCCTGACGCCGGTACCCGGGCGGCCTGCCCCGACGACGTGCCGGTGAGCTGGACGACGGTGATCGCGGCCACCGCGCCCACCGCGAGCACGCAGATCGCGACGAGCCACGCCCGCCGCGAGCGGCGAAGGCGCTTCCGCCGCCGGGCTGCCCAGAGCTTGACGGTCGTGGCCAGGACCGGGCCCCAGGACGGAACCTCGGGTTGCGCCTGCGGGGCAGCTGGCCGCACCGTCTCGACGGCCCGCTGCTCCCGCGAATCGGTAAACGGCATCGGATCTCGCCTCCCCGCTGAGCTATCATCCGCTGAGCCTCGCGAAGACCACGATGTTGCTGAGGTAGCTGCCGAGCGACCGGTCGAAGACGCCGCCGCAGGTGATCAGGCGCAGCTCCGCGTCCGGGACGGGACCGTACACCGCGGCGGTGGGAAACAGGTCCTTGGCCACCTTCCGAACGGCCGTGACCGTGAAGACCGCCATCGTCCCATCGGCGCGTCCGACGTAGATGCGGTCGCCTGGGCGCAGGTCCCGCAGCCAGAAGAAGATTCCCGGCCCGGAACGGGAGTCCACATGACCCGCGATGACGGCCGCGCCGACCGTGCCGGGCCGCGGGCTGCCGGTGTACCAGCCCGCCACCGCCGTGCTGGACGGCACCTGGAGCGTGCCATTCGAGCGGAGGCCGAGATCGACCAGCGAGGTCCGCACCCCGATCACCGGAATGCTCAGCCAGACCGGCCGGGCGACCTGCTGGACCGCCGACAGTGACGCCGGCAGCACGGTCCGGCCGGACGGCGCCGGGATCGACGACGGTCTTGCGGGCAGCCGCACCGCGTGCTGGGGCGAGAGCGCGTCCGCGGCCAGGCCCGTGCTCCCGACGGCCACCGCGACCAGCCCGGCGCCGAGCGCCAGCGCCGCCAGCCGCCGTCGGGGGACCCGGCGGAGCCAGGGCAGGCGCCGCGACGTCCACAAGCCGAGGGTGGTCACGAGGACCTGGCCCCACGCCGGCGGAGGCTTCGGCAGCTGCGTCTGAGGCACGGCGGCGGGTGCCGCGACTTCGGCGGGGTCCCAGACGGCCGGCCCGGGCTCGCTCGCCTCCGGCGACTTCACCGACAGCCAGGCTGGATCCCACCAGTCGTCCGGCAGGCACGTGAGCTCGGGCGTCGGCGTTGCCGTCCCGCTGTAGCCCATCGCGTTCCTCGATCCCACGGCCGTCTGGCACAGCAGATTACACCGCTGACGTGTGTATACACCGGATTGCCGGAACTCTCGCCGTGTGCCACGGTCTGCACCGTTTTCGTCATGACTGGACCGTGCGTCGCGGCGTGGCGCGGCGTCGCGCGGTCAGATGAGGACTCGTGGCTCCCGGCGGCTGGCGGCGGGCAGGCGGGGCAGGATGAGCGTCATCTCGGTTCCCCGTCCTGGCTGGCTGCTGGCGGATAGCCGCCCGCCGTGCGCGTGGGCGAGCCCGGCGGCGACCGCGAGGCCGATGCCGCTGCCGGGGGTCTGCGATGACTGGCGGCCGCGCCAGAACCGGTCGAAGATGCGGGGCAGCTCGTCGGCGGGGATCCCGGTGCCGGTGTCGGTGACGGTCAGCACCGCGTCAGCCCCGGCGGGCCCGGCCGCGATGGTGACGCGGCCGCCCGCCGGGGTGAACTTCAGCGCGTTGGTCAGCAGGTTGGTGATGACCTGATGGAGCCAGCGCGGATCGCCCAGGACGTCAGCCGCGGCCAGCCGCCGCACCAGGGTGACGCCGGCTGTCTCGAACTGGCCGGCCAGGCTGTCCGCGGCGGTGGCGGCGAGGCCGGCCAGGTCGCAGTGGCCCCGCGACAGGCGCAGGGCAGCGGCATCGGCCGCGGCTAGAGTCTGCAGGTCAGTAACCATGCGGGCGAGCCGCAGCACCTCGTCGTACAGTGAGGCCAGCTGGTCCGGGGTCGGTTCGGTGACCCCGTCGAGGAGCGCTTCATGGCCGGCCTGCAAGATCGCGACCGGGGTGCGCAGCTCGTGCGCGACGTCGGCCACCAGGTCACGGCGCAGCTGTTCTTGCCGGTCCATCCCATCAGCCATCTGGTCGAACGCGCTGGCCAGCTCGCGCAGCTCGCCGGGCGCGGCGACCTGGCCAACCCGGGCCGTGCGCTGCCCGCGTCCCATCGCTCGCGTCACAGCGATGATCCGCTCGACCGGGCGGGTGATACGCCGCGCTACGGCTAGCCCCGTCAGCATGGCCAGCAGCGCCGCCGCCCCGGCCGCTCCCGCGATGGCTTGCAGCAGGTCGGTCTGCAGACCACGGTCGGCGGGGCTCATGCCGGAGCCAGTGAACCGGACGACGGCCAGCCCCACCCGCTCGCCCCGGACCACGACCGGCGCGCTGTACCGCAGGCCTGCCTGCGCGATGTAGCCAGGTGAGGACGTGACAATCCGGCCCGGCTGGTCGCGTATCTGGACATCCGCGCCGGTCCGCGCGGCCAGGTCCAGCACCGGGGACAGGTCGGCAGCGGCCCAGCCGTTGTTCCGGTCCCAGGCCGCGGCTGCGGCCACCGCGATCGCGTCGGTCAGCGCGATATGCTGCCGGGTCGCCAGGGCCGAGACATCCGCGGCAGCGAAGGCCGCAGTCAGCCCCGCGAGCAGGGCGATCGCGGCCAGCGCGACCGAAATGAACGCCAGCGCGAGCCGCAAACCGAGGGTGCCGCGGGTCGCGTAGGCCGACGGCGAGCCGTTGGCATCAGCCATCGTGGGCCAGGCCAAGCCGGTATCCGCCGCCGAACACGGTCTGAACGATCACCGGGTTACCCGGATCGCCCTCGACCTTGCGGCGCAGGTTCTTCACATGCGAATCGACGGTCCGCTCATAACCCTCGAACTCATACCCCCGTACCCGGTTGATCAGCTCAGACCGTGAGTAAACCCGGCCCGGGACCGTGGCCAGGGCCAGCAGGATCCCCCATTCGGTCGGGGTCAGGTCCACTCCCGCGCCGCGCACCGTCACCTCCCGCCGCGGCTCGTCGATGACCAGGATCCTCCCGCCGTAGCTGGCCGCCCCGGGCCTGCTGCTGGCCGCCGGCGAGCCGCGGCGCAAGATCGCCTGCACGCGCAGCACCAGCTCCCGCGGACTGAAGGGCTTGGTCACATAGTCATCGGCACCGAGCTCAAGCCCCGCGATCCGGTCCTCCTCAGCAGCCTTAGCCGTCAACATCAAGATCGGCACCGCCCCGGTGGGCCCGGTGGCGCGGACCTCGCGGGCGACCGTCTCGCCGGACACGTCCGGCAGGCCCAGATCAAGGACCACCAGGTCCGGCGCGGCCGAGACCGCCAGAGCGATGGCCTCCGCGCCGGAGCCGGTCGACAGCACGGTGAGCCCAGCCCACTCCAGGTAGGACCGGATCAGCTCCCGCAGCTTTCTCTCGTCCTCCACCAGCAGCACCGTCGCCTTCATCACCGCTCACCCGCCTCTGCCGCCTTTACCCCGGAAAGTCCATGTTCCTCCGGAAAATCCATAATCGCCGCAGCGATGGCCAGCTGACGAGCCCGCTGGCTGATTACAGGGCGTTCTCCATCCGATCACCACCGCCGCTTCACCTACCCTGCATCCTGGTGCGCTGGCATGGGGATGCCATCGGCAATCCAGGTCAGGATCGGTGAGGGAAACCAAAGATGACGGCGGCTGACCTGCTAGTCCTTGTTCCGTGGCTGGTCTTCGCGGCAGGCCTCGCGGTCATCGGCTGGCGCCTTCTGGTCGCCCGCCGACGTCGGCATGACAGACACCGTGACAGACACTGAGCAGTGGCCGGGCCGCCAGGATTCTTCACATCATCTCCACAAGTTCGGCAACTGATCTTCACGGGGACAAGATCAGCTGAGCCAGGGCGGCCTGGCCGGCACCAACGTGGTGGGGGACCGCTGCCGGCCAGGCCGCCCATGAGCCATCAGGCCAGCGACGCTGCTGCGCGGACGGTATCGATTCGGGTGGTGCCGGGGATGGTGAGGATGAAGTCGGCGCCGAACGCGATGGCCGGACTGAGCGCTCCACGCGGGAATCGGGTGAGGGCTTCCTCTACCGCGCGGATGCTGGCGGCGGCGGTAAAGGCGTAGGACTCGCCGGTCTGCAGGACCGCCTCCGCGGTGGCGCCGTCCGGGCCAGTGGCTCGGGCCCACCCGAATGAGCGGTAGTCCTCGGCTGGGGCTCGGGGATCGGCCACAGCGGGATCAGCCGGTACCGGGGAATAGGCGGTGATGTCGGGGTCGCCGGTGGCCTGGAAGGCCGCTTCCAGGTCACCGGTGGGGAACGGCAGGACGTGGCAAGGCCCGTCGGGGAGGGTGATCGTGGTCATCCCCGAGCCGAGCCGCTGGGGGTGCAGGTGCCCCGCCCGGCGGGTCCAGCCCCCGTAGGGCAGGTTCGCCCGGACCGATGCCGCGATTCCGGGACCCGGCCGCGCGGTGGCGGCTCGGGCGGCGACGTCGAGGTGCTCCGCGCCGCCGACCGCGGTGCTGAGGTACCGGGCCAGGCAGTTGGTGGCCACGACGCCGAACCCGGCACCGGGGATGATGGCGACGCCGGCTCGCTGGGCGCGCTGGTCCAGGTCGTACAGGGTCCGGAACACCTGCAGCTCGTTACCGATGTCGAGGTAGTGCGCTCCGGCCGCCAGGCAGGCTTCGGCCAGCGGCGCCGCGGTGTGCAGGAACGGCCCGGCGGCGTTCAGGACCAGGTCCACGCCGTCCAGCGCGGCGCTCAAGGCGGCCGGATCCTTCAGGGTCAGGACCCGGTGCGGCAAGTCAAGCTGTTCGGCCAGGGCGGTGATGCCTGCCGCGCTCCGGCCCGCGAGCAGCGGCCGGTGACCGCGCTCGTGTGCGTGCTGCGCGATCAGGGTGCCGGTGTAGCCGGCCGCGCCGTAAAGCATCCAGGACTGGGATCCGCTCATTGGTTGGCTCCTTGGTTTCAGGGTCTGGTGATGTCATGTCGTGGCGAGCGCGCTGTCCCGGACCCCGAGGAGCAGGTCCCGGAACTTGCCGGGCTCCTCCAGCTGTGGCGTGTGGGCCGAGTTCTCGAACCACACCAGCTGCTTGCTCGGTGCCTGCAGCAAGCCGGCGTACTCCTGGGCCGCTGCGCCCGGCGCCACCTGGTCGTGGCGGCCCTGCACCATGACGACGGGCACGTCGATCCGGGGCACGGCGGCGGCCAGGTTCATGCTGGCCAGCTCGGGCAGCAGCGCCGTCTGGGTCGCGGTGATACCGCGCACCGTGCGGATGATGTCCGCGGCCGAGTAGTCCGGCGAGCCCACCAGGCTAGCGAGCAGTCCGCGGACCAGGGTGGCGTAGGTTTCGTTGCCCGTGACCCCGCCGAAGTTGGTGGCCCAGCGGACCTGGGTGGCGAACTGTTTCGAGGTCAGGTGCGGGGGAGGGCCGATCGCCTCCAGCTGCCGGATCGCGCGTCGGCTGCCGCGCTGGCGGGCCGTGCCGAGCGCGAAGTCGTAAGCACAGCGACCGGCCGCGGCACCGTCGATATCCATTCCCGTCGCCACCAGCGTCGCGACCAGATCCGGGCGCTGGGCCGCAGCGTACGCTCCGAGGGTGGCTCCGAAGGAGAACCCGGCGACGTAGGTCTTGGCGCCGAAACGCTCGCAGAGAACGTCGAGGAGCGACACCGTGTCGGCGACCAGCCGTTCCCGGCTGATGCCGGCCCGGTCCTGCCGTCGGCGCAGCGAGCGACCGCAGCCGCGCTGGTCCCAGTACACGACCGTGAAGGCCTGTTCCAGGCCGAGCAGGTGCTCCAAGCGGTGCGCTTCGCTGATCATCGGCAGGCCGGGGCCCTGCTGGATCAGCAGCAGTACCGGATTGGCCGCGTCCGCTCCGCGCACGCGGATCCACTGGGTGGCGTGGCCGCTCTGGACCGGTTCGAGCGTATCGATCTGCATCGGGATTTCCCTCACTGCGAGTGTTGGGTGGCGCGCGGATGGGTCACCGGCGCCGTGGCCTGCGCCAGGCGGGCGGCGGCGCCCGGGTCGTGAGCGGGCAGGATCACCAGATCCGGATACTGCCGCCGCATCTGGTTGACCATGGCGGTGGCTTCGCGCAGGCGGCGGCGGCTGCCAACCCCGGGCACCTGACCGGCCGCCAGCAGATGCGCGTCGTAGCTCAGGTCGCCGACCATCAGCAGCGGCGGCAGGCCCGGCCGCCGGACGAGCAGCGACAGGGAGCCGGGCGTGTGCCCGGGCGTGGGCAGCAGGACCAGACTGCCGTCCCCGAACAGGTCGTGAGCTGACCGGAAGGGGGCCAGGCCGGGGTCGCCGGTGGGTTCTGGCGTGATCCGGTGCCAGCGCAGGCCGGGCAGGTCGATGTGCCGGCGCATCAGCCCGCGCAGCTCCGGCAGCGGGTGAGACAGTGTGTCCCACTCGGCCTGGCTCACCACGATGTCGGCGTCGCTCAGCTCCGTCAGGCCGCCGATGTGGTCCTGGTGAAGATGGGAGATGACCGCGGTCGTCACGTCGCCGGCGGCGTAGCCGAGCCGGTCAAGCCCGGCGCTCAAGGTCTCCTGCGGCCCGATCTCGAACCTGGCCAGCCGGCCGTACAGCACCCCGGCCACCCCGCGGGGGAAATACCCGGGGTCGGTGACCGAGGCCCGGTCCTGCCCGGTGTCGAACAGCACCAGGCCCTCGCGGTGCTCGATCACGTACGCGTTGATGGGCCGGGGTCCGGTCCAGCGCCGGGAGCCCAGCAGCCACCAGGCCATCGGGCGCCAGTTCGACGCCTCATGGTCCGGGCGGATCTGCACCTGGCCGGTGCTCACCACTGACACCCGCCGTACTGAGTCTGTGGTGTTCATCAGCTATGCACCGTGGCCAGGAAGCGCAGCACGGCGTCGGCGGTGATGTCGGGCCGCTGCGACTGCGGATAGTGCCCGGCCTCAGCCACCATGACCACCTGCGCGCGCGTGGCCCGCGCGATCCAGGCGGCCTCTCCCGCCGGATCGGCAAAGTCAGGGTCCCGTTCGCCCATTATGACCAGAACGGGCACCGCCACCCGCGCCAGCAATGCCTCCGCGGGCGCGTGGCTGGTGCGCGTGGTGACCGAGAACGCCCGGGCGTATCCCGGTCGGCCCAGGCTCGCCACCACCCGGTCGCGGTACTCGGCGAAATCGGCGGGCCGCCGGCCCGCGTACAGCTTCGGCAGGTACGACTTCCAGGCCAACCTAGCCCACGGCCGGGCCATGGCCGCGCGCAGCAGAAGACGCCGCGCCATGCTCACCGCGGGGTCACGGACGAACGGGCCCACCAGCACCAGGCCGGAGACGAGCTCGGGTCGCTGGGCAGCGGCGATCACCGCGGACCCGGCGGCCATGGAGTTGCCGACGACGAGCGCGGGGCCGCCGAGTTCGGCGATCAGGGCGACGATATCGCCGGCGGTTTCCTCGTCGCCGTAGGCGGGGAACGTCGTGTCGCTGTCGCCGTGGCCGCGAAGATCGGCGCAGGCCACCCGGTAGCCCGCGGCCCGCAGGGCCGGAGCGAGGAACCGGTAGCCGGCCCGCAGGTCACCCATGCCCGGCACGAGCACCAGCAACGGGCCGTTGCCCGCCACGTCGTAGCCGATGCGCCCTTCGGGACGGACCAGGTAGCTGGTGCTGCCTATCGGTGCGGTCGAGGTCGTGTCGTTCAGATTCATGGCTTTTGTTCCTTCTGTAGGTGTCAGTCGTCTGCTGGCTCGCTGAGGGCCGGATCGCGGCCATGGCGCACCGCTAGGTGCGGGCCGGCTCGGAGGCGGGTGCCCTAACGGTGCCTGGCCGGGGGCTGTCGTCCTCGCGGATGCCGTACCGGGCGTAGAGGCGGCGCAGCGGCGCGGGCGCCCACCAGTTCGCGTCGCCCAGCAGCCGCATCGTGGCGGGCACGAGCAGCATCCGGACCAGGGTGGCGTCGAGGATGAGGGCCACGATCATGCCCACGCCCAGCAGCTTGATGAAGGTGATGCTGGAGATGGAGAACATTCCGATGACGACGATCAGCAGCAGTGCCGCGCTGCTAATGACGCCTCCGGTGCGCTGCAGGCCGCTGGCGATCGCGGCGGTGTTGTCGCCGGTCGCGACGTACCGTTCGCGGATCCGCGACAGCAGGAACACCTCGTAGTCCATCGAAAGCCCGAACATGATCGCGAACATCAGGACCGGGATGGTCGGGCTGATCGTGCCGTTCGGAGTGAAGCCCAGTTGCCCGGACAGGTGCCCGTCGGCGAAGATCCACGTCACCACCCCGTACATGGCCGACAGCGACAGGATGTTCGCCGCGATCGCCTCCACCGGCAGCACCAGCGATCCGAACGCCAGGAACAGCAGCACGAACGTGGCCAGCACGACGGCCAGCGCCATCCACGGCAGGGTCTGGCCGATGCTGGACAGCTCGTCGGCCAGCGCGGCGGTCTGCCCGCCCACCGCGACGGTGGCGCCGGGGGGAGCGGCGACGTCGCGGACGCCCCCGGCGATGGCCCTGGCCTGCGGCGTGTAGGGACCCGGGGCGTAACTGAGGTCGATCCGGGCGACGTTCCCGCGCAGGCCGGTGACCTGCGCGGCGGTGACGCCGGGCACGTGATCCAGGCGGCTGGTGTACGAGGTGAGGCCGGCGGTGCGCGACGGCGAGCCGGCCACCGGGCCGCCGAACCGGACGATGGCCTCGATGGGGGCGGTCGGGTTGCCGGGGAAGTCCTGGTTCAGCGCCTCGGTCACGATCCGGGGCGCGGCCGCCGCCGGGAGTGCGGTGGCGTCCACGCCGCCCCAGACGACGTGCAGGAACGGCGAGCCGAGGCCGAGCAGGACCAGCACGATCGGGACCGCGTACAGCAGGGGACGGCGCATCACGCTCTGCGCGAGCCGGTACCAGCCGCCGCTGGCTTCGGCCGCGGGCGGGCGCTGCACCGAACGGCGGATCCGCAGCGAGTTGACCTTCGGGCCGAGGACGGCCAGCAGGGCGGGCAGCACGGTCAGCGCGGCGATCATGTCCACCAGCACGGTGGCGACGCCGCCGTAGCCGATGGAGCGCAGGATCGTCTCGGGGAACAGCATCAGGCTGGCCAGCACGATGGCGACGGTGACGCCGGAGACCAGGACGGTGCGCCCGGCGGTGGCCACGGTGCGGGCGACCGCGTCCTCGACCGTGCCCGGCTTATGCAGTTCCTCGCGGAACCGGGTGACCAGGAACAGCCCGTAGTCGATACCCAGCCCGAGGCCCAGGATGGTGGTGATGTTCAGCGAGAACACCGATACGCCGGTGATCAGGGTCAGCAGCCGCAGCGCGGTGAACGAGCCCAGGATCCCCAGGGCCCCGATGGCCAGCGGCAGGCAGGCCGCGGTCAGGCTGCCGAAGATCACCAGCAGCAGGATCGCCAGGATGGGAAACGACAGCCCCTCGGCCCGGGTGATGCTGGCCGTGGTCTGCTGGTCGATTGTTTCGTCGGTGGGAACCACCCCGCCGACCTGGCTGGTCAGGCCGGGCGCGGCGAGCTGGGTCTTGATCGCGTCGTAGCTGGTTTGCCGCGCGGTGTCGCCGGAGCCTGCCAGTTCGATGACGGCGTAGGTCTGATGGCCGCTGGCGCTGACGAACTGCCGGGACCCGGTCGACCAGTAGCTGGCGGACGACTCGACCCTGTTTTTCGGGAGCGCGGCCAGGGTGCTGGTGACGGCGGACCGGAACGCCGGGGAGGCCGTGCTGAGGGTCGGGCTGGAGTACAGCACGACCACGTCCCCGGCGTCGCGGCCGAAGGTCTGCGTGGCCAGGTTGGCTTCGTGCTGGCTCTGGCTGTTCGGGGCGTCGAACCCGCCGGCCGTCTGGACGGTGGAGAAGATGGTGGTTCCCCACAGCGCGCCGAGCCCCGCGACCAGCAGGGCTGCGACCAGGATTAGCCGCCTGCGTCGGTGGGCAGTGCGCCCCCACCGCTCGAATATGGAATGGTTGGTGGCAGCCCGGATCTGACTCATGACGGTCCTTTCTCACAGCGGCAGCAAAGAAATTTCTCGGCAGAAATTGGTTCGCTCAATGCATTTCCATGCAGGTTTCCTCAAGCGCTTTGAGCAGCTCAAGTACGCCTGAGAATGGCCTCCAGGCGTCGGTGCCGTCAGCGCGTATTCGACCCTCAAACCGTCCGTCCGTGGCCCGGTTGATATCGAGGAGAAGGCGAATCGTTTGCCTCGGCGTTGGTGCGGCGTCCATGTTTGCTAGTTAACGCGGGCGGCGCGGAATTGTCCCCAGGGTGTGACCCTAGGTTCGACCCTGTGTTTTTGCGGGCCGCGGTGCGCTCGGCGAAACCGGTCAGTGCAGCAGAGCGGCCAGCGCGCGGCGGGAGGTGATGTCCAGCTTGATGTAGCTGTTGCGGAGGTGGTACTCCACCGTCTTCACGGACACATACAGCTCGCTGGCTACCTCTTTGTTGGTCAGCCCGGTGGCGACCAGCCGGGCCACGGCCAGCTCGGCGCGGCTGAGCCCGAGCAGCTCAGCGGGACTGGCGGTCGTGGCGGTGACCTGCAGGGTGGCCAGTTCCGCGGCGCAGGCCTGCAGGTAGGGGTCGGCTCCCAGGTCGGAGAAGAGGCGGTGGGCCTTTTCCAGCTGTGCGACCGCCGCCGGCCGGTCCTGCGCCGCGGCCAGGCGGCGGCCGTCGTCGAGGCTCAGCCGGGCGTGCTCGAACGGCATCGGTACGCCCGGCTCGATCTCGCGAGCTCGAGTGAACGCCGCTTCCGCCCCGGTCGCATCCCCGAGCGCCGCGGCCAGGTTGCCCCGGCACCGTGCCAGCGCCAGCCCAGCCGACGCGAGCCCAGCCGAAGCGAGCCGAGCCGACCCCAGCCCAGCCGACCCCAGCCCGAGCCGGGGAATGGCGGCCTCGAATTCGTCGAGCATGGTCTCGGCGTCGTCAAGCCGCCCCAGACCGATCAGCGCGTCCGCCTCGATGGCCCTCCAGTCGAAGATGCCCGGGCGGCCCCCGGCGTCGACGAGCCCGGTGGCGCGCACCGGCTCGGTCGCGCGCAGGACCCCGGCCAGGTCGCCGCGCGCATGGGCCAGGGCGGCGGCGGCCGTGGCCGCGGTGGCCACGGCGTAGACCAGCGGAAGCCGCTCGGCCGCGGCTCGGGCCGCGTTGACGTGAGCCTGCGCGGCCGGCCACTGGCCGCGGCAGGCGAGGACCTGGGCCGCCCGGGCGTGCGCCCGCGCGAGGTCAAGCGGACGGTCGGTGTCTTGCGCCAGGGCGGTCGCCAGCTGGGCGTGCGTGAGGGCTGCGTCCCAGTCGCCCCGGCGGAACTGGGCGTCGCTGAGATGAGACAGGCACGGGCCCGGGTAGCTGGACGGCAGTCCCGTGCCCAGCCGGGCCGTCGCGACGCCGAGGTCCGCGATGGCGCCGGGCAGGTCATCGACGTAGACCTTCAGCATGCCCCGCATGATGAGGGCGTCGGTCTCAGATATTGAGACTTCGTTCCCTGACCCGGGCAGAAAGCCGAGCGCGGCCAGACCCTCGGGGCTGCGGCCGGCCGCAGCGAACGCGTAGGCCTGCCCGGTGCGCGCCATAGCCCGCAGCGTCGAACCGGGAACGGTGCCGCCTACCGCTCGGTCCGCCCAGTTCAGTGCCTCCTCGGGGCGGCCAGATATGACCATCCAGTTGGTCAGGGAGGTCGCGGCCCGCGCTCCGATTTCACGTTCGGTCTCCGGATCGTGGGCCTGCCACGCGGCGAGCAGGCTACCCTCGGCGTTCGGCGATCCGGTGAACACTCCCAGCAGCCCGGTCACGGCGTCGCGCCGAGCGCTGGAGACCTGGCAGGAGGCCAGCACTCGCGCCGCCGCGGTGGTATCCGCGGCGTTGAGCAGGATGACGGCGGCGTCGAGCAGCCGGCGTTCCCTGTCCTGCGCGGCTGGCGACAGCGCAGCCGCCTGTTCCAGCGCCCACGCCGCGCCGCCGAGGTCACCGGAAGCCACGGTGGTCAGAGCCGACGCTTCGAGTTCACCCGCTAGTGCTTCGTCGGGACCCATCGACGCTGCCGCCCGGTGGGCCAGCCGCGCGCGACCGGCGACGGTCTGCGCCGCCCGCGCGTGCAGTTCTCGCCGGCTCGTCGGACTGAGGTCGGCGTAGATGGCGGCCCGGTACAACGGATGGGTAAAGGTCAGCTCGGGCGCCGAAGCGCCTTCGGTCAGCAGCCCGGCGGCCACCGCCGCATCCACCTCGCCGTGCGCGTCGGCCAACCGGGCGACCGACGCGATGGCCGGCATCGGCGCGTGCTGCCCCAGCACGGAAGCTGCCGCCAGGAAGGACTGAGCTGAGGCCGGGAGCGAGGCCACCCGGGCGAGGATTACCGCGGACAGGTCCCGTGGCGCCGGCAATCCGCGATCGGTGGCCGCGCTCAGCCCGGCGATGCCGATCTCGTCCAGCAAGGCCCGGCAGTACAGCGCGTTGCCTTCGGTATGAGCCGCGAGCCGAGCCGCGCCGCGCGCGGATAGCACCCCCAGCCCCAGCGCACTGGCCAGCGCGGTGAGCTCGCCCGCGCTCAGCCCGCCCAGACGGATCCGGGTGACCCGCGAATCACCGCTCAAGAAACGGGCCCAGCCGGGATCGGCCAGCCCGCCGACCCGCGTCGACACGACCGCCAGCACCTTGTCCGCCCGCAGCCGCCGCAAGGCGAACAACACCGCACGCGATGACGGCCGGTCAGCCCACTGCAGGTCGTCGAGGGCGAGCACGACGACCTGACCGTCGGCTTGCCGCCGGTCGAGCAGGTCCAGCAGCCGGGCTCCGGCAGCCATCGGGTCCGTTCCCGGTTCGGTAAAGGTCCCGGGCTCCAGCTGATCGATGATCCCGTAGGAGAGCAACGTCTCCGCCTCGTCGCCGCTCACCTCGAGCACGGCGGCGTTTGAGAGCGAACCGAGGAACGCCGACAGCAGGGTCGACTTCCCCCCGCCTGCCTCGCCTTCCACATAGACGACCTGCGGATGGCCTAGCTCAGCGGCGGCCAGCCGGTCACCGAGGATGCGCAGTTCGCTCTGCCGCCCGACGAAGCCGGCTGGAGTGCTCGTAGCCGTCGTCGACCATCTCCTGAGGGGATGCCCGCTAGCGCCCGGAAGATCGGCCGTCGCCAGGCAGAGCTGAGGCGGACTTTCCCATGTTACCGTGGCCATATCAGGCGACTCCCATGACCGCTGAGCCAGGGCACGTTCGGTGGGGCATGCTGACCGTGATCAGCCTGGGCATCGTCGCGCTGACGCTGAACTGGTTCGCCGTCGCCACGGCCTTCCCGCTCATCGGCGCGCAGTTCAAGGTGGGGCTCGGGCCGCTGAGCTACCTCATCTCGCTCTACATCGTCGGCTACGGGCTCACCCACATTCCAGGCGGCATGCTCGGCACGGCGATCGGCATGAAGAAGACCCTCGTGCTCGGGCTGGCCGTGCAGGGACTGGCCGGCATCATGTCCGGGCTGTCGTACAGCTACGCCGAACTCGCCTTCTTCCGGGTCGTCAGCGGCGTCGGCGGGTCGGTGTTCATCGCGGTCGGGACCGCCGCGGTGGTCCTCTGGTTCCGCGATAAGGACGTCACGCTCGCGCTCGGGATCACCGGCGGCGCCGTCTTCAGCGCGGGGGCCGCCTTGGCGCTGTATGTCTGGCTGTACGTGCAGCGCGCGACGAGCTGGCACACGTCGCTGGTGCTGGCCGGTGTCTTCGAGCTGCTCGTCATGGTCGTGACCATCGCGGTCTTCCGGGTCCCGGCGGGCGAGAAGTCGCTCGGCGGCGCGAGGTTCGATCGTGCCGCCCTGCGGGCCACGCTCGCGAGCAGGGATCTGTGGATCTACGGTCTCGCGCTGTTCGGCGGATACGGCGCGTACTTCACCACTTCCCAGCTGTTCAGCGAGTACGTGACGCTCGACAGGCACTTCGACCCGTCGGCCGGCGGGCTGCTGGCCGCGCTCATCGCGCTGGCCGGCATCCCCGGCAGCCTGCTCGGCGGCTACTGGGCCGACCGCAGCCAGAACCTGCGGATGTTCGTGGTCGGACCGCTCGTCGTCGTCGCCGCGCTGCTGGCCCTCATCCCCGTGGTTCCGGCCAGCGCCCTGTGGGTGCTCGGGATCGGCATCGGCTTCTTCCTCATCTTCGGCTTCGCCGCCTGGCTCGCGGTGCCGGCCCGGGTCTGCGACATCGACCCCCAGTACATCGGGACGGCGACCGGCCTGATGCTCACGCTGGCCGCGGTGGGCGGCTTCTTCATTCCTATTATCTTCGGGCATCTGGTGCCCCATTCGAGCTTCGATACCGGCTGGGTCTTTCTCGCCATCGTGTCCTTCGCCTTTGCCCTCCTCGGGCTGACCGGCCGCAACCCGGCCGCCGTCGCCAAGCGCGCAGGCGCGGGCACGCTGGCCCGGCCGGTCACCTCAAGCTGAGAGTGCCGACGGCTTCCGGCCGTTCCCGCTGCATGCACCACCTACCCCACCAACGCATCCCCACCTCATACGCCTCAGCCCAATTTGTATGGTTGTGACAACCTGCACACTGCTCTGTGCAGGTTGTCACAACCACACCACAAAGTCGCCCCCGGGTGGACGGCTTTTTCAGTGGGCCGGTCCCTCGGATCAGAAGGGGCGCGCGAGTTCGGGGAACATGGGGTAGTGGCGGACGTTCAGGGTGGCGAGCTCCAGTCCCTCGGTGAGCGCGGTCGCGGCAATCAGGTAGTCGCCGAGGCCGATCCCGGTATGGGACCGGCGATATTCGCGCATGAGCGTCGCTGCCCGCCAAGCCACCTGTTCGCTGACTTCGAACCGCTGCATGCTGCCGAGCAGTCGCATGACCTCGCGGCGCTCCGGCGAGCGCATACCCCCGGCGATCTCGGTCAGGCTCACGACGCTGAGCGCCAGGGGCCCGGAGGACTGCCGTGCGCGCACGAGCCAGTCCCGTGCGGCGGTGCTGCCGCGCAGATGCTCGATCAGCACGTCGCTGTCGACCAGGATCACGCGTCGGACAGCCGTTCGAGGTAAGTCATGCGCTCGTCCCGCCCGCGGGCAAATGCCTCCTCCCCGGCCAGGATGCCGAAGGACCCGTCAATGGCAGCGAGGTCGGCGACAAGATCCGCGCCGGGGTGCCCGCCGATCGCCCGGTCGATCAGTTCGCGGATCAGTTCAGCCCGGGAAACACCCGCTGCCCGCGCAACCCGGTCCAGTGCATCAGCCTGGCCTTCGGCGAGGTAGATGTTCGTCCGCTTCATACACCACATCATACACCATGAATGACCCTCGCGACCGCCGGTCAGGCACCGACGGGGAAGTCGGTGGCGAAGGCGAGTGGCCGCCCGCGGCCTGCCCGTCCCAGCCGGGCAGGCCGCGGGCGCGCCACTACCGGGCTGTGGTGCTGGGCGTCGCCCCAGCGGGTACGGGTACGGGTGCTGGGCCGGGCCGGGCCGGTGGCTCGGTGGCGGGTTCGATGGACAGGTGCGGGAGGATGCGGTCAAGCCAGCCGGGCAGCCACCAGTTGGCGCGGCCGGACAGGTGCATGAGGGCGGGGACCAGAAGGGTGCGCAGCAGGAAGGCGTCGAGCAGGACCGCGGCGGCCAGGCCGATGCCGATCTCGCCGATGACCTGCTGGCCGGACAGGATGAACGCGCTGAACACGAGGATCATGATGGTGGCCGCGGCAATGATGACCCGGCCGGTGGTGGCCTGACCGGTGCGGACCGCCTGGTGGTTGTCGCCGGTGGCGGCCCATTCCTCGCGGATCCGGGAGACCAGGAACACCTCGTAGTCCATCGACAGGCCGAACAGGACCGCGAGCATCAGCACGGGCAGGAACGATTCGACCGGGCCGGCCTGGCCGAGGTTGAGCAGCCGCAGACCCCAGCCGTACTGGAAGAGCGCGACCAGCACGCCGAAGGAAGCGGCGGCGGCGAGCAGGTTCATGACCGCCGCGGCCGCGGGGATCAGCAGGCTGCGGAAGGCCAGCATCAGCAGGCCGAACGCCAGGACCAGGATGACCCCGACGAAGATCAGCAGCTTGGCGGCGATGACCTCGGCGAAGTCATCGTTGGTGGCGGTGACGCCGCCGACGTAGACGTGCAGCGTGGTGCCGCCTTTGGCGGCGGGGATCACGCTGTCGCGCAGGCGACTGATCAGGGTGCTGGTGGCCGCGGCCTCGGGGGAGGTGGCGGGGATCACGCTGATCAGCGAGGCACCGTGGCCGGCCACGGGAGCGGAGACCGCGGCGATCCCTGGCTCGGTCGCCAGGGTGGCGGCCAGCCGGCCGAACGCGGTCACGTCAGCGGGGGACGTCGTGGTGCCGACCAGTTGCAGCGAGCCGTTGAAACCTGGGCCGAATCCGTCGGCGAGCAGTTCGTAGGCCTGGTGGGTAGTGGTGGAGGCCGGGTCGTTGGCCGCGTCGGAGGAGCCCAGCCGCAGCGAAAGCACCGGGATCGCCAGCACGAGCATCACTGCCGCGGCCGCGGCGGCCAGCGGGGCGGGGTGGCGCTGCACGAACGCGGCCAGCCGCGTCCACGCCCCGGAGGTGCCATCGGGCCTGGGCCCGTCGGCGGCCAGCCGACGCCGTTCACGCCGGGACAGGACCCGCATCCCGAGGAAGCCGAGCAGCGCGGGCAGCAAGGTGGTGGCGGCGGCCACCGTGAACAAGACCGTGACCGCCGCGGCGATGCCCAGGCCGGAGATGTAGCCGATGCGCAGCACGAGCATCCCGAGCAGGGCGATGCACACGGTGGTCCCGGCGAACAGCACGGCCCGCCCGGAGGTGTTCAGCGCGCGGACCGCGGCGTCCGGGGGGGACATCCCGGCCTTGAGGTTGCCGCGATGCCGGGTGACGATGAACAGCGCGTAGTCGATGCCCACGCCCAGCCCGATCAAGATGCCCAGCGTCGGGCCGGCCGAGGGAATGGTGACCGCGTGCGACAAGAGCAAGGTCGCCATCAGGCCCGAGACCAGCGCGGCGATCGCGACGGCGAGCGGCAGCAGCATGGCGAGCACCGACCCGAACGCGATGAACAGGACGATCGCCGCGGCCACCACCCCGACGGCCGCGCTGATGCCGACCGAGGGCCGCAGCGCGTTCTCCACGGCCGGGCCACCGGCCTCGACCTGCACACCGGGTGCCCGCGCGGCCTCAGCCAGGTGGACGACGCGGGTGACGTCCGGTACGGGCAGGCTCGCTTGCGGGGCGTCGAAGACCACGGTCGCGTAGGCGATCTGCCCGTTCCGGCTGACCTGGCCGGCGCCGCGGGCCGAGTACGGGCTGACCACCGAGGCCACCGCCGGCGCCGCCGCGACCTGGTCCAGCATGGCGGTGATCCGGTCGCGCACGGCCGGAGTGCGCACGCTGCCTGAGCTGGTCCGCCAGACGATCGCGTCCTGGTCCCCGGCGTGGCCGGGGAACGCCTGCTCGAGCAGGTTGAGCGCGGTGGTGGATCCGGTGCCCGGCAGGGTGAGGGTGTCGGAGTAGGGCGACCCCGCGGCCCGGCCGGTCACCCCCAGGACCGCCAGGAGCGCCAGCCACCCGACGAGCACCCAGATGCGGCGCTGGACGCACCAGCGAGCGATAGCAGCCATGGCAGGCCCCTATTCCTTGAGACGATGAGACTTCTTAGTGAGACATATATGTCTCATACATGGACGTCACCGTATAGCACTGAGGCAATGATGTAAAGTCTGATCTATGGCCAGGAGCGCAGCTATCCACGACCGGGCGGTCGAGGTGATCCTCGACGCCGCGGCCGATCTGCTCGCCCAGGGCGGGGAGCCGCCCACCATGAGCGAGGTCGCGGCGGCCGCCGGCGTGGCCCGGGCCACCCTGTACCGGCACTTCCCCACCCGCGAGCAGCTGATGCAGGCTCTGTCCACCAGCGCCCGCGACGTCACCGCCGCCCGGCTCGCCGAAGCCGACCTGGACGCGGTCCCCGTGCCCGAGGCCATCGCCCGCGTCGCCCGCGTGATCGCCGCGGGCGCCAGCAAGTACGCCGCCCTCATCAGCCGCTTCGGCATGTCCGGCTACGGCGGCGACGCGGAACAGCAGATCGGGACGATGATCGGCGCTCTGCTGCAACGCGGCCTCGACGACGGCACGTTCCGCGGCGACCTCACCGTGACCGAACTGGGCTTCCTGTTCGGCCAGCTGCTCCAGGACGCCGCCCGGATGACCGCCGAGCGCGTAGCCGGCGTCGAGAAAGCCGCCGCGCTGGTCACCACGGTGTTCCTGCAGGGCACGCAGAGTCGCGGGTCAGTTGTGACACCACCGACCGTTCGGGAATAGAGCTTTTTAACCGAACGGGCGTGGTGCATGTTCCTGATCCAGCCTGGCGCGCCACGAGGCCCTTCTGTTAGGCGCGGTGACCCTGGTCAATATCGTTAGCGGATCAGATCGTCGTCTCCAGGGGCTGCCAGATGGGACCTACCGCACCGGGGCCCGCTTCGCCGGTGCCCGCGCCTGGGCATGAGTCGCCCGCGGTGCGGGCCCGCGGCCTGGCCGTCGCGCGCCGCCGGGCCTCTGCTCTGCTAGGGGCAGTGACGGTGCTGTTCGTGGCCGTGACCGTGGCTGGCGCCCACGGGATCCTGCTCGGCTACGTGCAGGCCGGGGCGGAGGCCTCCATGGTCGGCGGCGTGGCCGACTGGTTCGCGGTGACGGCCCTGTTCCGCCATCCGCTGGGCCTGCCGATACCGCACACCGCGATCATCGTCGAGCGCAAGGATCAGTTCGCCGCCACGCTTGGTCAGTTCGTGCAGGAGAATTTCCTCAACGGCAACGTGCTGGCCGAGCGGATCCGCACGGCTCGGCTGGTGCCCCGGCTGGCGGCCTGGCTGGCCGACGAGGATAACGCCGCCCGTTTCGCCGGTCGCGCGGCGGATCTGGTCGTCACGGTCGCCGAGAATCTCCGGGACGAGGATGTCCAGCGCGTGCTCACCGCCGAACTGACCCGGGCGGTAGACACCGTCGAGGTGGCGCCGCTGGCCGGGCGGGTCCTGCGGGCCCTCATCGCCGGCGGCCAGCACGCCGAGGTCTTCAACGCCATCCTGTCCGGCGCCGACCGATACCTGGCCGGCCACGTCGCGGAGCTTCGCGAGCTGTTCGAGGCCGAGGCGCCGCGCTGGGTGCCCGACGCGGTGTACCGGCGGCTCTTCGACCGCTTGTATAACCGCTTGCGCCAGCGGCTGGCGGCGATGGCGGCCGATCCCGATGACCAGACGCGGCGGCAGTTCGAGGCGTGGATCGCCGGGCTTCCCGACCGCCTCGAGACCTCCCCGGAGCTGCGCGAGCGCGGCGAGCGCCTCAAGCGTGAGGTTCTGGGTAGCGCCGTCCTGCGGGACTGGTCTTCGTCGCTGTGGCGCCGGGTCAAGGAGGCGCTGCGGACCCAGGCGGCCGACCCGGACTCTGAGCTGCGCCGCCGGATGGCCGACGTGCTGGTGGCGGCCGGACGGCGGCTAGGGTCGGACCGCCGCCTGGCCGACGGCCTCGACCGCATGGTCGAATCAGGCGTCAGGGCTCTCGCCGATCAATTCCACGACGAGCTCGCCGGGCTGGTCACCGGGACGATCGAGCGGTGGGACGCCGCCGAGACGTCGAGCCAGCTGGAACTGCTCCTCGGCCGCGACCTGCAGTACATCCGGATCAACGGCACGGTGGTCGGGGCGGCGATCGGGCTGGCCCTGCACGCCATCGCCCTCGGCCTGGGCTGACGGCGGCTGGTTACCTCGTGGCGGGCTGGGAAGCCCGCACCGTCGCGACGAAGGCGCCGGTGTCTTCGACCGCGGCGAACAGGTAGGCCATCCGCTGGATCGCCGCCTCGTGCGCCTGTTCCGCGGACAGCGTGCCGATGGCCTGCGACGCGCACGCGTCGGCCAGCACGATGACCTTCAGGCCGGCCATGCTGAGTCCGTCGACCGTCGTCTGGACGCAGATCGGGGTGGTCAGGCCGCCGACGACCACGGTGTCGATGTCCCGGCCGCGCAGGCGATCGACCAGGTCGCTGGACTGCACGGCCGAGAACGCCGTCTTGTACACGACCAGATCGCCGTCGGCGATCAGGTCCGGGTAGGCCTCGGCGGCCCGCGTCCCGGCCGCCAGGGCGCCGGCGATGCCGGGCTCGAAGTCGGTGATCCGCCCGGACGGCTCGCGCTCCGGCGTGTAGGCGGTCTGGACGTGCGCCACCGAGCCGCCGCATTTCCGCCACGCGCGGCTCGCCTTCCGGAAGTTCCCGACCGCCGCGTCGGCGTCCGGCACCTGCTCCCAGCTGCCCGCCCCGAAGCCGAACTGGCAGTCGATGCTGAGCAGGACGGTCGTGCCCGGCGTGAC
>Ga0302235_10001083_pt1 | contig 20666 bp, 21 predicted proteins | sample II_Palsa_N3_3_FD_193577 | JGI IMG/M metagenome (GOLD analysis project Ga0302235, IMG submission 193577) | Peat permafrost microbial communities from Stordalen Mire near Abisko, Sweden - II_Palsa_N3_3 | ecosystem: Environmental > Terrestrial > Soil > Palsa > Peat permafrost | place: Sweden... | reverse complement strand
ATCAGGAACCAGACCACCCCGCACCGAATTCATCACCACCCAGGCCACAGACCAGAAAGATGCCAGATCCAGACAGCCCGGGCTGACGCAGGCAACAGAGCTGCTGGGCTGTTGTGCGTCCAGTTGCCGAAGATTTGCTTGACTGGTCCTGCTCGGGCTGCGTCGTTCCATCAGCTGCGTTAGATGGCGGGCATAGACTCAGCCGCGTGTCCGCCGAGCCGGTGTATCAGGACGATCCTTGCGATCCTGAGGTGATCCTCGGGCGTCTTCCTGAGCAGGAACGTGCCGAGTTCCTGTGCCAGTATCAGGAGGCTGTGGATGCCGCCCGCGACCCCGGCGGATATAAAAGGCTCCGGCAGGTGCTGCATGTGTGGAGCCTTGCCGTCATCGCGATCAGCCGGCCTGGCTACTACGAGGATCTCGCTGCGGTCAGGAGCGGCGCGGCTCGCACGATCCCGGCCGAGGCCGCTGTCCCCGGCTGGGAGCAGCGGCTGGCGGCGGCACGAGCCCGGCAGCGGTGACGTACCGAGCCGAGCAGCAGGGCACTCGGCCAGCTCGGCGGCCTTCCTGAAGCGGCACTTGATGCTCTCGTGGCCACCATGTCCGGAGTGATCGAATACCCCGACGATCCGTTATGGACCTTCCCGGCCGGTGACCCGTATGTCCGGCGTGCGGAGTTCGGCGATGCCGGGCTGGTTACCTACGTAATCAGCGATGCCTCGGCGATTGTCACGGTCATCGACGTGACCTGGACAGGCTGAACCCTGCGCATCGCGGCGGCCGTGCGACCGGCCACGTCGGCGATCTGAAAACCATCCGCGTGAGCTGGCCAGCAACCGCTTCATTGTTACCTCGCTTTCCGCAAAGTCAGTGGCTGGCTCATGTGGCTTTGAACAAGATCGAGGTCCGCAGGAGCCTGCTGTGAAGCAGGCTGGGCTGAACGGCGAACTCGCTGGCCCAGCTAGTCTCATATCCCAGAGGTCGCGGTTCACCCTGCGGGGATTAGGCCGGATTGCCGCCTGCATACGCCCAGCCCGCCCGGCACTACTGAGGTTGCTCACGCGCCGCAGCGAGCTGGCGGGCCGCAGCGAGGAGTCTTGAGACAAGCAGGCGCGGCTTACCAGTTCCGGCACATTGACCTGCAGCACCGCCAGCCGGACCGTCCGGCCTGGTCCGCAATCCTTCATCGCGGCCAGATCGAATAGGCCCTCAGCGTGAATCACCAGCCCCCCAGCGGCCGCCGCGCTAGCCGAGCATCTCGGTAGATCCTGTTTCGGACGGCTCGAAGCCGGGGATCCGCTGCTGGTGAACGGGTCGCGCCCGCTGCTCGAGCTCCCGGAGCTGCCCATCTAGGACGAGCGAAATAGTTACGCCGATGACCACGACGGCGAAACCCACCCAGGTACGTATGTCGTCAGCGGGCACTAGCGACGGCTGACCAGCTCACGCCCCGGGCACGAGGGGCGGGCGACCCGAGGGGCGCCTTGCCGCTGGGAAAAGACACAGGGACCCGCTTGTCGTTGAGGCGCGGCTGTTGCCTGCCGGCGATCGGTGCCTGATCGCGATCGGATCGCCGTAGGTCAAGACCGTGCCGTCCGTCGCGCCGGTGCGTAAGCGTCATCCGGGGCGAAGCTTCCGACAGCTTGCGCGAAGGCGGGCAGATCGAGGCATGCCAGGTACTTCATGACGTTTCTCCGGACGCTGGCCAGGGCGTGCGGGTAGGCCTGTTCCAGGCGGCGCAACCCGGCCTCGGTCAGCTGCGCCACCCGGCCGCGCCCATCGTCGGCGAACGGTTCGCGACTGACCAGTCCCTGCCGAACCAGCCGTTCGATCAAGCGCGACAGGCCACTGCGGGACAGGTCCGTCAGCGTCGCCAGCTCGTTCATGCGCATCGCCCGGCCCGGCGCCTGGGACAGCTCCACCAGCGCGACGTATTCGGCCAGGTTGAGGTCGGCGCCTTCGATCAGGTCCGCATCGAGCACCCGGGGCACCACGATGACGGCGCGGGCCAGCGCGCGCCACGCCGCCTCCTCGTCGGGGTCCAGCGGGAGAGCCGGATCGGCCGGGTCGTGTCGCCTGGTTCCCTGGGTCACGTTCTCCAAGATAGATGCTTGACGCCGCAACTTCCAGGACATAACGTTGATTGCGCGATCAACTATCTTGCCTGCCCTGACCGGCGAGCGCGAGCGCCGGACCGTCCCCAAGTAAGGAGTTCGACATGTCCGCTCAGGCCGAGCTCGAGGCGAACAAGATGCTCGCCCGCGAGTACATCCAGCGCGTCTTCAACGAGCACCGCCCCGACCTGTCCACCGAGTACGTCACCGACGACGTCGTCTGGCACGGCGGCATCCTCGGCGACATCGCCGGAGCAGGGAATGTGGGCGACCTGCTCAGCGCCTTCATTGGCGCGCAGCCGGCCTGCGCCCAGCACCGGATGTCGCGAACCCGGCCGACATCGTGGTGCGCAACGCCAGGATTTACACCGGCGACCGGGCACAGCCGACCGCTTCAGCCGTGGCCATATCCGGCGGCGTGTTCACGGCGGTCGGCGACGATGCGGCCGTAGCCGGACACGCCGGCGCGAATACCCGCATCGTCGACTGGCTCGGCCGCGGCGTAATCCCGGTTTGAACGACTCGCACATGCATATCATCCGCGGAGTGACCGGGAAGGGTGCAGTTGGTGGGGAATGAGGGCGGCGGTCCTGGGTCGGTGCGGCTGGCTTCGGCTGCCGGTCGCTGGGTACTGGCGGTGGCGGTGCTGGGTGAGGCGATGGTGCTGCTGGAGGCGACCGTCGTCAACGTGGCGTTGCCGTCGATCGGCCGTGATCTGCGCGCGGGCGTCGCGGGGCTGCAGTGGACGCTGGACGGTTACGTGCTCACGCTCGCGGCGCTCGTCCTGGCAGCCGGTTCGCTCAGCGACATCTATGGCCGGCGGCGCGTGTTCATCCTGGGGACGGCGGTCTTCGTGGCTGCCTCCGCGCTGTGCGCGGCGGCCCCGACGATTCAGCTGCTTGTTGCCGCCCGGTTCGTTCAAGGGGTTGGCGGGGCTCTTCTCACCCCTGGAAGCCTTGCCATCATCGGCGCGGTCTTTCATGCCGATGACCGCCTCCGGGCGATCGGCGCGTGGGCGGGCCTGACCGCGGTCGCGGCCGCGATCGGTCCTCCTGTCGGCGGCTACCTGACCGACGCGGTGTCGTGGCGTGCGGTTTTCCTGGTCAACCTGCCGGTGGGGGCGTTCGTCATCATCGCCGCAATTCTCCGGGTGCCAGAAACCCGGGATCCCACCCGTCCTGGTGGCCTGGATCTGCGCGGCGCCGCGCTCGCCATGCTGGCCATCGCCGGCGCGTGCTTCGCGCTGATCCAGGCCTCCGGGGGCCTGACCCCCGCGGTGATCACCGCCGCGGCGGTCAGCCTGGCCGCCGCCGGCACCTTTGCCGCCATTGAGCCGCGCAGCAGCCACCCGATGCTTCCGCTGGAGTTGTTCCGCTCCCGCCAGTTCGCCGCCGTCACCGTGCTCGCGCTGGTGGCCTATGCGGCGCTCGGCGGCGTGATCTTCCTGTTCGTCGCGTTCCTGCAGATCACACTCGGCTACACGGCACTTCAAGCGGGTGCCGCCACATTGCCAATCACCGCGCTGATGCTGATCCTGTCGCGTCCGTCGGGAGCGATCGCACAGCGCATCGGCCCTCGGATCCCGCTGGCGATCGGGGCCGTCCTGACCGGCGCGGGACTGCTGCTGATGGCACAGATCCACGTCGGCGACGGGTACCTAACTGGCGTGTTGCCCTCGCTGGTGGTGTTCGGGGTCGGGCTCGCCGCTCTGATCACTCCTATCACCGCCACCGTGCTGGCGAGCGTCGGTTCACGGCATTCCGGGATCGCGTCCGCCGTTAACAACGCTTTTTCGCGCCTTGGCCAGATGATCGCGGTCGCGGCTCTCCCCCTGGCCGCGGGGCTTTCCGGCGCCGCCTTCGAAAACCCGGCCCGAATGGCAGCCGGCTTCCCGGTCGCGATGACCATCGCCGCCGGAATGTCTTTCGCGGCCGCGCTGCTCGCCTGGACCACCATCAGCGATAACGCGCTGAACCGGCCAGCTCCGGACGCTGAGCCAGTAGCCAAGGATCTCCCGCCGTCTCTTCAGCGACACTGCGCGGTAGCCGGGACCCCGCTCGCCGCGTATTCCAACCCGCGGCCCAGTTCCCGCCCGCCGCCGGCCAAGGAGTCGTGACCCTCTGGCAGCAGAACGCATCTTGCGCCGGCTGCGCCGTTTGCCTGGCCGGGAGGGGTGCGCTACCCCGCATCACCGGGCCAGTTCCAGGCGAACACCGGGAGGTTGTGGAGTGTCAGGTCGGACAACCGGGGAGCGTGGAATCTCGGCATGATGCCAGGAGCGAGTCCGGGCATCGAACGGGTAGTCCCGGCGCGGATCGGCTGGAGGTGGTCCTACTGTGGTGGTATAGTTTGACGCATGCCGCGCGGGAACCCGTCTCCGAAGCTCGCTATCACCGTGGATCCTGATGTGCATGCGCAGGTGGTGGCTGCAGCGGCGGCGGAGGGAGTGAGCGTGTCGGCGTGGATGACGGCAGCGGCGCGCCGGGTGCTGCTGGTGCGGGACGGGCTGGCGGCGGTGGCGGACTGGGAGGCCGAGCAGGGGCCGCTCACCGATCAGGAACTCGCGGCTGCCCGGCGGCGGGTGAGCGGCGGCCAGGCTGAGCGCAAGTCGGCGTGAGGCCGGCGGTTTATGACGCGGGGGTTCTGGTTGCGGCGGACCGGAATGTGCGGGCGGTGTGGGCAGAGCACCGGGTGAGGCTGGAGGCCGGGATCGTGCCGGTGGTCCCGGCGCCGGTAGTTGCCCAGGTGAGCCGGTCGGCAGCGCAGGTTCAGCTGCGCCGGCTGCTGCGCGGCTGCGAGATCACGGCACTGACCGGGGAGGCCGCGCATGCCGCGGGCCACTTGCTGGGCCGCGCGGGCGTTAGCGATGTCGTGGATGCGGTCGTGGCGGACACTGCAGCCCGGCTGCACGCCGACGTAGTGACCGGCGACCACGACGACATTGCCCGGTTGCTGGACGCCGCCGGCGCGGACGTACACATCATCGATCTCTAGCCTCGGCAATCGCGGCCGCCGCGGGACGTGACTGGCCGGCACTGAGCAGCACCAGCTGTCTCCAGGCGGCAGGCAGGATGGCCATGATCGCGACGTTCGCCTGGGCCGAATATGCACAGATCGTGCGCCGCCATATCCCTGGCCGACTGCCCGCCAGGGCTGCCGGGAACGCGGTGACGCGAAGCGAGCCCCCGGTGGCCAAGGACGCCAGCTGTCGTGACTGCCCTGGGCGTGTCACATGGTCTCTGCCTTTGCTTTCCCCCTGCCGGTCCATGACCACCGCACCAGACTGGAGAACCGGCCGGACCTGCTGGCGGCAGACCAGCTCAGCGTGTCAGCGGTCGGTCATGGGTGAAGCCTGTCCTGGTCGGCGGGGCGGGACTTGCGCGATGCCGTTGAGGGTGGTGTCGATGACGTCGCGGACGAACTGGTCGTTGAGTGGGGCATGAGCGTGCAGGAGCCGGTGGTAGATCGGGCCGTAGAGGAGGTCGAGCGCGACCTCGGTTTTGGTGTCCGCCGGGATCTCGCCGCGTTCGATCGCGCGGTGGAAGATCGCGCGGGCCTGGTCGCGGCGCGGTTCGACGAAGCGCGTGCGGTACTCGCGGGCGAAGGTGGGGTCGGTCTGGGCCTCGGTGAGCAGTGCGGCGATCGCGCGACCGTAGGGTCGCCTGCTGGCGAGCCGGGCCCAGGGGCGGAGGAGGCTGAGCAGGTCGCCGCGCAGTGATCCGGTGTCGCGGGGCGAGGGGACGGCGGCCCATTCGTGGTAGAGCGCGTCGAGGGCGAGGGTCTCTTTGGTGGGCCACCAGCGGTAGATCGTGGCCTTGCTGACTCCGGCCCTTGCGGCGACCGCGTCCATGCTGACGGCCGCAAGGCCTTTCTCCAGGAGGAGTTCTGCGGCTGCTTCGAGGATGGCGCCCCGCGCCTTCTCGCTGCGCGGCCGCCCGCGCTGCGGCGCGGTGGCGGCCACCGCGTCGCTCATGGGGAGTTCCCGCCGCTGCCCGCGGCCAGGCTGCCGGACCTGGTCGCCGCGGCTGTCGCGGCGGGTGCGCCGGCCGTCCGCGTCAGGACCTCGAAGAAGGCGGCGATGTCGCGCCGCGCGTAGCCCAGCTCTTCCGCCCTCGCCAGCAGGCCGTCGGCGGCCGCCGACGAAGGAACCGGAACGCCGAGCTGGCGGGCGGTCTCCAGGACCAGGCGGATGTCTTTGTGCATCAGCTCTACATCGAACCACGCCTGCTCGGGCAGGTCGAGCATGAGGGGAGCCCGCGCCCGCAGCATCGGCGACCCGATCGGGCTGCCGGTCATCACCTCCGCCGCCAGCGCCGGGTCGATCCCGCCGCGTTCGGCCAGCAGCACGCCCTCGCTGAACGCGAGCATCTGCGCGGCGAGGCTGATGTTGATGGCGAGTTTCAGCAGCAGCGCCTGGCCGTTCGCGCCGACGTAGGTGACGGTGCTGCCGGCCCGGCGGAGCAGCGGCTCGACGGCGCGGAAGGCATCCTGCGGGCCGCCGGCCATGATCACGAGCGTGCCGTCCTCGGCGGCAGTGACGCTGCCGGAGACCGGGGCATCGAGCATGCTGGCACCGCCGTCCTGCACGCGCTGGGCGAGCTCTCTGCTGGCCTGCGGGCTCACCGTGCTCATGTCGACATAGATTTTGCCGGGCGCAAGGCCGGCGAGGATCCCGTCCGGGCCGGAGGTGATTGTCTCCAGGGCCGCGTCGTCGGTGACCATGCTGAAGATCACCTCCGCGGGCTCGGCGACCTCGCGCGGGGTGCCGCGCCAGGCCATGCCCCGCCCGGTCAGCCCGGCGGCCTTGGCGGCTGTGCGGTTCGTCCCGTACAAGGCGTTGCCCGGGAGCAGGCGGCCGGCGATCCGGCTGCCCATCGCCCCCAGGCCGACAAAGCCGATTGCAGTCATCGTCGTCACCTCTCCTGCGCTGCTTCGATCTCGCTGATGTCCTCGTCGGTGAGCTCAAGGCCCGCCGCGGCGACGATCGGGTCCACCTGGCCGGGGCGGCGGAACCCGGTGATCCAGCCCGGTGGCCCCAGCAGGCTGGTCTTGAGCTTCGTCTTGTACATGACTCCTCCGTTGGTCCGGGGCGCCCGGCCCGGGCAGGCCCGCCGCATCTCTGTCTTGACAAAACTAAACTATCAGTTTCTATAATGCAACCCATGGCACGCTATGTAGAAACTAGTAGTTCAGTTTTCACCGGGAAGGAGCCCGCGGTGAGCACGCCCGCCATGGCACGGGTGCGCGCCCGGCGCGATCACCGCCGCCGTCAGCGCTGCCCTGGGCGCCATCAGCTGACCGGGGCCCCAGCACAGAAGGCGGAGACGGCCCCATGCTAGACACCGGATTCCCGCGGGCAGACGTCGAGAACGACTTCCTGCGGGCGAGGCGGCGCCAGGTCCTGGCCGCGCTGGCCCACCGCCTGCGCCGGCAGCCCGATGACAGCGACCGCATCCTGACGCTCGACGAGGCCGTCGGCGCGCACGGCATGCGCAGCCAGGTGTACCTGGGCCTGCGGACGATACCGCTGGACACGATCGTCGGCACGGTCGGCTCACGGCGCGACTTCGACCGGCGCTTCCGGCCCACCTCCGACCGGGTCCGCTCCCGCTGGGAGCAGCTGGCGCTGGCACAGCGGCGCGGTGCGGCGATCCCGCCGATCGAGGTATACCGCGTAGGCGGCCTGCATTTCGTCAGTGACGGCCATCACCGGGTATCAGTCGCCGCCGTGACCGGCCAGCAGGCGATCGACGCCTACGTGACCGAGATAGTCACCCACCAGGCCACCCAACCGCACAAGCCGCCCCTGGCGAGCCAGCTCGCCAGCTGTCCGGGGCCGCGGGCCCGGTGACGCGGCGGGACCACCCGGCCGGCCCGGCCTGAATCCGTTGCCCGAGGTCTATCCTCACAGCGACGGAGAAGATGTCCGGTCAGCTGATCTAGTCGCTAACCTCTGACCCGTCACTGTCGTAGTGATCAGCTGAGCGCAACAGCGGGGAGGTTCAGGTGGCTGACGTTCCTGGCCCGGGCGAGGACACGGTTGCAGTCCTTGGAACTGGCATTATGGGCTCGGCGATGGCCCGCAACCTGGCCGCCGCCGGGCTGCGCACGACGGTGTGGGACCGCTCGCCGTCAGTGGCGGCTTCGCTGTCCGGTGCCGGCGCCGTGGTGGCGGCGTCCCCCGAAGAGGCGATCCGCGGTGCGCGCCTGGTGGTCACGATGCTGCCAACCGCCGCAGTCCTGGAGTCGGTGATCTTCGGCGGCCGGGCGGCGGAGGCGTTCAGCCAGGGTGCGGTGTGGGCGCAGATGGGCACCATCGGGGTTGCCGCGACCACCGGGATCGCCGGCCGGCTCAGCCAGCTGCGGCCGGATGTGATGTTCGTGGACGCGCCGGTATCGGGCAGCAAGGGCCCCGCCGAGGCCGGCCAGCTGCTCATCCTGGCCTCCGGCCCGGGCGAGGCGGAGGCAATGGTGCGCCCGGCGTTTTCGGCGATCGGCCGCAAGGCCGTGTGGCTGGGTGAGGCCGGCCAGGGCAGCCGGATGAAGCTGGTCGTGAACGCCTACATGTCCATCCTGATCGAGGGCGTGGCCGAGGCCCTCGAGCTGGCCGGCCAGCTCGGCATTGACGACGCCAAGCTGGCCGAGGCCATCGAGGGCGGCCCGCTGGACGCGCCGATCGCGGACGCCAAGTTGCACAAGATGGAGCGCGGCGATTTCGCGCCCGAGTTCCCGCTGGAGTGGGCGCTCAAGGATGTGGACCTGGCGCTCGCGGCCGCAGGCACTGACACGCTGCCGGTGCTGGCCGCGTTGTCCCGCCAGTGGCGCGCCGCTGTTGACGCGGGCCACGGCCGGGAAGACGTGAGCGCCGCGCGCCTGGCATTGGGCCGGTAAGCCCTCCCGCAGCGTACGGTCGCCGGCCTGTTGCGCTACCCGGCCGCCGGCGTCAGGGAGACGGCTGCCTCGCTGGTGAGCAGCCGGAAGGTCAGGCTCTCCTCCAGGTACAGCCGCACGGCGGTTTCGGTATGCGAGAGATAGCCGATAGAGACGTCCTGGCCGAGCCGCAGCTCGAAGTCACCGCCGCGGGTCGTGAGCACGCAGCCGCCGGTGATCGCCGGAGCCCAGACGATCTCGCCGCTGACCAGCCGCCGGATGTGCTCGAGCACCGGGTACCCGTGGTCTGTCGTCTCAATGGCGGCGGTGTAGGCGTCCGCGCTGAGCGCCGCCGCGTACGGGCCGCTGACGCCAGCCGACCTGAGCTGGCTCAGCGCCTGCGCGATCGCCTCCGGGTAGTCGGTCGCGGCGGCCGGCAGAGCCATCGGCGGGTTGCTCGCCCCCTCGCGGATCCCCTTGATTCCGGCGGCGGCATAGCCGTTGAAGATAGCGCGGTCCTCGGCGTAGGCGAGCTGCCTGGCCGCGTCTTTCAGCGGCTGCCAGTCGCTGTCCAGCGCGCCGCGCACCACGTCGTCGATCTGCTCCCGGTCCAGCGAGAACGCCGCGCGCAGCTCGACGGCCGCCAGCACCAGGCGCTGCCGGGCCAGCACGCCATCGCCGGGCGGCGCGATCTCGCGCACATGCCCGGTGCCGGCCGCGGAGAACTCGCTCCCGCACGGATCGGGCACGTCGACGACCCGACGGCCGGCCAGGTAGCGCTTGAACGTGCGCGCGGCTTCCTCTTCGATCTGCGCCCAGGCCTCGTCAGAAACCGGCGCGAGCTCGCGGTGCAGGTTATTCATCCGGTGAGGCTCCCTTCAGGCTGCCGATCCGCAGCGATCCGGCATAGTGTCGCGGCGTGGCCGACGGTAGTTCGGCCGCATCGTCGGCGCGGCCATCCCGCTCCGCCGCGGCCGGCGGTTCCTGCGCGAGGCTGTCCAGCAGCGGCATCGAGGGCACGAAGAACAGCGTCCCGGTGACCGCCCGGCTCACGTCAAGCAGCCGGTCGTAGTTGCCCTCGGGCAAGCCGATGAACATGTTCCGCAGCATCTGCTCGATCGTGTCCGGCGTGCGGGAGTAGCCGATGAAGTAGGTGCCGTACTCGGCGCTGCCGGGGGCACCGAATGGCATGTTGTCCCTGAGGATCTGTATTTCCTCGCCGTCCCGTTCGATCGTGGTCAGCGCGTTGTGCGCATAGGACGGCTTTACCTCGTCGTCGAGCTCGATATCGGCGAGCTTCGTCCGCCCGACGATCCGTTCCTGCTCCTCGACCGGAATCTCGTTCCAGGCCGGCAGGTCATGCAGGTACTTCTGCACGATGACGTAGCTGCCGCCGGCAAATGCGGCATCCTCGGCGCCGATGAGGACTGCCCGCGCCGCCGCCGCGCCGACCGGGTTCTCGGTGCCGTCGACGAAGCCGATCAGGTCGCGGTCATCGAAGTAGCGGAAGCCGTGTACCTCGTCGATGACCGAGACGGCGCTGCCCAGCCGGGACATGATCTGGGTGGCAAGCTCGAAGCAGAGGTCCATCCGCGCGGCCCTGAGGTGAAACAGAAGGTCACCGGGAGTGGACACCGCGTGCCGGCCGGCCGCCTTTAGCTCACGGAACGGATGCAGTCCGGCGGGCCTCGGCCCGCCGGCCAGCCTATCCCAGAGCTGGGATCCGATGCCAGTGACGCAGGTCAGGGACCCTTCGGCGTCGCGGAATCCGACCGCTCGCAGCAGCGCAGGCAGATCGCCGAAAAGGCGGCGGACCGCGTCGACGCAATGCTGCTCCTGGCCCGCCACGGCAACGAGGAAGATCGCCGCGCCGGTCAGCGGCGCCAGCACCGTCTGCGGCTCGACGTCAGTGTCCTCGGCCGGGTCAGTGAGCACGGGCACCATCTTCTACTGTCAGGTCTGCGGGCCGCATCCCGGGTCGCCACGTTTCGGCAGCCAGTTCTGCTGACTGTCTAGCACCTGCTCGCTCACCGGGCGCACGATTCCGGGCCGGCCAGGCAGCGCGCCCGGCGATAGGCTGCCGGCGGTGATCGTCGTCATGGCCGGCGTTTCCGGCAGCGGCAAGACAACGGTCGGCAGCTTGCTGGCGCAGCGGCTCGGCTGGCCCTTCGCCGACGGCGATTCCTTTCATTTCGCGGCGAATGTGGCGAAGATGCGGGCCGGCCTGCCGCTGACCGACGAGGACCGGCGGCCGTGGCTGGCAGCGATCGCGGCCTGGATGGACGGGCGGATCGCCGCCGGGCAGTCCGCCGTCGTGGCCTGCTCGGCGCTCAGGCGCGCCTACCGGGACATGCTGCTCGACGGCCGGCCGGCCGCGCGGATGGTCTTCCTGCAGGTCGCCCATGGGCAGGACGCGGACCGGCTGGCGGCGAGGCGCGGCCATTTCTTCCCGGCGAAGCTGCTCGACAGCCAGTTCGCCACCCTGGAAATGCCGCAAGATTCCGAACGGGTCCTCGTGCTGACTGCCCGGGGCAGCCCGGCCGATGTCGTGGCGGGCATCATCGACGCGCTGGGGCTTGCCGCCGGCAAGTGCCCGTGATGCCTGGCGGCGCGCCGGGGGAGTACTCCTATCCTGCCCTAGACTTGGCGTCCTAGACTTGGCGGCCGTAGCCGTGAGTGACCACCCATTTGCCCGGGCCGCGGTGCCGTGTTTGCCTGGCGAGGAACCGAGGAGCAATGCCGACGTGAAAACCGACGTCGAAGAGCTGAGCCCGACGCGGGTCAGGCTCACCATCGAGGTTCCGTTCGAGGAACTCAAGGCGAACCTCGACCAGGCGTACCGCGAGGTAGGCCGGCAGGTCCGGGTGCCGGGCTTCCGGCCGGGCCGGATCCCGCCGCGCGTCATCGACCAGCGGGTAGGCCGCGGGGCGGTGCTTGAGCAGGCGGTGAACGACGCCGTGCCGCAGCTGTACGGCAAGGCGCTTGAGGAGCACGAGGTCTTCGCGCTCGGCCAGCCTGACCTGGAGGTCACGAAGCTCGATGACGGCAAGGAGCTGACGTTCACCGCAGAAGTCGATGTGCGGCCGAAGTTCGACATCCCCGATCTGGACGGTATGCCGGTGACGGTCGACGACGCGGATGTCACCCCGGACCAGGTGGAGGAGTACATCGGGTCGCTCAGGGAGCGGTTCGCCTCGCTGAAGGGCGAGGACCGGCCAGTCCAGGACGGCGACTACGTCTCCATCGACCTGGCGGCTGGCGTGGACGGCGAGCCGGTGGAGGACGCGCAGGCGAGCGGGATCTCCTATGAGGTCGGCAGCGCCTCCATGCTCGAAGGGCTCGATGATGCGCTGCTCGGGATGGCCCAGGGAGACGCGAAGACCTTCACCGCCGAGCTCGGCGGGGGCAAGCTGGCCGGAATGCAGGCGGACGTGACCGTCACGGTGCACAGCGTGAAGGTGAAGGAACTGCCCGAGCTCGACGACGAGTTCGCCCAGTCCGCGAGCGAGTTCGACACCCTGGGTGAGCTGCGCGCGGGGACCAGGGCGCAGCTGGAGACGATGCGCCGCGCGGGCCAGGCCGAGCAGGCCAGGGAGCGGGCACTCGACGCCGTGCTGGCCAGGCTCGACATCCCGCTGCCGGATAGCCTGGTCGACCAGGAGATCCAGCTGCGCAGGCAGTCACTCGATGACCGGCTGAGCCGGTCCGGCTCGGAGCGGGGTGCTTACCTTGCGGCCGTGGGCATGACGGCGGAGGAACTCGACGCGGACTTCGACAAGGATGCGCGGCGATCGGTCAAGGCGGGCTTCGTCCTCGACAAGCTGGCGGTGCAGGAGAAGCTCGGCGTGGACCAGGCCGAGCTGGGCGCTTACGTTACCGAGCAGGCGTACCGGATGGGCGTCCCGCCCGACCGGCTGGCCAAGGAACTCGCCGATCGCGGGCAGCTCAGTGCCGCCATTGCCGACGTGCTGCGGGGTAAGTCGCTCAGCCTGATCGCGGAACGGGCGAAGATCACTGACGAGTCGGGCCGCGGGGTGGACCTGACGGAGCTCGAGCGGCCGGACGAGCCAGCGGACTCCGGCGCGCCGCAGGCGGCCGCGGAACCGGGCACGGAGCCGGAGCCGGAGCCGGGCACGGAGACGGCGGACGAGGACTCCGAGGCGTAATCCGGTAGCGCAGCTGGTGGTGAATACGGTGATCGACCACAAACGCTGGTGACCGGTCACGGGATTGACCACCCTGGGCGATCCGGTTGGTGAGCCGGGACTTTGCCCGCCCGGCGGCATGCCTGCGCCGACAGCGAACAGGCGGGAGCGGCGGACTTCCCGGCGCCGGGAGCGGGTTATGGTCACTGTCAACGACACGCAGAAGCAAAGTAACGAGGAGGGCACACTGTGAGCACGCCTCCCCTGGATGAGGGGCCAGCGAGCATTCTGGCGCGGGTCGCCGAAGCACCACCGGGCGCGCTGATGGGCGAGCAGGTGTTCCAGCGCCTGCTGCGGCACCGCATCGTGTTCCTCGGCCAGCAGGTTGACGACGAGCTCGCCAACCGGATCTGCGCCGAGTTCGTCCTGCTCGCCGCCGAGGACAGCAGGCGCGACATCAGCCTCTACATCAACTCGCCCGGCGGCTCGGTCAGCGCCGGGTTCGCCATCTACGACGTGATGCAATTCGTCCCGAACGACGTCGCCACCTACGCCATGGGCATGGCCGCCTCGATGGGCCAGTTCCTGCTCTGCGCGGGCACCACCGGCAAGCGCTACGCCTTGCCGCACTCGCAGATCCTGCTGCACCAGCCGCACGGCGGCATCGGCGGCACCGCGTCGGACATCCGGATCCAGGCTGAGCAGATCCTCTACCTCAAGCACACGCTGGCAGAGCGGACCGCCTTCCATACCGGCCAGACGGTCGAGCAGGTCGAGACTGACTCCGACCGCGACCGCTGGTTCACCGCCGACGAGGCCAAGGACTACGGCTTCGTCGACCAGGTGGTCCGCAGCGCCCTGGACGTCCCGTCGGAAGGACCGGTCTCATGAGTCGGATACCGGGAACGGAGCAGGCCATCCTGGCCGCAGGCCGGACGGCGGGGCATCTCGCCGAGTCCCGTTACGTGCTGCCGTCGTTCGTGGAGCGGACCTCGTACGGGATCAAGGAGATGAACCCGTACAACAAGCTCTTCGAGGAGCGGATCATCTTCCTCGGCGTGCAGATCGACGACGCCTCGGCGAACGACGTGATGGCCCAGCTGATCACGCTGGAGTCGATCGACCCGGACCGCGACATCTTCATCTACATCAACTCGCCCGGCGGGTCCATGACGTCCATGATGGCCGTCTACGACACGATGCAGTACATCCAGCCGGAGATCCAGACCTTCTGCCTGGGCCAGGCAGCCTCCGCGGCCGCGGTGCTGCTCGCCGCGGGCACCAAGGGCAAGCGGATGGCGCTGCCCAACGCGCGCATCCTGATTCACCAGCCGGCCATCGAGAGCGGCTACGGGCAGTCCAGTGACCTGGAGATCCAGGCCAACGAGATCCTGCGGATGCGAACGGCGATGGAGAAGGTGCTTGCCACGCACACCGGCAAGGACGAGGATCAGATCCGCCGGGATATCGAGCGGGACAAATTCCTCACTGCGGCTGAGGCCAAGGAGTACGGCCTGGTGGATGAAGTTCTGACGATGCAGAAGCGCAAGAGCGAGGTAGTGTCGTCTTAACCGGCGGGATCTAGACCTGGATGGCAGGCCGGCGACGAGCCGTTTGCGCCCCCACTAGGCGCCCCGACGCGGTACCGTCAATGTTCAGGAGTACGACCGGGTTCAGGAGTACGACCGGCCAGGCGGCGAGGCGTTCGCCGTCAGCCGGCATAGCCGGCGAGGCCGCCCCCGCGGCGGCCCTGGCGAAGGAGTGGCTGGGTGGCACGTATCGGCGACGGCGGTGACCTGCTGAAGTGCTCGTTCTGCGGTAAGAGCCAGAAGCAGGTCAAGAAGCTTATCGCTGGTCCGGGCGTGTACATCTGCGACGAATGCATCGATCTCTGCAACGAGATCATCGAGGAAGAGCTGTCCGAGCCGCCCGAACTGAAATGGGACAGCCTGCCCAAGCCGCGGGAGATTTACGAGTTCCTCGACGCCTATGTCATCGGCCAGGACAAGGCAAAGAAGGCTCTCTCGGTGGCGGTTTATAACCATTACAAGCGGGTCCAGTCCGGCGGCGAGCGATCGGGCGGCGAGGACGGCGTCGAGCTCGCGAAATCCAACATTCTGCTGCTCGGGCCGACCGGATCAGGCAAGACGCTGCTTGCCCAGACGCTCGCGCGGCTGCTCAACGTGCCGTTCGCGATCGCCGACGCCACCGCCCTGACCGAGGCCGGCTATGTCGGCGAGGACGTCGAGAATATCCTGCTCAAGCTCATCCAGGCGGCTGACTACGACGTCAAGAAGGCCGAGACGGGCATCATCTACATCGACGAGATCGACAAGATCGCCCGCAAGAGCGAGAACCCGTCGATCACCCGCGATGTCTCCGGCGAGGGCGTGCAGCAGGCGCTGCTGAAGATCCTGGAGGGGACCACCGCGTCGGTGCCGCCGCAGGGCGGCCGCAAGCACCCGCACCAGGAGTTCATCCAGATCGACACGACGAACGTGCTGTTCATCTGCGGCGGCGCGTTCGCGGGCCTTGAGAAGATCATCGAGCAGCGGGTCGGCCGCGGCGGGATCGGCTTCGGCGGCGTGCTGCGGGTCAAGAACGACCGCAACCTGGTGGATGCGTTCTCCGAGGTCATGCCGGAGGACCTGCTCAAGTTCGGCATGATTCCCGAGTTCGTCGGCCGCCTGCCGGTCATCACCAGCGTGCACAATCTCGACCGTGAGGCCCTGATCCGCATCCTGACCGAGCCGCGTAACGCGCTGGTCCGGCAGTACCGGCGGCTTTTCGAGCTTGATGGCGTCGATCTCGAGTTCACCGACGATGCCCTCGACGCCGTCGCCGACCAGGCCAACCTGCGCGGCACCGGCGCACGCGGGCTGCGCGCGATCCTGGAGGAAGTGCTGCTGTCGGTCATGTACGAGGTGCCGAGCCGCAAGGACGTCGAGCGCGTGGTCATCACCTCCGAGAACGTGCTGGAGAACGTGAACCCGACGCTGGTGCCGCGCGACGTGGCGCGGCGGACCCCACGCGAGAAGTCCGCCTGACCCCCCGCGGCAAGCCCGAACCCGCGCCGCAAGTGCGCCTGACCCCCCGCGGCAAGCCCGCCTGACCGCCGCTCGTGCCGCGAGTGGCCGCCGGACTGTCTAGACTCACCTGACGTGACCGGAGAAGAACGCCGCCAGCTCCCCCCGCAGTACGCGCCAGCGGAGGTGGAAGCGCGCCGCTACGCGCAATGGGAATCAGCCGGCCTGTTCGGCGCCGACCCGGCGGACGTCTCGGCGTCAGCGCCCGCATTCTCCATCGTCATCCCGCCGCCCAACGTCACCGGCTCGCTGCACATCGGCCACGCGCTCGACCACACCCTGATGGACGCGCTGGTCCGGCGCCGCCGGATGCAGGGGTACACCGCGCTGTGGCTGCCCGGCATGGACCACGCGGGCATCGCCACCCAGAACGTGGTCGAGCGCGAGCTCGCCAGGGAGGGCCTGAGCCGGCACGACCTGGGCCGGGAGAAGTTCGTGCAGCGGGTCTGGCAGTGGAAGGCCTCCTCCGGCGGCAAGATTCTCGGCCAGATGCGCAGGCTCGGCGACAGCGTGGACTGGTCGCGCGAGCGGTTCACCATGGACGAGGGGCTGTCGCGGGCAGTCCAGACCATCTTCAAGCGGCTTTTCGACGACGGCCTTATCTACCGGGCGCAGCGGATCATCAACTGGTGCCCGCGCTGCATGACCGCGCTTTCTGACATCGAGGTCGATCACACCGACGATGACGGCGAGCTTGTCTCCATCCGCTACGGCGACGGCGCGGACTCGATCGTGGTGGCCACCACCCGGGTGGAGACCATGCTCGGCGACACCGCGGTGGCCGTGCACCCGGACGATCCCAGGTACGGCCACCTGGTCGGCCGCGATCTTGAGCTTCCGCTGGCAGGGCGCCGCATCCCGGTCGTGGCCGACCCGCACGTGGACCCGGAGTTCGGCACCGGCGCGGTGAAGGTGACCCCCGCGCACGACCCGGACGACTTCGAGATCGGGCGCCGTCACGACCTGCCCAGCCTGACGATCATGGACGAGCGCGGCGTGATCACGGCGCATGGCCCGTTCCTCGGACTGGACCGGTTCGAGGCGAGGCCGGCCGTGCTCGCCGCGCTCAGGGCGGAGAACAGGGTGGTGGCCGAGCGGCGGCCGTACGTGCACGCGGTCGGGCACTGCGGCCGGTGCGGCACCACCGTCGAGCCGCGGCTGTCGCTGCAGTGGTTCGTCAAGGTCGGGCCGCTGGCCAAGGCCGCCGGTGATGCGGTCAGGGACGGGCGGGTCCGCATCCACCCGCAGGAAATGGCGGCCAGGTACTTCGACTGGGTCGACGACATGCACGACTGGTGCATCAGCCGCCAGCTCTGGTGGGGGCACCGGATCCCGGTCTGGTACTCACCGGCAGGCGAGATCCGCTGCGTCGGCCCGGACGAGAACCCGCCCGACGGCGAGGGCTGGACCCAGGACCCCGACGTGCTCGACACCTGGTTCTCCTCGGCGCTGTGGCCGTTCTCCACGCTCGGCTGGCCGGATGACACCGCGGACCTGCGCGCGTTCTACCCGACCAGCGTGCTGGTCACCGGTTACGACATCCTGTTCTTCTGGGTGGCCAGGATGATGATGTTCGGCCTGTACGCGATGGCGGACCGCGGCCCGGCCGGCGCAGTGCCGTTCCGCACCGTCGCGCTGCACGGCCTGGTGCGGGACGCCAGCGGCAAGAAGATGTCCAAGTCCCGCGGCAACACCGTCGACCCGCTGGACTGGATCGAGCGGTTCGGCGCCGACGCCACCCGGTTCACCCTGGCCAGGGGGTCGAGCCCCGGCGGCGACGTCGCGATCAGCGAGGAGTGGGTGGCCGGGGCCAGGAACTTCTGCAACAAGCTCTGGAACGCGACCAGGTTCGCGCTGCTCAACGGCGCAGGCGCCGCGCCGGGCCGGCCAGAGCCTGGCGCGCTGGCGGTCCCCGGCGCGCTGGCGGTCCCGGGCGCGCTGGCAGACCTGGGCCTGCTGGCGGTCCCCGGCGCGCTGGCGGACCCGGGCGCGCTGGCGGTCCCCGACCGCTGGGTCCTGTCCCGGCTGGCCGCCGTCACGGCGCAGACCGACGACCTGCTGGAGCGCTTCGAGTTCGCCAAGGCCTGCGACGCGCTCTACCACTTCGCCTGGGACGAGTTCTGCGACTGGTACCTGGAACTGGCCAAGCCAGCGCTGGCCGGCCCGGACCCGCGGGCGGCCGCGGCCACCAGGTCGGTGCTTGGCTTCGTACTCGACCGGCTGCTCAGGCTTCTTCATCCGGTGATGCCGTTCGTCACCGACGAGCTGTGGACCGCCCTGACCGGCGGCGACTCGGTGATGACTGCGGCCTGGCCGGGGTACCGGCCGGCCGACGGCGATGCCCGGCAGACCGGGCTGGACAGGCTGCGCGACCCGGCGGCGGAAGCCGAGGTGGAAGCGCTGATGCGGCTGGTGACCGAGGTGCGCAGGTTCCGCTCGGACCAGGGGCTGCGGCCGGCCCAGCCGGTGCCCGCGGTACTTGCCGGGATCGAGGCGACGCCGCTGGCCCCGCACGAGGCCCGGATCCGCGCGCTGCTCAGGCTCACCGCCGCGGGGCCGGACTTCGCGCCGACGGCGTCGGTGCAGGCCGAGGGCGTCACCGTCCGGCTGGACACGGCCGCGACGATCGACGTCGCCGCCGAGCGGCGGCGGCTGGAGAAGGACGTCGCCGCCGCGCTGGCGGAGGTCGACTCGGCGCAGCGGAGGTTGTCGGACCCGTCGTTCATCGAGCGGGCGCCCGCTGCGGTGGTGCACAAGAACCGGGACCGGCTGGCTGCCGCCCAGGCGGAGATCGCCAGGCTCGAGGGGCGGCTGGCGGGCCTGCCGCCGGTGCGCGGCCAGGACAGGGTACGCGGCCAGGACAGTAAGCTGCCAGGGTGATCGCCGCTACTTCCCTGCCGTCATGACCGCCGGCCCCCGCGACCGGCTGCGCGAGGTCGAGCGCGAGATCCTGGCCCGGCGGCCCGAGCATGCGATCGAGCCTTCCCTCGACCGGATCACCGCGCTGGTCAGCCTGCTCGGCGACCCGCAGCGGGCCTACCCGGTCATCCACCTGACCGGGACCAACGGCAAGACCTCGACCGCCCGGATGACCGAGACGCTGCTGCGCGCCCGCGGCCTGCGCACCGGCCTGTTCACCAGCCCGCACCTGTCGTCTATGCAGGAGCGGATCTGCGTGGACGCCGTGCCGCTCAGCGCGGAGAGCTTCGTCGCGGCCTACGAGGAGATCCTGCCGTACCTGCGACTGGTGGACGACAGCCAGCCGGTCAGGCTGTCGTTCTTCGAGGTGCTCGTCGGCATGGCGTTCGCCGTCTTCGCCGACGCGCCGGTCGACGTCGCGGTGATCGAGGTCGGCATGGGCGGCACCTGGGACAACACCAACGTCGCCGACGGCGCGGTCGCCGTGGTGACGCCGATCTCCATCGACCACGCCCGTTATCTCGGCAACACGGTGGACGCCATCGCCGCGGACAAGGCAGGGATCATCAAGCCGGGCGCGGTCGCCGTGCTGGCCCAGCAGCCGCTGGCGGCCGCGGAGGTGCTGCTGCGGCGGGTCGCCGACGTAGCCGCGACGGTGGCCAGGGAGGGCCTGGAGTTCGGCGTGACCAGCCGTGAGCTCGCCGTCGGCGGGCAGCTGCTCAGCATCCGCGGCCTGCTCGGCGAGTACGAGGGGCTGTTCCTGCCGCTGTTCGGCGCCTACCAGGCGGGCAACGCGGCCTGCGCGCTTGCCGCGGTGGAGGCGTTCGCCGGTGCCGGGGCCGGTGCCGCCGGTCCCGAGCCGCTGGGCGCCGATCTGGTCCGGGAGGCGTTCGCCGTGATGTCCTCGCCGGGCCGGCTGGAGATCGTCCGGCGCAGCCCGACGGTGGTCGTGGACGCCGCGCACAACCCGGCCGGGATGGCCGCGAGCCTGGACGCGCTGGCCGAGGCGCTGAGCTTCACCGACCTCGTCGCCGTGCTGGCAGTCAGCGAGGACAAGGACGTTCCGGCCATCCTGGACCAGCTGGAGCCCGCGGTCCGTGAGCTCGTCGTCACCTGCAACTCGTCGCCGAGGTCGATGGATCCGGCGAAGCTGGCCGAGCTGGCCGGCTCGGTCTTCGGCCCGGACCGGGTCCGCCAGGCCGGCCGGCTCGACGACGCGATCGAGATCGCGGTCGGCCTTGCCGACGACGCGGCCGACGCGGCTCAGGCGGCGGGCGCGCTGCCCGGCGGGTGCGCGGTCCTGATCACCGGGTCGGTGATCACCGCGGGCGACGCGCGGCTGCTGCTGGCGCCCCGTGACGAGGCGGCCGATCGCGGGTCCGGGCCGAACCGCCGTGAGTGAGCCGGCCTGCGCATGAGTGAGCCGGCATGAGAAGGCTCTGCGCCACGGTGCTGATCATGGAAGCGATCGTGATCGGGCTGGCCGTCCCGGTTGCGATCAAGCTGGAGCACGCGTCCCGCAGGGACGCCGT
>Ga0302235_10001081_pt1 | contig 20684 bp, 19 predicted proteins | sample II_Palsa_N3_3_FD_193577 | JGI IMG/M metagenome (GOLD analysis project Ga0302235, IMG submission 193577) | Peat permafrost microbial communities from Stordalen Mire near Abisko, Sweden - II_Palsa_N3_3 | ecosystem: Environmental > Terrestrial > Soil > Palsa > Peat permafrost | place: Sweden... | reverse complement strand
CTCCCGCCGGAAGCGCCGGTTTCCCGGTTCTTCCTGCGTTCCGGGGTTGCCCCCGGATTGGTGCCCGTCTCCGGCAGTGACGTATTTCTACCCCCCCGGCCGCGTGCGGCACAAGGGTTCCCGGGCAGTGATTTCAGGATTCTTTAGCTGTCCACAACCCATCCACAGCAGAGGGTCCGTTGTCCCCAGTGGCCGGTGCTTTTCCACCAGGCTGTCCACAACTTCCGCACAGGCAGCCAGCCTGGCCGAAGGGATGGCATGGGGCCTGTCGCTGGGATACGACCAGCGTTAAAGACGGGGCAGGACCGGCAGCAGGACGTATGCGGGGTGCTGGGAGTCGTGATAGATCTCGAACCGGCATCGCAGCGCGCTGGTCGCCGCGCCGAAGGGCTCTGCCGTGCCGAGGCTGCGGGCGAACCGCGGGAACGCGCCTCCGCTGACCTGCACGCGGATCCGGTGCCCGGCCTGGACGCGGTAGGCGGTCGGATAGAGCTCCACGTCCACCGCGAGGACGTCGTCGTCGCCCGCCCGGACGTCGGGAGCGGGCACGGTCTGCGGGCAGAGCCGCCGGATGCCGTCCACGATGTTGCGGGAGACGCCCTTGACGTCAACGTCACAAACACGGATGAAAATGTCGGCGTACTGGCGGCCGGTCCGCACGAAAATACGGCCGCTGACGGGTCCCACCAGGTCCTGGTCGTCGGCAAGCGGATCGGTGGTAAAGGTCAGCACATCCGGCCGGGCCTCGATCGCGGCGTTATCGACCTGCTTGCCCGGCGGCTGCAAGAGGGGTCCTCCGGCCGACGGTGTCGGGTCCGCCGGGTCGTAGACGAACGTACCGGGCTCGGCGGCACCGGGCTCGGCGTCCAGGCTCAGGCCGCCGGAGGCGCGCAGGTAGTAGGTCGTGCTCACGGCGGCCCGCGGCGGCCACTCCTCGAAGTCGAGCCAGGTGCTGGCCACCTGCAGGAATACCCGCACTGGCGCGCCTGGCGGCGGCGGGCCGCCGCCAAGATGGTGGTCCAGCCAGGCGATGTCCTGCTGTGTGATGACCTTCAGCTCGCCAGGCTCGCCATGCAGCCAGGGGCCGACGGTGATCCGCGCCGGGACGCCGGCCGCGCGTATGGCCGTGTAGTCGCGCAGCTGCCAGGGCAGGAACAGGTCCCACCAGCCAGTCACCATGCTGGCCGGCGGAAGCCGGGACAGGTCGGCGCTGCCATGATCGGCGCCTGCCCAGAACTCGTCGGCTGGCCGGCCGTGCTCGACGAAGTCCCGCCAGAAGGCGACCGGCGCGCCCGCGACATCGACGTCGGCTGCCTGCAGCGGAACCTTCCGCAAGGCCCGCTTCATCCTGGCCAGCCGGCGCGGGTTCGGGATGATGCCGGGCAGGCCGCCCCGTTCCTGATTGCCGATGAGCCCGGTCCAGCTCAGCGCATTCGTGACGGCCGGCGCGCCGTGCACGTAGAAAGAATCGGTCATCCCGGCGGCGGTGATGTTAAGCGACACCGACCGCAGCGGCGGATCGGCGTAGGGCGCAATGGCCCACTGGGTGTGGCCCAGATAACTGCTGCCGGCCATCGAAACCTGGCCGTCACACCACGGCTGATCGCGCAACCACGCCACGGTGGCCAGGCCGTCCTCGCGTTCGGAAAGGAAGGGGCGGAACTGGCCGCCCGAGCCGAATGTCCCGCGAGTGCTCTGGATGAATACCTGGAAGCCCCGGCGCGCCAGCGGTGCGGTGAACAGGATCGCCGCGAAACCTGCCCTGCCGTAAGGAGAGCGGATCAGCACTACCGGAAGCGGCCGGTCATGCCCGGAAGGCCGGTAGTGATCACCGAGCAAGACGACGCCGTCGGCCATCGGAACCGCGACATCGGGCCGCACCTCATAGGGCGCTGCTGCCGAGGGAAGACCAAGCACGCGGTCAACCGCCCGGCCGGCGACGCGGTACATCGGATTCATCTGCCAGCCTCCGCGATAACGGTCACCATGCCCAATCCGAACAGGCTACCCAGCACGGCCACGGCGCCCGCCCGGCCGGTGGCCGGGCGTGCCCGGGCGGGCTGCGCGCAGTCCCTCGAACGGCTTCCATGCGATGACCGGCAGCACCGGAGCGATGATCCGCTCGCGCAGGCAGCCCGCATACACCCCGGCGCCGTACGCGGCCTGGTCGGCGAGGGCGGCGGCGGTGAAGCGCAGCGGATCGCCGCCGCGATCGCGCGCCCATTGCGCCAGCGGCGGCCCGGCTAGCAGCGAGGCGGCGGCCAGCCGGCGTCCCCATCGCTGGGCCGGGGCCCGCCCGCCGGGGCTGGCAATCGCCACCAGCAGGGCCGGGCCCGCGTACTGCCCGCACCAGCGCCCGGTGCCGAGCCACGTCTGCCAGACGCCGCCAGCCATCGGCCGGATTACCCCGCGGGAAGGCAGGCCGCTAGCGCGCAGCCGCGCCGCGAGCAGAGCGGCGGAGGCGGCGAACGCGGCGCCCGCGGTCAGCGGCCGCCGGGCCAGCAGCGCCGCCATGGTGATGGCCGGCCACGGCTGCAGGACCAGCGGGGCAACTGATCCCGGGTGCCGGCGAGCCAGCGGCGCGGCCGAGGTGCCGTAACGGAAGCGGCGGCGCAGCAGCGCCGGGCGCGACGTCGGCTCCGCGTGCCCGACCCGCACGGCCGGCTCGTAGCGCACCCGCCAGCCCGCCTCGATCAGCCGCCAGACGAGGTCCACGTCCTCGCCGTAGCGCAGTGCCTCGTCAAACCCGTCGCCGAGGATCGCCCGCCGCAGCAGCAGAGCTGCCGTCGGCACGTAGGCGACGCGCGTCATCGGCGCTACCCGGGCCGGGCGGTCGCCGAGGTCGAGCGGCGAGCCGCCAGTGCCCGGCGCGGCAGCAACGATCCGCGGCGCGACAGCGGCGACGAGCGGGTCAGCGAAATGACCCGCCAGGGCACTGGCCCAGCCCGGCGGCGGGATGCAGTCACTGTCCAGGAAGGCGACGAACTCGGTGCCGATCATGCGCAGCGCCGTGTTGCGGGCCGGGCCCGGGCCGCCGCTGACGCGGCGGTGCGCTACCCGCGCCCCGCGCGCCGCGCACACTGCCGCCACGGCAGCGGGATCTGCCGAGCCGTCATCGACTACCAGCACCCGGTAACGGGTGCCGGCGGCGGCCAGGCACCGGTCAAGCTCCCCGGCCCGGTCGCGGACCGGTACCACCACGGTCACGTCAGGCACGCCCGCCACGTGGCCGGAACGGGGATGCGCCAGCCCGGTGTCGGTCAGCCGGCGCGCAAGCACGGCGCCGGCCGCTGAAGAGACGGCGCCGGCCCGCAGCTCGGCCAGCGCGCGCACGCCGGCTGCGCTCAGCCGCAGCACCCGCGCCGGGGATCCGCCGAACAGCACGTCGCCAGCGAGCTGGCGGGTGTCGGCGTCGAGATCGACCGCGGTGCCCGGCGGGAGCCCGGCGTCAGGCCGGATGCCCAGTTCGCCCGGCCCGACCACCCGGGGCCCGTCCGCAGGCGCCGTCACAGCCCCGGCCCGTCCGCAGGGGGCGTCACAGTGCCAGCCCGCCGTCGACGGGAACCACGGCACCGGTCACGCCGCTGGCCCCTTCCGCGGCCAGGAACGCCAGCACGGCGGCGACCTCGGCTGGCCGCAGCAGCCGCCCGAGCGGCTGCTGCCGGGCGAAGGACCCGGCAGCAGGCAGGTCATACAGGCGCGCGCTCTCGTCCAGGATCGGCGTCGCGGTCGAGCCCGGGCTGACCGCGTTCGCGGTAATGCCGGTGCCGCCCAGCTCAGCGGCCAGCGCCCGGACGAAGCCGGCCACGCCAGCTTTCGCCGCGCAGTAGGCGGCGAGCATAGGCAGCCCGCGGGTGGCGGCCGCCGAGGCGACCGCCAGGAACCGCCCGGATCGCGGCTCCGGCCGCCGCAGCAGGGCAGGCACGGCCACCCTGGCCAGGTTCAGCACGCCGCCGAGGTCAGTGTCGAGCACGGCCTGCTCCTGCGCGGCCGGGACCTGCCAGGCGGGGACTCCGCCCGCGATCACGCCGGCCACGGCGATCGCGGCGTCGAGGCCGCCCCAGCGCTGCTCGGCTAGCGTGACAGCCGCGGCGAGGGCAGCCGGGTCGCGCACGTCTGCCTCCACGGCGACAACGGCCTCCCTGGCTGCCGCGGCCACCTGGTCCAGCGCTGCGCGGGTGCCCAGGGCGTAGGGCAGCGCAGGATCATCGGCGCACCGGTCGCTGGCGACCACCCGCCACCCGTCCGCGGCAAGGGCGGCGACTGTCGCCGCGCCGATGCCCCGTGCCGCCCCCGTGACGAGCGCGACCCGGTGCTGCCGTGGGCTCATTGCTGATCCCCTTCCGCCCCTGACCCTTGATCTTGTCCTTCGGCAAAACTAGCTTGGTCCCTAGTTACTCGGGTCGCTGCAGTGGACACTGTCGTCCTGCGGTTCACGCTCCGCGGGACAGATCGAGGCGGGTACGCCGGCCGCACCACGACCGGACGGGCAGTCCAGGAACGGCCGTCAGCATCAGGCGATTCAAGAACGATCGCGTGGTGAGCGAGTCCATGGTTGCCGGCAAGCTCGGCCTCGAACAAGTGCTTGCAGATACCGGGGGTGCACCTTAGTGACTGGCCGGCCGTACGTCCTGCTGAGTTGCGCCGTGTCGATGGACGGCTACATCGATGACGCCGCCGGATCACGCCTGCTGCTGTCCGGCGACGCCGACTTCGACCGCGTTGACGAAGTGCGCGCCGGCTGCGACGCGATCCTGGTCGGTGCCACCACGATCCGCAAAGACAATCCGCGCCTGCTGGTGCGCTCCCGTGCCCGCCGGGATGCCCGCACGGCACGAGGGACTACGCCGACGCCCGTCAAGGTCACCATCACCGGGCACGGTGACCTTGATGCTGCCGCGAAGTTCTTCGCCGCGGGCGACACCGGCAAGATTGTCTACGCTGCCTCGCCAGCGCTGGACAAGGCCCGCGAGTCGGTCGGTGCGGCCGCCAGCGTGGTGGACGCCGGTGATCCGGTCGACCTGCACCTCGTCCTGGCAGACCTGCACGCTCGCGGCATCGGCAAGCTGATGGTCGAAGGCGGCGGCACTATGCACACCCAGTTCCTGGCGTCAGGGCTGGCCGACGAGCTGCACCTGGCGATCGCCCCGTTCTTCGTCGGGGACGCACGAGCCCCGCGCTTCGTCCACGACGGAACCTTTCCCTGGAATCCCGGTCACCGTGCCCGGCTCGCCGGTGTCACCCAGATCGAGGATGTCGTCCTGCTCCGGTACGCCCTGTCGGACAGATACGACGGGCACTAGCCCCGGCCGTCTCTTGCGATGGCACCCGCACCGCATCCTCTGGCGGGGCGCCTCACGCCGATTGCCCGCCCCACCATGCCCGGACGGCGCGCTGCAGGTCGTCGAGCAGCTCGCGCAGCAGCACGGTGCCCTCGGCTGCGGACGCCCCGGCGGGATCGCCGAGCACGCCGTTGGCGCTGACCGCGCGGACCGACGATTCCCTCAGCAGCGGCAGCAGCTCGCCGATCGGGCGCTGATCACCCGGCTCCGCCCGGTCCAGGCGCACCCGGCCTGGTGCAAGCGCCAGCTGCAGGGACGTCTCGGTGCGCCCGGCGTGCGCATCACCGCGCCAGTGCGGCATCCAGGCGCGCACGTCGCGCGACTCGCTCCGGAGCCGCTGCTCGGCGCGGCGGACCGGGGCGGCGTTGCCGCCGTGCGTCGATACCAGCAGCACGCGGGAGAAGGTCAGCACCGCCGAGCGGCAGAGTTCCACGAGGGTCAGCTCCAGCGCTTCCTGGCCGATCGACAGCGTCCCGGCGAAGCCCTGGTGCTCGCCGCTGGAGCCGTAGGCCACCGGCGGGGCGGCGATGACACCGGGACACGACTGCGTCAGCCGGGCGCAGAGCGCGACGGCCAGGTCGGTGTCGGTGGACAGCGGCAGGTGCGGGCCATGCTGCTCGGTAGCGCCGACGGGAACGGCGAGCAGGGCGCCGGCCTGGGCCAGCCGGCCGGCGTCCGGCGAGGTCAGCCCGGCCAGATCGGTCACGGCTGCCCGGCCGGCCTGCCCGGGACCGCCTGCCCGGAACCGGGCTGCCGGGCGCGGGCCTGCTCGGCGTGTGCCCGGCCGGCGTGTGCCCGGCCGGCGTAGCCGGAGCGGCGGAGGTAGTCCATGAGCTCGTCAGCGGCCCGGCCGGGATCCGCGGGGCCGATCAGCGCGGGCGGCTCACGGCGGGTGAGCGCGCCGCTGAGGGCGAGCAGCCGCTCACGCGGTGAGCCCGCCGGCGCGGCCGGCACCTCGTGCGTGCGCGGGGAGTAGGGGCGCGGCACGCCGATCCGCACCCGTGACGGCGGGACAACGGGCGTGATCACGGGTATCACCGCCCGCCGGGACGCCAGCTCGGCGGCGAGCGGGGGCCGGCGCAGCCGCAGGCCCGCGGCCTCCACCGAGCAGACGGCAGGACGGGGGATCCGCAGCCGCTCGCGGCGCCCGGCGGGCAGCCGCCGCTCGCCGAGCAGCTGGCTGCCGTCCGCGGCTAGGGACACCAGCCCGAGAGCCTGGGCGGCACCGAGTTCATGCGCGAGGAAGGCGGGCAGCGCCCCGGTCCCCCGGTCGGCGGAGCGATCCCCGCAGAGCACCAGGGCGAGCTGTTCATCCTGCACGGCGCCGGCCAGCACCGCGGCGAGCCCGTGCTCGTCCCCGGCCAGGTCATCGAGGTTGCCCAGGTCGGGCCAGTCGACCCGCAGCACGTCCGCGCCGGCCGCGAGCGCATCGCGCAGCGTCGCCTCGGCAGCCGGCGGGCCGGCGACCACGGCGAGCGTCCGGCCGTGCCAGGATTCGGCGATGCGCAGCGCGAGCTCGAGGGCGGCGAGCTCGCCGGGCGACGGGCCCGCCCCGCGCGGGTACCGGCGCACCGCCCCGGTCAGCGGATTGACGTCCGGCCGCAGGTCGCAGTGGCGCAGGCAGGCGACGATCAGCGGGCCGGCCGAGCCGTTCATGGTGGGTCTCCTCTCCGCTCGTCCCAGTCGGCCCGTCCCGGCCGGCTAGCCATGCCGGAAGACGACGCCATCGCCGCCGTCGGGATAGGTCCAGGTGATGGCGCCCTCGGAGTTGCAGACCTGATAGCAGGTGCCGCACTCGAAGCACTGCTCGTAGCTGAACAGGATCCCGCCGTCGGACGTCGGCGCGAACAGGTCGGCCGGGCAGGCCGTCACGCAGTCCTTGGTGGTGCAGGACCGGCACACGTCGGAGTTCACGGTGATGTGCGCCCGCTGCCCGACGCGGAATTCCACGGTCGCCATCAGGTCCTGGAAGGACACTTGCGGCCACGCCGGGGACTGCCTGGTCAGCTCGGTTTCCGTGGTCAGCTCGGTTTCCGTGGTCAGCTTCGTTTCCGCGCGCTCGCTTCCGCTGCGCCTGCGGGCGCGCGGCGCCGGGCTCACCGGAACACCCGGGCGCCGGCCGCGGCGTCCCGCAGCAGCTCGCTGACCCTGACGCCGTTGCGCTGGGCCGAGCGGCGGGCCAGGCGCAGCAGGCCGGGCTTGGGCCGGGGGTTGGTGACGGTGAACACGCCCTCGGCAAGGTCGCAGAGCAGTCCCGGATAGCGCTGCTGGATGCGATCGCTGAGCACCAGGCCCGGAGCGCGGCGCAGCCGCTTGTGATCGGCGAGCACGAAGCCCGATTCCAGGTCACGGCGGTAGCTGGCCAGGCCGCGCGCGGACGTGTCGCCGGCGCCGATAGCGCGGGTCACCGCGCGGCCGGCCGCCAGGCCCGAGCCGATGGCGAAGTTCACGCCCTCCAGCCAGAGGCCGGCGGCGAGGCACAGGCCGGCCGCGTCGCCAGCGACGAGCATCCCGTCGACGGCGAGCCGCGGGATCGCGTCGTAGCCGCCCTCGGGGATGAGATGCGCCGAGTACTCCCTGACCGACGAGCCGCGCAGGTAAGGCGCGATCGCCGGATGCGCCTTGAGATCGGCGATCAGCTGCTCGGGACGTACCTTCGCCCTGGCCAGGCCCGGCAGCGACACGACGATCCCGACGCTGACGGTGTCGGCGTTGGTGTAGAGGAAACCGCCGCCGGGGATGCAGCCGGTGGCGCCGAGCATCTCGATGTCGACCCCCTGGTGCGGGCCGAGCCCGAAGCGCTCCTCGATCACCGGCGCTGGCAGGTCCAGAACCTCCTTGACGCCCAGCGTGTGGTGGCTGGCCGCCGCCTGGGGCAGCAGCCCGGCCTCCTTGGCGAGGAACGAGTTCACCCCGTCGCAGGCGATCACCGCCCGTGCCCGCAGCTCGCCGCCAGGGCGGTCGGTGCGCACGCCGGTCACTGCGCCGTGCTCGTCCCGCAGCAGGCCGGTTGCCACGGTCGAGGTGACAAGCTCGGCCCCGGCGGCGACAGCATGACCGGCCAGCCAGCTGTCGAAGTCGCCGCGGTAGACGGTCATGCCGTTGTAGGGCACCGTGCCCCACGCCTCGCTGCGGAAATCCACCGAGAGCGCCTGCGAGCCGGTCAGCATCATCGTGGACCTGCGCACCACCCAGCGCTGCACGGGCACCTGCTCCCACCAGCGCGGGATCACGTTGTCGAGTACCCGGCCGTAGACCACCCCGCCATAGACGTTCTTGGCGCCGGGGAAGGGGCCGCGCTCGAGCAGCACCACTGACCGGCCGGCCCTGGCCAGCTCGAGCGCGGCGGCCGCGCCGGCCGGCCCAGCTCCCACCACAATCGCGTCCAGCAGCTCAGACGGCATCGCGCACCTCCGCGGGCACATCGACGCCGAGCCGGTCGGCGAGGGCGGCCAGCGTCCCGCGTGCGTCAGCGACGATGCCGAGGCTGCTCATCGCGGTCATCGGGCAGTGCCCGTCGGTGTTGACGCTGACGATGCGTTCTGGCGCCCCGAGGCCGCCCGTGTGCTGGGTGGCGCCCGAGACGCCGAACGCGGCGTACAGGCGGGGGTGGATCACGACGCCGGTGGTGCCGATCTGGCGCTCGTGGCCGATCCAGCCTGCGTCGGTGGCCACCCTGGTGGCGCCCGCCGACGCGCCGAGGGCGGCCGCGACTTCGCCAAGCAGGCGGAACGCGGCGCGGGCGGCCGGAAGGTCAAGGCCCGCGGCGAGTCCCGCGCCGCCGCCGAAGACCAGCGGTGCCTCCGCGAGGTCCATGGTGGACGGGTCGGGTTCGAGTACCTCAAGGACAATCGCGTCTGTCCCTGGAGGAGCCGGCCCCGGAAGAGCCGGCCCGGGCAGGGCGATGGGCTCGACGGCGACCGGGCATGCCGGCGCGGTGATCGCGCCGGTCCCTGGAGCCAGGGTGACCACGGCGGGACCGCCGCATTCGGCCGGCAGGATGATGCGGTCGTCGAGCCTGCACAGGTCGGCGCGCACCCCTGCGGCCGTGATCTCGGCGCGGCATGCATTGGCGAGCAGCGGCCGGCCCAGGCAGGCGGCCAGCCGGGGCGCCAGGTCGCGCCCGTCCGGCGTGCCGGGCAGCACGAGCAGCGGTATGCCGGCCAGCAGCGGGGCCAGCCGGGCGGCGAGGCCGCCCGGCTGCAGGCCCGGCCCTGTGTCGCACCACCACGCGCGCCGTGCCGAGCGCGCCGCGCCGGCCGCTGCCTGCGCGCCGTCGCCCACTACCAGCAGCGAGCCGCCTGCCTCCGCGGCGGCCTCCAGCGCGCCGGGAGGCAGCTCGCCGGACCGGGCGAAGACCACGGCGAGGGCATCAAGGCGGGGGAGGGCGGGGTCCGCGGCCTGGCGCCCGGCGCGTCTGGCTGTCCCGGTGCCGGTACCACCAGCCGCAGTCCGGCCCGTCGCAGTCCGGCCCGTCGCAGTCCGGCCCGTCGCAGTCCGGCCCCTCGCAGTCCGGCCCGTCGCAGTCCGGCCCCTCGCAGTCCCGCCCGTCATAGTGCCGCCCCCGCTCGCTCGCCTTCGATCACGGCGGCGTGCGCGCGCCGCGGGGCGAGGCAGTCGCCGACCCGGTGCACCTCGAACGGAGCCGTGCCCAGCGCCTGCCAGAGCGCGTCATCGGGCTGCGTCGGGATGGCGCAGGCGGCCCAGTCGCACGCCAGCTGCCGGGCGGTGCCCGTCGGATGGTGCTGCAGCTCAAGCACCAGGCGGCCGTCGGCTCCGTCGTGGGCGTCCAGGACGACGACATCCGTGCGCTGCCTGATGCCTTTCGCGTGCGCCTTGACGTTCCAGGTCTCGATGTCGAGGGTGATGCCGAGATCCTGCCCGACCACCATGCCGCTGGTGATCACCTCGACGTCGCAGCCCCGGTCGGCGAGCAGCTCGGCAGCGGACGTTGCCTGGTGGAAACCGAGCTCGTCCACGACCACCACCGTGCCGGACGGCGCGTGCGTCCCGTCGATGAACTCGCGGATGTCCGCCACCCGCGGGTGATCGTGCGACCACCACGGCCGGGCCGGGCGGGCGCCGGTAGCCAGCACCACGGCGTCAGGTGCCTCATCCAGCAGGAAGGCGGCGGTAACCTCGTGGCCGGTCCGCACGTCCACGCCGAGCCGCGCAGCCTCCGCTGCGAGGTTGCGCACGATGTCACCGAACTCGGCCCGGCTCGGCACGCTCGCGGCGACGTTCACCTGGCCGCCGGTGCGCGTCGACCGCTCGAACAGGGTGACGTGGTGGCCGCGGCCCGCCGCGGTGACCGCGGTCTGCAGGCCGCCGGGCCCCCCGCCCACCACGTAGACGCGCCGCCCCCGGCGCCGCGGCGCGGGAAGCGGCACGGCTTCCTTGCCGGTGCGCGGGTTCTCGATGCAGCCGAGCCAGCGGTTCAGGCCCATCCGGCCGACGCACTCCTGGTTGCACGACAGGCAGGTGCGGATCCGGGCCGGCTCCCCGGCCCTGGCCTTCGCGGTGAAGTCCGGGTCGGCGATCTGCCCGCGCACGACGCCCACCAGGTCGCACTGCCCGTCCGCGAGCGCGCGGTCGGCCTGCAGCGGGTCCTTGAACCGGCCCACCCCGATGACAGGGACCGACACCGCGCGGCGGATCGCGGCCGGGATGAACATCGCGTACCCGGGCGGCACCTGCATACTGGCCTCGATCATGTACAGCGTCGCGGTGGCGACGCCGATCGAGGTGTTGATGTAGTCGACGTTCCCGGTCGCCTCGGCCAGCCGCGCGACGGCGACTGCCTCGTCGATGGTGGTGCCGCCCTCGATCAGCTCGTCGCCGCAGATCCGCACGCCGAGCGCGCGCTGCGGCCCGATCGCCTTGCGCACCGCGTCGACGATCTCCAGCAGCAGCCGGGCACGGTTCTCCAGCGACCCGCCGTAGGAATCAGTGCGCAGGTTGGTCGCGGGGGACAGGAAGCCGCGCACGATCGAGGAGTGCGAGCACTGCAGTTCCACGCCGTCGAACCCGCCCGCGGCGCAGTGCCCGGCAACCAGCCCGTACCCGGCGACGATCTCGCGGATCTCGTGCGGCTCCACCGCCTTGGGCACTTCGCGGAAAAGCGGATCGGGCACCGGGCTCGGCGCCCATACCGGCAGCCGAGAGTACATGCTCGACGCCTGGCCGCCGTTGTGGTTGATCTGCGCCAGGATCGGGACGTCGTGGGCGTGCACGGCATCGGTGATGCGCCGGTAGCCGGGAATCACCCGGGGATGGAAGCCATGGATCAGCTTCTCGTACGGCCAGTCCGTCGGGTGCGTCGAGTGCTCCTCGGTGATGATCAGCCCCGCCCCGCCGGCCGCCCGCGCGGCGTAGTACGCGGCGTGCTGCTCGGTAGGCAGCCCGTCGCGGGCGTAGTTCGTCAGGTGCGCGGAGAACACCACCCGGTTGCGCACTGTCAGCGGCCCGATCCGCAGCGGCTCGAACAGGAAGCGGTAGCGGCTGGCGGCACTCATGGGCGCACACCGGTCATAGCTGTCCCTTGACCGGGTCGCCGGCCGGCACGGCTTCGAGCAGGACCACGTCCGGCGCCCCGGCGACGAGGCCGGCCAGCGCCGAGGTCAGCGCGACCAGGTTCGGTCCCTTGCTGTGCACGTCGAGTGCGTCGGCGCTGGCCCACCGCTCGACCATGACCAGCCGGCCGTCGGCCTGGTGCAGGGCATACAGCTCGCAGCCATCCTCGGAATGCACCTGCTCGACGGCGGCCGCGAGCGCCGCAGCGACCTCGTCATGGTGCCCGGGCAGCGGCAGGATGGTCGCGACGACAACGACAGACATGATTGCTCCTTAGCGGGTCAGCTGGCGAAGAGCGCGCCCAGCGCGGGCGCGACGTCATGGTAGGTGCGGATGCGCCGGAGCCGGCCGCGGCCGAGGCGGGCGAGCTCGCGGGCCAGGTCGGGATCCTGCTCGCCGGAAGTGTCGAGCAGGACGTCCAGCCGTGGCAGTCGCGTGGCGAAGGGCCGCGGATCAGGGCCGGCGTTGTGCACGCAGTCGGACAGCAGCAGCACCCGGGCGTCACGGGCAGGCACGCGGGCGAGTTCGCGCGCGGCGACCTGCAGCGGGAAGGCGATATTGGTCAGCCCTCTCGCGGGGATGCGCAGCATCTCCTCGAGCAGCCGCTGCGGCGGGACGCGGTGCCCGAGGTGGCTCAGCACAGCGGCGTCCGACCAGAACGCCAGCACCGCCAGGTCGTCGCGGGCCAGCTCGGCGGCCAGCGCGCCGACCGTCGCGGCTGCCGTGCGCACCCGCTCGCCGCGCATCGACCCGGAGACGTCCACGAGCAGCGCCACCGAACGGCGGGTGCGCACCCGCTCGCGCACGATGATGTCGTCCTCCTCCGGCACCGGGTGCTCGACGAGCTGCTCGACGGTCCGGTCGAGGTCGATATCGTCCGAGCCGCCGCGGTACCGGACGCTGGCCAGCTCGCCAACGCCGCGCCTGGCGCTGGTGTCCCGCCGTGCTCGCGGCACCGCGAGCACGGCCGCGATCTGGCGGGCGCGGCGCAGCGTCTCGGCGTCCACCTCCGCGTCCTGCGGCGCTGCATCCAGCAGCGCGCCCTGCTCGCCGGTCATGGCCGGCCCGCCGCTGCCGGCCCGTGGCGCGGCGCGCCCGGCCCGGTCGCCCCCGCCGGCGAGCGCCAGCCCGCCGGCTCCGCCGCGGCCGGGCTCCAGCAGCGCGGGCTGCTCATCGAGCACCTTCGGGCGGCGCCGCAGCGGCCGCATCCGCCCGCCGCCCGGCCCGGCCCGGCGGCGCAGCGGCGAATCGGCCTCGACGGCTCTTCAACCGGGGGCCGCCGCGGCCGGGACGAGGATGAACTGGTCCTCCCAGATCTGGCGCAGCACCGCTTCCGCGCTGAGGTCCACCGTCTCGTCAAGGAAGATCCGCCCGGACAGCGCGACCACCATCGCGTCGAACACGACGTCCGGGTAGCGCTTGTCGCCGGCCGCGGTGATGCCGCCGAGCTCCAGCAGCTGCCCGGCGATCAGGGTGAGGTCGATGGCGCCGCGGACGCTGCTGCCCTGCCGGATGTCCTCGTGCTCGCGCGTCGCCCTGGTTACCGCGACCGCGTCGGCGACCAGCCGGTCGTACAGGTCCTGCCCGAGGTTGGGCAGCGGCGCCCGCAGCGCGGTGATCCCTCGTTCCGCCTCGGCGTCCTGGTAGGTGATGGCCAGCCGGCACAGCCGGTCGTGCACCGAGGTGGACAGCCGGGTGGTGCCGACGTTGTCATACGGATTCATCGACGCGATCACCCGGAACGTGGCCGCGGCGGTCACCGTGCCCGCCCTGGGCACCGCGACCTGCCGCTCGGCCATCGCGGTCAGCAGGGTGTTGAGCGTGTCCTCAGGCGCCCTGTTGAACTCCTCGATGTAGAGGAACCCGCCGGCCCGCATCGCCTGAAGCAGCGGGCCGTCGACGAAATTGTCGGCGCTGTAATCCTCGCGCAGCACGCGCGCCGGATTGTGGTGGCCGACCAGCTTCGCGGGCGTCAGGTCCGCGTTGCCCTCCACGAACACCAGCGGGATTCCCCACTCGGCCGTGATCGCCCGGAGCAGGGTGCTCTTGCTCGTCCCCGGCGGCCCCTCCAGGATCAGGTCACGGCCGGCGGCGACGGCCGCGAGGGAGAGCGTTAGCTCCCGTTCGCGGCCGACCAGATGCGCGGCTACCCGGTCATAAGTGTCCGACAGGCTAAGGCTCGGCACGCCATCTCCCTCTGCTGTCCGCCGCGCGCGGGTACCGTCCGTGCCCGCGTCACTTGGCGAGCAAACCCGCGTCGATCGGCAGCGTCACGCCGGTGACGTACCGCGACTCGTCCGAGGCCAGCCAGAGCACCGCGTTGGAGATGTCGACGGGCTCGACCCACGGGATCGGCAGCGCGTTCATCGCCTGGAACCGGGGCGCCAGCGCCTCCTTGGTGCGGTCCTTCTCCGCCAGGTCGGGCGCGAACAGCGCGTACGTCGCGGCGTTCTGGATCATGTCGGTGTTCACGACGGTCGGGTGCACGCTGTTCACCCGGATCATGTCCGGCGCCAGCTCCAGCGCGAGCGTGCGCATCAGCCCCACGACGCCGTGCTTGGCCGACGTGTAGTGCCCGGCGTTCGGGATTGCCTCCAGCCCGGCGGTCGAGCTGGTGAGCACGATCGACCCGCCGCCGGCCGCGCGCAGATGCGGGATCGCCGCCTTGGCCGTGTGCCAGACGCCGGTCAGGTTGGTGTCGATCATGTCCTGCCACTCGGTCTCGCTGAGCTCCTCCAGCGTCCCGAAGCTGAAGATCCCGGCGTTGGCGGACACGATGTCCAGCCGCCCGAGCTCTGCCACGCCGGCGTCGAGCGCGGCCTTGACCGCGCCGTAGTCGCGCACGTCCGCCTGGCTGGCCACGATGCGGCGATCCAGGGCCTCGACCTCCTTGACGGTCTGCGCGAGGTCCTCCGGCGTCGACATGGCGTAGGGCACGCTGCCCACCTGGCCGCACAGGTCGACGGCGATGATGTCGGCGCCGTCGCGCGCCAGCCGGATCGCGTGACTGCGGCCCTGGCCGCGCGCCGCGCCGGTGATGAAGGCGACCTTGCCTTCCACTCTCCCAGCCATTTGCTGTGCTCCCTTTCCTGTCCTGGGCGTCCTGGCCCTGGGGCTGTACCGGCCGGACGCCGGGCTACTTGATGACGCAGCCGGCGTCGATGGGCAGCGTGACCCCGGTGATATAACGGGCCTCGTCGGAGGCCAGGAACAGCAGCGCGTTGCTGATGTCGACCGGCTCGACCCACTTGATCGGCAGGGCGTTGAGCGTCAGGAACGCCGGGCCCGCGTCGTCGATCGTGGGATTCTCCAGGTCCGGGCGGAACAGCTGGTAGGTCGGCTCGTTCATGATCATGGGGGTGTTCACCATCGTCGGGTGCAGTGAGTTGACCCGGATGCTGTCCGGCGCCAGCTCCAGGGCCAGCGTCCGCATCAGGCCGACCACGCCGTGCTTGGCGGACACGTAATGGGCTATGTTCTCCATCGCCATCAGGCCCGCGGCGGAGCTGGTGAGGATGATCGAGCCGCCCCGGCCGCCGGCCTTCAGGTGCGGGATCGCCGCCTTCGCCGCGTGCCAGACGCCGGTCAGGTTCGTGTCGATCATGTCCTGCCAGGTCTCCTCGGGCAGCTCGTCGGCCCGGCCGACCGAGGAGATGCCCGCGTTCGCGCTGACGATGTCCAGCCGGCCAAGCTCTGCCACGCCGGCGTCGAGCGCGGCCTTCAGCGCGCCGTAGTCACGCACGTCCGCCTGGCTGGCGACGATCCGGCGGTCCAGCGCCTCGACTTCCTTGACGGTCTGGGCCAGGTCCTGGGGCGTGGACATCGGATAAGGAACGGAGTCCACCTGGCGGCACAGGTCCACTGCGATGATGTCCGCGCCCTCCTGGGCCAGCCGGATCGCGTGACTGCGGCCCTGGCCGCGCGCCGCGCCGGTAATGAAAGCGACTTTGCCTTCTACTCGTCCTGCCATGTTCAGTACTCCTTAGTCAGGTCAGCTGGTTCTTGTTCGCGAGTCACTTCTTGTTGGTGAACCCGGCGTCGACAGGCACCGTGATGCCGGTGACGTACCGGGCGTCGTCGGAGACCAGCCATGCGATGGCGTTGGAGATGTCCACCGGCTCGACCATCGGCACCGGCAGCGCGTTGGCCATCGCGTTCGACAGGCTCGGGTCAGACTCGAGGAACTCCTGCATCGCCTCGTTGACCACCATCGGCGTGTTCACGCCGGTCGGGTGCACGCTGTTGACCCGGATCGAGTGCGGCGCGAGGTTGTTGGCGTAGGAGCGCATCAGCCCGACCACGCCGTGCTTGGCCGCGGTGTAGCCGAGGCCGCCGCGGGTCGGCCCGCCGATGCCGTTGATGCCGGCGGTCGAGCTGGTGAGCACGATCGCGCCGCCCTGGCCGCGCTCGATCATCGACGGGATGGCGGTCTCGACGGTGTTGAACACGCCGGTCAGGTTCACGTCGATGACGTCCTGCCACGCGTCATGGGTCTCATGCAGCGACAGCGGGGCGATGCCGGCATTGGCCAGCACGATGTCCACCGGGCCGAGCTCGGCCACGCCCGCCTCGAAGGCGGCCCGCAGGCCGGCCTCGTCCCGCACGTCGGCCTGCCGCGCGAAGATCCGCCGGTCCAGTGCCTCGACCTCCTTGACGGTCTCGGCCAGGTCATCCGGCGTCGACATCGGGTACGGTACCGAGCCGATCTGCGCGCAGATGTCCACCGCGATGATGTCGGCGCCCTCTTGCGCCAGCCGGATAGCGTGACTGCGTCCCTGGCCGCGCGCCGCGCCGGTGATGAAGGCGACCTTGCCTTCGAGCTTTCCCGCCACTGCCGTGATCCCTCCTGCTGTCGGTGTCTTCCTGGGTTTCCTGCCTGCCCTCACCTGATTGCCATCATTGGAGAACGGAGGTCCCGGCCGGCTCCTGGCCCGCTGCCTGATGTGTTCCGGGGCCGATCGCGAGCGCCGTGCGGCGTCCCTCGAGAATCGCCTCGTGCACCGTCCGCGGCGCTACGCAGTCCCCGGCCCGCACCGTGCCAGGCCGCTGCTGGTAGAGCGCCTCGTCGGGGAGCCGGTGACCGCAGTCGATGAGGACCGCGCAGTCGACGCGGCGCTGCTCGCCGGTCCAGACGTCCTCAAGCAGGGCGGTCTCGCCGGAGACCGCGCGCAGCAGCGAGCGCAGCTCCCGGGTGACGCCTGCCCGCTGCAGCCGCACGTTGGCGTCGGCGAGATCACCGGTCAGTGCCAGCATGGTGCCGATGATCTGGTCGGGCGCCACGATCGCGACCTGGCGCCCGCGCGCAGCGAGCCACTCGGCGACGGCGACGCCGACCGGCCCGCCGACCGGGTCGTGCACCACGGCCGGCCCGTCCGGGAGCCCGGCGCCGGTCAGCGCCGACAGCGCGTCGACGGTGACCCCGGGATCGAACCTGGCAGCCGGCCGCGAGCCCGTGGCCAGGATGATCTCGGTCCCGCTGGCACGCGCAGCGTCCAGGTCGGCGGCGGTGATCTCCGCACCGGTGTCGAGCCGCACGCCGAGCCGCCGGCACTCGGCCTCTAGCCAGCCGGCCAGCAGGGCCATCCGCTCCCTGGCCGGCCCGATCGCGGCCGCGCGCAGTGTGCCGCCCAGGACATTCGCCCGCTCGGCGAGCCGGACCGTGTGCCCGCGCAGCGCGGCGACCCGCGCTGCCTCCAGGCCCGCCGGGCCGCCGCCGACCACGAGCACCTCGCGCCGGGTGGTCGCCGCCAGGGGCGGGCCTTGCTCGGGCGGCTCGACGGGCGGGTCCTGGGTCTCATGGCCGCTGCGCGGGTCACCGACGCAGGTGACGATGGGGTTGCGGTTGTCGCGTACCCGGCAGGTCTGGTTGCACAGGATGCACGGCCGGATCCGCTCGGCGTGGCCGCCCCGCAGCTTGGCCACCAGGTCCGCGTCGGCGATCTGTGCCCTGGTCATCTCGACCAGGTCGGCGCTGCCGCCGTCCAGCGCCGCCTGGGCGCTGGCCGCATCGACAACGCTGCCCTGCAGCGCCACGTGCACCGCGGGCGCTGCCGGCTCCGCGGCGACTGCGGCGCTGATCGCGGCGCGGATCACCCTGGCCAGCTCCAGGTTGAACATCGGCGGGGTATGCCCGTCGGGCCGATACGCCCCGAGGGTGTAGGGCCCGCCGCGCACCACCGTGAGCAGGTCGAGCAGCGGCGCCAGCTCGGCGGCCTGCCCGGCGGCGATCTCGGGGGTAACTCCGGCCCACGGTGCCAGCTCGTCACAGGACAGCCGCAGTGCCAGCACGCGCTCACTGCCGATCTCGGCGCGCACCGCCGACAGCACCGCGCGGGTCAGCGCCAGGCGGTCGCTGCCGTAGCGGTCGGCGCGCTGGCTGGTGAGCCCGGAGTGGAACTGCCGCAGCAGCGCCCCAGGGCCGGCGTCGATCTCGACCCCGTCGGCGCCCGACTCGGCCGCGGCCGCGGCGGCCGCAGCGAAACCCGAGATGACGGCGTCGATCTGCGGCTGCGCCATCACCATCGGGGTCTCCCTGCTGACCACGTCGGTGAAGCCGGACGGCCCCCACAGCTCGCGCTGGGAGAACGCCGACGAGCCCTGCAACCCGGTGTGGCCGAGCCCGGCGAGTAGCAGCGCGCCGTGCTGGCGACAAGCGCTGGCGATCTGCCGCCAGCCGTCCCGGCAATCCGCCGCGAGCGGCGCGCGCTCGTAGGGCCAGTCAGACTCGTGCACCGACGCGACCTCGGTGACGATCACGCCGGCCCCGCCGGCCGCCCGCCGCTGGTAATAGGCGACATGCCGGGCGGACAGCGCCCGGCCGCTGCCCAGGTTGGTCTCGTGCGGGCCGAAGATCACCCGGGACTGCGCGGTCCGGCCCGCCAGCGTCACCGGGTCGAGCAGCGAGACCGGGCCGTGCGGTGGCCCCGTGCCCGGCAGTGGCCCCGGGCCGGCCGGCGTCACCGGGCCGGGCCGCCGCACCTCGCCGTTGAGGGGCTCCATCTCATCGACCGCCGGGGACGAATCCGGCGAGCGGGTTCTCTTCGCAGGCCCGGTCTGGCGGGCGGCGCCCGACCAGCAGGCCGATGTCAGGCGGCTCGGTTGCCGGGCGCGCGCTGATCGACACCGGTACCGGGCGCGAGCGGTGCGAGTGATCACCGGACGGGCGGGGGGCGGCCGCGCCGTCGGTCCCGGCCAGCGCGGACGCGCCATGCCCCTTGACGCACTCGGGATCGGGGCCGTTCAGCGGCAGGCCGGTGAAGAACTTGGCCGCCATGCAGCCGCCGCGGCAGGAGTCAAACGCCGAGCACGACTGGCACGCCCCGCCGGTCTGCGGCCGGCGCAGGTCGGCGAACAGCTCAGACTCGCGCCACACGGACGCGAACCCGCCTGGCGCGCGGACGTTGCCGGCCAGGAAGTTGTCGTGGATCGCGAACGGGCAGGCGTACACGTCGCCCACCGGGTCGATCAGGCACACCACCCGGCCGGCACCGCACAGGTTGAGGCCGGGCAGGGCCTCGCCGTAGCCGGCCAGGTGGAAGAACGAGTCGCCGGTGAGCACCTGCTCGCCACGGGCCACCAGCCAGTCGTAGAGCTCCCGCTGCTGGCCGGCCGTCGGATGGAGCTCATCCCACACGTCGGCACCGCGGCCTGACGGGCGCAGCCTGGTCAGCCGCAGCTGCGCCCCGTAGCGGTCCGCGATCGCCTTGAAGTCGTCCAGCTGACCGGCGTTCTGCCGGGTGACGACGACCGAGATCTTGAAACCCGCGAAGCCCGCGTCGGCGAGGTTGCGCATCGCCCGCAGCGCCGTCGCGTAGGAGCCCTGCCCCCGGACCGCGTCGTTGACCTCGGCCGTCGCGCCGTCGAGGGAGATCTGCACGTCGATGTAGTCGCTTCCGGCCAGCCGCTGAGCCACCGCGGGCGTGATCTTTACCCCGTTGGTGGAGAACTTGACTCCCACGTGATGACCGGTCGCGTAATCCACGAGCTCCCAGAAGTCGGGTCGGACCGTCGGCTCGCCGCCGCCGATGTTCACGTAGAACACCTGCATCCGCTCCAGCTCGTCGATCACTGCCTTGCACTCGGCGGTGGACAGCTCGCGCGGATCGCGCCGACCGGAACTCGACAGGCAGTGCACGCAGGCCAGGTTGCAGGCGTAGGTGAGTTCCCAGGTCAGGCAGATCGGCGCGTCCAGGCCATACTGGAACTGCTGCACCAGGGGCAGCGGGGCTGCGGTGGCCGGGGCCGCGGCGGCCCGGGCTGCGGTGGCTGGAGTCACTGTGGCCGGGGCCGGGGCACGGATAGCCGGGGCAGCGGTGGCGGCGGTCACTGCGCAGTCCGCTGGCAGATCATGCGCGATCCGGCGAGCGTGGCGAGGGCGCTGGCGTAGGCGGGCAGGTCGGCCGCTGGCACGCCGGCCGCCGCGCAGGCGGCGCGGGCGGTTGGCGCGCCGTCGAGCGACCGGACGACGGCGAGCAGGGCCGGGCTCTTCAGGAACGATAGTCTGCGGGTGCCGAAGTGGTAGAGCAGCGCGCCGAAGCGCTCGGGGCGCACTGACACCTGCGGGTGCAGCTGCCAGGGGCTGTCGAGGTCGAATCCGGCGAGGCCGGATCCGGCCCGCGCGCCTCCGGCAACGGTGTCAGTAGACACCGCACATGCCATCGATCGAGACTTCCTCGACCAGCAGGTCCTGCGTGGTGACCTCGATATCCAGATGCTGGCCGGCGCCGGCGCCGGCGCCGGCGTCTGCGGCCGCCGGACCCGGCTGGCTGG
>Ga0302235_10001076_pt1 | contig 20734 bp, 21 predicted proteins | sample II_Palsa_N3_3_FD_193577 | JGI IMG/M metagenome (GOLD analysis project Ga0302235, IMG submission 193577) | Peat permafrost microbial communities from Stordalen Mire near Abisko, Sweden - II_Palsa_N3_3 | ecosystem: Environmental > Terrestrial > Soil > Palsa > Peat permafrost | place: Sweden... | reverse complement strand
GAGACGTTCGTGCAGGTCTGTGCGAGCTCGGTGGCACCCGCACCGCCGGACGAGATGATGACGTTGCCGCCGGCCGCCTGAAGGGCGCTGATCTGCGAGTTGAAGGTGCCCAGGCTGTAGCCGCCGTCCTCCCAATCGGGAGTGCAGCCGGACTGGGAGACGAGGAAGGCCAGCGTGTAGTACTTATCGCCGGACACGGCCATGTCGGCGGCCATGTCGCCGGAGTCCGACGTGCTGATCTGCAGGTACGGCGCGGCGTAGTGCGCCGGGAAGGCGGAGCCGGCCGCGGCGGCGGGGCCGGCGGCGGCGAGCGCGAGGCCGGCCGACCCGAGCGCGGTGGCGGCGACCAGCGCGAGCGCGGCTCTCGACGGCTTCCTGAGGATTCTTGGTACTCGCATGGTGATCGGGCGATCCCTTCGGCCGAGCGGTCCGGCGGGCGCGGGATGACCCCGCCGGGATAAGCGGATAGGACTTGTTTCTGAAACAGTAAAGAAACTATCCTGTTTACGAGGATTGGAGCACCGCCTTACCGGTGCGTCAATACGTATCGGCCATGTTGATATTTTGTTAATTTCCGCCTAAGGGACTCTTATGGTGAAACGATGAAACGGGAATCTGTTTCAGGTCTTGTTTCAAGGACCGGTCGAGTAACCGTGCGGGCGATCGCGGCTGAAACGGGGCTGTCGATCGCCACCGTTTCCCGAGTGCTGAACGGCGGCGACAACGTGGCCGCGCAGACCCGGCAGCGGGTGTCCGAGGTGGTCGAACGGCTGGGCGACCGGGCGCCGGAGCCGCGCCGGCGGGCGCCGGCCCGGGCCACCCGCCCGCCCGTCTTCGTGCGCTGCCCCTATCTGCTGACCGATTACTTCGGGCACATCGTCACGTCGATCGCCGAGACGCTGGCGCTGCACGACCAGAGCATGATCCTCGACGCGGGCGACGCGGTGGTCAGGTCCACCGTGCTGCGCGAGCTGCCGCGCCGCCGCGGGGTGCACGGGGCGGTGCTGATCCTCCCGCCGGAGGCCCGCGCCGACCTCGAGGCGCTCCTCGCCCGGGGGTATCCCCTGGTGGTAGTGGACCCGCGGACCGACGTGCCGCGGGGCATGGTGTCGGTCTCGGCGGCGCACTTCTCCGGCGCCCGGGCGGTCACCCGGCACCTGATCGAGCTCGGCCACCGCCGGATCGGGGTGATCACCGGGCCGCCGCACTGGCACACCCGCGACGATCGCCTCGGCGGCCACCTCGCCGCGCTGGCCGAGGCCGGGATCCTCGGCGACCCGGACCTGATGCGGTCGGGCGAGCCGGCCACCAAGACCGGCGTCTGGGCCGGCCAGGAGCTGCTCGATCTTCGGCCCCGGCCGAGCGCCGTGGTCTGCTTCAACGACAAGGTCGCGGTCGGGGTGATGGAGATGGCGGCGGCGCGCGGGCTGCGGGTACCCGAGGACCTGTCCGTCACCGGCTTCGACGACATCGACGTCAGCCGGGCCACCACGCCCCGCCTCACCACCGTCCGCCAGCCGCTGCAGGAGATGGGCCGCACCGCCGTCACGATGCTGATGCGCCAGCTTGACGGGCACGCCCACGAGGCGCTGAGCATGGAGCTCCAGACCCGTCTGATCGTGCGCGAGAGCACCGGCCCGGCGCCGTCCGGGTCCGGCTAGACGGTCAGACCCGCTCCCGGCGCTCGCGTAGCGCGGCCGGGAGCGCGGCGAGCACCACGACGCCGGTCAGGGCGAACCCGGCCGGGTAGCCCGCGTGCGCGGTGAATAGACCGAATGCGACCGGCCCGACGCCGTACCCGGCGTCGTAGGCGAGGTTCCAGAGCGCGCTCGCCTTGGCCTCGGGCAGCCGCTCGAGCAGCAGCGCGAAGGTGGAGTTCTCGACCACGCCGAAGCCGGCCCCGAACAGCGCCATCCCCGCCAGCACGGCCGCGGGCGAGGCCAGCCAGATCATCGCGGCCAGGCCGGCCGCGGCGGCGACCACGGCCGGGATGAGCAGCCGCACGTGGCCGTAGCGGTCGCCGCGACGGCCGGCCTGCCAGCGGCTGATCGTGGCGGTGATCGCCTGGACCAGCAGGGCGGACGAGGCGATGCCGGACGGCACCGCCCGGGCGAGCGGGAGGAACGAGTCGACCACGCCCGCCGCGACCGTGCAGACGGCGAAGATCAGCGCCAGCCGAAGCGCGCCGCGGCCGCTCGGCACCGGAAGGTCGCCCGCCCGCGAGTCGGGCCGGCCGCCGGGCAGCCAGCGCACAACCGCCAGCGGGGTCAGGCCGGCGACGGCGGCGACCGCCATGGCCACCGTCGCCTGGTGGTGGCCGGCCAGCCAGACGCCGGCCGGCAGGGCCACGATCGCGGGGACGCCGGAGACGATGCCGAGCACGCCCAGGCCCTCGCCGCGGCGTTCAGGCGGGAGCAGCAGCGCGGTCAGGCCGCCGGCCGCGACGCCGCAGAGGCCGAAGCCGAGGCCGCGGACGAAGCTGGCCGCGAGCATGATCGCCAGCGGCTCGTGCGCCAGCAGCGCCAGCGTGGGCGCGCCGAGCAGCAGCGCCCCGGCCGCCAGCGCCGCCCGGTAGCCGAGGCGCCCGATCGCGAACGTCGCCGCGGCCTCCGCGAGCACGGTCCCGGCCAGCAGGGCGCCGGTGATCAGCCCGGCCGCGGCGCTGCCGGCGCCGGCCGACGCGGCGAGCATCGGCAGCACCGAGACCAGCAGCAGGAAACTGGTCAGGGAGGAGAACTCGGCCAGGAACGTCAGCGCCAGCGGCCCGTCGACGAGGCGGGGGTCGTGCGGTGCCCGGTCGCCGAGGCCGGGCGGGGTCTGCGTGAAGCTGCTCATGGGAACGACGCTAGAGGCGAACCGGCACCCTGGTAAGGTCCGATTCCATGGCGATAGAGTGGTCCGGTTTGAGCCCGGAGCTGCTGGTGCGGCTCGATCGGTCGTCCGGCCAGCCGTTGCGTTCCCAGCTCGAGGCGGGCCTGCGGGACGCGATCAGGAGCGGCCGGCTGCGCGGCGGCGAGCGGCTGCCGTCTTCGCGCGAGCTGGCGCGGGCGCTCGGCGTGTCCCGGGGCATCGTCCAGGATTGCTTCGGCCAGCTGCTGGCCGAGGGGTACCTGACCAGCCGGACGGGCTCGGCGACGCGGGTCGCCGAGATCGCGGAAGGCTCGCTCGCCTCGGCGCCGGGAGCGGCGTCTCGTTCACCCCTCCCCGGCGGGCAGGGCTCCCGGCCTCCGTCGCCCCCGGCTCAGGCGGCCGGGCCGAGGCTGATCGCGGACTTCGCGCCCGCCGTGCCCGACCTGTCGAGCTTCCCCAGGGCCGACTGGGTGTGGGCGGTCCGTGAGGCCTGCGGCGCGGTCGCCTCGGCCGACCTCGGCTACGGCGACCCCCGCGGCAGCGCGGAGCTGCGCGAGGTGCTGGCCGGGTACCTGCGGCGGGTCCGCGCGGCCGCCGCCGACCCGGGCCGGATGATCGTCAGCACCGGCTTCGCGCAGGGGCTCAACCTGGTCCTGCGCGCGCTGGCGAGCGAGGCCGGCGTCTCCGTGGTCGCGTTCGAGGATCCCGGCTACGGCAGCGCCGCGACCGACGAGACGGTGCGCGCGGTGAGCGCGATGGGCCTGCGCGTGGTTTACGTGCCGGTCGACGACGACGGCCTGGTGGTCGCCGCGCTGGCGGCCAGCGGCGCCGACGCCGTCGTGGTGACCCCCGCCCACCAGTCGCCGACCGGGGTGGTGCTGACCGCGGACCGGCGGCACGCGCTGGCGGACTGGGCCCGGCGTGGCGGCGGGTTCATCATCGAGGACGACTACGACTCGGAGTTCCGCTACGACAAGGAGCCGGTCGGCGCGCTGCAGGGACTGGCTCCTGACCGCGTCTTCCTGATCGGGACCGCCAGCAAGGCGCTGGCGCCCGCGGTGCGCCTGGGGTGGGTGCTCGCCCCGGCCGGGCTGGCAGGCGCGGTCGCGGCCGAGAAGGAGATGAGCGACCGCGGGTCGTGCACGCTGGACCAGGTGGCGCTGGCGGCGCTGCTCACCTCTGGCCGCTACGACCGGCACCTGCGGCGGATGCGCGCGGTCTACGCCGCCCGCCGCCGGGCGCTGGTCGACGCGTTCGGCCGGCATGCGCCCGGCGTGCGGCTGACCGGGCTCGCGGCCGGCTTCCACGCGGTCGCGCAGCTGCCGGCCGAGCCCGGGGAGGCGGCCGTGATCGCGGCCGCCCGCGAGCGCGGCGTCGGCCTGCACGGGATCGCGGAGTACCGGGGCGTACCCGACCCGGCGGCGGCGCCGACGTTGCTGATGGGCTTCGGCAACACCGCCGAGCGGGCCATCGAGCCCGCCATCGCCGCGATCGCCGACCTGCTGCGCTGAACCGGGAATGGGGTCAGTCGTCGGCGCGGGTGATGCTGAACATGAAGCATCCGGCGTGGACGTTGCGGGTGTGGATGAAGTCGATGGTGGGGTCGGCGAAGATCGTGCGGATGAGGCTCTCGGCCGTGTCGCCGCCGCTGATCTGGATGGCGTCGTACGCGATCGCGTCGCAGTCGAGCTCGGCGTGATGCCGATAGGGGCGGAAGACCATCGGAGGCCAGTCCCGGTAGCCGGCCGGATAGGCGTCGTTCTCGCTGTAGCCGGGGCAGGCGCTGGCGTGGACGAAGACCGGGCCGGCCTCGGCGTACGGGCCGGGCCGGGTGAACGGGCGGTGCGCGATCAGGTAGAGCGTCTCGCCCGGCGTCGAGCGCCGTAGGCAGCAGCGGAGCGGTGACCCGCCGTCGGCGTCGACGATCGGCCTGAGCGCATTCCCGAACCGGTCGTGACCGGCCAGGCGAATCTCGGCCAGCGCGTCTGACGGGATGGCATGGACGCGGAACGCGAGTTCTTCCAAAGCTTTGATGATGGTCATGCTGCTCCTGGGTCGATCGGGGTCGGCTTGGGCCGGTTGATTGTTCGCACATTCGGCAGACGGAGAGCGCGGGTCGTTCGTGAGATCGGTTCCACATGAAACATCCCGCCTCCGGCGGGGCCGGAGGCGGGACGGATCGGTTGCTGGTCGGGTTGCTGGTCACCCCGCGTGCGGGAGCAGGTGGTCGAGGGCGGACTTGGCCAGGTAGCCGGCCGGCAGGCCCTCGACGAGGATCGTGTCGGCGGTGGTGTTCCCGGTCCGCAGGTGACGGATCTTCAGGTAGTCGGGTGACTCGTACCAGCCGCGGGCCGAGTCGAGGTCGGGAAACTCGATGATGATCAGGTCGCCGTTCCACGTCCCCTCGACCGCGTCGACCGGGCCGCCGTGGACGAGGAACCGTCCGGCGAACGGCTCGAGCGTGGCGTCGATGCGGCGCAGGTACTCGATGAGCTCCGGGCCGAAGTTGGTGTGGTGGACGTGGGCCATGGCGTAGGCGGTCATGTGTGTGGTTCCTTCCTTGAGTGAGGGGTTACGGGTTACGGGGTTAGGAGGGGCGGCGCAGGAGCTGGACCAGGGCGGCGACCACGAGGCCGAAGCCGGCCATCACCTCGAGGCCGAGCCCGAAGGCGTGCGGGTAACCGTGGCCGAGGGCGCTGTAGAAGACCGCCCCGATGACCGCGACGCCGATCGCGCCGCCCGCCTGCTGGGTGGTGGACAGCACTGCGGAGGCGGCCGCGGCGTGCTCGGGCTTGACCCGGGCCAGCACGATGGCGGGCATCGGGGCGATCACGAGGCCCATGCCGATTCCGGAGACCACCAGCCCCGGGATGAGCCACCCGGCGCCGTCGTGCAGCATCGCCGCCAGCAGCAGGTACCCGGCCGACACGGTCAGCGCGCCGAGGGCGAGCACCTGCCGGCCGAGCCGGGCCGCGATCTTGCCCGATTGCACCGAGGCCGCGAAATAGCCGAGGCCGAGCGGCAGGAAGATCAGCCCGGACTGCAGCGCCGACAGGCCCAGGCCGTCCTGCAGGAACAGGGCGAGCACGAGGAAGAACGAGGCCATCATCATCTGGTAGGCCAGGTTGGTGACCACTCCCACGCTGAACGCCCGCTCCCTGAACAACGCCAGGTTGACCAGCGGGGAGCGGTTCCCGGTGGCGAGCCTGCGCTGGCGCAGGGCGAAGGCGCCGAGCAGCGGGATCGAGGCCGCCAGGCAGATGAAGACCCAGGTCGGCCAGCCCTGCTGCTGACCCTCCACCAGCGGGAGCACGATCGCGACCAGTCCGAGCGAGACCAGCACGGCGCCGATGAGATCGATCCGGCCGGCGCCGGACGTCCGGGACTCGGGCAGCAGGCGCGGGGCCAGGGCCACCACGGCCACGCCGATCGGGATGTTGATCAGGAAGATCGATCTCCAGCCGAGCCCGGCCAGGTCGACCTTGATCAGGACCCCGCCGATGAGCTGTCCGAACACCGCCCCGAAACCGACCGTCATGCCGTAGGCGGTGTAGGCCCGGGCCCGCGCGGGACCGGTGAAGGTGGTGTTGATGATCGCCAGGATCTGCGGCATCAGCAGGGCGGCGGCGCCGCCCTGTACGACCCGGGCGGCGACCAGGAAGCCCGCGCTGGGCGCCAGCCCGCAGGCCGCCGAGGCCAGGGTGAACAGCCCGAGGCCGAGGACGTACATCCTTCTCCGGCCGTACATGTCGCCGAGCCTGCCCGCGGTGATCAGCCCGGCCGCCAGTGCCAGGCCGTAGCCGGCCACGATGAACTGAACCGCCGACGGGCCCGCGTGCAGGTCGCGCTGGGTGTCGGGCAGGGCCACGTTGACGATGAAGAAGTCGAGCAGCGAGGTGAAGACCCCGGCCAGCAGGACCGGCAGGGCGCCGCGTGGCGGGCGGGTTTCGATCTGGACTTCCGGCGGGGCAATGGCGGTGGCCATCGTGCGCTCCTTAGTTTCGTTTCCTAGTCAGCGGGAGGGTCAGGCGGGAACCTTGTCGAGGAACCCGTAGACGTTCGCGATCCGGCCGTCGGCGTCCAGGACCAGGACGTCGAACCCGACGACGAGCTCGTGGCCGAGGTTCCAGCGGAACCGGGCGGTGTCGTGGTGCGCGTCCACCGGGCCGGCCAGCGTGAACGCCAGCCCCGAGAACTGGGACTGCACGGCGGCTATGGTCGCGTCGATCTGGTCCCGTCCGGCGGCGACGGCCATCGGGTCGGTGTAGACGCCGTCCGGCGCCCACAGCTCGTCGATGGCCTTCCTGCGGGCGGCCGGGTCGGTCTCGTTCCAGGTCTCCAGGTACCGGGCCACCAGGTCATTGATGCTCATCTTGTTCCTCCGTTTGTTTGCGTTCCTGCAGGTCAGAACGCTACGGAAAACGGCCAGGGGAGGAATCAGTCGCGTATAGGTAATTCCGGCGGTCATGATCGGGTTGCATAAGACACATGCGGTTGTACGGCCGGGACGCCGAGCTGGCGGCCCTCAGCGACCTGCTCGACCAGGCCCGGACGGGGACCAGCGGCACCCTGGTGCTGCGCGGCGACCCCGGCATCGGCAAGACGGCCCTGGTCAGCCACGTGACCGCGCGGGCGGACGGCTTCCGGGTCATCCGCGGCGCGGGAATCCAGGAGGAGTCGGAGCTGCCCTTCGCCGGGCTGCACCTGCTGCTGCGCCCGGCCCTCGACCGAATCGACGCCCTTCCCGGCGTCCAGGCGGACGCGCTGCGCGGTGCTCTCGGGCTGGCCAAGGCCGGGCCGCCGGACCGGTTCCTGGTCGGGCTCGCGGTCCTGTCGCTGCTGGCCGAGCTCGCCGCCGACCAGCCGCTGCTATGCGCGGTGGACGACGCGCAGTGGCTGGACCGGGCCAGCGCGGACGCCCTGCTGTTCGCCGCCCGGCGGCTGGACAGCGAGGCGATCGTGCTGCTGCTGTGCGCCAGGACCGGTGCCTTCCCGGCCGCCGGGCTGCCCGAACTGACCCTGCGGGGCCTGTCCGCCCCGGCCGCGACCGAGCTTCTTGGCGACCGATTGCCCTCCGTCCGCCGGTACCGGGTCCTGGCCGAGGCGGCCGGGAACCCGCTCGCCCTGCTGGAACTTCCCCGCGTGCTGGCTGGGGCGCAGTCGGAAGTCCCGCTTCCGCTGACCGACCGTCTTCGCAGCGCGTTCGAGAGCCAGCTGGCCGGCCTGCCCGAGCCGACCAGGACCGCGCTGCTGGTCGCGGCGGCGGAGGGGACGGGCGACCTCGCGCCGATCCTGCGGGCGGCGGGCACGCTCGGAGCGTCGTTGGCGGACCTCGACATGGCCCGCGCGGCCGGCCTGATCGAGGTGAGCGGCAGCGATCTGACCTTCCGCCACCCGCTGATCCGGGCGGCCGTTCATCACGCGGCGCCGCTGGCGCTGCGGGGCGCGGTCCATCAGGCGCTGGCGGCCGCCCTTGACACCCCGGGCCAGGCCGACCGGCGGGCCTGGCAGCTAGCGGCCGCCGCCGCCGGCCCCGACGAGGAGATCGCGGTCGCCCTCGAGCGCGCGGCCGGCCAGGTCCGCGAGCGCGGCGGCGACACCGGCGCGCAGGCCTGGTACCAGCGGGCGGCCGAGCTCAGCGCCGACCCGGTCGCCAAGGCCAGGCGGCTGACGCTCGCCGCCGAGACCGCGGCCGGATCCGGCGACCTCGACCAGGCCGCCGCCCTCGCCGGCGAGGGCCTCGGCCTGGCTGGGGCGGGCCTCGGACTGGCCGGGGCGGCGCCGGAACGCGTCCAGACGCCCGCCCGGGCGCTGCAGGTGCAGGCGACGGTGGCGTTCCTGCGCGGGGATCCGGCGGCCGCGCACCGGCGGCTGCTCGAGGCCAGTGAGCTGATCGCCCCGGTCGACAAGGAACAGGCGAACGCGCTGCTCATCGAGGCGGTGCACAGCGGCTGGTACGCCGGCCAGGAACAGCTGGCCGAGGCGGTGACCCGGCTCGAAGGACTGCGACTGCGGCCGACGGCGCTTGATCGGCTGCTGCTGCGCGCGGTGGCGCCGATCCTCGGCCGGCCGGCCGACGGGACCGATCCGGACGGCGCGCTGGCCGAGGCACGATCGGCCGCGGCCGGGAACGCGCCCGACCTGGTGGTGCTGTGCGGACTCGCCCTGCTGCTTGGCCAGGACCGGGTGGCGCAGCAAATCGGCGACGAGCTGAGCCGGGAGCTGCGAGCGGCCGGGCAGATCGGGTGGCTGCCGTCGGTGTTGTTTTACGCCGGGTCGGCTCAGGCGTACGGCGGACGCCACGAGGAGGCGGCGCGGACCGTCGACGAAGGGCTGCGGCTGGCCCGCGACACCGGGCAGCAGCGCTGGGTGGACGCGCTGGCCGAGCCGCTCGCGCTGCTGGCGGCCGCGCGCGGCGATGAGCGGCTGTGCCGTCAACTGGCGGACGAGGCGCTCGGCCGGGCGAGCCGCCCCGCCTGGAGCGTGCCCTGGACCGCGTCCACGCTGGGCCTGCTCGACCTCGGCCTCGGGCGGGCCGAGTCGGCCCTGGCCCGGCTGGAGACGCTGGCGGAGGGGCGGCGCTTCTTCCACATCCCGGCCACCAGGTCCACCCCCGACCTGGTGGAGGCGGCGGTACGGCTCGGGCGGCCGGAGGCGGCGGCCGAGCCGCTGGCGCTGTTCGAGAGGTGGTCGCGCAACGCCGGCCAGTCCTGGGCGACGGCCCTCGGCCAGCGCTGCCGGGCCCTCATCGACGGTGACGAAGACCTGTTCCTGGCCGCGCTCGCCCTGCACGAGGAGGACAGCCGGCCGTTCGACGAGGCGCGGACCCGGCTGCTGTACGGCGAGTGGCTGCGCCGGGAGAAACGCAAGGCCGAGGCGCGCACCCAGCTCCGCATCGCGCTCGAGACGCTAGAGCGGATCGGCGCCGCCCCCTGGGCGGAGCGGGCGAGGACCGAGCTCACCGCCACCGGGATCACCGGCCGGGCCGACGACCGCGGCCCGTCCGGGAGCCTCACCCCGCAGGAGCTGCAGATCGTCCGGCTGGCCGCGCAGGGCCTGTCCAACAAGGACATCGCCGCGCAGCTGTTCCTGAGCGCGCGGACCGTCGGGCACCACCTGTACAAGGCGTACCCGAAGCTGGGGGTGGCTTCCCGGGGCGAACTGGCCGACCTACAGCTTGGCTGATCCAGCCTCGGGCAGTTCGCAGTGCACCGGGAAGTTGACCGAGTTGGCGATGAAGCAAAGACGATGCGCGCGCTCGTGCAGCTCGCCTGCGCGCTGCGCGTGCGCGGGTGACGCGAACCGGACCTCCGGGCGCAGCACGACCTGCTCGAAATGGCCGCCGCCGTCGGGGGTCTCGACCATGGTGCCCGCCGCGCGGTCGCGGTAGTCCGTCACCACGACCCCCTCGGCCGCGCACACGTGCAGGAACCAGAGCATGTGGCACTGGGACAGCGACGCGACGAGCAGCTCCTCCGGATTCCAGCGGGTCGGGTCGCCGCGGAAGGCGGGGTCGGAGCTGCCGGGGATGGTGGGCTGGCCGGCTGCGGAGATCTCGTGCGCCCGGTCGTAGCCGCGGTAGCCGCTGGTGCCGGCACCGGTGTTGCCGGTCCAGGTCACCGTGGTCTCATACCGATGGCTGGTGGACATGATCACGCTTCCTTGGTGCCTGACGGAGCCTCGCCGACCGCGTGCGCGGTGGCGTTGGCGTGGCGGCCGGCGATCTGGCCGGCCCTGGCCCGGTCCCCGGCTGTGATCGCCGCGAGCAGCTCGCGATGCTCGGCCGCGACGGCGTCCGGCCGCTCTGAGGGTGCCAGGGAGACGCGGGTGGAAACGGTGATCTGGTTCCAGAGCCGGTCGAGGATCTCCGCCGCGATGGGGTTGCCGGCGAGTTCGGCGATGCCGCGATGGAACCGCTGGTTCAGGGCGGCGGCCTGCTCGAGGTCTCCGGCCGAGGTGATCTCCTCGAGCCGCCCGGCCTGGGCCTGGAGATCCGCCAGCGTCGCGGGCGCCAGCCGCCCGGCGCGCTGACGGTCCGCCGCCAGCTCGGCGGTCAGCGCCTCAAGCGCTCCCCTGACGGCGTAGGCGTGCTGCAATTCCGGCGTCGACAGCCCGGCGACGGTCACGCCCCGGCCCGAGCCGTGAACCAGGCCATCGCTCTCCAGCCGCCGTAGTGCCTCGCGCACCGGAGTGCGACTCACGGCGAGCGCGGTGCTCAGTGAAACCTCGGGGAGCCGGTCGCCCGCTCGGTACACCCCGGAGATGATCTGCTCGCGCAACCGGCGGTACACAGTCTCTGCATCCATAAACGTCCCTCCTGCATTCAACGTATACATTGCATGCACGAGGATCAATCCGACGACCATCACCCAACGAACATTCGTGTTACTTTCCGTTGACCTAATCTCACTCCGGGCTTATGCTCCAGTCGCGCGTCCTGCGGCGCATCGCGGCGCTCGCAGACGATCTAAGGAGAGCAAGCCCATGCCTGACTACGATCCGAGGACCGCTACCGGAATTCCGACCGAGCCGGTCGGCTCGCTGCCCCGCCCGAGCTGGCTGCAGCAGGCGTACGCCCGCTACGACGCGGCGGAGATCACCCACGACGAGCTGGAGGCCGAGCAGGACAAGGCGGTCGCGGACTCGATCGAGCACCTGGAGGCGACCGGCGAGCCGATCATCTCCGACGGCGAGCAACGCTGGTCGAGCTTCGCCACCTACGCGATCACCGACACCCTGGCCGGCACCGGGCTGGCCGATCACCTGGCCGGGACCGGCGGGCAGTACTTCGCCATCTTCGCCGACGGTCACAACCGGCAACTGCCGAGGCTCACCGGCGGCCCGTTCCGGTACAAGACCTACGCCGCCGACACGCTCAAGCGGTCCCTCCCGATGGCGCACCGGCCGATGAAGCAGGCCGTGATCGCCCCGTCGATGCTGGCCCTGCTGTACCCGCTGGACGAGGAGATCCCGGGTTACACCCAGGCGGAGTTCGAGGCGGACCTGGTCGACGAGTGCGAGAAGGACATCAGGCAGGCGTTCGCGGCCGGGGCGGCGCGGGTGTCGGTGGATTTCACCGAGGGGCGGCTTGCCACCCGCGACGACCATCGCAACCCGTGGACCGGCCGGAATATGCTGCCGCACTTCATCGAGCTGAACAACCGGGTGATGGAACGGTTCACCGCCGAGGAGCGGACCAGGATCGGGATCCACACCTGCCCCGGCGGCGACCGGGACTCGGTGCACAGCGCCGACGTGCCCTACAGTGACCTGCTGCCGTCGATGTTCGGCATCAACGCCGGCTACTTCCTGATCCAGCTGGCGAGCGAGCGGGACAAGGACCCGGTGTACCAGATGATCGGGGACAACCTGCGCGACGACGCGAACGGCGTCACCCAGATGGCCTACGTCGGCGTCATCAACCCGCTCAACCCGCGGGTGGAAAGCCCCGAGGAGGTCCGCGACGCGCTGGTCCGGGCGGCCAACTTCATCCCCAGGGAGCAGCTCGGCTCGACCGATGACTGCGGCTTCTCGCCGTTCAGCATCGACGAGAAACCCAGCCACGGGTCGCCCGACTTCGCCCGCGAGACCGCCTGGCAGAAGATCTCCAACCGGGTGACCGGCACGAGGCTGGCCGCGGAGCGGCTCGGCGTCAGCTGACCGACCGTCGGGACGGCGGCGCGGGCGGTCGTCAGATCCAGATGTTGTCGTGCCGAAGCGCGACTTCCAACCGCTCCGCGTCGGCCGACGGGTTCCCGGCCAGCCGCGCCAGCGTCTCGAAGTACTCTTCGCGCGGTGCTCCCGGCGCGAAAAGGATCAGCATGGACGCCTCCCGGCCGGACTCGTTGCGGAACGCGTGGATGCCGCCCTCGGGGACGTAGGAGAAGTCGCCGGCGGTGGCGTCCACCCATTCCTTGCCGTCGTAGAGGCGCACGGTGCCGGAGAGGATGAAGAACGACTCGGAGATCGTGCGGTGGAAGTGCGGTGAGGGGCCGCTCGGCTGCGGGCTGAAGTCCCAGCGGTAAAGACCGAAGCGCCCGTCGGTGGTGGCGCCTGTCGCCAGGTAGCTCACGGCGTTCCTGGAGCGGTAGGGCAGCTCGGCCGGCTCGCCGGCCCGGCGGAAGGTGGCGCTGACCTCGCCGGTCTCGCCGGTGTAGCGGGGTTCGGGATATGACATGTCGTGCCTCCTTGTCAGCGGTCCCGCGCCTAGGCCAGCGGCCAGGGGCGGGCCGTGGCGCCGAGCCGGTTCCAGGCGTTGATCACGGCGATTGCCCAGATCAGCTCGGCCAGCTCGGTCTCGGAGAACCGCGCGGCGGCCTCGTTGTAGACCGCGTCGGACACCGGGCCCTGGCTCAGCCTAGTCACCGCCTCGGTCAGCGCGAGCGCCGCCCGCTCGCGGGCGGTGAAGAAGGGCGTCTCGGCCCAGACCGCCAGCGCGTAGAGCCGCTGCTCGCGGGCCGCCTGGACATCTACCAGCTCTACTCACTGGCGCTCTACCCGCACCTGATCCACGCCGCCTACGGCACCAAGCTCGACCCCGAACTCAGCCAGAAGCTGGTCACCTCCGGCGTGGACATGTTCCTTTCCTACTATCGGTACCGGGAGCGGTAGGAACAGCCGAGTCAGGCGCGGTGGGTGACGGCGCCGTCCACCATCGTCAGCCGAATGGGAGCGTCGGCCACCTCGTCCGCGGGCGCGGTGACCGGGTCGAGGGAGAACACGGTCAGGTCGGCCCGGTAGCCGGGCGCGACCCGGCCGGCCACGTTCTCCTCGTTCGCGGCCAACGCGGCGTGACTGGTCATGCCCTCGAGCGACTGCAGCCCGGTGAGCGCCTGCTCGGGCGTCACCGGCGGGACGTCGCTGCCGGGGCGGGTGCGGTCCCGCGCGTAGCCGAGAACCAACCGGGCGTCGTAGTCCGCCACCGGCCAGTCCGAGCCGAGCACGAGCACGACCCCGGCGTCTCGGACGTCGCGGCAGCGCCAGGCCCGGTCGGCCCGCTCGGGGCCGAGGCGGCGCGACCACTCGTCGCTGTGGTCGGCCCTGGTGTAGGCGGTGTGGGAGGGCTGCATGGAGGCGACGAGCCCGCTGGCGGCCAGCCGCTTGACGAGGTCGTCGGGCATCGTCTCCAGGTGCTCGACGCGGTGCCGCACCCCGCCCGCGGTCGCGTCGGCCAGCGTGTCGATGACGTGTCCGACTCCGGCGTCGCCGATGGCGTGCGTGCAGGTCTGCACGCCGGCGGCGGCCAGTCGGCGGACCGTGCTGGTGTAGTCGGCCGGGTCCAGCCAGAACGAGTCGGAGCTCTGACCGTGGCAGTCAGGCTGGTCGAGCCACGCGGTGCCGCCCTCGACGGTGCCGTCGATGAAGAACTTCACCGCGCCGACCCGCCACCGGCGGCCGCGGCGGCGCTGCAGCCCGATGAGGTCGCCCGGGTCGGTTCCCGGCATGCACCAGGGAGCCAGCCGCAGCCGCAGCGGCAGGTCCTGGCCGGTCTCGATGCTGGCGAGCAGGTCAAGGGCGGCGTCGGGCCCGTCCATCATGTGGCCGCCGGTCAGCCCGGTGGCGGCCATCGCGGCGAGCAGCTCGAGCGCCCGCTCGCGCCGGTCAGTCAGCGGAACCTCCGGCATGACCTGGTAGATCAGGTCCATCGCGGCGTGCTCGACGAGATGACCGGTCGGGCGGCCGGCCTCGTCGCAGGCGATATGCGCGCGCTGCGCGAACTCGCGCGGCCGGTCGATGCCGGCCAGTGCCAGCGCGGCGCCGCTGGCCAGGGCCGAGTGCCCGTCGTAGAGCCGCAGGAACGCCGGGATCCCGGCCAGCACATCGTTGATGGCCGCGCTGGTGATGGGCTGGCCCGCGAACACGTTGTGGTCAAGCCCGTAACCGCGCACCCAGTCGCCGCGCCCGGCCCGGCGCGCCGCGGAGGCCAGCCGGGCGCGCAGGTCGGCCACGTCGCGGCAGCCGGACAGGTCGAGCCCGCTGAACTGCTCGACGCCGAGCAGCGGGTGGGTGTGCCCGTCGACCAGCCCGGGGGTGAGCGTGGCCCCGGCCAGGTCGATGACCTCGGTGCCCGGTCCGCGCAGCGCGACCGCGTCGTCGTCGAGCGCGGCGATCAGCCCGCCTGAGACCGCGACCGCGCTGGCCGTCGGTCGGGCCGGGTCCAGCGTGCGGACGCTGGCTCCGACGATGAGCGTGTCAGCCGACCTTGGCATTGTCTGCCTCCCCGATCTGGTCTGCCCTGAGGGACGGCGCGGTCGCCGCGGCGACCACGGCATCGGCGTCCGCGGCGTCCGCTGCGGCAATCCCCGCGTACACGGCCGGACGGAACCGGCGCAGCCAGCCGGCCCAGGCCAGGCCCGCGATGACGACCACCGGCACGGTGAGCAGGATGACCCGGTTCACCGCGGCCGAGGCGCCGGTGAGCAGCGAGATGTTGGTGATCATCAGGTACAGCGAGCCGACCATCCCCGCCGTGGCCAGGATCGGCGCGATCATCGTGCGCCAGATGCCGTCCTGCGTTTTGTTTCGTCTGAAGTAGATGACGGCAGAGAGGGCGACCATCACCTGGAGCAGCACCAGCCCGACCACGCCGGGGGTGTTCACCCAGATCAGCAGCTGCAGGTAGGGGTCGGCGTGGGCGATGGCGAAGCCGCCGACGATGACCGCCGCGAGCACGGTCTGCAGGATGCCCGCGACGTAGGGGGACCCGGTACGCGGGTGAATCCGGCCGAGTCCGGACGGCAGCATGCCCTCGTCCGCGATCGCGAGCGTGTACCGGTTGACCGCGTTGTGGAAGGCGAGCAGCGAGGCGAGCACGCTGGAGATCATCAGCACGTGCATGGCGTCCGCCGCCCAGGTGCCCAGGTACTGCGTCGCGGCGGTGAAGAAGAGGCCCGCCGGATCCTGCGCCGCGGCCGCGACCACCTTGTCCGCGCCGAATGCCTGGATGATCGTCCAGACGATGAAGCCGTAGAACAGCGCGAGGAAGCCGACCGCGATGTACGTGGCGCGCGGGATGGTGCGCTTCGGGTGGCGGGCCTCCGCCCGGTAGATCACCGTGGACTCAAAGCCCATGAACGCGGCGAACGCCACCGCCAGCACCGACCCGGTGTCGCTGTTGAGGGCGTGGGCGGGCGTGAAGGAGTCGAACCGGATCCCCGACGCGCCGCCCTTGACCAGGATGGCGATCGCCAGCAGGAGCAGGATGGCGGACTCGGCGGTCAGGAAGACGGCCAGCACCCGCGCGCCGAAGTGCACGCTCTTGTAGCCGAGGAACCAGACGAAGACGATCCCGGCGAACGCGAACAGCGGCCAGGGCAGGTTGATGTTCCACAGGCTGGCAAAGGTCGCCTGCGCGGCCACCCCGAGCAGCCCGTACATGCCGATCTGGAGGGCGTTGTACGACATCAGCGCGGTGAGCGCCGCGGCGACCCCGGCCGGGCGGCCCATCCCCTTGGTCACGTAGGCGTAGAACGCGCCGGCGTTCGGCACGTATTTGGACATGGTGGTGAAGCCCACCGCGAAGACCGCGAGCACCACCCCGGCGAACAGGTAGGCGTCCGGGACTCCGAGGCCGGCCTTGAGGATCGCGTATGGTGCGACGCCCGCCATCACGAGCAGCGGGGCGGCAGCCGAGACCACGAAGAACACGATGTCGCCGACGCCAAGCGAGCCCTGGCGTAGCGTCGGGTCGGCAGATTCTGCCATTAGAATCCCCTTCGGGCGTGGTCGCGTCTGGCGCGACGGAAAATCTCTGGAACCTCATGGCGCACCACGAACCGCAGGCCTGCCGTACGCGATGATAAATCTAAATCGATTAGATTTAGACCAGATCGTAGCTGGTGGCTCACACCTCTGCAAGGGGTCAGGATGACCGATTCAGTTCTGCCGCGGCACGCTGGGCGACCGAGGCGCGCCGTCCTCGACAGGGACCGCATCGCCGCGGCGGCGATGGCGATCGTCGATGAGACCGGGGATTTCACCGTCCCTGAGCTGGCCCGCCGGCTGGGCGTGCAGACCGCCTCCATCTATCACTACGTCGATGGACGGGCCGGCGTGATCGAATTGCTCCGCGCCAGGATGCGCGAGCAGCTCGACCCGGCCCCCCTGGAGCTGCGGCCGCCCGAGGTCGCGCTGCGCGCCTTCTTCCGCTCCTACCGCGAGGTCTTCGCCGCCCACGCGAGGGTGCTCCCGCTGCTCGCCACCGCGACCGTGCGATCCCCCCAGGTGATCCCGGTCTACGAGCGAGTCATCGCGCTCTTGCAGGAGGTCGGCGTGCCCACCGGCGACGTGATGGCCGTGCTCACCGCCGTGGAGAACTTCATCCTCGGCTCCGCCCTCGACCTGGCGGGTCCCGAGGTCATGTGGGACATCCCGCCGGGCGTCGAGGCCCCGCACCTGACCGAGGCGCTGGCCGCGCAGCCGGCCGGCACCAGGCGCGCCGACCTTGCTTTCGATCTCGGCCTCGACACCATGCTCGGCCTCATCCTGGAGCGCGGCGCGACCGGCTGACGTGCCCTTATGGGCGGACTAGGTCAGTTCAGCGGCTCGAATCGGATGTCGGCGGCGCGGGCGATGATGTCGATCTGGTCGCCGAGCGCCCATTCGGCGGCCCGCGACACCATGACGTGCGGTACCGCGTCGGCGAGTCCCTCGACGGCCGGGATGTCGTACGTCGCATGGCCGTCGTGCGGCAGCACAACGTGGTAGCCCTCGTTGAGCGCGGATCGGGTGGTTGCGCTGACGCACATCTCCGACATCACGCCGCAGACGGCCAGGTCCCGGACCGCGCGCCTTTTCAGGAGACTCGAGAGATCGGTCTGGTGGAATCCGTCGTCGGTGACCTTGCGGATGACGTGCTCGCGGTCGCGCTCCCTGGCCGGGAGGAACAGTTCCCAGCCGGGCGTATGTGGCTCGTCCGAGGATCCCGGCGGCCCGTCGTTCTGCAGGTGGACGACGATCGCGCCCGTCTCCCGCGCTCGCTGCAGGAGGTCCGCGACGATCATCAGGAGCCCGGCCGCCTCGGGAACCGCCTCCTCGCCGGAGACGAAAGCCGCCTGCATATCGACGACGATCAGTGCCTGGACGGTGCGCAGACTGTCGCTCACAGCGGCAGGGTATCCCAGCCGTCGCGCAGCCTCCCTCGTCTGCCGTTCACTCTTCGTATCCATGATCGCTCACCGGCGAATGCCGTTTGGAACGGGCCGATCGAGGCAGATGTGAACGGGAGGGCCAAACTTGCCCCTCGATGTAGTCAATGCCTTTGGAGGTGGATGGCATGGAGATCCAGATGGCCCTTCACCTTCCCCGCGATGCCGTCAGCGTGCCGGTCGGGCGTCAGGTCCTTGACAGCTGCCTGGAGACGCTCGGAGTCGCGGCGGAGACCCGCGCCGACATCGCCCTGGCGCTCAGCGAGGCCTGCTCCAACGTCGTTCAGCACGCCGGCCCCGGCGAGGAGTACGAGGTGCGGGTGAGCGCCAGGGACCGCCGATGCACAATCGAGGTCGTCAACACCGGCAGCGCGGACGGCGAGCCGGCGCCCGGCGGGTTCGCCGTCACCGACGAGCCCGTGCCGGTGACCGCCGAGTCCGGCCGCGGCCTGAAGATCATCGAGGCGGTGGTCGACAACCTGCAGCTCACGGGCAACGGGCACCAGGGCACGACCGTGCACTTCGAGAAGACCCTGGAGTGGGTGCCCGGAGCGGCCGGGCAGCATCTGTTCAGCGCCGACGTCGAACGAAGCGATCCGGCGGTTGGAGTCATCTGACTGATGTGGGGTCATCGACGGCACGGCCTTCTACGACAGCATCGCCTTCAACGAGTTCTGGCGGGACGGTGCCGCGTCCTCCGTCGGTGACTCAAGGTGAGGGACGAGCCGCCGGACGCGTTCGCGACCGGCGCTGTGTTCACCGATCCGGCCACCGACGGCGAGATACTGATCGAGGCCGGCGACGATCGGCGGGTCGCCCCCGCCGGGGACGTGGCCGTGCTGCCGCGCGATCAGGTGCACACCTTCATCGTCGGCTCCGGCCTGACCCTGGACGACTACGTCCAGTGACCTGCATCCGCTTCGGTGTCGGTACGGTGGCTCTGGGTAAGGTCGGGGGTGTGCGATCTGACATCATTCCCGGTGCTACATTCCCGGATTACGCGCTTCCCGACCAGACCGGCACGGTCCGCAGGCTCAGCGAACTGCAGGGGCGAGATCCGCTGATCCTCACGCTGGCGCGCGGCAACTACTGCCCCAAAGAGCACCAGCAGCACCTGGAGCTGGCGGCCAACTACGCAAAGATCGCGGTGGCGTACACCCAGGTCGCGACCATCGCCACCGATGACCATCACACCCTGCAGGAGTTCCGCGCATCGGTCGGCGCCGTGTGGACGTTCCTGTCCGATCCCGGTCGCACGGTGCAGCAGGATCTGGACATCCAGGAGTACACGGACCCTGAGCACAACCCCATGATCCCGCACACGCTGGTGCTGAAGCCCGGGCTGGTCGTGCACAGCATCTACAACGGCTACTGGTTCTGGGGCCGCCCGTCGTTCGTCGATCTCTGGCATGACCTGCGCGCCGCCAGCAGCGAGACCCGCCCAGACTGGGATCTCAGCGCCCCCGGGCTTCGCCAGGAATGGGATAGAAAGGACTTCACGCACTTCCACGGGTGGGACAGGAAGTCTCCCGGGGCGATGCCGACCTCGTATGTCGAGGCGAGCAAGAGCGCAGGATGAACGCGGTGCGCACACCGGTGTGCGAGCTGCTCGGGATCGATCAGCCGATCGTGCTGGCCGCCATGGTCTCGATTCCCGAACTGGCGGCGGCGGTCTCGAATGCCGGCGGGCTCGGCATGCTGACGCTGACGTGGTCCGACGACGTCGGCGCGGTCGTCCGCGAGACGGCCGAGCTGACCACGCTCCCGTTCTGCGGCAACCTGGTGCTCACCGAGGACCAGCATCATCGGCTTGACCAGGCCCTCGACGCCGGTCTGCGGGTCGTCTCGTTCTTCATGGGCGATCCAACCGACTACGTCCAGCGGGTGCACGACGCCGGCGGGATCGTCCTGCACACAGTCGGCACGGCCGAGGAGGCGCGGCGGTCGGTCGCGTCCGGTGTGGACGTGATCGTCGCCCAGGGCTGGGAGGCAGGCGGGCACGTGTGGGGCAACATCGCGACCCTGCCGCTGGTGCCGGCGGTGGTCGACGCGGTCGCGCCGGTGCCGGTGATCGCGGCGGGCGGGATCGGCGACGGGCGCGGGGTGGCCGCGGTGCTCGCGCTGGGCGCCCAGGCCGCGTGGGTGGGCACGCGGTTCCTGCTGGCCGAGGAGATGCCGATCCACGAGGAGTACCGGCGCCGCCTGATCGAGGCGGCCGAGACCGATCCGCAGCGGTACCCGAACCTGTACTCGTACGGGTGGCCCGACTCCCCGCACCGGGCGCTGCGCAACTCGACCGCCGATGCCTGGGAGGCCGCGGGCCGACCCCAGCTCGCGCAGCGGCCGGGCGCGGGCGACGTGATCGCGCACTTCGCGTCGGGCGAAGCCATCATCCGCTACGAGCCGGCCCCGCCGATGGTCGGGACCACCGGCGACATCGAAGCGACCTCGATGTGGGCCGGGCAGAGCGTCGCCCTGGCGAGGAAATCGCAGCCGGCCGCGGAAATCGTCGCCGAGCTCACCTCGCGCCTGTTAGCCGGCCAGCCCCCGCCGCGGTTCTGGCAGCTGTTCTCGGAGGGCAGTAGACGACCGGTCGTACAATAGCCATATGGGACGTACCAGCGATGCCAGGGAGAAGATCCTCAGCGCCGCGCAATCGCTCATCGAGCTGCGCGGCTACTCCGCCCTGGGCGTGGCCGAGATCTGCAAGGCGGCCGATGTGCCCAAGGGCAGCTTCT